>OLNE01000078.1_pt1 | contig 105911 bp, 71 predicted proteins | sample 1672431 | NCBI WGS metagenome assembly OLNE01 (sample SAMEA3136685, study PRJEB25190) | human gut metagenome | reverse complement strand
CCTGCCCATAGTACGAGAGGACCTGGGTGGACGAACCTCTGGTATGCCGGTTGTCGCGCCAGCGGCACGGCCGGTTGGCTACGTTCGGGAGGGATAACCGCTGAAAGCATCTAAGCGGGAAGCCTGCTCCAAGATTAGGATTCCATGGATCTTCGAGATCCTGTAGCCCGCATGTTGAACACGTGTTTGATAGGCCGGAGGTGGAAGCCCCGTGAGGGGTGGAGCCGACCGGTACTAACGGGCGACGGCGACACAACAATTCCGATCCTCTTGTGGAGGGTTGGTTCCGCGTCTTTCCTGTGCTGGATCGTCCTGGACGGCAATATGCGTTGGGATGGTCACTGAACGATACAACGGTAGGCTTTGCCTCGCGTCCGCTAGCCGGTTCCCAAACCGCCACATGATAATTGAATGGCCGGAATGGCCGCCATGTTTTGGCTGTCGTTCCGTGATCGCGGTTTTGCGGTGGTCATAGCCCTGGTGAGACGCCCGGTCCCATTCCGAACCCGGTAGCTAAGGCCAGGCGCGGCGATGGTACTGCACTCGAGAGGGTGTGGGAGAGTAGCACGCCGCCGCTTCACACGTTGGGGGTTCCCGTCGAGCATCCTGCTCCGGGAACCCCATTTTTTTATCCCTGAACACAAGTAGGGCGCAAGCGTTTTATCGCAATGGGTTTATAGACTGGGCAACTATGCATTACTTCGTACCCAAACGTTGCACCGAGTCGAACAAGATCATGTATCACGACAAGGCAACGGCTCAGCAGGCCGCCGACCAGAGTTGGCGCGAACGCGGCACTGAGCTTTGGGTATACCGTTGCGATTTCTGCGGTACTTGGCATCTCACGCATCGCGATCCACAATCCAGCTACATGCATGTTCCGCTTAACCAGCAGCTCAAGCCACATTCCCGCAAGAAGGGCTACAAGCCCCGCAGAAGGTAATAGCAGAGCAATAGCAGGGCATAACAGGACAATACCGAGAACAAGGCAACATATAAAACCAAGGCCCGGCGGATTCATTGCAATCCACCGGGCCTTGTGTTGTATCAGCTTCGTATCAATGATACGAGCGCTGCCATGTATCTACCGCTCCAAACGGAAGCCCTGTCGCTTCGCCTGCACGGCAACGGCCTTGGCGTTCACGCCCTCGTCAATCGCATTTGCCGCAATCTGGTCGCTGAACGCGTCCACCGGCCGTTCAGTATCGCGCAAATCGTAATACTTGTGTACTTCGACGTCGAACGAATCCAAGCCGGACAGCAGCTTCTCATCGCTACTTGGATACTCGTTCTCGAAGAACTGCATGGAACGCGGCATACGCGGCTTGACGGCCGGCTCCTGATCGGGCTTGCCGATCGCAATGCCCAGCACCGGGTACGTGTATTCGGGCAGATTCAGCAGGTCGATCAGCGCGGGAACATCGTTGAGCAGCGAGCCGAGAATCACGCAACCCAAGCCGAGCGAGTACGCGGCCGTCTCCATCGCATGCAGTGCCAGAACCGCGTCGTTCTGCGCCTGCGTGAAACGATAGCTGCCATTGAGCGTGAACGCGTCGGACGCCACTTCCACGCCCTTACGTGCGGCGATCGCGGCATTGCGATGCTCGTCCAGCACGAACACGTACAGCAGCGGCGCGGTCGCGATATACGGCTGCCCGCCGATTTCGGCAAGACGCTTCTTGGTGGCTGGCTCGGTGACGCGGATGGCGGACCAGTCGTTCAGGAACTGGCTGCTCGCCGCATGCTGCGCCACGGTCTCCAACGTTTCGACGACGTCGTCCGGCAGCGGCTTCGGCTTGAATTTACGGATGGAACGACGCTCCAGCAGAGTGTCGACGGTTGCGTTATGAAGAATGTTGCTCATACCGCCATTGTTGTTCGCGCGGCGCGATTTTGCAAGGGAATCGGGCTAAATCCGTCTCCCTGTGAGAACATATCTACTTGAGACTGCTTTGCGATATTTGCGACGTATTTACTTGCGATGCGCCTGCCGTGCGTGCCGCCTGTCCACAATCGCCTTCGACCCGCGGCCGGACAGTTGCGATACGAGCGCGCCGAAACCGGCGGAAACCACGGCGAATACGATGCCGAGCGCCGCTTCCGCAGCTTCGTTCTTGGTACCGTCGGCACGGACGGCCTTGCGGCCGACGCTTTTCTTCCACACCATCTCGAACGCCTTGCCGAGCACCAGTCCGGCCAACGTGGGCACGACGGACTTGAAAATCTTATCGCCAAATGAATCGGGATCGTTCAGTCTCTGGTCGCGCATCGCATTCACCTTCTCGTCGACGGTGTGCAGGGCCGCCACCACGCGGTCCGCACTGGATTCCATATTCGGCATTTCACTCATGAAACCAGTGTAACGCGTCGGAAAACATGCCGGAATATGTGCGGGACACGTGGCGGAATGGGATGAAAACGCAGCTTGCGTCGGCTAGAGTAGAGACATGACTGAAACTCAACTGGGAGGCAATGCCGCTTCCGCAATCACCCCTGGCCGCTTGGTGCTGCTGCGTCACGGGCAGACCGTGTGGAGCGAATCCGGACAGCACACCGGCCGCACCAATATTCCGTTGACTGACATTGGCTGCGATCAGGCTCGTGCCGCCGGCGAACGGTTGCGTGAGGCGTTTCCCCAGGGTTTCGCGCAGGGGTGCATGTTCGCCAGTCCGTTGCGCAGAGCCCAGCAGACGGCGCAGCTGGCCGGATATGGCGATTTCGATGTGCTCCCTGAAATCGCGGAATGGGATTACGGCCGTGCCGAAGGGCGTACGCGCCAGGAAGTGAGTGCGGTGGGCGGTTTCGCTTGGGATGTGTGGCGCGACGGTCCGCAGGCACTTCCCGAATCGTTGGAAGGCGATTGGATTGAAACTTTGCCGAACGGCGAGCAGGTGCCCGTGCACAACGGTCCGGGTGAGACGGTGGAGGAAGCTGCGGCGCGCACACGTGAGGCGATCGCCACGGTCAAACCGTTGCTCGACGCTGGAAACGATGTGCTGCTGGTGGCGCATGCGCACGTTCTTCGTATCTTGACGTCGCAATGGCTCGGTGTTGATCCGCATTTCGCGCGGTTGCTGCGATTGGACACTGCGCATTATTGTGTATTAAGCCAATATAAAGGTGACAATGTCATCGAACATTGGAATTGCTGAATTATCGAACGGAACTGTTTGATATCGCTGAATATTATGGCGGTCCCTCCTTGGAACCGCCTTTTTATTGCATGCATGACTTGCCACTTTGCTGCGGCGTGTCGCAAACGCTTGCATAAAAGTATGCTCTCTAAAAGTATTGAAAATAAACGATTTTCGGGATTTCTTTCGATGGTGTGACGTCTGATTTTTGAATTCATTTTGCCTACGTTTGCAAAAATCGGGGAAATGCGGCACAATAGTGGTTGTTAGGAATCGTGATGACGCGATACCGCAAATTGTTTCCCAACGAGAAGCTGGGAACGGAATGGAAGAGAAAGGTTCGATGATGAATCGTACTATTAAGGCAGCAGTTGGAATGGTCGCTATCGCGGCAATGTCTGTTGGCACGTTGGCTGCTTGCGGTGGTTCTAGCTCAAGTTCCGATAACGGCAAGGGCAAGGTGTACTTCCTTAACTTCAAGCCGGAATCCAATGATGAATGGCAGAAGCTGGCCAAGGATTACACCAAGGAAACTGGTGTTGAGGTCAAGGTCCAGACCGCTGCTTCCGGTACATACGAACAGACTTTGAAGTCCGAGATCGCCAAGTCCGAGGCTCCGACCTTGTTCCAGGTCAACGGCCCTGTCGGCTACCAGAACTGGTCGTCCTACACCGAAGACATGTCCGATACTGAGCCGTACAAGCAGCTTATCAACAAGGATGTCGCCCTCAAGGATGGGGATAAGGCCGTCGGTGTTCCGTATGCCATGGAGACTTATGGCCTGATCTACAACAAGGATCTGCTGGCCAAGTACATTGCCACTGACGGCGCCAAGATCAAGAGCGTCGATGACATCGACAACTTCGATACCTTGAAGGCCGTGGCCGATGACATCCAGGCTAAGAAGGACCAGCTTGGTGTCAAGGGCGCGTTCACCTCCGCCGGTTTCGATTCCAGCTCCGACTGGCGTTTCAAGACCCATTTGGCTAACCTGCCGCTTTACTATGAGTTCAAGGATGACAACGTCACCAAGCAGCCGGAGACCATCAAGGGCACCTATCTGCCGGAATATAAGAACATCTTCGATTTGTATCTGAAGGACTCCACCACCGAGCCGACCCAGCTGAGCTCCAAGACCGGTGATGATTCTACCTCCGAGTTCTCCCTCGGCGAGGCTGTGTTCTATCAGAACGGCACTTGGGCATGGACCGATCTGCAGAAGGCTGGCATGAAGGCCGACTCCCTCGGCATGCTCCCGATTTACATCGGCGTCAAGGGCGAAGAGAAGCAGGGTCTGGCCACCGGTTCCGAGAACTACTGGTGCATCAACTCCAAGGCTTCCGACGCGGATAAGAAGGCCACCAAGGACTTCCTGAAGTGGGTCGTCACCAGCAAGACTGGCATCAAGTCTCTGTCCAGCGACATGGGCTTCACCACCCCGTTCAAGTCCTTCAGCGACGTCAAGTCCGACAATCCGCTGGTCCAGGCCGCTGTTGAAGATCAGAACTCCGGCAAGACTGCAGTCTCTTGGAACTTCACCATGATGCCGTCCGAAGAGTGGAAGAACAAGCTTGGTTCCGCCCTCCTTGAGTACGCTCAGGGCACCGGCGACTGGAACGCAGTCAAGAAGGCGTTCGTGGACGGTTGGAAGACCGAGTACGACGCTGTTCACTGATCACCGCTTGATCAAACCAATAACTGAATAGAACAACTGCGGCCGAGAGTTTTTCCTTTCCTTCTCTCGGCCGCAGTTGGTTGTGACGACATACACGAAGGGCCGTCATCGTAATTACTTGCGATGACGGCCCTTCGTGTATGTCGCTACGTTCGCTGTATGTTGCCGGAAAATCAGCTATGCAGACGAGCGGTGGTCGAACGGACGATCAGCTGCGCGGGGAACGTCTTGAACGGTTCGTCGAGCGGCTGCTTCTCGATTAGCGCGAGTGTCATGCGGGCCGCTTCGCGGGCCATCTCGACAGGGGTCTGACGGATGGTGGTCAGGCCGAGGTCGCGCGCGTAGACGCTGTCGTCGTAACCGATGATGGAGATGTCGTTCGGCACGGTGAAACCGTTGCGTTCCAGCTGGAACAGCAGCGGCACCGCGATGCCATCCTCCTGGCAGGCGATGGCCGTCGGCATGTGGTCGAGGCTGAGCAGCTGCGTCACGACCTTGCTGATCCTGTTCCTGCCAGCGTCGGTGACAAGCACGCGCGGTTCGACGCCGTTGGCCTGGCAGCATGCCATGAACGATTCGTAACGGCCCTGCACGCTGAAGTGCAGCGTCACTTCGCGGTCGGAACGGATGTAGACGATGTCGCGGTGGCCAAGCATCATCAGATGGCGTGCGGCGAGTTCCGAACCCTGCTTGTCGTCGATGCGGACGGCGGCGTTGAAGCCGCGCTCTTCCGGCAAGCTCGAATTGATGCCGATGATTGGCACATCGACGGACCTGAGTTGCCTGATTTCGTTGCTGGCGATGTCGAAGGAAATGACGATCACGGCGTCGACGTTGCGGCGCACCGGCAGCATGTCGAAGAACTCGCTGCGTTCCTCGGTGCTGGACATCTGGTAGATGGAGATGTCGTAGCCCTCATCGTGGAAGACCTCGTTCAGACCTTCGATGATGGAGGAGCTGAACCATAGGTTGAGCCGGCCTGAGACGAGTACCGCGATACGCAGCGCACGGCCGGTTTTCAAGGCCGCGGCAGAACGCGAGATGGAGAAATTCAGCTCGTCCGCGGCCTTCATCACCTTGTCTCTGGTGGCTTTCGACACCAGGTCAGGGCGCGTGAAGGAACGAGAGACGGTGGAAATGGACACGTGCGCGAGTTGCGCAACATCCTGAATGCTACTGCTTTTCATCGAGTCCCCTGTACAGTGATTGCTTGAATAATGTAATGCTACCTCCCCTCACCATTAAGACCGTGTTCTTGTCCAATTTGCAACTTATTCATTACAAACGTTTTCATAAAGTGGTGGTAGTTGGGCATTGCGTGGAATATAAGCGTTCTCTAGAGATGGTTTTGGTGACAACGTTTCATATTTTGCCGTGCGTGACATGCGAAAATGACAACGTTTGACATTTGCAGTCATGCCGTTTATCATGACTGATGTAAGCACTGGAGAAACAGGAAACAATGCTGTGGATGGTTCCTCTGGGGAATGGAATTCCCGCCCGCGTTGACGCGGTACGCGGAATGGAGAAGGAAAGAAAGCAGGCAGGCTATGATCAGCATGGCTGGCAAGGCGATACGAAAGTGGTGGGCGCTCTTCGCGCTGCCAACGTTCGCCGCGTTCATCATCGGGTTTGTGATCCCGTTCATCATGGGTGTGTATCTGAGCTTCTGCAAGTTCACCACCGTCACCGACGCCGAATTCGTCGGTCTGAAAAACTACAAGAGGGCTTTTGCCGATAAGGAGTTCCTGCACGCGCTGGGCTTCTCGACGGCACTGACCATCATCACGACGATCGTGATCAACGTAGTCGCGTTCGCCATCGCATACATGCTGACCAAGGCCATCAAGGGATCCAACATCTTCCGTTCGGTGTTCTTCATGCCGAACCTCATCGGTGGCATTATCCTGGGCTACATCTGGATGCTGCTGCTCAACGGCATTCTCGCTCACTGGGGCCGCGCGTTGACGTATAGCGCAACCTACGGCTTCTGGGGCTTGGTCATCTTGGTTTGCTGGCAGCAGATCGGCTATATGATGATTATCTACATCGCTGGTATGCAGTCGCTGCCGACCGACGTGCTCGAAGCGGCTTCCGTGGACGGCGCAAACGGCACCCAGACCATGTTCAAGATCATCATTCCGCTGATGATGCCGTCTATCACCGTATGCTCGTTCCTGTGCGTCACCAACGGCTTCAAGCTGTACGATCAGAACCTTGCATTGACCAACGGCGCTCCGTCGAACATGTCTGAAGGTCTGGCAATGAACATTACCCGCACGTTCTACGGCCGTATGGGCTGGGAAGGCGTCGGCCAAGCGAAGGCAGTGCTGTTCTTCATTCTGGTGGCCATCGTGGCGCTCATCCAGAACAAGCTCACCACGAGCAAGGAGGTGGAGGCATGAACTCCGGAGAAAAAGTCAAGCACGGCGCACTGTGGTCCGTACTGTTCGCGGTGGTTTCGCTGGCGTGGATCTTCCCGATCGTGCTGGTGATCATCAACTCTTTCAAGCAGAAGGCGTATATTTCTCGTAACGCGTTCTCCCTGCCGACCGGTAAGGCGTTCGTTGGACTTGAAAACTATACGCGTGGCCTCGATACCACGAACTTCTTCGCCAGTTTCGGCTGGACCCTGCTCATCACTGTCGGTTCCGTGGCGCTGATTCTGGTGTGCACTTCGATGTGCGCATGGTGGATCGTCCGCGTGAACAACTGGGCTGCAAAGCTGCTGTACACGTTGTTCCTGTTCAACATGATTGTACCGTTCCAGATGGTCATGTTCACCCTCTCCAAGCTGGCCGATATGCTCAAGCTCAACACCCCGTGGGGTCTGTGCTTCGTGTATCTGGGCTTCGGCGCTGGTCTGGCCGTGTTCATCTTCACCGGTGTGGTTAAGGGCATTCCGGAATCGCTGGAAGAATCCGCCATGATCGATGGTGCTTCCGTGCCGCGTATCTTCTTCCAGATCGTTGTGCCGATCATGAAGCCGTCCATTGTGTCCGTGGCTATTCTGCAGGCCATGTGGATCTGGAACGACTACCTGCTGCCGTACCTGACGCTCGACCTGGGCAAGTACAAGACCATTTCCGTGGCGGTGCAGTATCTGAAGGGCGGTTATGGTTCCGTGGATATGGGCGCCATGATGGCATGCCTGGTCATGGCCATCATCCCGATCATCATCTTCTACCTGATCTGCCAGAAGTACATCGTCAAGGGTGTTATGGCTGGAGCCGTTAAGGGCTGATCTTCGATCAGCCCTTAGGGAACAGCGCAGTGCGCTGTTCCCAGGCTCCAGCCCGAGCGGCTATGCCGCGAGGGTAACGTTGAGCCCGCGCGTAGCGCGGTCCTTAATTGCAGGGCCGAAGGCGGCGCGGTGAAGGGCTGATTTTCACCCAGAAAAATTTAAGGGACTGATGCGAATCAGTCCCTTTTTTCGTGCCTAATTACTTGCTGATGTACTTGCGGAAGACATGCTCGAGAATCGGCGAATGCAGCATCAGCATGGTGCCGTAGCCGAGCACGAGCAGCAGGAACAGGCCCTGCGGCATGTAGAACCAGCTGGCCACGAGCAGCGCGACGTACACCGCGTCAATCGCAATCAATGCCAACGTATGCCCGATGTTGCTCACGCCGAACACAAAAGCGTTGCCGAGCGTGCGCCAAAACGAGTTCTCGAACCGCGCCTGCAACGCCCACACCCATTCGAAACCGATCAGCCATATGATCGTCAGCGCGAATTTCGGAATCAGCAGCGGCGTGATCTGCAGCACGATCCACGAGTAGACGCACAGCGCGCCGGTCGTGCCGAAAATCAGCCAGTAGCCGGTTGATTTCGCGAAATTCGAGCGGAAGGCGGCGAAATAGTTGCGCGTCGCCGTGCCTTCGCCGGACAGCGTGCGGCGGGTGGCGTCGTGGCCGGCGGTCAGCGCCGCGCCGATCGTAATGATCGGAATACTGGTGATGAGCATCAGAATGTTGATCCAGATCGCGTCGACGGCGTCGCTCAGGCCGCGCATAAAGCCGGAATCGGGGGAGAGGAACTTCATAATCGCCTTTCGTATGGCATCCGTATAGCAACGTATGCAAGTCGGATCTTCTTGCGATTCTACTCGACGCACGCCATCTTGCGATTGGCCGGTTTGCGCCGTGCGGTCGATCGTGTGGTCGGTCGGTTTGTGCGGCGCGTTCGGCTGTACGAACGGCGATGCGGCTGACCGGTTTGTGTGGCGCGGTCGGTCGTGCGGTCGGCGACACGATCTGATGGTTTGCGCAGCGCGAACGACGGCACGAACGATCGCACCGCCGGCCGGTCTGCGCAAACGGAAACGCGATTGCCCGCGCGCCCCCGCAGCAGACGCCCTGCAATGCTATCGTTGTCAGCGGTACAACGGTTGCAGGCACAGACGAAAGGGGCATAATGACCGCGAACAACATGCGTGACGATTGGTGGAAGCAAGCCGTCGTCTACCAGATCTACCCGCGCAGCTTCAAAGACGTGAACGGCGACGGGTTGGGAGACATCGCCGGCGTCACCGAGAAAATGGATTACCTGAAGAATCTCGGCATCGACGCGATCTGGCTGAGCCCGTTCTACCCGTCCGACCTGGCCGACGGCGGCTACGACGTGATCGACTACCGCAACGTGGACCCGCGCCTCGGCACCATGGCCGATTTCGACGCGATGGCCGCCGCCGCGCATGAAGCCGGCATCAAGGTGATCGTCGACATCGTGCCGAACCACACGTCCAACAAGCACAAGATGTTCATCGAGGCGCTCGCCGCCGGCCGAGGTTCGGCCGCACGCGACCGCTACATCTTCCGCGAAGGCCGCGGCGAGCACGGCGAGCTGCCGCCGAACGACTGGCAGTCGCTGTTCGGCGGCCCGGCGTGGCAGCAGGTCGATGACGGACAGTGGTACCTGCACATGTTCGCCAAGGAGCAGCCGGATCTGAATTGGAAGAATCCGGACGTGCACGAGGAATTCAAGAAAACGTTGAGATTCTGGTCCGACCACGGCACCGACGGCTTCCGCATCGACGTGGCGCACGGCTTGGCCAAGGACCTCGATTCCGTGCCGCTGGCCGACATGGATCCGGCCGCGGTGCAGCATGTGCTGCCGGCGGACGGCGCGTTCAGCCCGCTGTGGGACCGTCCGGAAGTGCACGACATCTACCGCGAATGGCGTCAGGTGTTCAACGAGTACAATCCGCCGCGTTTCGCCGTCGGCGAGGCGTGGGTGAAGGCCGAATCGCAGCATCTGTACGCGTCCACCGACGAGCTTGGCCAGGTGTTCAATTTCGAGTTCGCCGAAGCCAACTGGTTCGCCGACGAGTTCCGTACGGCCATTGCTGACGGCTTGCGCGCCGCCGAGGAAACGCACGGTTCCACCACGACGTGGGTTATGAACAACCACGATGTGCCGCGCAGTCCGTCGCGTTTCGGTCTGCCGCAGGTGAAGGACGCTCCGTACCACCAGCTGGCGCACGATTGGCTGTTGCGTGACGGAGAGACCTACCGCGAGAATCGTGAGCTCGGCACCCGTCGCGCCCGCGCAGCCGCGCTGATGGAACTGGGCCTGCCGGGTTCCGCCTACGTGTATCAGGGCGAGGAACTGGGCCTGTTCGAAGTGGCGAACATTCCGTGGGATCGTCTTGAGGATCCGACGCCGTTCAACACCCGTCGCAACTTCACCGACAAGGGTCGTGACGGGTGCCGTGTGCCGATGCCGTGGAAGGCTGCCGATTGCGGCGAACCGGCTTCGTGGAGCCCGGACTTCATCACCGGCGGCACGTTCGGTTTCGGCCCGGAGCAGGGCGATTCCGCCGACGCGCACCTGCCGCAGCCGGCCTGGTTCAAGGATTTCGCGGCCGACGTCGAGGCCGATGACAACGGTTCCATGCTGCACTTGTACCGCAAGCTGTTGCAGTTGCGACAGACGGTGCTGACGGCAACCGGAGACACGTCCGCCGACCTGCTGGACATGGGCGATACGGTGGTCGCCTACTCGCGTCCGGCCACGGAAGGCCGTCGATTCCTGTCCGTCACCAATTTCGGCGACGAGCCGATCGCCCTGCCGGACGATGCGGTCGCCATCGCAAATTCCGTGCCGTTGACGGATGACGGCAAGCTGGATAGCGACGCCTCAGTCTGGCTGCTGCTGGGCTGATCGACCGCTGAACCTGGCCGCTCCCAAATCGCCTTGCGTATATGAAAAATTCCGGCCCTCCACAAGGAGGACCGGAATTTTGGTTTGTAAGGAAAGGGGAATGGTAAGTCTAAACGCTACTTCTCGCCGTTCATGATGGCGGCAAGCGATTGCACGCGCGGCAGATCGAACACCTCATCGGTGTGCACCACCTTGAGGTCCGGGCCTGCCAGCGGCACACGCCAGTTGGAGTATTCACTGGACGTGCCCGGCTGGTTCTGCGTGCGCGTCTCGCCCACGCCATCCACCAGCGCGGCCTGCAGCAGCACGGACGGCGACTTGAGTAGCATCTTGTGCATCGCCTCGACGATTTCCTGGATGTGGCCTTCCACATCGCCCGCCACTTCCGGCGTGATCAGGCCGGACTCCACGAGACGGTCCATCATCGCGTCGCGTTCGGCGGTGGCGGAAGCCTGGAACTCCTCGACCGGGCCGGACAGCAGGTGCAGCTGTTCGCGCAGCTTGACGTGCTCGAACTGCAGGTAGCCGGCGGTCGGCGGCAGGTCGTGCGTGGTGACGGAAGCCAGCGCGTACTTGCGGTACGTGGACGGATCGGCGTACGGGTCGCCGGCGTTGGGGGAGTCGTCCACGCGGGCGAACCATTCCACCATGCAGCCCAGCAGGCCGTGCTCGCCGAGTACCGTGCGTACGTAATCAGGCACGGTGCCCAGATCCTCGCCGACCACCAAACCGTTCACGCGGGACGCTTCAATGGTCAGGATCGCGATCATCGCCTCATAGTCGTACGTAACGTACGCGCCACCGCGCGCGCCTTCGCCCTGCGGAATCCACCACAGACGGAATAGGCCGAGTACATGGTCGATGCGCACCGCGCCCGCGTGCGAGAACATGTTGTGCACCATCTCGCGGTACACGCCATAACCAGTTTTGGCCAGATAATTCGGATTGAACGGCGGCTGGCCCCAATCCTGACCCTGCTGGTTGTAGAAGTCCGGTGGGCAGCCCACGGTTACGCTGCCTACTGCGAAACGTTCCGGATTCCACCACACGTCCGCGCCGAGCGAGTGCACGCCCACGGCCATATCCTGCATGAGGCCGAGTGCCATACCGCTGTCACGGGCGGCGTTCTGCGCGGCTGTCACCTGCTCGTCGGCGATCCACTGCAGCCAGCATTCGAAATCGACCATATCGGCGTGCTCGCGCATGAGCTCCACCACTTCAGGCGAATCGCGGTTCGTGTCCTTGAACCACGTGCCTTCCCACGGCGCGCCCCACACCTGGAACGCCACCGACCATGCGGCGAACGCGCGCAGATCCGGACCCGCGGCCTCCTTGAACGCGTCGAACGCGGCCTGACGCTCGACGGAACGCGGCACGTTGTACACAAGCTGCAGCGCCTGGCGCTTGTGCCACCAAGCGGAATTGATGTCGAGCGGCTCGATACTGTCGTTGGCTGGCGAGGCTTCCGCGTGCAGACGCGCCACTTCGGCCTGGTCCGCCTCGTTGAGTTCCGCATATTCAGCGATATCCTGCGGACGGATGTACGTCACATTGAGAAAACGACGCGATTCGGGAAGATACGGCGACGGCTCCAGCGGCGGCACCGGCGCGGTGGCGTGAATCGGGTTGATAAGCATGAAATCGGCATGCGATTTCGTTGCCGCGTCGGACAGCAGCAGCTTCAGATCGCCATAGTCGCCCACGCCCCAGGATTCAGCGGAACGGATGGAATACATCTGTGCCATCCAGCCCCAACGTTGCTTTTCCGCTACTGCTGGCGGCAGTTCGATGCGTGCCGGTGCGCAGATCAGCGCGGCTTCGGCGTGCAGCGGGCCGGCATCGACGGCCAGCGTGTGGTAGCCGGCGGGAATATCGTCCGGCAGCGTCAGTTGCAGCGAGCCGTCATCTGCGTTCGAGCCCGTCAGATACGCGGTCAGATCGCCCGCATATTCCGTGCCGTCTTCCAACGTCAGCTTCAGCGCCACGTCGTTTCCTTTCGCGCGGATTGGCGTGGCGGCTTCCTTGCCGATGAACTTCACGACGGTCGGCTCAACAAGTGTGTCTGCGATGCGCTGCTGGGTCGCCGCATAGGAGGCGGTGATCGCTTCGTCGCTGGATGCGTCCACGCCGAGTGCGGCCAATACGGAGACGAGCACTTCGTCGCGGATTTCCACATAGGTGCCGAGCTGGTCGATATACGACGTGGAAATGCCATTGAGCTTGGCGAGCTGGATAAGAGGCCGTGCGATGCGTTCTGCGCTTTCGGTCTGCTGGGTCTGTGTCATAGGTCCCTTCTTTCCGCGCCGTTTGTGACGGCTGACATGCTACATTGCTTGCGATTGCCGCAGCTTCGATGCTGGTGGCATTCGCACCAAAGATAACTATATCACGGTATGATATCGTTTTCAAAGCGTGTTTTGCGGTAAGAGAGTGTTGCTATATTGCGATTTTGCTCTAATTTCAGGAATATAGATAACCGGAATTGTTTTTCCATATTGACTATCGTTTGCAATACGAAGGCGCAGCGCTCCGCATTGCAAACGATTATTCCAACGGGGCATTGCTCGTCTGCTACTCGGCTTCGAGAATTGCAAAGCTTTGCAGACCTAGACGCAGCGAAGTGCCGCTAATTTCGTTTTCGCCGATGCTGAAAATCGTCCGATAACTACCATCTGGTAACTGCAAAGCTTTGCAATCGCGGCTTGGATTGACGGCTATGATCAGCTTCTGCAGGTGGGTGGAACGCTCGAAAACGAACACTCTATCGCGTTCGATTGCATGGAACGTAGCCCCCGACCGCAAGGCGTCGCATTCCCCCTTGACGTGGAGTATGGAGCGCACCGTATGCCACAGTGATTCGGCGTCGGCCTGCTGTGCGGCGACGGTCGGGGCGTCGGCGGACGGGTCGGCGGGCAGGTAGCTGCCACCGGTCACATCGCCAGCCCGAGTGTCCGATTCTGCAGAATCGGACACGTGAAGTGCTCCGGATGCGTCGTTCGCACCCCACTGCATCGGTGTGCGCGAACCGGTGCGCACGTAGCCGCCTTCTTTGCCGGGCAGTGCGCGGTATCGCATGCCGATTTCGTCGCCGTAATACAGGAACGGCACGCCCGGCATCGCGAACAGCGTGCAGTATGCCAGGGCGATTTCGCGCTGCGACAGTCGCGGCGCCACGCGTGCGGTGTCGTGGTTGCAGGTGATGAAATTAAAATTTCCGTCGGCCGTTTCCGCTTCGCGCAGACGCGGCTCGTACTCGTCCAGGAATTCGCTGATCGGCGTGCCGGAATCGGCGTTGAAATAGCTCTTGTCGCCCTTGCGGCTCAACGGGTCGTCCACGTTGCGCAACAGCATGTTGTAGCCGTTGGGAACGCCGTCCCAACGCCAATCGAGATAGAAATCCATGTCGAAGCCGGCGGCCATCGACTCCTCTGGCCGTCCCCATTCCGAAACGAACGCGGCTTCGGGGAAGGCCGGGCGGATCCGGGCGAACATGTACTGCCAGGTGCGGATGGTGTAAGGCTTGCCCTCATCGTCCTTTTTGACGAGGCTGTCGGCCATATCCACGCGGAAGCCGTCTGCGCCACGGGAAAGCCAGAACCGCATGACGTCCACCATCGCGTCGCAAGTGGCCTTCGCGTCCGGACCAAGGGCTGGCTTCTGCCAGCTACGTTCGGGGTGCGCGAAACCGTAGTTGAGCGCCGGCTGGCATTTGAAGAAGTTCAAGATGTAGGTACCGTTGCGGGGCGATTCGCCGCCGATGAATGGCAGTCCGTCGCCACCGGAGATCCATGAGTCTGTCCAGATGTAGCGGTCGGAATAATTGTTTCGCTCGACCTTGCAACTGCGGTGGAACCACTCGTGTTCCTCGCTGGTGTGGCCTGGCACGAGATCGAGGATCACGTGCATGTCGCGCCGGTGGGCGGCGTCGAACAACGCAATGAGATCGTCGTTGGTGCCGTAGCGTGATGCCACCTTTTTGTAGTCGCGCACGTCGTAGCCGGCGTCTTTGAATGGCGAGTCGAAACAGGGATTGAGCCAGATCGCGTTGCATCCGAGATCCTTGATGTAGTCCAGTTTTAAAGTGATTCCGGGGATGTCTCCGATGCCGTCGCCATTGGAGTCGACGAAGGACTGTGGATAGATTTCATAAAAAATTGCGTCGGCAAGCCATTTGGGGTGGGGGTGTTTCGCGGGGGGAAGCATGAGGGTGTGTCTCCTTGATATTTCGCGGTTTGCGGTGTTTCTTTGAAACAATCATAACGCTGAATTGCAAACGTTGGCAGAAACGTGCTACACTAACAATCACTGATACATTTTTGGTGGCCCCAGTGTTGTTGGTAATCATCCAAGAACGATGATGTGAACGTATGCAGGGTTTTGGTCCGTACCATTTAACCGGAGATGTTGAGGAACACAAGGTTATGTGAGGAAAGGAAGATCAATGAAGATCGATTGGAAGAAGGCAATCGGACTTACTGCTGCCGTTTCTATGCTGGTTCCGCTCGCTGCGTGCGGTGGCTCCTCCGACGGTGGCGATAAGAACGCTTCCGGCTCCACCGAGGCCGTCACGCTGAGCGTGTGGGCCCCGCAGGAAGACCAGGCCAAGGACACCAACTGGCTGGGCAAGGTCGAAGAGAACTTCGCCAAGGCGCATCCGGAATACAATATCACGTGGAAGAATGACGTGGTCTCCGAAGGCGATGCTTCCAAGCAGGTCAGCACTGATCCGTCCGCGGCGGCCGATGTCTATATGTTCGCTTCCGATCAGTTGGGTGTTCTAATGGACGCCAAGGCCATTGGCCAGCTGGGCACCGACGCTGAGAAGCAGGTGAAGGAACAGAACGGCGACCTCGAAGTCAACTCCGTCACCGGCACCGATGGCAAGCTCTATGGCGTGCCGTACACCGACAACACGTGGTTCATGTACTACAACAAGTCCAAGATCACCGAGGATGAGGCCAAGGACTTCGATACCATCCTTTCCAAGGCCAAGGTCGCGTTCTCCCTGCAGAATTCTTGGTACATCAACGGCTTCTATGATGGCCTGAGCCTGTTCGGCGAGAAGGGCAATGATGCTGACGCAGGCATGGTCTTCCCGAAGGACGGCGCCGATATCACCTCTTATCTGGTTGATGTGGTCGCCAACCCGAACTTCTCCAACGACGATGGCGCTTCCGGCCTCGCAGCCATCAAGGATGGCTCCGCCGACGTGCTGTTCTCCGGTACCTGGTCCGCTAAGGACGTGAAGGAGGCCCTGGGTGACAACTACGCCGCCACCTCTCTGCCGACCTTCACCGTGAACGGCCAGAAGAAGCAGATGAAGTCCTTCGCCGCCACCAAGGCCGCTGCTTACAACCCGAACGCCAAGAACCCGAAGGCCGCCGCTCAGTTCGCGGCTTACCTCGGCTCCACCGAAGCTCAGAAGCTGCACTACGAGATGCGCGCCATCCCGCCGACCGACAAGTCCCTGTCTGATCTGACCACCGACGACGTCGCAGCCAAGGCCCAGGCCGACACCATGGCCAACACCGCCCTCCTGCAGTCCGGTCTGTCTGGCATGAACGATTGGTGGACTCCGGCCGAAACCTTCGGCAAGGCCCTGGTCAACAAGGAAATCACCAAGGACAACGCTGCCGCCAAGTACCAGGATTGGGTCAAGCAGGCCGGTGGCAAGATCGCTGAGTGAAATCAGTAATTCTAAAAATCCAATAACTGAAGAATGCAGGTGGTTGGCACTGCCAAATCCCCCCAGCCATCCTGCAGCTTTGAGAGACGCTTCGAGTCGCGGTGTCTCTCTCCACTTTGCATAGTGGCTCACTCCTCCTCCGAGCTTTGCATTCCCGGGCAAGGTTTTTAAATTCTCCTTCCCCTTGTCCGGGAGCAAAGCTTTTTTTATCTTTCAATATCCATATGAGAGGGCAGTCGAAATGACAGCAACAACTCTTTCCCCGCGGGAGATGAAGCGCCTTCGGAAGCAGGGTGCTGATTATGTTTCTCCGTCGCCTTACACGGTAAGGGCGGCGTTCCGGCGTGGTGACCTGTTCACTAAGCTTTCCGCAGTGGTGTTTGGTCTTGGCGATATCGTGCGCAAGCAGTATGTCAAGGGCATTGCCATGCTGGCGCTGGAAATCGCATACTTCGTGTTCATGGCAATCAATGGTGTGGACTATCTTTCCAAGTTGCCGACCTTGGGCACCAATGCAGGCGGCAAGAAGCTGGTCGACGGCTTCTGGGTCTACACCGAACCTGACCGTTCCGTGGTCATCCTGTTGTACGGTGTCGCCACTCTGGTTATCACCGCTGCCTTCATCGGCCTGTGGGTCATGTCCGTGCGCTCTGCATACAAGTCCCAGGTGCTGCTCGAGGAGAACGGCAAGGCTCCGAGCTTCATGGACGATGTCCGCGAGCTGCTCGATGCCAAGGCTCACGTCCTGCTGATGTTCCTGCCCACGCTGGGCATTGCCGTGTTCACTGTGCTTCCGTTGATCTTCATGATTTCCATGGCATTCACCAGCTATGACCACAAGCACCTCGTGCTGTTCCACTGGGTCGGCTTTGAGAACTTCGCCAAGGTCTTCTCCAACAGCGGCGGCACCGTTAACGCCGCACTGTTCGGACGCGTGCTGGTGTGGACCTTGGTCTGGGCCTTCTTCGCCACCTTCCTGAACTTCTTCTTCGGCATGTTCGTGGCCATGATCATCAACCGCAAGACCACCCATTTCAAGGGTTTCTGGCGTGCCTGCTTCTCCATGTCCATCGCCGTTCCGCAGTTCGTGTCCCTGCTGGTCATGCACACCATGCTCCAGCCGCAGGGTGCGGTGAACCGCATGCTGCAGACGTGGGGTTGGATTGACGGCCCGCTGCCGTTCTTCACCGACGCCACTTGGGCCCGTGTCACCGTAATCGTCATCAACCTGTGGGTCGGTATTCCGTACACCATCATGCAGATCACTGGTATTCTGCAGAACATTCCGGCCGATCAGTATGAGGCGGCGAAGATCGACGGTGCCAACTGGTGGCAGATCTTTACTAAGATCACCATGCCGTACATTATCTTCGTGCTCACCCCGTATCTGATCACCACCTTCACGGGCAATGTGAACAACTTCAACGTCATTTACCTGCTGTCCGGCGGCGATCCTACGCCATTGGGCGATTCCGCAGGCTCCACTGATTTGCTTATCACCTGGCTGTACAAGCTGACCGTGGACAAGCAGGATTACAATCTCGGTGCCGTGATCGGCATCATGACCTTCGTCGTGTTGGCCATCGTTTCGCTGATCACCTACCGCAATTCCGGCTCCTATAAGAATGAGGAGGCATTCCGATGAGCAACAAGCATTCCGCAACCAAAGTGGAAAGCCACGGCCTTCTGCACGACCAGAAGATCCGCCGTATCACCGGCGACGTGTTCGCCCACTTGTTCCTGGCCATTCTGGCCGTCATCTGGCTCGTCCCAATCGTATGGGTGTTCGCGGAGTCGTTCAATAAGAACACCGCCCCGTACACCAGCTCCTTCTTCCCGAAGGAGTGGACTCTGGACAACTATAGGGTGCTGTTCACCGACCGCAACGTGTTGGACTTCCCGAAGATGTTCGGCACCACGTTCATCATCGCCTGCTTCACCTGTGCGATTTCTCTGATCTTCGTGCTCTCCGTGGCATACTGCATGAGCCGTATGCGTTTCCGTGTGCGCAAGACTTTCATGAACGTTGTGCTGATTCTTGGCATGTTCCCGGGTATCATGGCCGTCACCGCCATCTACTTCATCTTGAAGGCCTTGGGCCTGTCAAGCGGCACCATGACTACCGTGGCGTTGATTCTCGTGTACTCCGCCGGTTCCGGCGCTGGCTTCTACGTGATGAAGGGCTATATGGACACCATTCCGACCTCGCTGGACGAAGCCGCCCTGCTCGACGGTTGCACCCGTTTCCAGGTGTTCCATAAGATCATCATCCCGATCTGCAAGCCCATGATCGTCTACCAGGCCATCATCGGCTTCCTGACCCCGTGGCTCGACTTTGTCATGGCCAAGGTGATCTGCCGTACGCAATCCAACTACACCGTGGCATTGGGCCTGTGGCTCATGCTGCAGAAGGAATATATCCAGAACTGGTTTGCCCGCTTCGCCGCGGCCGCGGTCGTGATCTCCGTTCCGATCGCCATCCTGTTCATTGTGATGCAGCGCTTCTATCAGGAGTCCATGTCGGGCTCCGTGAAGGGCTAAAGAAAGGCAAAGGATATGACGCTCGTAGACAGCTTCGCACAGCCGAACACGAGCGTCGCCGAACCGTTCCCGCTGTGTCTGGAACGGCCGCTGGGTGCCGTTGTTACTGAAACCGGCACCCAGTTCGCTCTCTGGGCTCCTTCCGCACAGAAGGTGACCCTGAGACTGTTCTCGCGTGGCTCCATGGGGGAAAGCGGCGACGCTCTGATTGGACAGTACACGATGCGTCCGGAATCCGACGGTTCCTGGACGTACGATTTCGCCGACAACAAGCACGGCGTGTATTACGACTTTTTGATTGAACGCGATTGCGGTTCCGTGGACCGCGTCGCCGATCCGTGGGCGCGCGGGGCCGGTGTGAACGGCCGGCGCAGCATGGTCGTGGACTTCAGCCGCACCAATCCGGATGGTTGGTACCGCGACCATATGCCGGACGTGCCGCTTGCGCAGACGGTGGTCTGGGAAACCCATGTGGGCGATTTCAGCAATGATCCCGCCGGCGGTTTCCCCGAATCGCATCGGGGCAAGTATCTGGCGTTCACCGACGACGGTACGTCTCTGGACGGGCATCCCGACTTTCCCACGGGCATCGCATATCTCAAGAAACTTGGCGTCACCGCGGTGCAGCTCATGCCGATTTACGATTTCGGTTCCGTGGACGAAGAGACCTGCGATCGCTACAACTGGGGGTACGATCCGGTCAATTACAACGTGCCGGAAGGCTCGTATTCCACCAATCCGTTCGACGGGTCGGTGCGCATCCGCGAAGTGAAGCAGATGGTGCAGGCGCTGCACAACGCCGGCATCAAAGTGATCATGGACGTGGTCTACAACCACATGTTCTCGCCCGATAATTGGTTTGAGCGGTCGGTGCCGGACTATTTCCTGCGCCGTAAGCCCAACGGCGCGCTGGCCAACGGATCCGGCTGCGGCTGCGATATGGCCACCGAACGCAAGATGTTCCGCCGGTTCATCGTGGAATCCGTGACGTTCTGGGCGCGCGAATACCACATGGACGGCTTCCGTTTCGACCTGATGGGTCTGATCGACGTGGACACCATGAATGCCGTGCGTGCTGCTCTGGATGAGATTCCCGGCCGTGGACGCGACATTCTCATGTACGGCGAACCGTGGTCCGCGGGCGCCACCGCGCCGCTGCCCAGCGACACCGTGCTGGCTGACAAGTCAGGCCTGTCGAAGCTTGACAGTCGCATCGGCCACTTCTGCGACACCACGCGAGACACCATCAAGGGCCATGTGTTCTTCTCGGACCGCCCGGGTTATGTGAACGGTGGCATGCACGAGAACGTAGCGGCTGCGCGTGAGGCCGTGGACGCGTGGCGTCGCGGCAAACATTCGGAAGGAGTGGCAGGCCAGGTCATTCAATACGTGTCCGCGCATGACGACCTCACGCTGTGGGACAAGTTGTGCGCGAGCTTTGCGGCTGGTTCGTTGGGCAGCACCGTGGCCGAAGGCGTTAACGAAAATACCGTGGATGTGCCAAAAGTCATGTATGACGCCGATTTCTCGGCGGAAGGGCTGGCCGGTGTCGGTCCGCAGATTGCGGCCGCGCTGACCGACGTGATGGACGCCAACAAGCTGGCTGTGGGTATCACGCTTACCTCCGCTGGCATCCCGTTCATGCTGTCCGGCGAGGAGTTCGCACGTACCAAATTCGGCAGCTCTGATTCTTACGATTCCGCCAAAGAGCTTAACTGGCTCGATTGGAACCGTGCATGGCAGAAGCGCGATTTGATTGAGTATTACGCGAAGTTGATTGCATTGCGCAAGTCTGATCCACAGTGGTTCGACGGCAATCGCAATATCGTCGATACGGAAGGCGACGAACTCGTGTTCCGCGTCGGCGATTATCTGATGGCCGCCAATCCAGGCAGACACGTCGGCGTTATTGACGTGGCCGTAACGGGTTTGGAACCGATTGGCGGAATACGGAGATACTGGTGTGGTCTCGGCTCGTCCGTCAGTCCGGTGGAAGGCAATGTGAGCGCAGGTGATGGCGATTATTTGATTGTTCCACCGCATACGTTTGCAATCTGGCGGTTGCAGTAATACTCTCAGTAGGGAAGCTACAAAACGGTGACCGCAAAGCTGCGGTTGCCGTAACCGATACGGCAATGGGGCCGGAAAACCAGAAAGGATACGACAGTGGGAATCGGAGCGCGCAATCCGCGGTACGAGGTGGTGTTTTTTGACCTGTACGGAACGCTGATCGACATTCGTACCGATGAGCAGAGCGAGGCCGCATGGCAGGCGCTGTACGATTGCGTGACCGAATTGGGCGCGCAGTACGAATCCGTCGACGTGATGCGCGACCAGTTCGAAAAACTTGAGGCCCGCGAAATGGTCCATCAAGCTGATCGTGCAATCGTCCGTAACGGGTGGGACGAATTCGACATCCTGCCGGTCTACCGGTCCCTGCTCATGAATCGCAGCGAGGAAGCGGAAAAGAAACTCGCGCTACCGCAGGCCGCGCTGAAAGCCGCATGGGCGTTCCGCCAAGGCAGCACCAGCCTGTTCCGGCTGTACCCCGGCGCGCTCGACATGATCGAACAACTGCAGGACGCCGGCATGGTCGTGGCGCTGCTGAGCAACGCGCAAGCCTGCTACACACGCCCCGAACTGGAAGAGACCGGCCTTGCCAGCGTACTGGACGACGTGATCATCTCCAGTGAAGAGAAAATCCGCAAGCCCGCACGCGACCTGTACATGCTGGCGCTCGACCGTGAATTCGTGACCGCCAAGCACGCGCTCATGGTTGGCAACGACGAGCGCAACGACATCATCGGCGCCAATTCCGCCGGCCTCGACGCGGCATACTTCCGCACGGAAATTTCACCGGCGGACGACCCGGATGTTTCGGCACATGCGGTATGTTCGTTTACCGGAGCCGACTACGACGGGCTGCTGAAATTCGTGCTGGACGCATAAGGCGCGCGGTGGGCGCTGAGCTTAAATCGCATGGGACGTGCGGGAAGCCGCTGTGGCGTGCGGGAAAGTCGCAAGGAAAAGTCGCAAGTCGTAAAAGGCATACGTGCGTAAGGCGTGCGTAAGGTGCACGTGCCACGTGCGACGTGCGGGGAAAATCGCAATAGGAGGACATATGGAAGGCTATGCCGAGCAGGGAGCTCGAACCGATTCGACCGACCAAATCGGATTCGGCGGCGCTCGCCGCAACAGGAAAAAGCGTCGCGGACTGACGGTGTTCCAACTTAAGGTCATCGGCGCGGTGGCGTTGGCCTTGTCCGCCGGCAGCACCACCATCGTGCCGCTGTTCTTCGGCTCCGATACCAACAATATGACGTCGCTGACGGCGATGGTCCTGAGCGAAGTGGTGTCCTGGTTCGCCATTCCGATCTACGCGTGGCTGCTGGTGCAGGGTTTCCGTGAAACGCACAGCCGGGTCGCGTACGGCCTGCAGCTGTTCATTCTCGCCGTGGTGTGCGAGGTGCCGTATGACCTCGCCACATCGCATAAGGCTTTCGACCTGGGCTCGCAGAATCCCGTTTTCGGCCTGTTCGTTGCGTTTGTTGTGCTTGCCGCGCTCGACTGGGTGGCGTCGCGCTATCAGAAGGCCATGAAGGTGCTGTTGTCGGTCGGACTGGTGGTGATTGGTCTGCTGTGGGACCTGCTGCTGCGTATCGGCCTGCGCCAGCACATGATGAGCATCGGTTCGGTGACGCTTGGCTTCGTGCTGATTTTCGCTCTGATGCGCCAGTATGAGAATTCGATGATGTTCACAGCCGGCCTGTTCGGCGCCGTGATGATGATCGCGCCGGGCGTGGGCGTGGCGTTCGTGCACTACTACAACGGCAAGCTGGGCTATAAGCATCAGTGGACGAAATGGGCTTTTTACGCGGTTTACCCGGTTATTTTGATAATTTGTGCGATTTGTGCAACACTGGCGTGATTTTTGACAACGTTCGCAGTATGATAGAAACAGATTGAGAGAGCATCGCCGCTCAAGCGAGTGTTTCCAAGGTTGGAAACGTTTGTGATTATGATGCTAGAACCGCAAAGGGGTTGAGAGATGGATAGAGCAGGCATTCGCGAGGTGGCCAAGGCCGCGGGTGTGTCGATTTCCACGGTGTCGCGCGCGTTCACGCGTCCGGAACTGGTGTCCGAACGTACGCGTCGCAAGGTGCTGGAAACTGCCGACAAGCTTGATTTCAACATCTCACGTTCCGCGACATCGTTGAAATCGGGTCAATCGTACCGTGTGGCGATGCTGATGAATGAAGAGATCACTAGCTGGTTCAATACGGAAGTGTTCGCTGGAATCGAATCCGTCATGCATAATGCCGGGTATGACGTATCGCTGTTCCAGCATGTCGACACCGCCGAAAATCGCAAGGAATTCTTCACGAATTTGCCCGTCCGCCGCAACGTGGACGCCGTATTCGTAACGTCGTTCGGCGTGGATCCGAAGGAAATCCAGCAGCTCAAACGCATCCACGTGCCGATCATCGGCATCAATACGCCGACGCAAAGCGGCTTCGACGCCACCATCTCCATCGACGATGAGGACGGCATGTTCACCGCCGCCCAGCATCTGATCAATCTGGGGCACAAGAATATCGTGTACGTGTGCTCCGATGCGGTCGATTCCATTAATTCCTCCATCGATGCGCGAGGACAGGGCTTCATCCGCGCCTGCAAGACGATGGGGGCCTCCCATGACTTCAAGTGGCGCGTCGTCTCTGTGCCGCGTGGCAAGACCTTCGCCGACTCGGCGTTAACCGCGCTGCTTGCGTTGGACGAGTTCCCGGACGCGATCTGCTGCCAGATGGATATGATGGCGATTCCGCTGGTGTTGCGTTTGGAACGTTACGGCCACCACACGCCGAGTGACTATTCGATTATCGGCTTCGACGATTCGCCGTACGCCGACACTGTGAACCTGACCACCATGCGCCAGGATCCGTATGCGATGGGTCGCGCGGCCGCACAAAAGGCCATGAAGCTTATCGAAGGCAAGCCGCTTGAGAACGCGCATGAGATTGTGCGCGCCCAGCTCGTACTACGCGGCACCGATTCCGTGTACGGCACTGGCCGCTGAGAGCCGAGTCTCATTACCCTTCCGCAGCCCGTCAATGCCGACGGGCTGATTGTGATGGCCTGGGGTGGATTGATAAGGGATACCCCCACTGTAGTCACGGTGTGTGGCATACGTTTTCAGGAAAAAAATGAAACAATTTGCAGTGATGTGTTTCATGACACGCCAATCGGGGGCTGATGAATGATGAATTTCATTCAATGATCAGCATGTGTTTTTTGATTTTGCAATCGTTGACAAACCGTTGAATATCAGGCTTTAAAGCGTTGTCCCCGTGAGAGGGGACGAAAAAACGTATCGGGGGAGGGGGTGTGGGTTCTTTTTTGTTTCATTTTGTTTTCATAACTGCAAAGGTTATCATAGTAAACCGTAGGTCAGAGAAAAAGGGAAAACAGAGGTTTCCGGCTGTGTTGCCGGAGATGGGAACAGCGCAGAAGCTATACGTAAAACAGAAGTGATAACGGCATTATGCAAAGGATATCAACCCTCGAGTTGAGGGACTCAGAAGGGTGAACACTTTGCGGATAGGGGACAAGATGAGGCAATGGCGTAATGGTGTCGGCAACGCACCACGACACTATGCAGGAACGCGATCGGCAACCGGTCGCGTGCTTTCGCGTACCCGCTCCCTGACCGCCGCCGCCATAGCGGTAGCCATGATGGCCACCGTAGCAGTAACTTCCCTCCTCCCCACCTACAATGCCAAAGCTGACGAAAACAGCTTGACGGATGGTTCCAAGTGCACTCCGACCTCGTATACGCTGGGTGACGCCTCTGGCGTGGCTAGCGAGGATACAGGTGTGGCAACCTACGTAGGTCGTGACCTTTACGTCGGTAAGCACGCGAATAATAACACAAACATCAGCAATGATAATGATGTTGATGGCTCGTATGCGGTAGAGGCCGAAGGTCTTACCGTGGTCAACGGCAAACTGGTCATGAGGCCGCTGAAGGATTCGTGGAAAGCTCCGGATTCCTCTGGCAAGTACTACAGCGCCGGCTTCCGCTGGGGCACCGTCGGTTTCGGCTCGCAGTTCCGTCCTGGCGATGGGAAAACCGTGCTTGCGGTTGGCGGTGTAGGCTCCGGTATCAGCGGCCTTTCCTCGGGCAATGCGCAAGGCAACGTCGGCGCATACGGCAAAGGCGGCTTCGTCGGTCAGAGCTACACGGAATGGGACAAGAGTAATGGTTACCAGCCTGTGGCAAAATCCGCGCAGGGTTATAAATACAAAGCTTCCATCGCCGGCAACGAAACCAAGTGGAGCACCAACACAAGCCGTTCCTCCATCGTGGCCGCACAGGGGCATTGGAACAATGCTGCCAATAACGACGTTACCTTCAAAGCATTAGAACCGCTGAAGGACGTGAACGGCACCGATTACACAAATTATACGGAAGCCTACCTCAAATCCAAGCTTTCCGAACCTTTGTCCAAACTGCAGGTCACTGGTACCGTCAATGACTCCGAAACGGCGCCGGAAGGCACTGCCACCCGCTACAAATACAACTACGATGAAACGAAGGATCCCGTCAGCTTCCAGTTCACCTATAACGGAGGCTCCACTACCGTCGATACGAAAAGCGTAAGAAATAACGAGAAGCTCATCACCTTCACCGGTGATAACCAATCCGCCACGCAGGTGTTCTCTCTCACCAGTGAGCAGCTTTCCTCCGCCGGCTATCGTGGCGTCGATTTCAAATTCGTCAATATCCCCGATAACGCCTCCATCGTGATCAATGTGTCGGGCGACAACATTGACTTCCACACCGGCTGGCGTTTCTGGTGGAACAATACCGACATCGGCGGTGGCTTCTCCAAGGCGGAACCAGAAGAAGTCCGCAAGCTGTACTCCTCCGTGGCTCAAAAGATTATGTGGAACTTCAAGGACGCCAAAAACGTTACCATTCGCGGCGGCGTGGCCAATGAGAGCAACAGCGAGATTGACGGCAACTATCAGTCCAAGAACACCACTGATGATCCTGCGGCCGCAATGCTCGGCAGCATCCTCGTGCCGAACGGCAGCTTCGAATCACACGTGAGCACCAATGGCCGTGTGTACGTCGGCCAGGACTTCATGATGTACAATCCGACCGCAATCGCATATGAGAACGATAAAGCAGGTTGGGAAGGCAAGACCGCCTCCGTGCTCAACATGGACCAGGAGCGCCACAACCTGCCATGGAACGGCCAGATGACCGCCAAATGCCCGGCCATCCAGTGGAACAAGGCGAACTCCGCTGGCGAAGCGTTGAAGGGCACCACTTGGAATGTGTACGGCACCCTTGAGGCTGCAAAGGCTGAAACATCTTCCTTGGGCACCATCACTGATGGCGAGTTCACCGATGGCAATGACGCGGATGGCACCATCAAGTTCGAAGGCGTCGCCAAGAGCGCCAAGTACTTCGTGAAAGAGTTCGCTACCAACAGCACTGAATACACGAAGGTTAATCCGTATATCTATCAGATCAATACCGGTGACGATGAAGACACTCACACGAATATTGTGCACGTGTATGACGCCGACGGTAATGAAGTCTCCGGCAGTAATGCGGATAAGAAGCTGACCGATTCCAGAGCGATTATCAACGAGAAGGAAGGTGCCACGCTGGAATGGTCGAAGGTCGACGCTTCCGACCCTACCAAGGTGCTGTCCGGCTCTGAATGGCAGTTGCAGAAGAATAATGGCTCTAACGAGGCGTATCAGATCACGGATTCCACCAAAGCCGTCGATAAGGTTACGATTCAGTACAATGGCAATGTCGTCCCGACTGAAGGTATTTCGCTAACCTACAATGTTGCTGTTGATTTGACCGCAATTGTCACTGGCACGGACGGTGGCACGGATGGCGTACCTCAGGCCGTGAAATGGAGCAGTAGCGATCCGGCTGTTGCATCGGTGAACGATGGCACGGTACTCGGCTTGAAGAACGGGGCAGCCACAATAACCGCATGCTCCGTTGCGGATAGCGCGAAGTGCGCGACGGCAACCATTACCGTCACCGGTGCTCCTGCCGATACGAAGAACACCACCACGTTCTACTTCAAGGCGGATGGTTACGCTTCCGGCAACACGAAACTGCGTTATCGTCTGTTACCTGCGGAAGGGAATGAAGGTTGGAGCACAGAGGGCACGGATCCTGTGCTGTCCAATGTTACCAATTGTTCCGGCTGGCTGAGTGTTACGATTGACAACCCTGGCCTTAAAGCTGTGGAATTCCTGTTCTACCAAGGTGATAGTTGGTATCACAGTGGCAGTGCAAGTAGCAGTTCGAACTTTACTCTTTCGGCGGGTCAATCGGCAGTGGCCGTACAGGACTATAAGGCTGTCAACGGTGCTCCTTCCGGCTGCAGTACCGGCGGCGGCTCCGGTAGCGGCGGAAGCACCACCACCGGTACCGTCACCATCTCTGGCTCTACGGAGGTTGGCCTCAACAAGTCCATCAAGTTGAAGGCCACTACAGATCCGGCCAACGATACCATCACATCGTGGTCCAGTGGCGACGCCAGTGTTGCTACTGTAACGAGTGACGGTAAAAACGCTACCGTTGTCGGCAGGAAGGCCGGCAGGTCCACCATTACCGTGGTGACCTCTTCTAACGCCATGGCTTCCGTCACCATCACAGTGAGGGATGACTCCACCATCAACGTGTACTTCCAGAAGTCCACGGTCAATTGGAAAGAGTACTACCTGCATTATCAGCCAAAGACCGACACGAACTGGCCTGCGGTCAAGATGACGGATGCGGGCGATTGCAGTGGCTACGTGGTTGCGAGCATCCCGAAGGCGAACGTTGCAGCGAATCACGGCTATTACTTCCGCAATGGTAATAGTCCGAACAGCGATGGTTGGTACAACAGCAACGGTCAAAACGCGGAAGGTGATCCGTTCAAATTCTGGAGTGGCACCTACACCGACATGTACGTGAACGCCAATTCCGACAAGCAGCCAACGAAGCCGAAGAGTTGTCAGTTCGCCTCTTCTGCCGCCAAGGTGAGGGCTCGCGTGTCCACTGCGGTGCTGAAGTCCAGCAAGACAGATGTGATCGCCGTCAACGATGCCGAGGGTTCCGGCACGAGTGCGGCTCCCATCGTCTACTCCTGCGGCGACGCCAAGGGCAAGTGCGATATGGACACTAGGGCTGGCTATTTCAAGGTGGTCGACCTTGAAGACGGTACGTACACGCTCACCGAAACGGTTGCGCCGAACGGCTACAGCATCGCCGGTCCGTATACGGTGACGATTACGACCACGAATGGCGTTACATCGGTTTCGATTACGAATGGTAATAGCGGTCTGATTAACGATAACAAGATTCCGAACATCCGCAATACCGGCACGATTTCCTGGAACAAGATTTCTTCGGATTCCACGAATACCAAGAAGCTTGGAGGCTCGGAGTGGAAGCTGACGAAGACTGCAAACTTCGGCTGGGACACTGACGGTAAGGCGGTGTATACCGACATTGTCAATGACCATCAGTCGCCGATCACGATTACGGACTGCGAGTTGGGAGCGGGTAATGCTTGCTCCGCCTCTGAAGTCCAGCCGATTTACGATGTGGATCCGGTCGAAGGCCAGTTCAAGCTAAAAGGCTTGGAGTGGGGTACGTACACGCTCGTCGAGTCCAAGGCGCCTGACGGTTACGATGTCGATTCCACCGTCCGCAAGTTCACGTTCGGTCCGGCCAGTGGCTCTGATGGCACTGGCCAGTGGAACTCGAACGGTGTTGCGTCGGCCGCTGGCGATGCTACCGGCAATTTCACGACTTCCCCTGCGAATTACGACTCCTCAGTGTTCAACTTCTCGGTTGGCGACATCAAGAATCAGCCGGGGGTGGTGTTGCCGGCGACTGGTGGAACTGGCAACTCTTGGATTTACGCGACGGCGATGGCCGTGGCGTTGATAGGTGTTGTTGCGGCTGGAATGGCCCTCAAGGTCAGGAGGCGGCAATGATGAACTCGTCTAGGGGAAAGGGGGCTGGACCGTAGCGTAGCGACCCAATGCCCACTAGGCAATAACTGAACACACATAACTGAAGATTCAAGATTTCAAACAAGAAAGAAAGGGAGAACAATGAACAAGGTTCTCAAGGGCCTCGTCGCTGTGGCAGCCACCGCGGCAATGGCTATCGCCGGAGTCGCCGGCGCCTCCACCGCCATGGCGGCTGAGGGTACACATACTGTCACTATCAGCCCGGCCAAGTCTGGACACACGTACGAGGCATACCAGATTTTCACTGGCAACCTTGGCGCAGACGGTTCCTTGGGCAATGTTGTATGGGGTTCTGGCATTGACCAGAGCAAGCTTGCTGCTGAAGGCACTGATGCTCTGATTAAGGACAAGGATGCTGCAACTGTTTCCCAGAATTTGGCTGCTAAGAGCAGTGATTCCACGGATGCTAAGGCATATGCCACGGCGTTCAGTGGCGTGCTCTCCACCGCTCATACTGATTCCAGTGATTTTGTCTCGACTGGTGTTGGTTCCTACACCATCTCTGACCTGAGTGACGGTTACTACCTTATTCAGGATAAGGCCGGAACTCTGAACGAGAAGAACGATGCCTATACTTCCTTCATTCTGAAGATTATTGGCGCGGATGTAACGGTTGCGCCGAAGAGCACCCAGCCGACCGTCGACAAGAAGATCCAGGATGAGACTGGTGATGCTGAGGCTGGTGCAACTGAAGGTTGGGGCAATACTGCTGACCACGATATTAATGAGTCCTTCCAGTTCAAGCTCGACGCCACTATTCCGGCAGAAGCCAATCTCGCTGATTACAAGACCTACAAGGTTAAGTTCAACGATACGATGAGCAAGGGCGTCACCTTCGAATCCATCGCATCCGTCAAGGTGAACGGCAACAATGGCACTGCCGCTAAGACTTGGACCCTTGCTAATACTGATTACACTGCAACTATTCCCGCAGCTGCGGAAGATGGCACACAGTCTTGGTCTTTGACCATCGATGATGTCATCGCCAAGTGCGAAGGCATCAAGATTGCCCAAGGCTTCACCGTTGAAGTGATCTATAATGCGCACCTTAATGAGAAGGCCACTATCAACAACGCTTCCGGCACTACGGACAACAAGAACTCCGTCAACCTTGAGTACTCCAACAATCCGAACGCTGAAGGCACTGGCAAGACCGAAGACAAGACTGTTTACGCCTTTACCTTTGGTATCACCAACAAGAAGGTTATTGACAGCGTGGACGGTAATGCTCTTGCAGGAGCAGGCTTCAAGCTGTATACGGATGAAGGCTGCACTCAGGAGTATAAGCTCGTGAAGGATGACACTCTGGGTGCTTACCGTCCGGCAAAGGCTGATGAGACCGCAGTGGAGATGCGGTCCGCTACGGACGGCACTTTCCCGATCAAGGGCCTTGATGCCGGTACTTACTACCTGAAGGAAACCACCACTCCGAAGGGCTACACCACTGCCGCAGTCAAGACCATCAAGATTGATGCCACGCACTCTATTAACGAGTCCGGTAATCCGCAGGTGACTCTGTCTTCTGAGTCCACCCTTGATAACAAGATCGTGGATAAGAAGGGCTCTACCCTCCCGTCCACCGGCGGCATGGGCACTGTGCTGCTGTACGTGGCTGGCATCGCCGTGTTCGTGCTTGCTGGCGCGACCCTGGTGATGGCTCTGCGTCGTCGCAATGCCTGATCCTCCGGATTCCATAAGAATCTGAAGTAACCATGCGAAACCCGTGAGCCGCGTTGACGCAAGTCAGCAGCGGCTTACGGGAATCGCAATACATAATTTAAAAACTAAAAGTTAAATAATAACTGAACCCACATATGCTGGGCTGGACCACCTCAATCCCTTGTACACTGCCTAATTTTCTTGAGTATCCAGCCTGGCTCCATATATTTTCCGGTTTGCCGTTGGGGGCGAATCAAACATGCTTACTTTCCAATCCACAGAAGAGGGGTCGGCAATGAAGGAACGCACGATCGCAAGCCGCGTCATCGCCGCATGCTGCGCAATCGCCGCCACATTCGCCGCGGCAGCCTGTGCATTCACTACTCGCGATGCCGTCGCGGCGCCAACAACAGACTCTGCCAGCGGCAGCATCGCCATTTCGTACCACCATAAGAGCTCGGATTCCGACACTGGCGACGATTCTACCAACTTCGCCATTTCGGACGCCAGCTTCAACCTCTACAAAGTCGGGCAGATCCCGGCAAGCGGCGGCGCCACCTTCGAACCCGTCGCACCGTTCACCGACTCCACCGCCTACCCCGTCGACTGGTCGAAGATGACCGGCAAGGACGCGCAGGTGTGGCGAGACATGGCCAATACGCTCGCCGGACTCATCGCGGTGAACCAACCCGACGCCACGGCAACCGGTGTCACCAACGCCTCCGGGCATCTGACCTTCACCGGACTGTCCGACGGCCTGTACTTGGCCGTGTCCGACAGCGTTGACGTGAAGGTCGCCAACGCCTCCGGAAAGAACCAGACATGGACGTGCTCTTCCGGCAGCATGCTCGTCGCAGTGCCCGAAGACGGCGTCTCCGGCGGGTCGCGTGTGCTGAGTATCGAACCGAAAACCGAATGTGTGGCGCAACCGCCGAAAACCGTGGAACGCACCGTGCGCAAAATCTGGAATGACCGGAACAATTCCGACGGCAAGCGCCCCGAATCCATCACCGTGAAACTCCTGCGCGACGGCGAGCCCGTGGAAAACGTGAAGCTGAACGAGTCCAACAAGTGGACGCATTCGTGGACAGCGCTCGACGCGGACCACGAATGGACCGTGGTCGAAGCGGCGGTGCCCGACGGCTACACCACCATCTCCGATGTGGAAGGCGACTCCACTGAAATCACCAACACGCACACGCCACCCACCACGCCGGACCAGCCGCACACCGGCGCCGACGTGCAGCAGGCCGCTTGGATTGCCGTGGCCATCTTGGGCGCGGGTTTGGTGCTGCTGATCGTTGCCAAGACGGCTTTGCGGAAGCGGGCGTAGCATAAATAACGTGACGGATGAATCGGACGCCAAGCCAGCTGCGCAAGTCGAATTGGATGCGCAGGTTAAACCGGGTGCGCAGGTTAAACCGGCTGCCAAGCATAAGAAATCGAATGCGCTGCTCAATGTGATGATTGCCATCTCCGCAATCGCCATGATCGGTGCGCTGGGTCTCATCGCGTATCCGACATTCAGCGACTGGTGGAACCGCATGCACCAGTCATACGCCGTAGCAGGCTACGTGGAACAAACCAAAGACATGTCCGGCGCCGAACGCAAGGCCATGCTGAAAGCGGCGCACGAATACAACGAACGGCTCGCCGCGAACGGCGATCGGTGGCACATGACCGACGCGCAGAAGCGCGAATATGATGAAACGCTCGACGTGACCGGCACCGGCATCATGGGATACGTGACCATCCCGCGCATCAAAGTGAAACTGCCCGTCTATCACGGCACAAGTGACGGCGTATTGCAGATCGCCGCCGGACATTTGGCCGGCACATCGCTGCCCGTAGGCGGAGCGACCACGCACGCGGTGGTCTCCGGGCACACCGGCCTGCCGTCCGCCCGGTTGCTGACCGGCTTGGACGAGCTGCAAAAAGGCGATACCTTCGCATTCCACGTGCTCGACGAAACCTACACGTACCAAGTGGACCAGATCTCAGTGGTGCTGCCGAGCGAAATCAGCAAGCTGAATATTGAGCAGGGGCGCGACTACGCGACGCTGATCACGTGCACGCCGTACGGTGTCAACTCACACAGGCTGCTCGTGCGAGGGCACCGAATTCCGAATCCGAAAGTGCCTGATTCCACGCAGTATGACGAGCCGGGGGAGATGACGGCTGTGGCGGCTGCGGTGGTCGGACTGCTCGTGTTTGTGGCTGGCTGCGCTTTTGTGGGGCTCGCGCGGCTATGGCGACGCTCCTGGATTGTGCGGCACGGGTTGTGCGCCGGGGCCGGCGCGCGCCATTCGTCTGGTGTTCGGGGGTAGTGTCTAGCCTAGCGCCGCCGCAGGCCGGTGACATCGCTTCTCCGGTGTGCGGGGGTGTGCGTCTGGTCGTGCTCGGTATGTGGTGCGTGGTGTTTGTGTGCTTGTGGTACGTGTTGCGTTTCAGTGTGTGTACTTGTGTTTGCGTGCGTGTGCATGTCTGATGTTGCGCAGGGGTGTTGTTGCGGTGCGCATATGGCCTGAATCGTGCTGAAGCATGGGTTGTGAGCGGATGGGGGTATTATTCGGCCTGTTTCGGACGCTTTTGATGCCCCTTTTGCTCATGACTTGCGATTTTGACGGTTTTGGCGCGGTTGTGAGCGGATGGGGGTACGATTCTGGATGTTTCGGGCTGTTTTGATGTTGGGTGGCCTCCCTTTTTGCTCACGACTTGTGAGTTGGGCTGGTTTTGCTTGTCTGTGAGCGGATGGGGGTGTGATTCGGCCTGTTTCGGACGCTTTTGATGCCCCTTTTCGCTCATGACTTGCGATTTTGCCGGTCCGCGCGCGGTCGTGTGCGTACGGGGGTGTGTGCAATGGGTCTTGCGTGGGTGTAGGCGCGCGGGTGTGCCGGTGTAGGCGTGCGGTCGTGGTTTTGGCTGGATATCTGGCTTATAGATGGCGGATTTGGCCGGGCGTCCGGTGGTATCTCGCTTATAGGTGGCGGGTCGGTTTGGGCAATAGGTCGTTAGGGGGTAGCATGCATACCCCCTAGATGTCTTGTTTCCGCAAGGGGCCGCCATCTATAAGCGAGATACCATCCGTCGATCCCGCGAATCCGCCATCTATAAGCGAGAAAGCGCGTGAACCGGGCGCTGCGGCGGCGAAATCGCAAAATTATGGAATCAGCTGATTGCTGCGCGCGGCAGGTGGGTAGTATCGGGCGCGGAAGACGTGGAAGGAGCTGCCATGTGTGATGAAGGGGAAACTGCGGATCGGGCGGATGCCGTACGGACGGAATCGCAAAAGATGAAATCGCGAGCGGGGGAGACGGCGCTTGACGGGTCGGCGCGCAGCATCATCGTGCTGATTGTGGTCGGCATGTTGGTGGGGGTGCTGTCGGGCACGTTCGGCATTGGCGGCGGCACGGTGATCGTGCCCGCGCTCGTCTGGCTGGGGCTATCTCAACGCAACGCGGCCGCCACGTCCATGCTGGCGATCGTGCCGACCTCCATTTCCGGCGTCATTTCGTACGCGACCGGCGGGCACGTCGACTGGCTCGCCGCAGCTCTGCTGTTCTGCGGCATGTTCATTGGCGGACAGATCGGCAGTTGGCTGCTGTCACGGCTGCCGGAACTGGTGCTGCGGTGGATTTTCGTGGCGTTTCTCGTGTTCGTGGTGATCAATCAGGTGAGTTTTGTGCCGTCGCGCGACCACCAGATCGTCATGACGGTGGTGACCGGCATTGGCTTGGCGTTGCTGGGTGTGGTCATCGGCACGCTGGCGGGGCTGCTGGGCATTGGGGGTGGTGCGCTTGCGGTGCCGTCGCTGTCGATGCTGTTTGGCGCGTCCGACCTGGTTGCGCGCGGCACTTCGCTGTTGGCAATGTTTCCGAATTCGATCACGACCAGCGCGGCGAACTTGAAGCGCAGGCTAGCGCATGTGAAAACCGCGCTGATTATTGGTGTGACGGCGGCTGTGACCGCGCCGCTCGGCACGTGGATTGCGGGGGAGGTTTCGCCACGAGTTGGGGCGATTATGTTCGCCTGCTATCTGTGCGTGCTGCTGGTGCGGTCCGTGTTCGTGGCCGTAAAGGCCACGCGCGCGGCGCGGGTTGCGCGGGGCTGAGTGGCGCGGGCATTTTTCCCAGTGGCTGGATGATTTAGTCGCGTGAGTGGTGCGTCAGAGGTGGTTTTTATCCAGTCACTGGGATTTTTGGCGTGTGAGTGGGGTCTGAGAGGTTGGATTTATCCAGCCAGTGGGGGATTTTGGCTTGTGGGGTGCGGTGGGGGTGTTGTTTGACGGAATATGGCGATTTTATTGGCCGTATTCCCCCTGTTCATGCGGTGGATATGTTGCGGTCATCATATGGCGATGAGTGTTCATCTGTCGTTCTTCTGTAGTGCGGTGTGCGTTGGCTTGCGGCGCATAGCGTGGGCGGTGGCATCGAAAGATCCAAGCAATGCAGCCGCGGAAAGGTTCCGCGCAGCCGGAAAACATGGTCGAAACGGGCGTTACCTAACGGGCGCAACCGAAACGGCAGGTTGGACGGCACGGAAGAAACTGCATGGAAGAAAGAAGAAACATGAGCAAGCACAAAGCTTTGAAGGGCGCGATCGCAGCGGTCGCATCCGTAGCGACGCTCGGCGCGCTCGCCGCACCGGCGCTCGCGGCCGACACCACCTACAGCCCCAACGGCAAGTCCGTTGCGGAACTGGCGCAACACGGCGGCGCGCAGCGCATCGCAGCTATCGGCAACAAAAAAGCCAAGAATGTGGTGCTGTTCATCGGCGACGGCATGGGCGATTCGGAAATCACCGTCGCCCGTGACTATCTGAAGGGCGCCAACGGCCACTTCGACGGACTTGACGCGGTCGGCCAGCCGAGCGCGCTTGGTGACGTGCAGGCTGGTACTGGCCAGTACACCACCTTCTCGGTCGGCAACGGCAGCAAGGACAGCGCTGTCGGCAAGGATGGCGACGGCAAGCTGGTCGCCAACCCCAATCCGGGCAAGCTTACCCCCGTAACCGATTCCTCCGCATCCGGTTCCGCATGGGCCACCGGCACCAAGACCTACAACAACGCCGTTGACGTTGATATTTACGGCAATCCGCAGCTGAACCTCTTCGAGCTGGCCAAGGCGGCCGGCAAAGCCACCGGCAATGTGACCACCGCCGAAATCCAGGATGCTACCCCGGCCGTGCTGGAATCGCATTCGTCCGAACGTGCCTGCTACGGCCCACAGGGCAAGACCGACGGCACGTCCAACAATGCCTCCAAGCAGTGCCTCATCAACCAGCTTAAGGAAAACGGCGGCATCGGCTCCATCTCCGAGCAGCTGCTCGACACCCGCGCTGACGTAACCATCGGCGGTGGTTCCAAGTACTTCCGTCAGACCGTGCAGGGTGGTGAATACAAGGGCAAGACCGTGTGGGAACAGGCCAAGGAAATGGGCTTCCAGACCGTCGAGAACGATCCGGCCGCGATGAACGCCCTGCAGTACAAGGACAACCAGCCGGTGCTCGCTCTGATGAGCGACGGCAACATGCCGACCAAGTTCGACCCGTCCAAGGCCACCGCCAAGGATCCGGCCAAGGACGCCAACCCGACCGTGTGCACGCCGAACGCCAATTGGCTCGGCAACCAGGGCTCCTCGCTCAAGGACATGACCAAGAAGGCGCTCGATTTGCTGAACGACAACCCGAACGGCCAGAAGAACGGCTTCTTCCTGCAGGTCGAGGGCGCCTCGATCGATAAGCAGGACCACGCAGGCAATGCCTGCGGCCAGATTGGCGAGACCGACGACTTCGACCAGGCCATTGCCTACGCCATGCAGAACGTGGACCTCACGAACACGCTGGTGATCGTCACCGCCGACCACGCGCACACCTCCCAGATTCTCAACGCCCAGCCGGCTTACGCACTGTCCACCGTGCTGAAGACCGCTGATGGCAACAACATGGTCGTCTCCTACGGCACCGCCCAGGACGATTCTCGCGATGCAGACGGCGGCTACAACGGCGGCGACATGGAGCACACCGGCACCCAGCTGCGTATCGCGGCTTCCGGCCCTGGCGCACAGCGCGTCATCGGCCTGACCGACCAGACCGACAACTTCTACACCATCGCTGGCGCTCTGGGACTGGCCACTTCCACCGAATCGCAGAAGGCACTGTCTGACAACGGCACTGTGAAGGTCTCTGCTGCCGACGGTAAGTTCACCGCGGACGTCGATGGCTTCAACGGCGACGCTGTGCTCAGCTACGAGCTGAAGGACAAGAACGACAAGACCGTGGCCGCGTCCGATTCCTCCACTCCGCTCTCCGGCGTGCGCGTCAAGACCGCACAGACCACTCCGATCGCGCTGGACGGCGTCACCGAAGGTTCCGAATACAAGCTCACCGTCACCGGCCGCCAGTCCGGCAAGGCCGTGACCGTCGACTTCCAGGCTCCGGCCGCCAACTCCGCCGATAAGAACAACGGCAAGCCGGGCGCTGGCAACGCTGACAAGAACGGCGTGATCGCTTCCGGCAAGGGGTCAACAACGATACGAAGGCCGGCCCGTTTGGCGCCGCACTGCTCGGCAAGACCGGCACCGCTGTGCTGGCTGCGGCTGTTGCGATCGCCATGCTGGTTGCCGTCGCGATGCTCATCAAGACCGCGAAGGCCGCCAAGAACGACCGCTGATTGGCTGAATAACCTCCGATAATCCCCGAAACCGCCGCCGCTGAGATGCTCCCCAGCGCCGGCGGTTTTGGGTTTTGCGCAAAGTTGAGTGAGGTGTGCTCAAGAATTTTTGCGATTTCGGGAATAATAACTTGCGATTCAAAGTTGAGTGGTGTAGGCTCAAGTTTTGGAAAGCATGAGAGACGGCAATCCGGAAACGGCGATCCGAAACTCGAGCGAAGAACGAAAAGAACGTATAGCGAACCTATCTACAAAGGAGACAAGTTATGGGACGCGCAGTTGGCATCGATCTGGGTACTACCAATTCCTGCATCGCATTATAGATGACAGGCAATGCCAGCTCGTCACTTTCGCAATACAGTGCGGTGGGGGCGGGGTCCATGGTCAGCAATGAATTGAGAATAGTGTTGGTGGCGTCTTCATAGTTGCGGATTGCGATGCGTTCCACCGTCATCTTTCGCTTTTCGGCAGTTTCCATCAGCCCATGCAGACGCGCTTCTGCGCTGAAGACCATGTTCTGGTTATTGTCATTTGATGTCTCGTACGCATAAGCGATACGTCGGTGGCCCATGGAGAACAAGTGCTCCACAGCAACATGCATGGCCTGACGGTCGTCGATACTCACCGTGGCATTGAATCCGTTGATTGATGGAATGTTGATGCCGACGATCGGTACCTTCATGTTCGAAAGTTTTTCGACCTCTTCGGGCACGATGTTGAAGGAGTTTACGATGACCGCGTCGACGTTGCGGCGTACCGGCAACGTTGCGAAGAACTCATGGCGGTCGTGCGCGTCGGCCATCTCGAAGATGGAAATGTCATATCCGGCCGGGTGCAGCACGGAATCCAATCCGGCATAGGTATTGGAATTGAACCAAGTCGAAATCGGATCGCTCATCAATAGCGCGACGCGGAACGATTGACCGGTTTTCAGTGCGGCCGCTGAGCGGGAGATGCGGTAGTCAAGTTTTTCCGCTGCTGCCATCACTTTGCTGCGAGTCTCCGGCAGCACCAGATTCGGTTTGGCGAATGTGCGAGAGACGGTCGAAATCGATACTCCCGCTTCGGCGGCCACGGCTTGGATGCTCGCTTTCATAGAGAATCCTCCACTGACGAACGACATTGCTGTCATGGCAACTGCTAGAGACACGTTAACATAAGTGTTTGCAACGGTTGACGTGCGTGTTCTGCGGATATGAAGAAAAGGGGTGCCGACGAAAATTCCGACAGCACCCCTCATGCGATGAAGTTAATCAGCCTTTGACAGCGCCGGCCATCACGCCCTTGATGATGTACTTCTGGCAGCACAGGTAGAATATGATGATCGGCACAATCGCCACCACCAAGCAGGCCATCATGGCGCCCATGTCCACTGATCCATAACCACCCTTGAGGTACTGAATCGCAATCGACATCGTCTTGAAACGGCGCATGTCCAACGTCAGGTACGGCAGCAGGAAGTCATTCCAGATCCACATCGTCTGCAGGATCGCCACTGAAATCAGGCTCGGGCGCATGATAGGCAGTACGATTTGGAAGAAGATTCTCGGTACCGACGCGCCGTCGATCATCGCAGACTCCTCGAGTTCGGACGGGATGCCCTTGACCACGCCAGTGAAGATGAACACGGCTAAGCCCGCACCGAAGCCTAGATACACAATCCACAGGCCCCATGGGGTGTTCAGGCCCATCATGTCGGCGAGCTTGGAAAGCGTGAACATGACCATCTGGAACGGAACAATCATGTTAAACAGGAACAGTGTGTACAGCAGGCGCGCAGCCCAGTTGTTCGTACGTACAATCCACCAAGCGCACATCGACGTGCACACGATGATCAGCAGGACCGCGCCGACCGTGATGACTACGGTCCAGCCAAAACTGCTGATTAGGTTCGTGCGCTCGATGCCTCTGATGTAGTTCTCCAGTCCCACGAAGGCCTTGCCGGTGGGCAGGGAGAATGCGTTGCGCGAGATGTAAGCCTTCTGCTTGAAGCTATTGATCAGCACCAGCACGATTGGATAGACCCATGCCAGTGAGACGATGGAAAGGAAAACCGTCCAGAATACAGGATGCTTGACCTTGTCGCTCATGCTTGGACCTCCTTGCTGGTGGTGAGCTTGTTCTGGATGAGGGCAATCACGGCCACGATGATGAAGAACACCACGGCCTTGGCCTGGCCCACGCCCTCGAAGCCGGCGCGTCCGTAGAACGTGCGGTAGATGTTCAGAGCCAAGAGCTCGGAGCTATTCGACGGGGCGCCATTGGTCAGGGCGAGGTTCTGGTCGAACATCTTGAAGCCGTTGGTCACCGTCAAGAATGTGCACACTGTGATTGACGGCATCATCAATGGAATCGTCACGTTGAACAGCGTCTGGCGGGAGTTCGCGCCGTCAACCGCGGCAGCCTCGATCACATCGCCGGGCAGGCCCTGCAGACCCGCGATGTAGATGATCATCATGTAACCGATTTGCTGCCAGCAGGTCAGCAGAACCATGCCCCAGAAGCCGTACACGCCCGAGAATGTGATCGAACGACCCCAGTGCGCCAGTACGCCGTTGAGCAGCAGTAGCCAGATATAGCCCAAGATGATGCCGCCGATTAGGTTCGGCATGAAGAACACCGAACGGAACAGCGTGGAGCCCTTGATGGCCTTGGTCAGCATGTACGCAATGGCGAACGCGACTACGTTGATCACCACGGTTGTCACAATCGTGAACAGGATCGTGTACACCAGCGCGTGCAGGAACTCCGGATCCGTGATTGTGTTTTGGTAGTTCGACACGCCCACGAACGTGGCGTCAGTGACCGTGCTGAACTTGCAGAACGACAGGTACACGCCCATGGCGAACGGCACCAGGAAACCAATGACGAAAGCCGCGAACGTGGGTAGCGCAAACAGCGCCCACCACCTGCGAATTGCCTTGCCGGACATCGTAATCATTTCATGCCCACTTTCTCCTCCTTGGGTACACCCCTCGAGTGATTCAACGACACTCAGTTCGACCGTGACCGCAACGTCGGGTTCGAACCGGTTCGATAATACCCTACTTCACAGATAAATAAAAGTCAAACATTGTCATGATTTTCATGCAACGTCAATTCATTTATCAAATGTGAACAGTATTCAAGAAGTTGCCAAAGCGGCAAAGGTGTCGGTTTCCACGGTGTCCAGATCACATTCGCCCGACCTGAGCTCGTATCTGAGGCGACACGGTCCAGGGTGTTGCGCATCGCCGACGAGATGAGTTTCTCCATCTCCCGTTCGGCCACTGCGCTCAAGTCCGGCAAAGCATTGCGTGTCGTCTTGCTGATGAGCGACCATATCCGACTATGGTTCAGCGCTTCCGTCATCGAAGGGTTGAACCAGGTTTTGCACGCAGACGGCTATGATTTATCGATCTTCCAGATCTCCAGTATCGAGGAACGCCGTGAGTTCTTTGATATGCTGCCGGTTCGTCGCAATGCCGACGCGGTGATCGTTGCTTCCATCGATGTCGATGCGCAGGAAAGCGCACAGCTGGCCAGCACCGGCGTACCAATTATCGGCATCAACTGTGTGAATCCAAGAGAATACGGTTTCACTGCGGCCGTGGGGATAGACGATGATCAAGGTTCGCGTCTGGTTGCGTGCCATCTTATCGGGCTGGGGCATCGCAACATTGTCTACGTACGTACGTCGCGTGAGGTTTCCTTGCGCTTCAGTGTGCAGCAACGTTATGACTCCTTCGTCAAGGCCTGTCTGGAACAGGGTGTCACGCCAACTACGTTGGTTGCGCAGGAAAGTGAGGACCGCATTAGCACGATTGTCTCCGAGTTGCTGAGCTTGCCGCAAATGCCAACCGCCATCGCTTGTCAGGAGGACGGCATCGCGATTCCACTGATTTATCAGCTTGTGTGTTGTGGCTACCGTATTCCGTCTGATATTTCCGTCATCGGCTATGACGACAGTTTCTATGCGCACGATATCGGCTTGACCACGATTCGCCAGGATCCGATTGGCATGGCACGCGAGGCGGCTTGTAAGACTCTTGACTTGATCAATCGCAAGACCACGGGTATGCCGTTTCAGACGTTCCCGGCGCAACTGATCGTTCGCTCCAGCACTTCGCGAGTGTCCTTGGATAAGGGCTAATCGCTTACCGATACATAGAAAACCGCTCCGGTTGGTTCCGGAGCGGTTTCCTATAAGGAGAAAATCAGACAGTGAAGTCAATTGCGGTCACTTGTGGGCGTTGGCATATTCCTTAGCCCAGCCATCCACGAACGCGGACTTGACGCCATCCCAATTGCCGGTGCCTTGGGCATACTCGAGCAAAGCGGAGCCGAGGTCGTTCTTCCATTGTTCGGACGGCATCATGGTGAAGTTCCAAGACACTGCGGTGGTACCGGACTTTTGGTCGTCCATGGCGGCAGTGACCAGCGGGTTGTCGGATTTGACGCTGGAGAAGGTCTTGAACGGGGTGGTGAAGCCCATCTTCTGAGACAGCGCTTCTTTGCCCTTATCAGAGGTGATGACCCACTTCAGGAAGTCGGCGGTCGCTTTCTGATCGGCCTTGGATGCTTTCGAATTAATGCACCAGTAATTCTCGGAACCGGTTGCCAGACCTTGGTTCTCCTCGCCCTTGGCGCCGATGTAGATTGGCATCATACCAACGGAATCGACCTCCATGCCGGCTTTCTGCAAATCGGACCATGCCCAAGTACCGTTTTGATAGAAAGCGGCCTCGCCGAGTGCGAATTCGGAATTGGCGTCGTCACCAGTCTTGGAGCTTAGTTGGGACGGCTCGGTGGTGGAATCGGTGATGTACAGGTCAAAGATGTTCTTGTACTCCGGCAGATAGGTTCCCTTGATAGTGGCCGGCTGTTCAGTGATGTTGTCATCTTTGAACTCATAGTAAAGAGGCAGGTTGGCTAGATGGGTCTTGAAACGCCAATCGGAGCTGGAGTTGAAACCAGCAGAGGTGAAGGCGCCCTTAATGCCGAGTTCATCCTTCTTGGACTGCATGTCGTCAGCAACGGCCTTCAGCTTACTAAAGGAGTTGATGTCTTTGATGGACTTGGCTTTGGCGCCGGAAGTGCTGAAGTATTTGTTAAGGATGTCTTTGTTGTAGATTAGGCCATAAGTCTCCATGACGTACGGTACGCCAACGACCTTGTCGCCATCCTTGAGGGCAACATCTTGGTTCTGCAGTTGCTTGTATACCTCTGTGCCGGACATGTCAGCAGTGTAGTTCTTCCAGTTGGCGTAACCGACCGGACCGTTGACTTGGAACAGGGTCGGTGCCTCGGACTTAGCCATCTCGCTCTTGAGCTGCTGCTCATAGGTATTGGAGGCCGCGGTCTGAGCGTTGACCTCGACACCGGTTTCCTTAGTGTACTCCGCAGCCAAATCGGTCCACTCGTCGGCGGTTTCTGGTTTGAAATTGAGGTAGTATACCTTGCCCTTGCTTGAATCAGAGCTCGATGAGCTGCCACAAGCGGCAAATGTCGTGACAGACATGGCGGTGACCGCAATGAGGGCTAGTGCGGACTTCAATTTACGATTCATCTTCGAACCTTTTTTTCTGCATCGGGTCCAACGTCCCCGTTGGATATGTGCACTGAGATAGTGCTGCTTTCTGCCGATGCCCCTATTATGCATCACTTTCATCTTTTTTGCAAACGATGGCAGTATTTTGTTGATTTATCACGTTGCAATACCAGGCAATCCGCTATTTGCCGCCATTTTTAGGCATAAAATTAGGCGACACACTATGCAAGCGTTTGCTAAAAAAGTTGTACATCAAACGATTGACTGTAGCAAAAAGCCGCATCCCCTGAGAGACAAGGGATGCGGCTTGAGGTGAGCTACTTATGGATGACGTCAGCGCGGCCAACGTTCCTCGGCGCTAGGTAGTTGCGGAAATGGAGCGTGTGGCCCCTTCTGGTACCAGTAGGCAACTGATGCCACATCATCCTGACGTTCGAAGAATCCGCGGTGACCAACACCGATTTGCTGAACGGTCACCTTCAGGTTGGAACGGAAACGAATCGGATCGGGGATGTGCCAACGGTAGAAGCCACGCATCGGGGGGCAATCATCATTGTGATAATCGTTGTGAATCAGCTCGTCGTGTGAAGAGTAATACGGGTATCCGAGATACGGTGTGCAGTAGTTTTGCTCCACGGTCTTGCCATTGACCTGCTTGGCGAAGCTCCAAGAGCCTCCGAAATAGTCCTCGGTGCCGGTGCCGCAGATCGTGGGGTACTCTTCATCGTCATCGATGTAGAATTTGAATTCGCCTTCACCCCACCAGTAGCGCTCAAGCGTGGTCAGTGCCAGGTAGGTACCTACATAATGCCCTTCACCTTTCACGCCATCAAGCACCACATAGTCTCTCCCCTTTTCAGTAAGGCGCTGGCGCCGCCATTGTGCGTGGAAATAGGCAATGTCATCGTCGAACGGCTCGTCATTCACGGTGTAGTCAATCTGGTAGAAAAATGCGCTGATGGCGTTCTTGTGTTGGTTTTCGAGCGTGATGCGTGCGCGTGCGCCGAACGGCATCGAAAAGTACATGTTGAAACCGCGGTTCGGCACTACGGCGACAGGCATGGAATTTACTAGGCACGCACGGCCGAATCCGCAGCAAAAGAAGTCACCAAGCGGACACTCCACACTTGGTTCCTCCTCGTCATCCCAATAGAAGCGCAGCACAAGGTCCCGCAGTACAAAACAATCGGCATCGGTGGTCTTCTCGTCAACGGTTATCCAGATGTGTCGAATGCAGCCGGGGCCGGTGATATCAGCAAGAGTCGCCGTTGCACCGACGGGTATGTTACGTAGGCAAGGGCTGCCTTTGCGACTTGGGCCAAGCTCACTGGCCGCTATGCCGCCTTTGCCCGGTTCGCCGGTCGGGTTTTCCGCGTTGACTGCGCGGCTTGATTCGTGCCGTATCTTGGTCAAGGATTCTAGTGTCATGTTCGTTCCTTTCATGGCGTATGCTGCGTCTGTTTGCGCGATACATTCATATCTGTGCGTATCAGCTTCGGTCACAGACGTTGTTTGTTTTTTGAATATGAGAAAGTCTCCATCGGCGAGCGAGAAAGCCGATGGAGACTTTGGTCATGCCGTTATGGACCAGGTGAAAATGGCGTTATGCGATTCACCGCAGCCCATAGGCGAATCACTTGTGGGTCGGCGGAAGCATGCCGAAGTTGTTTTCATAATCATTCCAGGCGCTGGTCCAATCGTCCAGATATGCCTTCTTCACGCCATTCCAGTCACCGGTGCCCTGAGCGTACTCGAGCAGTGCATTGGCCACGCCGTCAGCCCATGCCTGTCCCGGAATATAGGCGCCATGAATTGGAGTGAGGCCACCGGACTCAAGCTTGAGCGCGGACTTGGTCAGCGGGTTGTCAGGCTGGAAATCCTCGGAGTCAAAGGTGGTGAACGGAACGGCGAAGCCCATATCCTTGGAGAGAATCTTCTTGGCATCCTCGTCGGAGACCATCCACTTGATGAAATCCTCAGTGGCCTTCTTGTCCTTGTCGGAAGCGTTCTTGTTCACAGACCAGGAGATGTCATAGATGGAGTTCGCGGCGTACTTGCTCTCATTCGGGAAACCCATGTAGTACGGCAGCATGGCCAAGTCTTCATCGGCAACTTCGTTGCCTTTGATCTGGCTATAGGCCCATACACCATTCGGGTAGAAAGCGACCTTGCCGGCGGAGAACTCGGCGGTGGAGTCCTCATAATTCACCGAGCCAAGCATGGTGTTTTCGGTTGGGTTGTCCTTCATCTCGAGATCCCACAGATTCTTGTAGCTATCGAGATAGGTGCCCTTGAGTTCCTTCTCGAAGTCCACGCCCTCGTCAATGTACTCGTAGGCGACTGGCACCTGAGTCATATGCGAAGCATATCGGTAGTAGTTGGATGAGTCCAGACCCGGCGTGGAGAACGCGCCGTCGATGCCCAAATCATCCTTATGCTGTTGCATGCTGTCGGCGACCTTCTTCAAAGTGTTGTAGTCCTTGATGTCGTCGAAGGACTTGATGACGGCGTAGTCCTTTTTGGCATACTCGTTGATGAGCTTCTTGTTGACGATGATACCGAACCATTCGGCGGCATATGGCAGGCCGTACACGTTGTCGCCGTCCTTGTGGGCCATCTGCTTGCCCTGATCGTTGAGAAGCTTGTAAGCCTCAGTATCCTGCAAAGGTTCGAGGTAGTCCTTATATTTGGCATACTGATCGAAGCCGCCGATACCGAACATGGTCGGGGCGTTGTTCTTAGCGAGTTCGGACGACAGAGTGGACTCGTAACTGCCGGAGGTGGCGCTCTGAATATCCACTTTCACGCCGGTTTGCTTGGTGTACATTTCGGCGAGTTCGTTCCACTGATTGACAACTTCCGGCTTGTTGTTCAGGAAATAGACCTGTCCTTTGTCGTCCGCGGTGTTGGAACCGCAGGCGCCGACGCCCGTCAACATGGCCAACGCGCCGACAGCGGCGATGCCTTTCGTGAGATTCTTCATGGGGTTTCCTTTCCTCCTTGCGACCTTCCTTCGTCGGAAATCACTTGTCAAGGTCATATGCGGGACCTCTCTTGCCTGATGCAATCTGACCGTGGCCTGATTCTTGCAGACGGTCATCGTCTGTGTCGAACCGGTCCGAGATTGATTGTATCGAACCGGTTCGCTACTGTCAAAGTCGGAGGGTTTATGCGTGTTGGCGTATTTTTTTGTTGCCGTATTGCGACATGTGTCGAGACTTTGCCGATACAAGTAGACGCTCTTTTTGGGAGCAATAGTGGCTTCGGACATGCCCAATAGTAGATGGCCATTATCCTCTGCGTGCGACTGCAGCAACATCGGGCGTGATAGCGGAAGATGGAAGGAGGGTTGCGTCATGGGGACGATATGACTGAAAATGATGGGCAGGATCGCCTATTCGGGCCGAATCCGAGTGGGCTGGATGAATCGCCTCACGGCATGATGGTGCTGGTGATTGTCGGCATGATCGTCGGCCTGTTGTCCGGCATGTTCGGCATCGGCGGCGGTACGGTGATCGTGCCCGTACTGGTGTGGCTCGGACTGTCGCAACGCCATGCGGCGGCGACCTCCATGCTGGCGATCGTACCGACGTCGATTTCCGGTGTGATTTCCTATGCGCACAATGGCAACGTCGACTGGGTCGCGGCCGCGCTGCTGAGCAACGCGCAATCCTGCTACGCCCGTGCCGAACTGGAAATGACGGGACTTGCCGGCGTGCTTGACGATGTGATCATCTCCAGCGAGGAGAAGATCCGCAAGCCCGCGCGCGACTTGTACATGCTGGCGCTCGACCGCGAATTCGTGACCGCCAAGCATGCGCTGATGGTGGGCAATGACGAGCAGAACGATATTGTTGGCGCTCGCACCGCGGGCATTGACGGCGTGTATTTCCGCACGGAGATTTCGCCGGCAGATGATCCGGAAACGTCGAGCTATGCGGTGCGTTCGTTTACCGGCGCCGATTATGAGGGATTGCTGGATTACGTGCTGAACGCATAAGCCTGCGTGGTGCATGGGTTTTGACAACGTTTGCAGTATAATAAAAAACAGATTGAAAGGGCGTTGTCGCTCCAAATACCCTCGTACTTGCCATTTTTGATTCACGGTACTAGTGCAGGGGTATTTGCATATGCAGCCCGCTGCTGTCTGTTGTCGCCGTCTGCGCGAATCCCGTTCCGCGTCTGCATCACCCCGGAATCGCTCCCAAATCCGACTTGTGCAGACGGAGGACTTGAATTGTGTGAACGTAAGGAAGTCTTGGAATGGCGTTACTTTCCGAGCATCCAGTCGATTGCGTTGGCAACGGTCACGCCGTCGCTTTTGCCGAGTCCGAAACGATCTAGCGTCAGCACCATTCTTTTCGCAGACAAATCGCGTGCATTCAGCAGTGGTGACAGTTCGCGCTCGCGAGTGTGCTCGTCCAATATGCTGGCGCTCACCTGGATATACAGTTTCTCTTCCGTAAGATCTGCATGTTTCCGAGTCGCAACAAAATCAATTTCAGCTTTACCGATTTTCCCGACGCGAATCTGATATCCGCGAATCTTAAGCTCATTATGTACGGCATTTTTCAGAAGAAATCCGAAATCTTCTATGGAATATCCGAGCAGCATATTGCGAATTCCTAAATCTGCTGGATAATACTTAGCTAATCCTTGTAAATATGCGCCACCTTTAACGTTAATTCGTTGCGCATTGTAGAAAAGAAAAGCATTGAGAAGTCCACTAATATATCGTTCGATGGTCTCATTTGAAGCTGGTCGATGCGCGCTTCTCAATCGATTTTCTATCTTCGAAGTTGAGACTGGAGATCCTGCGGTATCTGCCAAATATCGTGCGACATCGTTGAAAACTAGTGGATTTCTTACTTGCAGAAATTGCGAAATATCTCGCACCAAAATAGTGTCGTAAATTCCGGAAAGCACGGTGTATGCCAGGTTTTGATCGGTGCCTTGATTCACGACCGGCGGCAATCCTCCATATCTTGTGTACCTTTCGAAAGCCGCGTTCTCGTCGGTCAGATCGGCGTACGCCATGAATTCCGCGAAAGAAAGCGGAAATACATTGATCTCCATGTATCTGCCGGAAAGCAGCGTTGCCAGCTGGCTGGAAAGCAGGTAGGCGTTCGATCCAGTGATGGTGATGTCCACGTCGGCATCCGTGTGGAGCGCGTTCACGGCTCGCTCCCACTTGTCCACCAGTTGCACCTCGTCGAGCAGCAGATAATAGTGGTCGTCTTGCTGCATACGGTCGGCGATCGCGTTGTGCAGGTCTTCGAAGGTGAATGACGAGTATTGGAACGATTCCAGGTTCATCATGATGATGTGGTCTTCGGCGATGCCCTGCTGCAGAAGATGCTGTCGGAAGAGTGTGAGTAGTGATGATTTTCCGCAGCGGCGCATGCCCGTGATGACTTTGATGAGGCTGTTGTCTTGCGCCGCGACGAGTTTGCTGAGGTACTGCGGCCTGGGTTTAAGTTTCATGATGTTCAACTTTTGCTAGTGTATCCGGAAAAGTATGTATTCTAATGCGACTTTCACTAGTATACCTTTAAAAGTGTGCTCTGAGATACGACTTTTACTAGTATGACCGGAAAAGTGTGTGCCATAATATGACTTTTGCCGGTATGGCTGGAAAAGTACGGCCGTACGGTTGTGGGCTGGGGGGTAGGGTGAACTCGCGCAGGCTGCTCATGCGCGGGCATCGCATACCGAATCCGAAGCAATGTGCGCGTGCAAACGGGTGCATGTAACGTTGGGCAAATCTTGGCATGGGAGGGGGCTTTTTCTCTTCTTGCTTTCTCGCAATGTGCCGGGTTTGCGGTGCTGAAATGTGCGGGAATGTACTATCGCAACTATCGCAAGAAGGAAGAAGTGCGATGGTAGGGGAGAGATGAAGAAATCGGATATTTCCAATATTTCGAATGCTGAAAGTGTTGAACGCGCTGAAGATAGCGGGCAGATGAATGCGCAACCGAGCGGGCAGGTGAGTGAGCGGTTCAGCAAGAAAGCGAATCGGCTATTTGGTGCAGATCCTGTGGGGCTCGACGAATCTGCGCGAGGCATTGTAGTGCTGGTGATCGTCGGCGTGGCAGTGGGGCTATTATCCGGCATGTTCGGCATTGGTGGCGGCACGGTGATTGTGCCCGCGCTGGTATGGCTCGGACTGACGCAACGTAATGCGGCAGCGACGTCAATGCTTGCGATCGTACCAACCTCGATTTCCGGCGTCATTTCTTACGCGACTTGTGGCAACGTGGACTGGCTCGCCGCGCTGCTGCTGTTTTGCGGCATGTTTGTAGGCGGGCAGATTGGCAGTTGGCTGCTTTCGCGATTGCCGGAACTCGTATTGCGATGGATTTTCGTAGTGTTCCTCGTGTTTGTGGTGTTCAATCAGATTAGTTTTGTGCCGTCGCGAGATCAGCACATTGCGATGAGTGCGCTGACCGGAGTTTGCCTGGTGCTGCTGGGCGTGGTGATTGGCATCTTGGCGGGACTGCTGGGAATTGGAGGCGGGGCGCTCGCTGTGCCCGCACTATCGATGCTGTTCGGCGCTTCCGATCTGATTGCGCGAGGCACGTCGCTGCTGGCCATGTTTCCGAACTCGATTACCACAAGCGTGGCAAACCTGAAACGAAGGCTGGTGCATGTAAAGGCCGCGCTGATTATTGGCTTGGTGGCTGCCGTTACCGCGCCATTTGGTACGTGGATAGCGGGCGCAGTCTCGCCCCGCGTCGGCTCGATTCTGTTCGCCTGCTACCTGTGCGTGCTGCTGGTGCGGTCCATGTTTGTGGCCGTGAAAGCCACCCGCTCCGCTCATACCGGCCAAGTCTCCGCCTGACTTGCCGCACCTCCGCCTGACCGTTTGCACATCATGCAGCAAAAGCACGAGTCATGATTCAGCCTTGAGGGGATATTGGGGATGACGGTTGACGGAAAGAGGGTTTGAGATAAGTATTCACTTTGTGAAGACGAGAGTTCACGTTTCGTTCGTCTAAAACGTCTCGGAAGTTGGTTTACGAAACCTAGCGTGGAGATTGTAATACAGCGCAGACTGAAGAAAGGAGAAACATGGGCAAGCACAAAGCTTTGAAGGGCGCAATCGCAGCGGTCGCATCCGTAGCGACGCTCGGCGCATTGCAGCCATCGGCAACGGCAACGCCAAGACGAAGTCAGGCTCGCCGATGGCAAGTATGTGGCCGAATCCACCGGATTCAACGGCGATGCAGTGCTTTCCTACGAGCTCAAGGACAAGTCCGGCAACGTGGTCTCCGCTTCCGACAGCTCCACTCCGGTCTCCGGCGTGCGTGTCAAGACCGCCAAGATCAGCCGCTGAAAATCTGAAGTGATCTGAAGATCGCAGATTGGATCCGGATCGCACACATCACAGTGTGGTCCGGATTTTTATCTGCGTTTTTCGATTGCTTTCGATGACGATCGAACCTTGAAATCGTGTCCTGAGATTGCGCTTAAGATTGCATCCGGCAAAAAGTTGAGCGAAGAGAGCTCAACTTTTTTGTAGATTTGGGAATAATCGCTTGCGATTCAAAGTTGAGTGGTGTAGGCTCAAGTTTTGGAAAGTTCGAGAGACGGCAAACCGAAACTCGGGCGAAAGAACGAACAGAACAGAAAACGCATAGCGAACCTATCTACAAAGGAGACAAGTTATGGGACGCGCAGTTGGCATTGATCTGGGTACTACCAATTCCTGCATCGCAACTCTTGAAGGTGGCCAGCCCACCGTTATCGTGAACGCCGAAGGCGCTCGCACCACACCGTCGGTCGTGGCTTTCAGCAAGTCCGGCGAGATTCTGGTCGGCGAAGTCGCCAAGCGCCAGGCCGTCACCAACGTCGACCGCACCATCAGCTCCGTCAAGCGCCACATGGGCACCGACTGGACCGTTGAGATCGACGGCAAGAAGTGGACCCCGCAGGAGATTTCCGCACAGGTCCTGATGAAGCTGAAGCGCGACGCCGAAGCCTACCTTGGCGAACCGGTCACCGACGCCGTCATCACCTGCCCGGCATACTTCAACGACGCCCAGCGTCAGGCCACCAAGGACGCCGGCACCATCGCAGGCCTGAACGTCCTGCGTATCATCAACGAGCCGACCGCAGCCGCACTGGCCTACGGCCTTGAGAAGGGCAAGGAAGACGAGCGCATCCTGGTCTTCGACCTCGGTGGCGGCACCTTCGATGTGTCCCTGCTGGAAATCGGCAAGGACGACGACGGCTTCTCCACCATTCAGGTGCAGGCCACCAACGGCGACAACCACCTGGGCGGCGACGATTGGGACCAGAAGATCATCGACTGGCTCGTCGGCGAAGTCAAGAACAAGTACGGCGTTGACCTGAGCAAGGACAAGATCGCCCTGCAGCGTCTGAAGGAAGCTGCCGAGCAGGCCAAGAAGGAACTGTCCAGCTCCACCAGCACCTCCATCTCCATGCAGTACCTGGCCATGACCCCTGACGGCACCCCGGTGCATCTGGACGAGACCCTGACCCGTGCGCACTTCGAGGAAATGACCTCCGATCTGCTGGGCCGCTGCCGCACCCCGTTCAACAACGTGCTGCGCGACGCTGGTATCGGTGTCTCCGACATCGACCACGTGGTCCTCGTCGGTGGCTCCACCCGTATGCCGGCCGTCAAGGAGCTCGTCAAGGAGCTCACCGGCGGTAAGGAAGCCAACCAGTCCGTGAACCCGGATGAAGTCGTGGCCGTCGGCGCAGCCGTGCAGTCCGGCGTCATCAAGGGCGACCGTAAGGACGTCCTGCTTATCGACGTGACCCCGCTGTCCCTCGGCATCGAAACCAAGGGTGGCATCATGACCAAGCTGATCGAGCGCAACACCGCCATCCCGACGAAGCGTTCCGAAGTCTTCTCCACCGCTGAAGACAACCAGCCGTCCGTGCTCATCCAGGTCTACCAGGGCGAGCGTGAGTTCGCTCGCGACAACAAGCCGCTGGGTACCTTCGAGCTGACCGGCATCGCTCCGGCTCCGCGTGGCGTCCCGCAGATCGAAGTCACCTTCGACATCGACGCCAACGGCATCGTGCACGTGTCCGCCAAGGACAAGGGCACCGGCAAGGAACAGTCTATGACCATCACCGGTGGTTCCGGCCTGCCGAAGGACGAGATCGACCGCATGGTCAAGGAAGCCGAAGCCCACGAGGCCGAGGACAAGAAGCGTAAGGAAGACGCCGAGACCCGCAACCAGGCCGAGTCCTTCGCCTATCAGACCGAGAAGCTCGTCAATGACAACAAGGACAAGCTCTCCGACGATGTGGCCAAGGAAGTCACCGACAAGGTCAACGAGCTCAAGGAAGCCCTGAAGGGTGAGGACATTGAGAAGATCAAGTCCGCCCAGAGCGAGCTGATGACCTCCGCCCAGAAGATCGGCCAGGCCCTCTACGCACAGCAGGGTGCCGCCGACGCCGCCGGTGCGGCCGGCGCTGCTGGCGCAGGCGCTGCTGGCGCAGGCGCTGCTGGCTCCGCTTCCAACGGCTCCGACGACGACGTGGTTGACGCCGAAGTCGTGGACGATGACGACAAGGACAACAAGTAATCATGTCCGATTTCAACAAGGACGAGTACCTGAACGACCTGCCCGACATGGATGACCTGTCCGGGCAGGCCGCCCCGGCCGCCGCTTCCGCTGCTGACGGCGCTTCCGCCGATTCCGCCGCTGCCGCCGCTGGCGCAACGCAGGAAGGTGCAGCTCAGCCGGCTGCCGCGCAATCGCAAGAAAATGGCGATTCCGCTGCCGCTGACGGTGCTGACAAGGCAGACGCTGCCGACGGCAAGGCCGACGATACGCTGACCCCCCTTGGCCAGGCCAAGAAGGAAGCCGCCGAATATCTGGAGGCGCTGCAGCGCGAACGTGCGGAGTTCATCAACTTCCGCAACCGCGCGCAGAAGGAGCAGGAACGCTTCCGTCAGCACGGCATCATCGACGTGCTGACCGCCCTGCTGCCGGCCCTCGACGACATCGACCGCATTCGCGAACACAGCGAAATGGACGATTCGTTCAAGGCCGTCGCCAACAAGATCGACAAGGCGTTTGAGAAGTTCGGCGTTGAGAAGTTCGGCGAAAAGGGCGAGGATTTCGACCCGACGAAGCATGACGCGATCCTGCATAAGCCGGATCCGAATGCCGAGAAGGAAACCGTCGACACCGTGGTGGAAGCCGGCTACCGCATCGGCGACCGCGTGATCCGCGCGGCCCGTGTGGTCGTGGCTTCTCCGCAGAACTGATCGCGCATTCGCACAATCCGCGTATCCGCGCGAAACGCATGTGACGAGTAATCGGGCCCCTCTGAAAAACGAGGGGCCTTCGATTACCTGAAACAACGGTTCAACGACAACTGTTTGAAAGTTTGAAAAACTGTACTTTTTACTGCATGAAAACCTCACGAAAGGAGGCACATCATGGCTGAGAATGAATGGCTGAGCAAGGATTTCTATAAGGTCCTCGGTGTCTCCAAAGACGCCACCGACGCCGAAATCACCAAAGCGTACCGCAAGCTGGCGCGCAAATACCATCCCGACCTGAACAAGACCAAGGAAGCGGAGGAGAAGTTCAAGGACATCTCCGAAGCGTACGACGTGCTGAGCAACAAGGAGAATCGTCAGAAATACGATGCGATCCGCCAGTTCGGCATGGGCGGCGCGCGTTTCGCCGGCGGTTCCGGCCAGGGCGGCTTCGACGCGGGCGCGTTCTCCGACATCTTCGGCTCGATGTTCGGCGGCGGCGCAGGCATGGGCGGCAACGGCTCGCGTATCCGCTTCCAGACCAATGGCGGCGGCAATCCGAACCTCAACGACATCTTCTCGATGTTCGGCGGCGGTGCGGGCGGCCCGGGCGCAGGCTCCGCCTACGAACGCTACGGCGCTGACGATTACGAGCAGCCGCAGCCGGAAAACGGCGAGGACCGCAACTCCAAGATCCGCCTGACCTTCCGCCAGGCCGTCAAGGGAGCCACGGTTTCGCTGTCCGCGGACGGCAAGAAGTTCAAGACGCACATCCCCGCCGGCGTGCACGACGGGCAGAAGATCCGTCTCACCGGTAAGGGCAAGCCGGGCCGCAATGGCGGCAAAAACGGCGATCTGTACCTGCATATCACCGTCGCCGAAGACCCGAAATTCACCCTGCGCGGACGTGACATCATCATGCCGCTGCCCATCACCGTCAGCCAAGCCGTGAACGGCGCGAAAGTGACGGCCACGGATATCGACGGAAACGAAATCGCCTTCAAAGTGCCTGCCGGCTCGTCCAGCGGCGCGGAAGTGCGCATCGCAGGCAAGGGCGTGGCCAATCCGCACGAGAACGGCGATTTGGTCGGCCGTGTGGAGATCCGCGTTCCGGAGCATCCGAACCTCGTTGCCAAGCATGCCGCGAAGGAATTCGACAAGGCGTGCGGTGACTTCGCCGACGAGCTCGTTCGGGAGCGCTGACCGCCATGGCACGCTCATCGCGGACTTCCCAAGCCTCCCAAGCGCGCGCCGCACGGCAGATCAAGCGGCTGTATGAAATGTGCGCCATGGCGATCGTGGCCGGCCGGGCCGACCTGGACGGTGCCGCCGAAGTCGGTTTCGACATCGAGCTGCCCGTCTTCTCGGTCGGTGCGGCCGGCGAGCTCGCCAACGTGCATCCGCAGACGCTGCGCCAGTATGATCGCCTTGGCTTGGTCGTACCGCAACGTACGGAAGGTGGCGCGCGACGCTATTCGCTGCGCGACATCTCCCGCCTCGCGCAAGCGCAGCAACTCAGCCAGGAGGAAGGCATCAACTTGGCTGGAATCACGCGCATCCTCGAACTTGAGGAAGAGAACCGCGAGCTGCGCCGCCAAGTGGAGCGGCTGCGCAAGCCGGCCGGTTCCAGCGTGTTCGCCGCGGACGCGGACGGTGGCATCGTGGAAGTCGAGCGGTCCCAGCGCGCGCGCATGTGGCGCAGGCAGCTGCGAGCCGATGCACGGCAGCTTCCGTCGCGCGAATCCGTACGGGCGGAACGTGCGGAAGAGGGGGACGATATGGGCTCCAGGTCAGTGGTAGTTTGGGGAATTCGATGACAGCCCATTCGCTGACTTTCCTGAAAAGCGCTGGAAAACCCTAAAAAAATCTAAAAAAACAGCAAAATCGGGCATATATCGCGGGGGTATGCCCGATTTTTGGTATGCAACTACTCATAACGCCGCATCTGTCTCGCAATGATGTCTCTATTGTGAGGAATAATATTACGTATCCGCGTTGAAGTTCGTATTTCTTCCGGCTGGCCTACAGCTTCGATGAAATATGACTGCTTATTTCCGCGAAGAATCGGGGGAGGGCATGCGGTGGATACAGAAAGGTTAGGAGCGTACAGTGCCAAGAGTTGCGTTCACCGCAAAGACCCGCAAATACCTGGGGTCTCTCGATGCTGTGGAATCAGTCACTCAGTATCGAATTTGCTATTCCAAGGAATTCCGTGACGACTGCATGCGCAGGTATGCCGAGGGTGGCTCGCCTGCCGCGATTTTCCGCGAGGCCGGCTTGGATCCGAAGATCATCGGCTACAAGCGCGTCGAGCGTTGCATCGCCCGCTGGAAGGCGGAGAATGCCGAGAAGGCCGCTCAGGAGCAGGAGGCTCAGGAGTAGTCGCACGCAAGTCTTGCGATTCGTCTAAAAGGGGTCTATGACGGATTGCTGCGATTGCGGCCGACCGATTTCGTCGGATGCGTTGTTCGTTGCGGAGGCACTTGGGGGATTTCCAAGTGCCTCCGTTGCTATGGGTTGGTTGCTGCGTTGGCTTGCGCGAATTGGCTTGTGCATGAGTCGGTTTGCGTGAACCGATTGGTGCGAGCCGATTGGTATGAACCGATTGGCGGACCGGCTTGATGGAACCGTCCTGTTTTTTTCTGCGCGCTGAAGCGCTTCCGTCGTGCCGCTCTGCTGAAATGGTCGTAGCTGACGAAGAATGTAGCTATCGGAGAACGAAGCGTAACGATTGCGAGGAAACGTAATGACCGAGCTGAACAACGGTATCCAGAACGGCGCCCAGGAAGTTTCGAAGCTGATGCTCAAAGCCGTGTTCTGGGACATGGACGGCACGCTGATCGATTCCGAACCGTATTGGCATGAAGGCGAGCTGAAAATCGCAGCCGACCACGGCGGATACTGGGATGAGGACCTCGCTTGGCAGGGTTCCGGCACGCCGGTTCCGGACGTGGCCCGCCGCATGGTGGAGCACGGCTGCAAGCTGTCGATCGAAGAAATCGGCAAAGGCATGATCGATTACGTGGCGCAGAAGGAATTCGAACGCATTCCGTGGATCGATGGCGTCGAAGACGTGCTGCTGTCGCTGAAGGAGGCGGGCGTGCCGTCGATGCTTGTCACCACATCGCCGCGTCATCTGGCGGAAAACCTGATCGCGCAGGCGCCGGCCGGCACGTTCGCCGGTTACGTGTGCGGCGATGACGATGTCGAGAAGAAGCCGTCGCCCGCACCGTATCTTGCGGCGGGCCGCAAGCTTGGCATCGCGCCCGAAGACATGAAGTATTGCATCGCGGTGGAGGATTCCATGTCCGGCCTGCGCTCCGCGGCCGCATCCGGTGCCACCACGCTCGGCCAGACCGGCTTCATGCGCATCGACAATTCCAACGGCCCGCAATTCGCCTCAATCAACGGCTACGACGGCATCACCGCCGCCACGCTCGACGCCTACGTACGTAGCCGCAACGCCTGACGCCTCCGCAATGCGTGTGGTGCGTCTGCACAACCGGCGCGCCACACGACATAATCGCCATTATTAATGTTTAATCGAAGTCGATATCGCCGTCGTTTTGCAGAAATTCCATGAGATTGAGGTGACGTACGCCGTCGCGCTGCAATGGTAGCGGATCCAATGTGAACAGGTATTTCGGATACCCGTCCGCCAATTTGCTGAACGGGCGATATTCGCGTTCCTCGACCTGCGGATCCTGAACGCTCATAGACACTTGGATATAGGCGTACTGGTTGCGCTTTCGGACAATGAAGTCACATTCAAGTTTGCCGATGGTGCCGACGCTGACGTCATAGCCTTTCGACCGCAGATGCGTATATAGCGCGTTCTCCAGTGACGGACCGTAGCTGACTCGCGTATCGGTATTACGGGCGAACCGGATACCGGGATCGGCAAGATAGTATTTTTCCCCGCCCCTGAGCGACTTGCGGGATTTCAGATCGAAGCGAGGACACTTGTAGAGGATTTTGGCGCTTTCCAGCAAACGGACGTAGCTGGCAAGCGTTTCGCGTTTGATGCTGATGCCTTCGCTGTGTTTCAGATACGCGATAATGCCGGAAAGATTCGTGGGCGCTGCGAAATTATTGATGAGATAGTCCTGCACACGGGTGAAAGTATCGCGATTGCGTACTTTTTTGTGGGCGGTGATGTCCTTGTTGAAGATCTGCCCGATGACGTCTTGAATATATGCGGCTTTTGCGTCGGGATCGTCATATTCCAGCGATTTCGGGAACCCGCCGTATGTGAGATAGTCGCGGAAGGCTTGCGATACCGGAATTTCCGGTTTGTTTAGGAAATTCCGCATGCCGAGGTATTCCTGAAAGGAAAGGGTGAACATTTCCAGCTTGATATAGCGGCCGGTAAGTTTCGTGGCAAGCTCTCCGGACAGCAGATAGGAATTTGAGCCAGTGATGAAAATGGAGCAATTACCTTCCTCCCGCCAGCCGTTGATGACGGTTTCGAAGCCTTTCACGTTCTGTACTTCATCGATGAACAGATAACGCAGTCCTGCACCGTAGGCATTCGACATGGCTTGTTCGATGAGTTGATCGAGTTGGTCCGGAGTGGTCACATTACGGTATTCGCGGCGATCGAGGTTGAGGTAGATGAGATTGGTTTCAGGGATTCCCTGCTCAAAGAGCTCGTTGAGAACTGTGATGAGCAGGCTGGATTTGCCGCATCTGCGGATGCCGGTGATTACTTTGATGAGACCGGAATCGTTGTAGAAAGGACGGAGCTTGGCCAAATAGTGCTCTCTGCGATAGGTGCTCATGTGGTGCTCCTTGTGACTTTTTAGATACCGATAATCCCTGAGATGTGGTTTAACGGGGTCAAAATTGCGAAAACTGCAAAAATAACCCCGTTAAAACGCTAGTTTAACGTATTTTTGGGTTTGTGTGGACTGTTTGACGTGGACTATCGTACGGGTTTTGCGAAAAATGCGATTTTAACGGGGTTAAAATCGTAAAAATCGCGAAAATGACCCCGTTAAATGGCTTTTTAGAAGTCGGCATGTATGGCGATTCGGCTGGGTTGCGTTTGCGTGGCCGGTGCGGACGGCGCGGTGCGTGCGTGCGGACGGGCGTATGCACGGTGCGAAGAGCGCTGGAAAGTGCGTATGGGAATCGCAAGAAATGCCGGAAACGGCGGAAAGCAAAAGAAAAAGCCCGCTGCGGTGGAATGAATGCAGCGGGCTTCGTGGAGCTGACGGTAGTCGAAACCGCGACCTCTTCGATGCGAACGAAGCGCTCTACCAACTGAGCTACAGCCCCATGTGCGTCACCTTGTTTAGCAAGACAACTCTCGAAATATTAGTACGGAGTGTGGAAAAATGCAATTCCACACTCCGCGTGTTGTGCTTGCGTTGTATTCGCCGATATTTTTACGACGATTGAACGCTGCTTATTCGGCGTCGGCGGTTTCCGCAGTGTCCTCGGCAGCCGGCTTCTTCTTGCCGAACTTGGCCTTGAGCAGGCCGACGATCGTCGGAATCAGCGACAGCACAAGAATCGCAATAATCACCAATTCGAAATGCTTCTGCACGGCCGGAATACCGCCGAAGAAATAGCCGAGCAGCGTGAACAGTGTGGACCAGCACAGACCGCCGAGCACCGAGAACGGCGTGAAACGGCTCCAGCGCATGCCGGAAATGCCGGAAATGAACGGCATGAACGTGCGGATGAACGGGAAGAAGCGGCCAAGGAACACAGCCAGCGGACCCCACTTCTCAATCATTTTCTCGGTCTTTTCGATGCGTTCCGGAGTCATGGCCTTGACTTTGCCGGATTCGATGATGCGACGTCCGAAGAAGTGGCCGATCCAGTAGTTGCACTGGTCGCCGATGATCGGGGCGCACCAGACCACCGGTAGCAGCGCGAACAGCGGCAGCGCTGACACGCCGGTCTGTGCGTCGGGGGCGGCGAAGAAGCCGGCCGCGAACAGCAGCGAATCGCCCGGCAGGAACGGGAAGAACACCACGCCGGTCTCAATGAAGACGATAAGGAAAATGAAGCCGAGGGTCGGCGCGACGCCCATGGCAATCCAGCTGGCGATCGCGGTACGGGGGTCCTTGATGAGGTTGACGAAGAAATTGATGATATTCATAGGTCTCTCTGTGTGGTTTTGCGCGGTTGCGCGGGGTCGGTTCGTGTGGCTTGCTTTTCCATCGGGCGCAACGAATGTGCCGTTGCGAACCAATCACAGACTACCAACGGGTCTATGCAGTGTGCGTCGCAGTGCGACGACGGGTGGCAAATCTGCACAAATCGTCAATATGTGCCTATGGGCGCGTGCTTGTTGGTGGTGTCCGGCCGGTGGTGCCCGGTGGTTGTTCAATGGTTGTCCGGCAGCTGTCCAGCGTGCTCAGCGGCTGTCCGGTGCGTCCGGCGCGTCCGGCGTCCGCGTGGGGCACGCCGGCGAATCCTGGCCTGAACTCGTTGTATTACGGCGATCGTCAGATGGTGCACGAGTCGCGTCCCATCTGATTTTGGCGATTAGGTGGCGCAAAACGTCGCACGTCTTTGATTTTTGGCGGTTATTTTCAAGTCGTGCGACGCCGATACCCCCTAAATGCCGTTTTTGTCCGGAAAATGCCGGTTAGGGGGTATTTTTACTCGATTAAATGTCGCACGACTTGATTTTTTGGTCCGAAAAGCGAAGTCGTGCGACAAAAAAGACGTGAAAAGACGCAGAAAAACGCAGGAATGGCGATTATTCGGCAATCGCGTCGGCTGTGGCAGAGCCGGTCGTGGCAGCGTCGGTATCCGCAAATGTACGACGCATCCACGCGATCGCAAGTTTCGGCCAGACCTGCACGCACGGTTCGATGCCGTTGACCCCCTGCCATGCGGTTTCGGCGGTGCCGAGTGACAGGCCGTGGCCGCCGCTGGGGAACAGGTGCGCCTCGACGCTCACGCCCGCCTTCTTGCAAGCGTCGACGAGCATCAGCGTGTTCTCGTACGGCACGCAATCGTCAGGAACGGTATGCCAGACGAACACCGGCGGCGTCTTCGCATCGATATGCTTTTCGATCGAAACGGCGTCGAGCGCTTCCGGATCGGCCTTGCGGTCGCCGAGCAGCGCATCGAAACTGCCGCGGTGGGCGAGCGGGCCGGACGTGACCACAGGGTAGGCGAGCATCAGGCCGTTCGGGCGCACCGCATCCGCATCGTAACCATGTGCCGCGAGCACGTCGTCGCTGGCGGAAGTCGCAAGATTGGCGGCAAGGTGACCGCCGGCGGAGAAGCCGATCACCGCGATCGCGTCGGCATCGCAATGCCATTCGTCGGCATGCGTGCGGATCCGCCGCATCGCCTCGGCCGCTTCCAGCAACGCGACCGGGAAGATGGACGGTTTCACGGAATAGCGCAGCACGAACGCGTTGAAGCCGGCTGCAAGGAATTGCATGGCGATTGGTTCGGCTTCGCGGTCGGACGTCATTTCGTAGCCGCCGCCGGGAATCACCAGCACGGACGGGCGCTTGCGATTCGGGTCGATTTCGCTGCTGTTGTCAAGGCAGTAGCCGACGAACGTGGCCGTGCTGCCGTCGATTCCGGAAATTTCATCTTCAAAATAACGCATGATTCCATGCTATCGATGGCATGTCCAAAGTCGTGTTGAATCGCCGTCTCACCCTCGTCTGAGAAAATCCGAATCCTACGCAAAGGAAAATCCGAATGTTGCAGAAGGGAAAATCCGAATTCGTGGCAAGTCTAGACTTACCGTTGACGAGACAGCAGCGGTAAGTCAACGGCAAATCGATAACGCGTCAGGCTCCTAGCGTGCGTATCGGAATGACGTAGATGCCGTCTTCGCGTCGGTAGGCGAACTCGCCGACGCCTATCAGAACGGCCAGGAATTCCGGCGCTTTGGCTCGGGCCTGGGGGTTCTTCAACAGTTTGGCTTTCATACGATTCAGATTTTCCGCGGCCTGCTCCACCTTGTCCTGACTGCTTTTGATTTCGATACCTGCCCAACGCCCATCCGCAAGTTCGATGATCGCGTCGCATTCAAGGCCGGAATCGTCGTGATAGTAACGTACCGGCTCCATGCCGATATCCGGCAGCGCGCGGGCGTATACCAGCAAATCGCGCATGCACAGGTTTTCAAACAACAGTCCGAAAGTCTGCCAGTCGTTGAGCAGTGCGTGTGGATTGATGCCAAGCAGTGCGGCCGCGATGGAAGGATCGGCGAAGTATCGGCGCGGTTTGGTCAGCATGCGTTTCGGTGAACGGTGTGGCGGCACCCAGCCGGGGATGTCGTCGATGACGAACATATCGGTGAACATTGCCACGTATTTGGAAACCTTGCTTGCGGAAATGAAATCGTCAAGGTGTTCCTCGGTGCCGTACATGTCTTTGCGCAACGTTTCGAATGTTACGGATTGACTGACGTTGCGGGCTAGCGAATTGAGCAGACGTCTGGCGATTTCCGGATCGTACCCCTGTTTCGGAACCCCTTCCGTCAATGTGAGGCGGATATATTCGCGAATAAGGATCTGCGCGTCCTCTGTCGGCATGTTTTGCGCTTCAGGCCAACCGCCACGGCAAGTGATGTCGAACAGTTTCAGGGTGTCGTTGTCCGCTTTCGACGGTTCGAATCTGCCTTCGAACAATCCGGCAAGACTGACTGCCCCGGTTGAGTCCCCACTTTCGCACAGGCTCATCGGGTTCATGCGGATGCGTCCGATTCGCCCAGCTCCGGTATGCTGCGGGCGGGTGTCCTTTTGTGGAGTGGAAGAGCCGGTGAGCAGCCACTGGCCTTTGCTGCCGGGCTCATCGTCGACCTTATGGCGAATTTCGTCCCAGATTGCTGGTGCGATCGCCCACTCGTCAATGACGTGCGGGCGATCGCCGAGCAGCATAAGCGATGGGTCTGCCTGTGCCATGGGCAGGTTGTTGTCGCGGTCGACGTAGGTGATGCTGTTTGCGTGCGCGCGTGCGGCCCATGTTTTGCCGCACCATTTGGTTCCTGCGATTTCGACGGCTCCGAAAATGCGCATGTACCGTTCGATTTGCTTATCCACGATACGTGGGCGATAGCCGTTCGGCTTGACGTTCTGCTGTGCCATATGTGTTCCGTTTCCGTATCGTTTGTAGGGTTTATCCGGCGTTCTAGAAAATCCGAATCCTAGGCAGTGGAAAATCCGAATTTCGTTTCGATGATAATCCGAATTATATGCGATGGAAAATCCGAATGTGCGACGAGTGAAAATCCGAATGTTGCGGGAGGGAAAATCCGAATATCTGGTGGATGCGTTTTTGGTTTTCTGACGGATGCGTCGTATCTGTAGAAATGAACCGACGCACGTTTTTGCCGGTGTCGGGTTAAATGCTGTTGAGGTCGTTGCTGGCGTATTGGATGTGCTGAGATTCGATGAGGGGTTTCAAAAAAGCTCGGCGTGGCGTTTTCTGCTTCCTGGCTATCGCTATGCGGGGTGGGGTAATCCCCATCTGCGAACCTTGCCCGGTATGATCGGTTTTGCGGTTACACTGTGTGTTGAATGTGCTCGTTAGAACGCTTGCATAGGGGTTTAGATATGGCTGGAATCAAAGACGTCGCGGAAAAGTCCGGAGTGTCCATCAGCACGGTTTCCTATGTGATGAGCGGCAAGCGCTCCGTGAGGGACGATACTAAGCGCAAAGTGATCGAGGCCGCGAGGTCGCTTGGATATCGTCCGAAGCATGTAGAGCATATGGACCAGTCGATAGCTGCCTTGCTGGGCGTGGGCGATGGCGCTTTGCCTGGCATGCCGAGCGGGCGTCCTCGGACTAAGGTTTTGGCGCTGAGCTCGCCTGTGCATGAATATACGGATTACACGAATTACGCGGCATTTTTCTTCGCTCTCGCTACGCGGGCTAAGCGTTATGGGTATGACATTCTTTTACTGATGCACGAATACGGTGACCGGGAATTGGTAAGGGTCACGCGCAATGGCATGGTGGACGGCATCATGCTGCTGGATGTATTGATGGAAGATTCGCGTGCCGATCTTGCTTCAACGTTGGATGTGCCCGTGGTTTCCGTCGGTTACCCCGCGAATACCGGGGCGGTGTATTCCGTCGATTTGGATTTCGAGCGGATGGGCCGTGAAGCGATAAGCCGGATTGCCGATTTGGGCCATAAGCATGTGGTGATTGTCGGGACGAGTGACGTCGCGTATGAGGATGGTTCGAATTATTTGATTCGCTTTCGCGATGCTGTGACGAAATATGGCCTTGATCTCGGTGTCAAAACCGATTTCGTGGCCTCGACTGGTTATGGAATGGCGGACGTGCGGTTGATGCTTGATTCGGTCTTCGCCAGTGCTCCACAGACCACTGCGATTATTTGTCAGACCAACGCCACGCATGTGAACAACCTGTTGTTTGCGTTGCAGGAACGTGGATTGAGTGTGCCTGGCGATATTTCAGTGATGGCCGCTTGCACGCAGGGCATGCAGCAGCTTCCTCAAGGGGTTGATGAGATGCCTATGAATCCGCATGCCGTCTGCTCTCGAGGGGTTGACATCATGATGGAGATACTGAGTGGGCAGCGGCATGATGTCGGCGCGGTGGAGCTGTTGCCCGGCAAGTATTGCGCTCGTGGCACGGTCGGCCCCTGCCGTCCGCGGTAGCTTATTATTTCGATTGTTTTTGCGGTCTTTTATCCTTTCTTCTATTCATGATGTGCGGTTATGTACCGTGTTGCCTTATTTTCGGTGATTTTCTGATTAAGTGATTCAATGAACTTATTTATCGAAATAAATCGAAATAAGTTGAAATACGCTTCGGGAAAACATATCATTGTAATCAATGAGATTCCGATTCGTCTCGGATTTCATTTCAGTAATGGAGCTGAAAAAGGAGAATGCAATGAAGTCAACCCGTAGAATCGTTGCGGCTGGTCTGGCTGTGGCGACCATGTTCGGTACCCTTGGCTTGGCCGGATGCGGCAGCAACAGCGGTAGCGAGCAGGAATCAAATCCGAAGACCATCAAAATCTGGCATTACGAGGAAGACAACGGTGCACAAGGCAAGGCGTGGGCCAAAGCCATGGAAATCTTCGAGAAGAAGACCGGAGTCAAGGTCGAGTTTGAGAAGAAATCCTTCGAGCAAATTCGTCAGAACGCTGCTCAGATTCTGAATTCCGATGAAGCGCCGGATGTTATGGAATACAACAAGGGCAACGCCACTGCTGGTCTGCTCGCTAGCCAGGGACTGCTCAGCAACCTGAACGATTACGTGAAGAAGTACAACTGGGACAAGAAGGTCTCAGGTTCTTTGGCCGCTACCGGTAAGTACAACGACAAAGGCGTTATGGGATCCGGTGACTGGTACGGCATCACGAACTACGGCGAAGATGTCGTGATGTACTACAACAAAGACATGTTTGACAAGTACGGCATCGAAATCCCGAAAACTTTCGATGATCTCGAAGCTGCAATGCAGAAGTTCGTGGATAACGGTGTGACCCCGCTTTCCGAAGGTGTCGCGGAATATCCGCTGCAGCATCTGTGGTGGCAGCTGGTCTTGTCTAAGGCGAATGACAAGTTCATCAAGAACTACGAGATGTACGATGGCGACGTCGATTGGCAGGGCGAGGCAACTACCTACGCCACTAAGACCATCAAGGACTGGGTGTCCAAGGGCTATATTTCCAAGGACTGCACCGGTACCAAGGCTGAGGATGCCGGACAAGGCTTCATGAACGGTACCTATCCGATGTTCTTCTCTGGCACTTGGTGGTTCGGTCGTTTCCAGAGCGATATGAAGAATGCCAATTGGACGTTCTCCACCTTCCCGGATACCGATAAGGTGGTCGGCTCTTCCGGCAACATTTGGGTCATTCCAGAGAACTCCAAGAAGAAGGACCTTGCCGCGCAATTCATCGACATCACTTTGAGCGATGAAGTTCAGGACCTCATGGGCAACTCTGGTGGTCTGCCGATTGCGGCTGATCCTGACAAGATCACTGACGAAAAGACGAAGGAGCTTATCACTTCTTTCAACGGCGTGCTTGAAAAGAATGCCCTTGGCTTCTACCCGGATTGGCCGACGTCCACCTTCTACGATGAGCTGAATTCTTCCCTGCAGGAACTGGTCAATGGTACTTCCGGTGTGAAGGACGTGCTCAATCAGATGAAGGATAACTACGACAAGGGCGTGGAGGCCGCTGGCGTCAAGTCCTGAGTCTGAACCTAACGGTTCAACATCTCAATCACCATTGCCATGGCGTCGTTGAGAACGTGGCGGCGCCATGGCCCTTATATCAACACTTCTGCCGTCAGTAACGGGCACCGTGGCCAGGAACGGCGGCAATCTAAGTTGTTCGACTCAACCGCATTGCGGAGCATCTTAGTCTCAGATGAAGATCGATGCGAATCATGGGAAGTGGCATACTAATGAACACTCACGTTAATAAAAATCAGGCACACGGCCAGCAGCCAACTGCCAGAGAAAAAGGGATGTCGAGGATTCCTGGCAATCCGTCCAATCGATTTTGGCTGTATCTGCTTCCGGGCTTCCTGATGCTGCTATGGATCATTATTGTTCCGGCTGTCTGGAACATTTATCTCAGCTTCACCAACTACCGAGGCATCAAACCGCCGCAGTTCGCCGGTCTGACCAATTGGGTGAGGCTGATGAAGGACACCACTTTCTGGGTGTCGTTCTGTAACTCGATTTGGATGATCATCGCCATGGTGGTCGTTCCTATCCTGCTCGGTCTTATCCTCTCATCGCTGGTATTCGACGTAGTGCAGAAGAAGTTCGGGCCGAAAGTGGCTTCTACCATGCGAGCTGTCTACTATTTCCCGCAGCTGCTCCCAATCGCTGTCGCCTCCTTGGTCATGGGATGGATTTTCCGTCCGCAGAATGGTGCGTTGAACGCGTTGCTGAAAGCTGTGGGATTAGGGTCTCTCCAGCATGACTGGCTTGGTAAGCCGGATACTGCCTTGATTTTCCTGATGCTCATCATGATTTGGATTCAGGTTGGCTATCCGTTGGTCATCTTCATGTCGGGTTTGCAGCGAGTTGATCCGGAACTCTACGAAGCTGCAAGCCTTGACGGAGCGAACTGGTGGCAGCGCTTCCTTGCGATCACCCTGCCGGCCATCAAGCCTGAGATCTTCGTGGTGGCATTGACCTGCACCATCGCTGCTCTTAAGGTGTTCGGCCCGGTCTACATGCTGACCAAAGGCGGTCCTGGTACCAGCACCATCGTGCCGTCGTACTACTCCTACGTGCAGTTCTTCCAGTCTCAGCAAGTTGGCTATGGCGCAACAATCGCCACTGCGCTGACCGTTGTCATTATCGTCGTAGCAGTTATCTTCACGAACCTTCAGGAGAAGGTCGCGAAGGAAGATGAGGAGTAGAGCCATGACTTCCGCAACCAATATTCCCGTGCATGTTAAGAAAAACCGCACTGCAGGCGATTGGGCGATTCTCATTCTGCTCATCGTCGGTGGTCTGGTCATGTTGTTCCCGTTTATCGTGCTGTTGCTCAACGCATTCAAAACGACGGCTGACTACAACTCATCGGGGCCGCTGTCATGGCCGAAGGAGTTCAGCACCGTCGGTCTGATGAAGTTCTGGAACCGTGTCAACTATCCCGAAAAGCTGTGGAACAGCATTTGGACTTCAGGCCTCGTGGCCATCCTCGCCGTGGTGCTGTCCATGTTCAACGCATTTGCGCTCGGTATCGGACGAGTCAAGGGCCGTCGTTGGATAGTCCTGCTTATCATGCTCGCCAACATGCTGCCGCAGGAAGCCATGCTGTACCCGCTGTACATCATGTTCAAGAAGATCGGCCTGTACAATTCGCCATGGGCAATCGTCATCATCTTCACCGTCATCCAGAGTGCTTTCGGTACCTATCTCTTGTCATCGGTATACGGCACATTCCCGAAATCCATACTGGAAGCGGCGACTATCGACGGCGCAAGTCGTTGGACCATCTTCCGTAAGATAGTGTTCCCGATTTCCAAGCCGACGCTGAGCGTCATGCTCGTGTTCTTCTTCATCTGGACATGGAACGAGTATATGATCCCGATGGCCTTCCTTATTGATAATTCGACGCAGACCATCCCGATTGCGGTCAGCTCGTTGACCGGTGACCGTCTCATGGATGTGACGACCACTGCTGCCGCATCGTTGATCAGTATCGTGCCAACGCTTATCTTCTATTTGATCTTCCAGCGCACGCTGTCCCGTGGTATTACCGCTGGTGCTGTCAAGTAGTTGAATGGCATGTAAATGCTCCGGTGATTCCTGTTCTCTTCTTTCCCCGGAGCTTATATATAGAAAGTTCTATTTTCACTAATGTAGTGAGCCAATATCCTTAAGGAGCAACAATGAAGTTCACCAATGGTTACTGGATGATTCGTGATGGCGTTAGCGCACTGTACGCACGTGAGGCGTATGAGTTGGGAATCGGTGAAGACGGGGAAAGCCTGAATATCCTGGCACCGACAACGGTGATTCGAGGACGTTACGATACGTTGAATCTACCTACGTTCGACATTGATGTGACCTCGCCTGCGGAAGGTGTGATTCGCGTCAGGGCTGGGCACTGGCAGGGGGCTACTGACTATCCGGGATTTCCTCTGAACGCTGACGAGCCAGGTGGTCGCGGATATGTGCACGCAACCGCGGAAGGCAACGGCGATGGCGAAGTGGGCGAGAATGGTGCCACCGTGTCCCTGACCACTGGCGGTTTGACTGCGAAAGTGGTCAAGGGCGCTCCATGGAATCTGACGTTCCTCGGAGAAGATGGCAAAGTGCTTACCGAATCGACGGGAAAGTCGCTTGGCTGTTTCAATCTGAACAAGCTTTCCAATGTGACGGCACAGCCGGTAGGTGAGTTTGGCGTGACCATGGACGGCTCTGCCTATGACGAATCGGATGTGTTCACCGGAGTCCAATTGCATCTCAGCGTTGGCGAGAATGTGTACGGCTTCGGCGAACGATTCGGCGCGTATGTAAAGAACGGCCAGACCATCGATATCTGGAATGAGGACGGCGGTACCGCTTCCGAGCAGGGCTATAAGGACATTCCGTTCTACATGACATCCAACGGATACGGTGTGCTGGTGAACAACCGTGGGCACGTCTCCTTCGAAGTGGGATCGGAAAACACTGAGGCCGTGCAATTCTCGGTGCCGGGGGAGACCATCGATTTCTGTGTGATCTACGGTCCGACGCCGAAGCAGATTCTTGACCGCTATACCAAGCTGGTCGGCCGCCCGGCCAACGTGCCCGCCTGGAGCTATGGACTGTGGCTCACCACTTCGTTCACTACCAAGTATGACGAGAAGACCATCAACTCCTTCATCGATGGCATGGCCGAACGCGATATTCCTTTGAGCGCATTCCACTACGACTGCTACTGGATGCGTGAATTCCATTGGACCGATTTCGAATGGGACAAGCGTTTCTTCGGAGATATCGAATCCACACTCAAGCGTTTGCACGAGGATAAGGGTCTGCATATCTGCGCATGGATTAATCCGTACATCGGCCAGCGTGGTTCCATGTTCAAGGAAGGCAAGGAGAAAGGCTACCTTGTCAAGAAGGCCAATGGCGAAATCTGGCAGACCGATTTTTGGCAGGCGGGCATGGGGCTGGTGGATTTCACCAACCCTGAAGCACGTGAATGGTTCAAGAACAAGGTCAAGAAGCTGCTGAACCAAGGTGTAGACGCGATCAAGACCGATTTCGGCGAGCGCATTCCACGAGATGTGGTCTGGTATGACGGTTCTCCTAAGCTCTCCATGCACAATTGGTACACGCAGTTGTACAACCAGGCCGTCTTTGAAGCCATCGAAGAGACCTACGGCAAGGGCAAGGCTTGTCTGTACGCCCGTTCCGCAACCGTCGGCGGACAGCAGCAGCCAGTGCACTGGGGCGGTGATTGCGAGTCGACCTTCAACGGCATGGCCCAGACGCTACGTGCGGGATTGTCGATTACCAGCTCCGGTTTCGGCTTCTGGAGCCATGACATTGGTGGTTTCGAAGGTGCCTATCCGGATCCTGCGGTCTACAAGCGTTGGGTGGCTTTCGGACTGCTTGGTTCCCACTCGCGTATGCATGGTTCCACCGTGTATCGCGTGCCATGGCTGTTCGATGAGGAAGACGAGAAGAATGGTGTGGTCAACGCACCGGGGCAAACCGCCGTCGATGTGGCCCGCACTTTCACCAAGCTCAAGCTTTCCTTGATGCCGTATCTGTATCAGGTGGGTCTGCAGCCGCATCTGCACGGAACCCCAGTGATGCGCTCGATGTTCGTCGAATTCCCGGATGACCCGACGTGCCGCACGCTTGACCGTCAGTATATGTTCGGTCCGGATCTGCTCGTGGCACCGGTGTTCACATATTCTGGAGATGTGGAATACTATCTGCCGGCCGGCACGTGGACCAACTGGTTCACCGGTGAAAAGGTGGTCTCTGAACATGGTGTATGGCGCAATGAACGCCATGGGTTCGACACCATCCCGTTGTGGGTGCGTGATGGCAGTGTGCTGGTCACCAAGCCTGGTGCCGAGACTCCTGAATATGAGTATGGTAAGGACGCATTGGTTTCCGTGTTCCTGAACGATGGTGATGACGCCAAGGCCGTGGTGACCGAGATGGACGGTTCTACCGTTGTGTTCTCCGCCAGAAAGACCGATGCCGGTGTGGAGGTTTCCAGTTCCGATGGTCGCGGGTTCACCGCTCGTTTGGGATTTGGCGAAGCTGTGACCGCTCCGGAAGGCAAGGTGCTGCTATAGCGGTAGATTCCCGTTCTTTCGAGTGGGGGTGAAAGGCTGCGTCAAACGCTGGTTTATGCGTTTGACGCAGCCTTTTCATTGCTCTAAATTTAGATTTTTTGTTGTGGAGAATGTGGCGGTTCTTTGATTGGTTGGTTGCGAAAGACGGAGAAATGGCGGGAGCTGATGGTTTGGGGACGCTGTGGGCGATACTGGAAATATGGAGAACTTGAGCGAACAGACTGATGCCGAGAAGGCTGGTAACGCCGTGAAACAAACCGTGAAAACAAATATTGGTCAGATTGCCGAAATCGGCGAGAATGCGGAAAATGCCGAGGAAACCGCGCAAGCCACGGAACGTGCCGAATTCGGGCTCGACGGACTGGTCGCCGACGTCAACATTCCGCGCGGAACGGTCGTGCTCGCGGCCACGCCGATCGGCAACACCGGAGACGCGTCCGCCCGCCTGATCGCCCTCATGGAAGGCGCCGACATCGTGGCAGCCGAGGATACGCGCCGCCTATACGCGCTCGCGAACCGCCTCGGCATCCGCGTGCCCGGCCGCGTCGTCGCCTACCACGACCACAACGAACGCGACAAGGCCGACGGCCTGCTCGACCAGGTCGAACAAGGCGCCACCGTGCTCGTCGTATCCGACGCGGGCATGCCCACCATCAACGATCCGGGACTGGCGATCGTCCGCCGCGCCATCGAACGCGGCCTGCCCGTCACCTGCGCTCCCGGCCCGTCCGCCGTGCTCGACGCGCTGTGCCTGTCCGGCCTGCCGACCGACCGCTTCTGCTACGAAGGCTTCCTGCCGCGCAAGCACAGCGAACGTGTGCAGCACCTGCGCGCGCTCAAATCGGAACGTCGCACCATCGTCTTCTACGAAACCCTGCACCGCATCGACGAATCCATGGCCGACCTGCTTGACGTGCTCGGACCGAATCGCAAAATGGCGTTGTGCCGCGAGCTGACCAAGGATTACGAGCAGATTCGTCGCGGAACCATCGCCGAAATCCGCCAAAGCGTCGTCGACGATCCGCCGCGTGGCGAAATGGTGCTCGTCATCGCCGGCGCTTCCGAGGAGGAGGCCGACGCTGCCGCGCCTGCAACGCTGTCCATCGAGGATCTGGCGGTGCTGTCAGTCGACCGCGCGCAGGAAGACAACCTGCGTATCAAGGACGCGATTTCACAGGTTGTCGCCGAACATCCGCTGTCTGACGGCTCGCTCGCCAATCGCAAGCAGGTCTACAATGCCGTGCTTGCGATGAAGGGCTGATCGCTTCCGGAACCGTTCATTTCCAACGATTTCAGCAATATCCGCAGCGCTTCGGGCACACCCGGCCCGCCGACCTGCGCAAGATATTCCAGCATCGCCGGTGTCGCCGAAGGATTGGCGACCAGCCATTTGCGCAATCGCGGCGCATATTCCGCGATATGCCACAGCACATCTTGCGCGGTGTCGGCGCTGCACGCCACCAACGGCGTCAATTCGATCGGCGGCGCAGGCGGTTCGACCAATGCCCGCTGCCGCGCGTGCGGCTGATATTTCGGCGGCGCGCGACGTCGTTCGTGGCGTTTGCCATGGTGTCCATGCTGTTCATGTCGTTGCCCATGACGTTTGCTACGTTTCGCGCGCTCTTCATATCTCTTGCTTGCCGTGCGCCGCGACTGTGCAGACGCTTGCCGTGTCTGTCCCGTCTGTCTCGTCTGCCGTGGTTTTTCCGACGGCCGTTGCGATTCACGCATATCCGTCACTGCTTTCCGTCAATCGTCCGGAAAAACTGGCGTGCCCGTGGCGCGTTGCGAATATGGGTGGCCTCCTGCATGACCTGCAGGCAATCGTCGGGGCGGAACCGGAATTCCTGCATGAGCATGCATACGATTTCCGTGACCGGCGACTGCGTTTCCGGCGTGCAGTTCATGGCAAGGTCGCATGCGGTGCGTGTGGGCGTGGTGACGGTGATCGGGCCGACGTCGGTGACATGTTCGTCGGGCGCCTGTCGGTTGAAAACGCTGACTTTGCGACCGTACCTCGCCGTTCGGTAATGCGCTTTTGCAATGATGTCGATCGTGTTGGGAAACATGCCACCCAACCACACCCACGCAGCGGTGCCGGCGCACGCCACGGAACGGCTCGGCATCAGCGTTGAGATGATGCTGGCGCGGCCGTACAGCGTGCGCGAATCGTGATACGAGTAGGCGTTGTCGTTGTCAAGTTTGCATACCACGCCTAGGGAATGCAAACGATTCAAACAAATGGGGCCGGGCAGGTCGGCGTCGCCCAAAAGGGGAGGGGAGGTATCCATGCGGGGTACCGTAGCTGATACGGAAAGCGGCGTGCCACCGGCTTCGCGAAAAAAGTGGATAAGTGGACGATGATTGTTGCGTGATACAACAATGTGGATAACCTTGTGGACTACCGTAGCCTGATGCAGGCCGGTCTGCGAGAACGTCATCGACCCCATCCGCCCGTCTTCCGCCAATCGGAATGCGCCGAAAACACGGGATATGGCGCTTTGTATAATCGGGCACCATGAGTCATATTTTGGTGAATGTTGCATGGCCGTATGCCAACGGCCCCCGTCATATCGGCCACGTCGCCGGCTTCGGCGTGCCGTCCGACGTGTACGCGCGCTACGAGCGCATGAAGGGCAATGACGTGCTGATGGTGTCCGGCACCGACGAGCACGGCACCCCAATCCTGGTGGAAGCCGACAAGGAAGGCGTGAGCGCGCAGGAGCTCGCCAACCGCTACAACCGCGTGATCGCCAAGGACCTATGCGATCTCGGCCTGAGCTACGATCTGTTCACCCGCACCACCACCGGCAATCACGAAAAGGTCGTGCAGGAACTGTTCAAACAGTGCCTCGAAAACGGCTACATCTACAAGGGCACGCAGAAAGTCGCCATCTCCCCGTCCACCGGACGCACCCTGCCGGACCGCTACATCGAAGGCACCTGCCCGATCTGCGGCGCCGACGGAGCCCGTGGCGACCAGTGCGACGCCTGCGGCAACGAACTCGACCCGGACGAGCTGCTCAACCCCGTATCCAAGATCAACGGCGAAACCCCGCGCTTCGAGGAAACCGAACACTTCTTCCTCGACCTGCCGGCGCTCGCCGAAGCCAATCTCGCGTGGCTCAAGACCCGCGAAGGCTGGCGCACCAACGTCATCAACTTCTCCATCGGCCTGTTCAAGGAAGTCAAGCCGCGCGCCATCACGCGTGACATCGACTGGGGCATTCCGGTGCCGGTCAAGGGCTGGATCGACAACCCGAACAAGAAGCTGTACGTGTGGTTCGACGCTGTGATCGGCTACTTGTCCGCATCCATCGAATGGGCCCGCCGCAAGGGCGACCCGGAGGCATGGCGTGCGTGGTGGAACGATCCGACCACCCCGGGCTACTACTTCATGGGCAAGGACAACATCACGTTCCACTCCCAGATCTGGCCGTCCGAAATGCTGGCCTACAACGGCCAGGGCTCCAAGGGCGGCGAAACCGGCAAGCTCGGTCCGCTGAACATGCCGGAGCAGGTCGTGGCCTCCGAGTTCATGACCATGGAAGGCAAGAAGTTCTCGTCCTCCCGCGGCATCGTCATCTACGTGAAGGACATCCTCGCCCGTTACCCCGTGGATGCCGTGCGTTACTACATCTCCGTGGCCGGACCGGAAAGCTCCGATTCCGACTTCACTTGGGCCGAGTTCGTGCGCCACAACAATGAGGAGCTCGCCGCATCCTGGGGCAACCTGGTGAACCGCGTGGCCAACCTCATCAACAAGAACTTCGGCGAGATTCCGGCGTTCGACGAGGCTTCCGCCACCGACGAGGACCGTGCGCTGCTGGCCGAAACCAAGGCCGCGTTCGAAACCGTCGGCGGACTCATCGAGAATCACCGCCAGAAGAACGCGCTGTCCGAAGCGATGCGCGTGGTCGGCGACATCAACAAGTACATCTCCGCCACCGAACCGTGGAAGATTAAGGACAATCCGGCCCGCCTCGGCACCGTGCTGCACACCGCCGCCCAGGCCGTGTCCGACGCCAACCACCTGCTGGCCCCGTTCCTGCCGCACTCCGCACAGAAGGTGTGGGAGGCCCTCGGCGGAACCGGCGTCTTCTCGCCGCTGCCGCACATCGAAGAGGTCGAGGATCTCGACAAGCCGGGCTTCACGTACCCGATCATCACGGGCGACTACAAGCTGGGCGAAACCGTGCATCCGTGGGCTTCCGAGCCGATCGTGGCCGGCACCTCGGTGCCGAAGCCGCACCCGATCTTCGCGAAGATTCCGCCGGAGGCCGTCGAAGAGGAGCTCGCCCGCTTCGATGCCGAGCTGAAGGCCCGCCGCGAAGCCGAGGCCGCCCGTCTCGCCGCCGAAAAGGCCAAGCTCGAAGGCTGATTTCAACACGCAACCCCCTACATGTGTCACGATTTGAAAATTACAGCACTTTTTCAAATCGTGACATATCGCGTGGCTTTTGAATCGCCATTCTTCTGCTTTCCTATGCCTTCCGGCACATTCGCGCACTTTCCTGCAAAAATCGCTTGCCATTCATCTGCCATTTAACGCGACCGCCATTTACAATGAGAGCGGAGATATGCAAGGCTGCAGGAAGGGGCTCTCCATGCTGGATATCAAACGCGTACTGAAGGCCGCTCCTACGAAAATGCGTTCCCGTGAGCCGCTGCAGCAGTTGTGGACACCGTGGGGTGAACGAATCGACCATGAATGGCTGTCCGCGCGCGCCGGCAACAAGGCGTTCAATCCCGCCGAGGAAGGCGAACGCACGCTGGACGAGGGTCGTACCCCCATACTCGGCGAGCACCCGCGCCCGACCATGGTACGCGACAACTGCACCATGCTCAATGGCTGGTGGGATTACGCGATCGCGTCCATTCCGGAAGATGAGACCGCGCCGAAATGGCGCAAAACGGCGGCGATGCTGACCCGCGACGAAGCGGTCCGCGCAGTCAAGGAAACCGCCATTCCGCAAACGTTCGACGGCAAGATCCTCGTACCGTTCTCGCCGGAATCCGCGCTGTCCGGCGTGCACCAGACCATTTACCCCGACAACCTGCTGTGGTACCGCACCGTCGTGCATCCCGTCACGCTCGGCGGAGAGGAAACGGTCCGGCAGATCGGCGACGCGAATCGCCTCATCCTGCATTTCGAAGCGGTCGATTATGTCTGCGCCTGCTATGTCAACGGCCAGCTCGCGGGCACGCACGTCGGCGGCTACCTGCCGTTCGACGTCGATATTTCGGCATTTATCGACCCTGATGACGCGTTTGAAATCGCGCTGTGCGTCTACGATCCGAACGATTCGGGCACGCAGTTGCGCGGCAAGCAGAAAATCGAGCGCGAAGGCATCTGGTACACCGCGCAAAGCGGCATTTGGCAAAGCGTCTGGCTGGAAATCGTGCCGGAAGCCTACCTGCGCACGCTGACACTCAAGGGGGCATCCGACGGCAAGTTGTTCGTCCGTGCGGAAATCGGCGGCGACAAGCCGAACGCGAAACTGCACATCGTCGTCACCGACCCTGCGGACGGCACGGTGGTGGCGGATGAGACGCTGCCGGCGGGCGTGCGCAAGGTGCGTGCGGAAATCACAACAGCTGCCGAACATCTGTGGTCGCCGGCCGATCCGTATCTGTATGACGTGCGGGCCGAATTGCGGTACGGGTCGGCGAAACCCGCGGAAACGGCGGGTGATGCGGCGGTCGCGCAATCGCAGCCGATGGATGTCGTAAGTTCCTACTGCGCGTTCCGTTCCGTCGAAATCAAACCGGATACGAAGGGGGTGGCGCGCTTCCATCTCAACGGCAAGCCGCTCTTCGTCAAAGGCGTGCTCGACCAAGGCTACTGGCCGGACGGCCTCATGACCGCGCCCGACGACGAGGCGCTGACGCATGACATCACGGCCATGAAAAACGCCGGCTTCAACATGCTGCGCAAGCACATCAAAATCGAGTCGGCCCGCTGGTACTACCATTGCGACCGCCTCGGCATGCTCGTCTGGCAGGACGCGGTGTCCGGCGGCGGCACGGACGGCGAATACAATGCGTGGACCACGAATCGCAAGCCGACGCTCATCCGCTCCACATGGAACAAATTCCGCGACGACACCGCCAAACATTTCACGGCGCTCGGCGCGGACGACCCGATCTACCGACGCGACTGGTCGCGTACGTGCGACGCGATGGTGCACATGCTCGGCGGGCACCCCTCCATCGTGACATGGGTGCTGTTCAACGAAGGCTGGGGCCAATTCGACGCGTGCGACGCAGCCGAACGCATACACGCGCTCGATCCGACCCGTCCGATCGACGCGACGAGCGGCTGGTACGACCAGCGTTGCGGCGACTTCCATAGCGTGCACAACTATTTCCGGCCGCTGGAGATCTACCCGGACAAGGGTCCGTTGCGCGGATACGTGGCCGAATTCGAGAAGAAGCACCGCCGTCGCCGCAGGGCCGCGCATTACGTGGTGCTGCCGGTCGCACGACACGGCGTACGCGCGTTCGTGATTTCGGAATTCGGCGGATTGGCGCAGCTCGTACCGGAGCATGCGGCGGTGTCGCGCGCCTACGGTTACGGTGAATACGATTCGATCGACGATTGGCGGGCCGCCGTGCGTTCCGTGCTCGCCTCCGCGGCCGCACTGGAATCGCGCGGACTTGCGGGATACGTGTATACGCAGGTTTCCGACGTGGAGGAGGAGCTCAACGGCCTGCTGACCTACGATCGCCGCGTCGACAAATTCGCCGAGTGAGATGCGCGATTGCGTGTGAGTGCACGGCGTCGTTGAGCGGCGGTGTTGTATAGCGGCGTTTCATGACGGTGTCGGCAGATGCCGTGCAATCGTCTGTTGCCGCGCTGAACAAGCTGCAGGAAGGCCGTTGGGGCGATATTCAGTGGGATAAACCCCCGAATTCGCACCGTCGTGACATTTCCGCTACGAAATTCTCAGGGAATTGACAGGAACACACATCGTTCCTCCAAGGGTCGGGCGGTTATATAGAACATGTCAACGGTTACGGCTGTTGGCGAGGTTCTTTCAAGAATCCCATAACTGAACCCTTCTTCTCTCTTCTCTCTCAGCCGGCGGCCTTCTCTCCGCCGGCTTTCTTTTTGCCGGCTTGCTTGTGGATGGTTTGACGGCTTGATTCGGTCCGCTTGCTCGTGGATATCCGAGGAGGCTCTCCGCACGAGGGAAAAGCATGTGCCGCTGGCCTGTGCTTCACGCTTTCCTGCACTGAAAAATAACCGGTAAACGTTTTCTAAAAAATCGGAGTGTCGCATGCCGCCATGACCTACACTTGAATGCAATATACGCAGCATACAAGCGCGGCAGGGTTGCTACTCAATGCGAGGCAAGACCTGGAACGACGTCACTATACGTCGTTCCAGGTCTTTTTTGTTTGCTGCGATTGCTGCATCTCATATCGATGAGGATCGATGGGAATGGAAGGTGGAATCATGACTGCGGTGCAGACGTCCAATCCAGTACACGACGCCGAAGGTGCGGTGGAAGCCGGCATCCATGAGGTCGGCGCGACGATCGACGCCGTCGAGCGGGAGGTGGGGCGTGGCGTTTCCATACGTTTCCCGCTCAACAGCGCGTTCATCTTCACGTTCGGCGCGCTGGGAGGCATGCTGTTCGGCTTCGACACCGGCATCATCTCCGGAGCCTCGCCGCTCATCGAATCCGATTTCGGCCTGTCCGTGGCTCAGACCGGGTTCATCACATCATCCGTGTTGATCGGTTCCTGCGCGGGAGCCCTGTCCATCGGCGCGCTGTCCGATCGTTTCGGCCGCAAGAAGCTGCTGATTCTGGCGGCGATACTGTTCCTGCTCGGTTCGGGCATGTGCGCGGGATCCACGGGATTCCTGATGATGGTCGTGGCCCGCATCATCCTCGGTCTCGCCGTCGGCGCGGCCTCCTCGCTGACTCCGGCATATCTTGCCGAGCTTGCGCCGAAGGAACGTCGTGGATCGCTGTCCACGCTATTCCAGCTGATGATCACTTTCGGCATCCTGCTGGCATACGCGTCCAATCTCGGCTTCCTCGGCCACAATATCGCCGGCATCCGCGATTGGCGGTGGATGCTGGGGTCGGCGCTCGTGCCGGCGGCCCTGCTGCTGATCGGCGGCCTGCTGCTGCCGGAATCGCCGCGATATCTGGTGAGTCGAGGCAAGGATCGTGAGGCGTTCAAAGTACTTACCCTTATTCGCAAGGACGTCGATCAGACGCAGGTGCAGCTCGAGCTCGACGAGATCAAGGCCGTCGCCGCGCAGAACACCAAGGGCGGTGTCCGCGAGCTGTTCCGTATCGCCCGTCCTGCGCTCGTCGCCGCGATCGGCATCATGCTGTTCCAGCAGCTCGTCGGCATCAACTCCGTGATCTATTTCCTGCCGCAGGTGTTCATCAAAGGCTTCGGATTCCCCGAAAACCATGCCATCTGGGTGTCGGTCGGCATTGGCGTGGTCAACTTCGTGGCCACTATCGCGGCCACGCTTATCATGGACAAATTCCCCCGCAAGAAGCTGCTGATCTTCGGATCGGTGACGATGACCATCGCCCTCGCGGTGCTGGCCGTGCTTAACTTCACCGGCGATGTGGCCACGCTGGCCGTGCCGACCATGGTGCTGATCGCCTGCTATATCCTCGGCTTCGCGCTGTCATGGGGTCCGATCGCATGGGTGCTCATCGGCGAGATCTTCCCGTTGAGCGTGCGCGGCATCGGCAGCTCCTTCGGTTCCGCTGCCAACTGGCTGGGCAATTTCGTGGTCTCCCAGTTCTTCCTCATGCTGCTGGCCATGTTCGGCAACAACGTCGGCGGCCCGTTCACCATCTTTGGCGTGTTCTCCGCGCTGTCCATCCCGTTCGTGCTGCGTTTCGTGCCTGAGACCAAGGGCAAGTCGCTCGAACAGATCGAAGAGGAAATGGTCCGCCGCTGATACGGCGTCGCGGCATCGACGGCCATTGAATGGGGCGGGCACTCCGGAGGAGTATTCACCCCATTCACGTTATTCAACAGCGTTCGTATGAGAAGCGGCGGATTCGATCAAGGCATTCCCGGCTTTCCTCAAGCCATGGCATGCCGATGACGAACACATGCCCCAACGTCTCATGGCGGCGCGGCTTCGGGTCGAACAATTCAAAATCGGCGCCTTTGCGCGACAAGGCGGCGGCCAACGCCAGATTGTCGGCTTCAAGGAAATCGTCGCCGCAGGTGATGATGAGCAAGGGTGGCAGATCGACGTTGAACGCCAGACCCTCAGCGGTGAGGAACTTCGGATCGGCGGCTTCGAGCCCCGCAAAGAAATCGACGCCCAACATCTGCTCAAGACCGATACGGCGGTTCGGGTCATACCCGACCGTCAGCTTGCGGCCCATGGTCTCCAACGACGCCGAACTGTACGCGCCGCACACCGGAGCGGCACCCGCGAATCGGATGCCGGACGGCTTGTCGACGCCAAACGCAGCCGCGGCTTCCGCATTGTTTTCAATGGCCAAGGTCAGTAGCGTCAACGCGCCACCTGCGGAATCGCCGGTGAGGAACACCGCGTTCGGATTGACCGGATAATCGGCCATATGGGCTGCGATCCAACGCAATGCCGCCTGGATATCGGCCAATTGCCCACGCAAGTCGGTCTGCGGCGCCGGACGATAGTTCAATGAAAACACCGCGAAGCCCTGTTCCGCGAGATGCACGTTGAAATTCCGGTTCAGCTCCTTGTATCCGTAAGTGAATCCGCCGCCATGGATATCGATGTACACCGGCAGGGTGTGCCCACCGCGCAATACCGCGTCATGCGGCAGATACAGGTCGAGCAAATGGCCGCGGCACGCTCCCGCGGCCGTATCGTACCCGCCATCCGGCAGGTAGGCGAGGTCGGCGATTACATCGATGTCTTCCGGCGTGCTCCAGCGTTCGGAACGCGGCGTATCGATGGCGATCGCGCCAAATCGCATTCCCAGAATGCCCGGCAGCAGGTTCTCGGGAACCCCTTCGAGGTCGCCCGTGGTCTCCGTCCAACGTTCCGCGTTCCTGAGCATGTCCTCCGACAGGCCATATTCCGCAGCGAACTTCGCGCGGATGCGCTCCAAGTCCGTCATCCTTGCCGTCCTTTCCTCGACGTGCGTCGCCGATGCTTGTATCGATAGTTCGAGCTTGATTCCATTATCGTGCGATGTTCCGATGCGATGCTCCGATTCCGGCGAGCCAGGCTCCGATGACGGTTTTCGCAGCACCCGCAAACCAGTGGTATGTAACGGTATATATGTTGATTTTATTATGATTGCGACACGCCGAAAACGCATCTGTTGCATCGGCGTACGGTTCGTTTAAAATAAGTCGAGTTTGCGAATCCGAACAGGGGTTTCGGCCGGCGGCGGCATGCCGGTGACGGGACGCTCGACACACGACGGACGTGAATCGTGGCGGCAACGAATGGCCGCAACACCACAACCCAACAACAACCCAACCAAGACCCAAGCAAACAATTCGAAGGAACGCTACGTATGTATGTCGATCCGAAACGCAACCAGCAGGCGGGCAACCTTGCATGGATCCTGCCGTACTGCAAACCCGACCTGCCGCGCGTGGCCGGCGCGGTCGTACTGTTCTGCGTGAACAACACCATGGCCCTCACCATCCCGCTGCTGTCCGGACTGATCGTGGACCGCGTCATCACCCAAGGCCATGTGGACGAACTGACCCGACTGTGCGTCATGATGCTCGTGCTCACCGTGGTGCGTGTCGGCTCCCGTTACGGCTGCCAAATGTGGATGGAACGCTTCGGACAGAACTCCATCTATCGTCTCGTCAGCGACGAATTCGAAAAACTCCACGAACTTGACTTCACCTACTTCAACCACACTCGCACTGGCGACATCATGAGCCGCATGACGTCCGACACCGACGCCATCCGCCACGCACTGAGCTGGGTGAGCCTGCAAGCGCTTGACTGCGTGGTCATGTTCATCGGCGCGCTCGCCATGATGTTTTCGATTGATTGGCGACTTGCTCTTGCGCTCGCTTGCGTCACGCCACCACTGTTCATTTTGACACGCGGTCTGTCGAAGCATGCACGACCCCTGTTCTTCGATATCCGAAACTCGCTCGCCGAAATGAATTCGATGGTCGAGGAAAACATCGAAGGCAACCGCGTCGTCAAAGCGTTTGTGCGCGAATCGTACGAAACCGAAAAATTTGACGGACGCAACGACGACTATATGCAACGCAACATGGCCCAGGCATACAACAGCCGCAAATACATGCCCTGGCTTGACGGTCTCGGCTTTTCGCTGCAACTTATCACACTCGGTTTCGGCGGCTTTCTCGTCATCAAAGGGTACATGACTCTTGGCAACCTTGTGGCGTTCAACTCATACCTGTGGATGCTTGACAGCCCAATCCGCCAATCCGGATGGCTTACCAACGACTGGCAACGTTTCAACGCGGCATGCATAAAAATCCGTAAGCTGCTCACCGCCGAATCGCGTATTCGCGAAAAGCCGGAGTTTTCGGGGAAAGCCACGCAAAGCACTACGCGAGTCGGTACGCAAGGTACGCAAGGGGCGCAAGCCGCCGATAAATCGGCTAGAATCGCAGGAACCATCGACTTCCAGCACGTCGACTTCGCTTTCCCCGACGATCTGGGGACGCCTGTGCTCAGCGACATCGACTTCCACGTTCCCGCAGGCGCGAAACTCGGAATCCTCGGCGAAACCGGCTCCGGCAAATCGACTCTCGTCAACCTTATCTCCCGTTTCTACGACCCAACCGCCGGTCGTGTGCTCATCGACGGCATCGACGCGCGCGACTGGCCGCTCGCCACGTTGCGGTCGCAAGTCTGCATCGTCGCGCAGGATACGTTCCTGTTTTCCGATACGATCGGCAGCAACATCAGCTTTGGCGCGGGCGACCGAGGCAACCGACTTGAGTACAACGGTCAGTACGACGGCCAGCGCAGACGACGTGGTTACGACGAACAGTACGTGCGCCGCATGGCCGCCATTGCCGGCGCGGATGGCTTCATCAGCAGCATGCCGGACGGCTACGATACCGTCGTCGGCGAACGTGGCGTCGGCCTGTCCGGCGGACAGAAGCAGCGACTGAGCTTGGCGCGTGCTCTCGCCGACAATCCGTCGATTCTGATTATGGACGATACGACCAGCGCCGTCGATATGGAAACGGAAGCAGAGATTCAGCGGCACTTGCGCGATTTGGACGAGAAGAAGACGATTGTCACAATCGCCCACCGCATTTCGTCGGTCAAGGATTCCGACTTGATTCTCGTGCTGGAGCATGGGCGCATTGTGGAACGTGGCACGCACGACGAATTGGTGGCCTCGCACGGCCGATATTGGCAGATTTACAGCAAGCAGTTGGGCGTGGATGCCGGCCGCTCGCAGGGATTCGAAGCGTAAGACGCGGGGGAGGATAACATCATGGCACAACGCAACACCTTCCGTGACGATGAAGACCTTGAAGAGAAGATCAATATGCGCGACCTCGCGCGCGTCGGCGTCTACCTGAAACCGTACATGGCCCGCGTGGTCTGGATCCTCATCGTCGTGGCGGCAATGGGCTGCATCAACGTCGTGGAACCGTATCTGACGAAAATCATGATCGACAGTGTCATTCCGGCGAAAAACCTTGCGCTGCTTGGCGAGCTGGTGGCACTGCTGGCGGTGCTCATCGTCATTTACGAATTCGGTTTGCGCTACCGTACTGTGGAAATCACGCGCGTCGGCCAGTTCATGCTTAAAGACATGCGCCGCGACCTGTTTACGCACATTCAGACGTTGCCGTTCAGCTATTTCGACTCGCGTCCGCATGGCAAAATCCTCATCCGCGTGGTCAACTATGTGAACACGCTTTCGGACACCCTGAGCTCCGGTCTGGTCAACGTGATTTCCGACGTGTTCACGTTCTTCATCACGCTAGTGGTCATGTTCGTCGTGGATTGGCGTCTCGCGCTGTACAGTCTCGCGTTGTTCCCGCTGCTCATCGCGTGGGTGCTGGGATTACAGCATTTCCAGCGTCGCGCGTACCAGGTGCTATCCAATAAGCAGAGCAATCTCAACGCGTTCATCCACGAATCGATCGCCGGAGTGAAGACCACCCAGACGTTCGCGCGCGAGGACACGCAGTTCCGCACATTCCAGGAACAGCAGGGCGCTGTGCGTTCCGCGTGGATGCGTACGGTGCATATCCAGACGCTTATGTGGCCGGGCATCCAGACCATTTCCGTCATGACGATCGCGTTCATCTATTATGTGGGCGTCACCGGTTTCGGCGGTGTGGACGTGACCACGGGCGTGCTCATCGCGTTCGTCGGCTATGCGAACAACTTCTGGAACCCGGTGATCAGCATCGGCAACTTCTACAACCAGCTGATCACCTGCTCGGCGTATCTCGAGCGCATCTTCGAAACGCTGGACGTGCAGCCGGAGATCCGTAACGCGCCGGACGCCGTCGATCTGCCGCAGATCGAGGGCCGCGTCGACTTCAACGACGTGGTTTTCCGCTACGAGCCGGACGGCCGCAACATCCTGAACCTGGTCGACCTGCATGTCGAGCCGGGCAAGACGATCGCGCTGGTCGGTCCTACGGGTGCCGGCAAAACCACGATCATCAACCTGCTGTCGCGTTTCTACGACGTCGCCGAAGGCTCGGTGACGATCGACGGCCACGACGTGCGTTCCGTGACGTTGGAAAGCCTGCGCCGGCAGATGGGCGTCATGTTGCAGGACACGTTCATTTTCTCCGGCAACGTGCGTGAGAACATTCGTTACGGCAAGCTGGACGCCACCGACGAGGAAATCGTGGCCGCGGCCAAAGCAGTGCATGCGCACGATTTCATCATGGACTTGCCCGACGGTTACGACACGGTGGTGGAGGAGCGTGGTTCCACGCTTTCCGCCGGCCAACGCCAGCTGATAGCGTTCGCACGCGTGCTGCTTGCCGACCCGCGCATCCTGATCCTCGACGAGGCCACGTCGAACATCGACACGCGTACCGAGGAGGCGCTGCAGGCCGGGCTGAACCACCTGCTCAAGGGCCGCACGAGCTTCATCATCGCGCACCGGCTTTCCACCATCGAGAACGCGGATGAAATCTGCTTCATCGACCACGGTCAGATCGTGGAACAGGGCAACCATGCCGAGCTGCTCGCCCGTCATGGCGCCTACTATCGGCTCTACGAATCGCAGTACGCCATGATCAAGGTCTGAGCAGCCGGCGCCAGCCCTCCGGCGGCAGGCTTCCATACTTCCTGGCCCGTATATCCGCAATCCGAAATGCCTGTCCAACGGTCGTGCAGCCAATGCGCGGCCATCTTGGGCCGGCTGCCGCGGTGGGATTCCCGTCGGACATGCCGCCATGCGGAATGTACTTTGGAGCAACCCGTGGAATAATGGATTGTGAGCGTTAACAAGACAACGATGCACTAAGGAGCGCTTGCACTCATGACTACCACCAATCGCACCAGCCATCCAATCGCATTGCGCGACGCCACCGTCACCGACCCGTTCTGGGCATCGCGGCAGGAACTCGTGCGCACCCAGGTGATTCCCTACCAGTGGAACGCGCTGAACGACAACGTTCCCGGCGCCGCACCCAGCTACTGCATGCACAACTTCAAGGCCGCCGCCGCGCAGAACGCAGAACACCATAAGGAAGGCAAGGCCTTCGTGCCGCCGAAATACACGTTCCGCGGCTTCGAAGCCCTGCCGGACGACCCGGCGCACCCCGATCCCGACAAGTTCTACGGCTTCGTGTTCCAAGACACTGATTTCTCCAAATGGATCGAAGCGGTCGGCTACTCGCTGACCCATCACCCGGACGCTGACCTTGAAGCGACCGCCGACACCGCCATCGATATCGTCTGCGCGGCGCAGCTCGACAACGGCTACCTGGACACCTACTACATCCTCAACGGCATGGACCGGCACTTCACCAACCTGAAGGACCACCATGAGCTGTACTGCTTCGGCCACCTGACCGAAGGCGCGATCGCCTACTATCAAGCCACCGGCAAACGCAAGCTGCTTGACGCGGCCTGCCGTTTCGCTGATTACATCGATTCCCGATTCGGCACCGCCGACGGCAAGCTGCACGGCTATCCCGGGCACGAAATCGCCGAAATGGCACTCGTCAAACTCGCCGAGACCACCGGCGAACAGCGCTATGCCGACCTCGCCGAATACTTCGTACGCCAGCGTGGCCAGCAACCGCTCTACTTCGAGCTCGAAGACCGCCGCCGCGCCCGGGAGGACGGCCGCAACTACGCGCCGCGCGAGCAGAACTACGCCTACTACCAGGCCGACAAGCCGATCACGGAACAGACGGAGGCCCTCGGACACGCCGTCCGCGCCGCCTACTTCTACGCCGGAGCCGCCGATGTGGCACGCCTGACCGGCGACCCCGACCTGCTGGCATCTTGCGAACGACTATGGCGCAACATCGTCGACCGAAAGATCTACATCACCGGCGGTATCGGCGCCACACACATGGGGGAGGCCTTCTCCTTCGACTATGATCTGCCGAACGACACCGCCTATTCGGAAAGCTGCGCCGCCATCGCGCTCGCGTTCTTCGCCCGCCGCATGCTGGAAATCCAGCCGAAATCCGAATATGCGGACGTCATGGAATCGGCGCTGTACAACACCACGCTCGCCGGCATGGCACTCGATGGCAAAAGCTTCTTCTACGTGAACCCGCTCGAAGTGGTGCCCGAGGCATGCCATCGCGATGAACGCAAGGCGCACGTCAAGCCGGTGCGCCAGAAGTGGTTCGGATGCGCCTGCTGCCCGCCGAACATCGCACGCATCGTGGAGGACGTGCAGCAGTACGCCTACACGATCGGAGACGACTCATCCACCCTGTATGTGCATCTGTATATGGGCGGCGGCGTCCATGCCAGGCTTTCCGGCACCGATGTGCGCCTTGACGTCATGTCCGATATGCCCTGGTCCGGCAAGGGATCCGTCACGGTGGGCTTTGGCACAGCCGGTTCGGCTTCCGACGCCCCCAAGGACGCGGTTTTCACGATCGCCCTCCGTCTGCCCGCTTGGGCCGGTGGCGAAACCGCTTCCGATGCGGTCACCGTGCGCGGCCGCGACGACATCTCCCGCGTCATCAGAGACGGATACCTGTATCTGACCGGCGCATGGCATGACGGCGATGTCGTCGATTTCGATTTCCCGATGCCGGTCCACATGGTCGCCGCGAATCCGCTCGTGCGCGAGGACGCCGGAAAGGTGGCGTTCGTGCGCGGACCGCTGGCCTACTGCGCGGAAGGTGTCGATAATGGCGCGAACCTGCATCTGCTGCACGCCGATACCGCGCGCATCGCATCCGATCCATCCTGCGTGTCTGTTGATAGCATCGTCTTCCATGCCGGCGCCGCCGCACAGGACGAGCAGGGGCTCGGCGAGGTGGACGCCGTCGATATGCCGATGACCACGCTGACGATTCCCGCTTGGCGTGAAGTGGAAGACGCCGCGCAAACCTCCGCGTTGTACCATGATTGGCGTCCCGCCGAACGCAAGACGACGACGGCCACGCTGATTCCATACTTCGCATGGGCCAACCGTGGCGAGAACGAGATGACGGTGTTCCTACGCGGGTGAGCATGACGAGTGACGAAGGGACTGCCCGACAAAGGAGCTGTCCTTGGTTTCGGCAACATCACCAAAACCAAGGATGCGCCAGTCAAGTTCATCGCATATCTCCGCTTCGAGTAGACACGCACGTGCGATTTGCCCCATTTACCGCTTAAGCGAGTACCAGGTACGTCAATCGATGCATGTCAATGATCAGGCGGTATCTGAACACGGTTGAGGAGTCGAAGATGATAAGCGGTGCCGGTGCAATGAACCCCGTATGTCCCCGTGAGGACGGGCGTCTCGAATGGGGCAATGGCGTGGTTTCCATGCTGTTCGACACGGCAGGCGATTCCCCCGTCCGATTGTGCAACGTTGCAGGCCGCGGCATGGGGCCCATCGGCGGCCGTGTTGCCGACGATGGAAGAACCGTGCTGGAACGTGATCCGCGTCCGATCGTCGAAGTGCGTGCCGCCAACACCGGATCGCAGGACAATCGCCTCACCTTGATCGCCACGGTGGCGGGCAGCGTATTGCGATTCGTCTCGGCCGCCGCCTCCGAGCCGGAGGAAGGGTCCGCCGAACCATATCGTTTGGAGATCGTCCAATTCGCTTCGTATGCGGAACTGGAGCCGCACGGGCGCGCGTTCGAACCGACCGCCGCCGAACGGGCCGAAGCCGCCGCGCAGCCCTCGCCGGAAACCGTCCGCCATGCCGACGCCACGGCTGGGCTGGTAGTCACTTCCGTATTCGAAGCGTTCCCGGGTCTGTCCGCAGTGCGCACCTACGCGCGGTTGAGCTCCGCGCGCCCGCTGCCTATCGAGGCGGTGTCGTCGTTGAATCTGACGGTGCCGATGCGCGTCAACTGCGGCAAAATCGACCATTCCCGCGTATTCTGGGGAGACTCCGCGTGGGCGGTGGAAAACGATTGGCGCAGCCGTCCACTGCGCGACGTATCGGTGCGCAATCGCAATCAAGTCATCAATCCCGGCCAATCCAGCTCGCGATTCGCCATGAGCTCCGCCTCCACATGGAGCACCGGCGTGCATGAGCCGGCCGGCATCGTACAGGTCGAGGGCTCGCGCCGCCAATCGCGCGACTTCTCCGTAATGTGGCAGATCGAGCACAACGGCCCATGGGAATGGGAGATCGGCGAGGATGATCCCGGTTTGCACATCAGCGCGTTCGGACCGGAATATCAGGACCACCATTGGTATACGGAGCTGGGTGAAGGCCACGATTTCGAATCGGTGCCGGTCTCCTTCGCGATCTCGGCCGGCGATTGGCAGCAGTCCGTCGCCGAAATGACATTGCAGCGCCGTGCGTTGCGTGCCGCCAAGGCTCGCGAATTGGGTCGTTCCGAGCAGTTCGAACGCACGCAGGGACTCGTCATCTACAACGATTACATGAACACCCTGTTCGGCGACCCGCGCTTGGAGAAGGAGCTGCCGCTCGTCGAGGGCGCGGCACGCGTCGGCGCGGACATCTTCTGCATCGACGCCGGCTGGTACGACAGCACGGACGGCGGTTGGTGGGACATGGTCGGAGAATGGCAGGCCTCCACGAACCGTTTCGGCGAAGCTGGACTCAAGGGTTTGGCCGACACCATCCGCGCGCATGGCATGGGCTTGGGATTGTGGCTCGAGCCTGAGGTGATCGGTGTGAAATCGCCGCTCGCCCAAAGTCTGCCCGATGACGCGTTCTTCCAGCGCCACGGTGTGCGCGTCTGCGATTCGGGCCGGTACCTGCTTGACTTCCGCTCGCCCGCCGCACGCGAGCACGTCACTCGCACCGTCGACCGGCTGATTGACGATTTCGGCGCGGTCTTCTTCAAATTCGACTACAACACCGTCCCCGGCGTCGGCACTGATCTCGACGCCGAATCCGCCGGCGCTGGCCTGCTCGGCCACTGCCGTGCCTATTTGGATTGGCTGGACGACCTGCGCCGCCGCCATCCGGACGTTATGATCGAAAACTGCGGTTCCGGTGCGATGCGCGCCGATTACGCGCAGTTGCAACGATTGGACCTGCAATCCACCTCCGACCAGTGTGATCCGCTGATTTACGCCGCGATCGCCGCCGGCGCCGGACTGACGATCCTGCCGGAACAGCAAGGCAACTGGGGTTACGCCCAGCAGGAGATGGACGATGAGACCGCCGTCTTCACGCTGGCCACGGGCATACTCGGCAGGTTGTACCTGTCCGGATTCATTGACCGCATGGACGAGCATCGGCTTGCCTTGGTGCGGGATGCGGTGGCCTTGCACCGCCGTGTGCTGACCGAGCAGCAGGAATTGGTGCCGTTCTGGCCGGCCCGTCTGCCTGATTTCGATGGCGATTGGCTCGTCGTCGGTCTGCGCCATCCGTCATTCCTCCCGTCGGAGGACGACGATCCGTGCGATTACATCATCGTCTGGCGTCGCGGCGGCACGCCTTCCGTGAACGTGCCGCTGTCCGAGGACTGCCATATCGAGCAGATCTTCCCGAATCCGGCCGTTCCCGAGCATGCGCCCGACGCCAAGCCGTGGACCGTCGAGCGCATGGACCCCGAGACGGTCCGGCTCAACGCGGCCACCTCCAAGCAGCCGTCCGCCCGCATCTTCGCCATCCGCCGCGCCTGAGCGGTTGCGACGGATGGACAATCGCGCCGCCTACAGGGCGAAGGCGGTTTCGATGGCGTCGTATTCGGCGGCCGTGATCGGCAGAATCGCGCCGTGACGCTTCTTCAGCGCGCCGAAATCGATATCGTCTGCGCGCTGCCAATCGGCCGGATCATGCGAGGCGAGCGAGGCGGCGCGGAACGACAGGTAGCCCTTGGACTCCGCGTACTGGTCGCACATCAGGCCGAATGGCATGGTCCTGCCGTTGACCACCTTCACGTCTTCGTCGTTGTAGCGGAACAGTTCCGGCCCTTCCAAGTAGTGCATGGAATACCGGCCATTGCCGAAGATGTCGGTGAGCGTGCCCACATACGACCACTCATTCGGGTCGTCGGTGCGCAGCACCTCGTAGGTCGTCGCATACGGGTTACGGGTGCGTTCGATGGTGATTTCCGAGTCCTTGGACGCGCGGTACCACCAGCCGTCATCGTCGCGCAGCATGGTCGAATCGATGATCACATTCTTACGATCGATCCACTTGACCGGATCGGAGAACACCCTGAAATCAACGGTCGTCGCATAATACACATTCGTCGGATCGCCGAGCTCGTTGGCCAATGGATCCGCGGAGCTTTCGGCGTTGCTCTTCGTGGACCAGAACACGATCCACTGCCCGCGATTCGGATCCCAATTCGCCTCCGGAGCCCAAGCCATGCCAGCGTCCGGAATCTTCGAGGCCACGTCCACCAGGCGCGGCTCGCTCCAATGGACCAGGTCAGGGGAGTCCCAGATCACCAGGCCGGTCGATCCATTCGTGGTGGCGCCATCGTTCGGCCCCCAGCCGCCACGGTAATAGATGCTCAAATCGGTGGCCACAATGTGGAATCCACCACGTGGGTCGCGCACGATATGCGGGTCGCGCACGCCCTTCTCGCCGCCTAGCCACGTCAACGCCGGACTGCCGGCCGGGCGCAGATCCCTCCAATGCACGCCGTCGCGGCTCAGCGCGAAGTACAGCTGTTCGTCGGTGGGATTGCGTTCCTCGCCGATGAAATGCACGAACAGATAGGCCTGGGTGTCGATGATCATGATGCTCCTAGAGATTCCTTGATGAATGATGGCGATTGATTCCGATTGAGTGATTCCGATTGAGTGATTCCGATTGAGTGGGATTGGCCGCGAAGGCTGCTGCCTATGGCGGATTGCCTGCCATCGGGGCGTTATCCTCAGACCGCGGTCGATTCCCGGTCCACCAGCTGGTAGCCGATGATGGCCCGTCTTGGCGGCAACGCCTCGTCTGTTCCATGATCGATACGTTCGGACAGCATATCGACCGAGAATTTCGCAAGCTGCGTGAGATCGACCTGGATGGTGCTCAACGCCGGCGTCGTGTACGAGCCGGAGGTCACGCCGTCGAAACCGATCACCTTCACGTCCTGCGGCACGCGCAGTCCGCGGTCCGCGAGCCCGCGTATCACGCCGAACGCCGCGAAATCGTTGGCGCAGCACGCGCCGTCGAACTCGGTGCCACCATGTCCGCTCCGTGCGGCGAGAATACGTTCCGCAATCGCATGCCCGGCGATGATGCCATTGGCCACATCCCCGGCTTCGAACACCATCGACTCGTCATAGGGCAGTCCGGCGTCGGACAGCGCTCCGCATGCGCCGCGCAATCGCAGAGCGAACGCGTTCTGGGCATGCGCCAGATCGGCGCGGGGGGCGAACCGGTGGCCGACGATCGCGATATTGCGGCATCCGCGGTCGATGAGATGCTGCATCGCCGCGCGTTCGGCCTCCTCGTTGGGGAAGTTCACGGCATCGACGGTCGGCGTCTCCTCGCAGGCGTCCAGCAGCACGAATGGTCTGCCGCCATTGAGTTTGGACAGCGGCACATTTGTGCCCAAGCCTGTGGCGTGCAGGATCTCGCCATCGAACAGCTGCCCGGAGAACGGATTGCTGCTCAGCGCGTGCTCGGCAGCGTCCGGCGAATACTGCGTCTGCTCGATGAATGGAATAAGTCCGCGGGACACGATTTCGTTGCTCAACGCCTGCGTGAGCTTTGAATAGAACGGCGAATCGAATTCGTTGACGATGACGTGGATGATGTTGCTGCGGCCCGATTTGAGCATGCTGGCCGTCAGATTGATGCGGTAATTGAGTTTCTTCGCTGCGGCGATCACTTTGGCGCGGGTCGATTCCTTGACGCCTGGCTTGCCGCGCAGCGCGTTCGACGCGGTCATGGGGGAGACGCCCGCTTCCGCGGCCACGTCGCGTAGCGTCGGTGTGCTGCTGGTCATATGACGCTCCTTGAAAACTTATGATTGATATGTAACAATATTATATTCTCTTGATTCTGTAAAATCGTTGCAAATACAAAGACTCACCGATATATTGCCTCCATTGCGGATGATTGAATTTGCGCTAGTATATGTAACGATACATATACGGTTCGCATGACGGCGTCCTGCTTTCCGCGACACAGCCCCCATAGCGATCCCGAACGAAAAGAGAGGTTCGATGACGATCCCAACCACCGTTTCCGTCGCCCCGGCTGACGAATATCCGGCTGACGGCCACACCATGACCGACAAACTCACCGCCACACTCGACAAAGCGGGCGTGCGCGCCATCAGCACCGACCTGTGGGGCATCTTCTTCGAAGACATCAGCTACTCCGGCGACGGCGGCCTCAACGCCGACCTCGTGCAGAACGGCGCCTTCGAATACAACCGCGCCGACTCCATCGATTGGAGCAACTACAGCTTCTGGCGCAAAATCGTGCCGGAAGGCTCGTTCGCAGCCTTCGGTATCCATGACAATGACCCGGTCGCCACCGAAAACCCGCATTACGCGACGGTGGAAGTCGAACACGCCCCTGCCGCGCTGGACAACACCGGCTGGGACGGCATGGTGTTCCGCGCCGGAGAAACCTACGATTTCACCGCCTGGATGCGCGTGCGATCGGAAAGCGCGATGCCGGTGACGGTCTCGCTGCGCGGAGACGACGGCAGCATCATCGCCGAAAACACCATCACCGTCTCAGCCTCGGCATGGACGACATACCAAGCCTCGCTGACCGTTCCTGAGCACGGCGATGCCGGCTCGAGCGTGGCCACACAGGGCACATTGCGTCTGGCCTTCGCCGGCGAAGGCGTCATCGACCTCGACTTCGTCACCTTGGAGCCGCGCACCACCTACCACGGTCTCAAGCACTTCCGCCCGGATCTGGTGGAGGCGCTCGCCGACCTCAAACCACGATTCATGCGATTCCCCGGCGGCTGCATCACCCACGGCCTCGGCATGGACAACATGTACCACTGGGACCGCACCATCGGACCGGTCGAGCACCGTCCGCACAACTTCAACCTCTGGGGCTACCACCAGTCATTCCGCATCGGCTACTACGAATACCTGTGCCTGTGCGAAACTATCGGCGCCAAGCCGCTGCCGGTGCTGCCCGCCGGCGTGAGCTGCCAAAACACCAGCCAAGGCCCGGTGCCGGTGGCGCAGGAGGATATGCCCGCTTACATTGATGAAGTACTCCACCTCATCGAATTCTGCAACGGCAGCACCGCCACCGAATGGGGCGCCAAGCGCGCCGCCATGGGTCACCCGGAGCCGTTCGGCCTCGAATACCTCGGCATCGGCAACGAGGATCTTATCGACGACGTGTTCAAGAACCGCTTCCAGCAGATTTTCGACGCCGTCAAAGCCGCATATCCGGACATCGTCGTCGTCGGCACCGTCGGTCCCGCCCCCAGCGGTCAGGATTACGAGGAAGGCTGGAAGTACGCGCGCGAAGCGGGTCTGCCGATCGTCGACGAACATTCCTACCAGTCGTCCAGCTGGTGGTTCCACAACCTCGACCACTACGACCACACGGACCGCAAGGGGCCGAAGGTCTACCTCGGCGAATACGGCTCCTGGAACACCCAACTGATCAACGGCCTGTCCGAAGCGGCCTTCATGGGACGCATGGAACTCAACGGCGACGTGGTGGCCATGGCCTCCTACGCTCCGCTGTTTGCCAAGAACGGCCACCACAGCTGGAATCCGGACCTTATCTACTTCGACAACGAGCGTGCCTATCACCCCTACAGCTATTGGGTGCAGCAGATGTACGCCACCACCACGGCCGACACCGCGTGGCCCGTCACCGTCGAAGGCCCGTCCACATTGCGTCGCAGCCTGCCGGACACCGTGAAACTACGCATCGCGGGCAATGCCAAAGCCGATCTCAACAATCTCACCATCACCACCGCATCCGGGGAGACGATTAATCTCGGCAACGTGGCCTACGATGGCAGAACCATCGACACCGCTCTCGATCTGCACGCTGATTCCTACAGTATCGACACTACCGTCGTCTATTACGAGGGACGATGGGGCATGGACCTCATCTGTGGCGATATCGACGGCAAGAACCACAACATCATCTCACTTGGTCGAGGACACAGCGTGCGCGTGGTCCGCGACGGCACCGCCTACGCGCTTGCCGGCACCGAAGTCTCCATGAACGAAGTGCGACCGGGCACCACTTGGCAGGTGCACGTTGACGTCACCGACCGCGGCCAAGCCATGAAGCTGTACATCGATGGAACGCTGATTGCGGATGGCACGGAGGTTAAGGACGAGCCAAGGCGTACCGTCACCGTATCACGTAATGACAAAGCCGGAGAGACCTACGTGCGCGTGGTCAATGCCATGGACGCGCCAATAAGCGTTGACCTACGTCAGATTCTTGCCGAGTTGAATATTTCCACAGCATCGGCGGCATCCGCCACGGCCACCGTCCTAGCCGGAGACAATCCGTATGCGGGACAGGTCGGTGAGGAATCACCGACCAGGCCGCGGCAGACCGCGATTGATCTGACAGACGGCGACTACACGGCACCGGCATGGTCGTTCACCACCATCACGATTAAGTGACGTGTATGCCGCGAAACGGGCGGACCCTCGTTTGAACCCTCGAACGAGAGTTCGCCCGCAGTGCAGGGCCAATCGGGACTAATCTGGAAAACATGAGCAAGCACCACCGCAATCGCAATTGGGCCCCGGCCCCACAGCCGCTGCCCGAAGACGCGCACGTCATCGACAACCACACCCACGTCGCATCCGTCGTGCCATTCTCCCAAGCCATGAGTCACGAAGCCATGGAAAAAGGCCAAGGCGAAGTACCCGTCTACAGCGTCGACGAACTGCTGGAACAAGCCCAGAAAGTCGGCGTCGAAGGCGTAATCGACTGCGGTTGCGAGCTGCCCAACCTCATGACCGCCATCGACATGGCCCGCGAGCATCCCGGAACCGTGCACGCCGCAATCGCCATACACCCCAACGAAGCCGTGCTGCACGGCCACCGCGGCGCACCCGGCCCCGACGGCCTGCCCATCAAATACAAGCCCTGGCACGACATCCCCTTCGACGAAGCCATGGCCGAAGTGCACCGCCTCGCCACCACCTACCCCAACCAGGTCGTCGCCATCGGAGAAACCGGCATGGACCTGTTCCGCACCGGCGAAGGCGCCAAGGAACTGCAACGCGAGGCGTTCCGCGCGCACGTCGCGCTCGCCAAGGAACTCAACCTGCCCATGCAAATCCATGACCGCGACTCGCACAAGGAAGTCATCGAAACGTTGCTCGCCGACGGAGCCCCCGAACGTACCGTGTTCCACAGCTACTCCGGCGACGCCGAAATGGGCGAAATCGCCCGCGAAAACGGTTGGTATCTCAGCCTTTCCGGCACATCCAGCTACAAAGGCAACGACGGAATCCGCGAATCGGCGAAACTCGTCGGCATGAGCCACGTCATGGTCGAAACCGATGCCCCCTACTTAAGTCCGATGCCCTACCGCGGCCGCACCAACGCGCCGTATATGATCCCGTACACCCTGCAGGCGCTCGCCGACTATCTTGACAGACCGTTGGCTGAAATCGCCAAAGCCACGCGTGAAACGACGCGCGAAGTGTACGGCATCTAAAAAGAATGGCGATTTCGCGGTAATCCCGTGGCGGTTCCGTGACGGTCGCATGGGCCTCAACGTAACAGTTGCGTAATCGCCAGAAAATAAGCAAAATACAAACGATCAAGCATATGTGAATTTCATGCGTGACGTGCCGAATCACGTGTGAAGATTTGACAATGGTTTGCCAAGCTCCTAGTGTCACACCTTGCGTTTTATTTTGGGGAGCGGGTTGGAAGGCCCGCCACTTGGAGGAAGCGTTATGGCTAACGAGCCGAACGAAGAAGAACAGCCGCTGCTTCACGCAGCGACGTACACGCAGGCGCCAAAGGTCTCGCACAAGGTCCTGACCAAGGAGGAGCGCCAGACGCTCATCAAGGAGCACGAGGCGCAGCAGCAGGAAGCCGCGAAACTTGACGAGGCCGCCAGCAAGGGCCGCATCGGCCGCTGGTGGAGCCGTCTCCAGTCCGGCCCGGACAAAATCACGCCGGCCATGGCCATCGTGGCGCTTGGCGTGGTGTACGGCGACATCGGTACCTCGCCGCTGTACACCATGCAGACGTTCCTCAACGGCCAAGGCGGTTTGGCGCATACGGATCGCGCCGCGGTGCTGGGCATCCTGTCGCTGGTCTTCTGGTCGATCACGCTGATCACCACCGTCAAATACGTGTTCATCGCCATGCGCATCGACAACAACGGCGAAGGCGGCATCTTCGCACTGTATTCGCTGATCCGCAAATATGGGGCATGGCTTGCGATTCCCGCCATGCTGGGCGGCGCCGCGTTCCTCGCCGATTCCGTGCTTACGCCGGCCGTCTCGATCAGCTCGGCAGTGGAAGGCTTGGAAACACTGCCGCTGCTGGAACCGATCATGAGCGAAAACAAAGAACTGACGCTGATGATCACCATTGTGATCATCGTCTGCCTGTTCGCAGTGCAGTCGCGCGGTACCGAACGCATCGGCCGCACGTTCGGCACGGTGGTCATGATCTGGTTCTCGTTCCTCGCCGTCGTCGGCTTGGTGAACCTGAGCTCCGATTGGAGCGTGCTTGAAGCGCTGAATCCGGTGTACGGCGTGGAGTTCCTCTTCAGCCACCACAATGCGGCAGGCCTCGCCGTCATGGGCACCGTGTTCCTGTCCACCACCGGCGCCGAAGCGCTGTATTCCGACATGGGCCATGTCGGCCGCGGCAACATCTACTTCACGTGGCCGTTCATCAAGATCGCCCTTGTGCTCTGCTATTTCGGCCAGGGCGCGTGGATGCTCAACCATTGGGACGACACCGCGTACAACCACATGCACGGCCTCAATCCGTTCTTCGAAATGATGACCCCGTCCGTACGCTACGTGGCGGTGCTGCTGTCCGTGTGCGCCGGCGTGATCGCTTCGCAGGCGTTGATCACCGGCGCCTACACCATGGTTTCCGAAGCGACGCGACTCAACTGGATGCCCCACCTGCAGGTGCGCTATCCGGCTCGTACCCGCGGCCAGCTGTACATTCCGGTGGTCAACGCCGTGCTGTGCGTCTCCACCCTGCTGGTTTTGGCGATGTTCCGCGATTCGGAGCATATTTCCGCCGCGTACGGCCTGGCATTGACCGTCACGATGATCACCACGACGATTCTGCTGGCCGTCTACATTTGGCACGATGGCAAGCGCGTCGGCGCGGTCGTGTTCACAGTGGTGTTCCTGGCCATCCAGTTCCTGTTCTTCTTCGCTTCGATGGCGAAGTTCCTGCACGGTGGCTGGTTCACCATGCTGCTGACATTGGCGATTCTGCTGATTATGTACACGTGGAACGAAGGCACGAAGCTGGAACGCGCGCAACGCCGGCATATGCAGCCCGCCGATTGCGTGCCGGTTCTGAAGCAGCTTCATGAGGACGATTCGATTCCGTATTTCACGGACAACATCGTCTATCTGACGTCCGATCCGGAAATGAAGCGTGTCGATACCGACATCTTCTTCTCGATTTTCGCGGACCATCCGAAGCGCGCCCGCGCATGGTGGGCGGTGTCGGTGGAAACATCCGACAACCCGTTCACGCGCGAGTATTCGGTGGAGAATTTCGGCACGGACTTCCTGTTCCGCGTGCGTATTCGCTTGGGCTTCAAGGTGTCGCAGTCGATTCCTGCATACATCCACCAGATCATGAACGATCTGTCGAAGTCCGGCGATCTGCCCAAGCAGACCACCCGCTACCCGAAGCTGGATGCCGATCCGAACATCGGACCTATCCGCTACGTGCTGATTCACAAGGCGTTGATGCCCGAGTCGAAGGTGTCCCAGAAGGGCGCGATCTCACTGCAGATCAAGTACGCGATTCGTCATTTGGCCGGCTCTCCGGTCAAATGGTTCGGACTCGCTCCCTACAATCCGCTGATTGAGATTCAGCCGCTGTTCCTCGCCACCGAGCGTCCGCCGCGTCTGAAGCGCGTGTGAATCCGCTCTGCGAGCACGGCTTATCTACGCAAGGAGGGCTGGGACATTTCGTTTGTGACCGTAGGCTTGGCCGAATGGCCTTGAGTGTGTCACGAACGAGATGCCCCAGCCCTTTTCCTTTGGCTGAATACCGCCAAGTCCGCAGGAGGACCGGCATATCCTATTACCGACACGCTCCGGGCCGCTTAGGCCGAGTTTTTACGGTCTGCAACAGGATATGTCGGTCCTCCTGCTCGTTTGCGGGACAACTTACGTTCGTGACGTGCGTTTTGCGACGTGCGATGCGTATGAATCGGCGGCTGAATCGCAGGCTATAACCAACTCCGATAACGGCACGCGCGCGTCGAAACCTGCCGTCGCTAAAGTAATCAACCATGTGCAGATTACTTGGATTCGCGACGGCAGGCAGCAACACCAACCTCAATGGCGTGCTCGGCATGCAGAACGTGCGCGATTTCCGAAATCTGAGCGAGATCCACAACGACGGCTGGGGCGCCGCGCTGATCACCGTGCCGGACGAATCGCCATACCGTCGCGACGGCGGTGCGCCGACTCCGGAAACCGGCACCGCGATCTACAAAAACACCATCGCCGCCCGTCATGATCCGATTTTCGACGAGCTCGCCAACACTCCGGCCCGCGGCGGCCTGTGGCACCTGCGCTTGGCCAGCTCCAACCTGCCGCTGATTCTTGAGAACCAGCAGCCCTTCTATGCGAACGGCCTGAGCTTCATCCACAATGGCGACATTTCTGACGACCAGGGCCGCAACATCATTACGAACCGTGCATTCCCGGTCGATCCGAGCATCGTGCAGTCCACTGGCGGCCGTTCCGATTCCGCCATTTTCTTCGCCGTCATCCTGCAATACATCGGCTTCGGCTTCGCACTCGACGAGGCGGTGGCGCAGGCCGTGCGCGAACTGCGCAAAAGCTATCCGAAGTCCAGCTACAACTGCATGATCCAAAGCCAGGACCAGTTCATCGCCCTGTGCGCGGCCGGACGTGAGGTCACGTCCAAGCGCATCGTCGAAATCTACGACCAGTACGGTCGTGGCGAGCAGGCGCGCGACTATCGCGTGCTGCGCTACCGTGCGCTCGGCGGAAACGACGATCAGTCGAAGGGCGTGGTCGTGGCCAGCTCCGGTTTCGACCAGCGCGCCGAAGACGGCTGGACCCGCCTCGAAAACGACCAGATGATCGTGGCTTCCAACCGCACCGGCGAATTCCGCGTCCGTTCCATCTGATTTTCCGCACATAACGTCCCCGCGTATCGTGCCGTCCGCTGCGGGCAGCTGATGAATGCTCGTTTTAAGGCGGCATTCCTTGGAACATCGTTGACAAGACGGGGAAACCGTTGAATCCGTGTCCGTTCATTCGGGATTCCCCTGGTGTGGTGTATGAATCCCTTCGGCTGTTGGGAACCGTTTTGGAAACTGCGTCAGGAACCGTGTGATGGGCGTGATGGAACGTGCCTAAGATGGGCGTATGACGAACGAATCGAACGAAACAACCGAATCGAACAAGCCGACGACCGGCTATATCCCCACTCTTGCGCAAGTGGATGAGCTACATCGCAAAATCGCGCAATCGCAAGCCGCATACGACCTTATCCACGGCCATTGCGTGGTCGTGGCCGACATCGCCCGCCGCATGGCCCGCCGGCAGAATGCACTGTTCACCCGCCGCTGCACCCTGCCGACGGACGCTCCCGAAAAAACCGGCGACTTCGGACTGGAACTGACGAAAGACAATACCGGCGAGGAATCGCTCGGCATGTTGCACATGCCTGCGGTGCCGTCCACGGAAGGGCTGACCGGAGGTACCGTTCCGCCGCGGCTCATCGACGAGCATCTGGTGGTCATTGGCGGTTTGCTGCACGACATCGGCACGTATTTCCTGCTCAAGCAGGACGGTTCCGACGGCGAACCGCTCAAATTCGACGGTCCGCACTATGTTCAGCACGGGCTCAAAGGCTACGAATACTTGCTGAACGAGGGCGTTGACGAATCGATCGCCCAGTTCGCACGCAACCACACAGGTGTGGGCCTCACCCGCGAAACCGTGGAATCGCAGGGATTGCCGTTGCCCCCGGCCGACTACGTGCCGATGAACCTCGAGCAGGAGGTCGTCATGGTGGCGGACAAGTACAACAGCAAGTCGATTCCGCCGAAGTTCCTGACCGCCGAAGCCTACACGCGCAAGGCCGCCCGTTTCGGCGAAAGCAACAAGCGCGAATGGCTGCGCCTTCTGGAACGCTACGGCGTCCTCGACGTCAAACCGCTCGCCGCGCAGTACCACATGCGCATCGCCGAGTAGCGAACCTACTTATCTCGCTTATGAATGGCGGATTTCGGTGTCTGCCGGATGCTATCTCGCTTATGAATGGCGGGTGTCTCAGGAAGACTAGGTGTTAGGGGGCAAGTTCAATCCCCTCTAAGTCTCATGCGGCAAAACCATCCGCCATCTATAAGCGAGATAGCACGCGTCGAGCGGAAAAATCCGCCATTCATAAGCGAGATACACCCGAAAATTCCTCGAAGCCTGGCTGCCGCCCGAGTTTTGCGCACTGAAAACCGCTATCTGTGGCACTTCTCTTTTCCCGCCATACATTAGGGGGTATAAAACAGACCCTCTAACTCACGAGGCGTCAAACGATCTGCCACACATAGCGGTTTTGAGATTCCAAAGATGAAAGAGTCTGCCACACGTAGCGCATGACATGTTTTTAGCGGTGTGTCACCGCGAACCAGCGCGAATCGGCACGAACCAGAATCAGCACGAAAAAAGCCTTGCGGACTGGCATGCAACACCAGTCCGCAAGGCTTTCGCCTCGCAGAACGCCGCTCGCTACTCAAGCTCCGCGCAATGTTCCATCTGATCGGCGACCTCCGGATTATCGGTCACCACAATAATCGCACGCTTACGATCCTCATCGCGCTTGGCCTTCTTCAGCAGCCCCAGCACCACGGCGGCGTCGTCACGGTTCAATCCAGCGGTCGGCTCGTCGGCAATAATCACCTCCGCCTCGCAGCTCAGCGCACGCGCGATTGCCACACGACGCTGGTCCAACGCACTCATCTTGCCCACCGGCAGACCGGAAGTCACTTCCTCGAATCCCACGCGCTTGAGCAGCTCGCGCGCAATCACCGGCTTGGGCTGCAGGAAATTGCGGTTCGACGCGTCCATGGCGTACAGCACGTTGCCTTCCGCATCAAGGTCGCCGCGCACGGCGAACCGCTGCGGAATGAAACCGATGCGGTGTCCAAGCACGTCGACCGGTGTCGCGTCGGCGAGGTTCGTGCTTTTGTGCATCACGTTGCCGCTGGTCGTCCGCATCATGCCGACCATGGTGGCCACCAGCGCCTGATGCTGTTCGACATCTTCGGCATCCACCAGCACCGCGTGGGTCGCGCCGGCATGGAACGCCAGGGAAACGTCGTCGAGCACGTCACGTCCGGTTTTGCGGTTGTGCACCGTCACATGGTCGAGCGCGAATGTCGGGTTCGCCTTGAAGAAGAATGCGTCCTTCTTGCGATGATGTTTGATTTCGCGGTCGATCTGCGATGACACGCTGGTTGCGGAGTCCGCCTGTACGGTTTCGTGCTGGTCGAGCGACTGTTCGTCGTCGGTCGCGCCCAATGCGAGCGTTTCGTTCACGCGATTCGCGTTGTCGCTGGCAACGCTGTCTTCCGTGGCGATGCCTTCCGTATTTTCCGCGTTTTCTGCCGATTCGGTTGCGATGGAATCGCCTCCATCGTCATACACCACCGCGAAATCGACCGATTCGATCGACGTGGCCATATCGGTTTCGCCCGCCTCGATGTCCGCGTTTTCCGCAGCAGCGTTGTTCAATGCTTCGGTTTCGTTGTCTTTCACGTCTTTCTCGCTCATGCGTTCACCTCCGTACGTTCCGTCGACTCGACTGTTTCCTCCGGCTCGTCTGCGTTCTTCGCTTCGGCAGATTCGTTCGAATCGTCAGAACGGCCTGCGAACAGCTGACCCAAATCGAAGAATCCCACGCGCATGAACGCGATGATGTCCAGAACCAGGCAGGCGCCCAGTCCGTACCAGATCATGTTCCACACGGATGCGGATGTGATGGCCACAGCCTGTCCACCGGCCCATGCGGTGCCAAGCGGCTTGGCCAGCAGCGCGCCGGCAATCAATCCGATTGCCCAGCCTGGAACGGTCATCATGAACGTTTCCAGCATGAATTGCCATCCCAAACGTCCCTTGGTGACGCCGGAAACCATCGCCATGCCGATTTCGTCACGGCGTCCACCGATCGCGGCCCACAGCACCAATGCCAGCAGCGCGAGCCCGCCGACGATCAGGGTCGCCAACAACGCCGTGCGCGCGGCCTTGGCGGCGGCGTCCAGCGGTGCGATGCGCTTCTTGTACGCATCAAGCGACGGCGAGGAGATTGTGAACTTCGACGTGTCCAGCTTGGCCTTTGTCACCAGTCGCACGAACTTGTTGTATGTGGCCGGATCGGTCAGCGTGAAGATGATGTTGAGGTTCGGGATGGCCCAGCCCTTGGTGCCGGCCACATCCAGACCGCTTTGCGCGAAGTTGATGTACGACGTGTACACCACGTTCTCGCGGTTGTCTTTCGCGTATTTCGCGTCGGAACCGTATCCGGCCGGCGCCTCGCCGGTGTACTCGTAGATGCCGCGCACGGTGAATTTGTAGGTTTCGGAAGCCTTCGTCGGATTGCCGACGGTCACCTTGTCGCCCACTTTGAGATTGTTCTTCTTGGCCACTGCCTGAGAGACCAGCACGCCGTCGTTGGCCGTCTTGTAGTTCAGCTGCTTGCCCTTGACCACTTTGAACGTGCCGTAGTCGTTGATTTTCGCCGCATCGTTCGTGTAGAAGGCTTGCAACGTCAGGTTGCCGCCGGTCTTGTCCTCGCTCGTGTCGCTTTTCGCCGCGATCGCCTGCAGCGACTTGCTGACGCGCACCGGCACCGACGTGGCGAGCGTGTATTCGAACGTCAAGTTGTTCTTCTGCACCGCTTCCGCGTACTTGGTGTACATGTCCCACGTCATGTAATTGGCGGTGTAATTGGAGTCCGCACCGTCGCGTTTCGCAGTGACTTTCGCGCTCGGCCGAATTACCGCCGAAGCTTTCTGCGATTGGTATGTTTCGTTATTCGCCTTGTCGTCGGCTCTCAGCACCGCCAGATCCACGGCGGCTGAGAACGACACCAGCAGTGCAAGCAAAGCCGTCAGCGCGGTACGCCATTTGACGCGACCGAGCGCAGCCCATGCGTTCTTGAGAACGAACATGCGGTACTTCTCCAGTTCTCTGTAGTTACGCGTCGACGCATGCCGACGCCAGCGTTGGCCGGGACGCACACAGTCAAGCAACGACAGCGAGTACGCTCACAGCGCAATGCGCCCCGTGCAATCATCCTGCCCATCCAACGTGATTGTTTTCTTGCGCAACACTGTTATACCTCTGTGTGAAGTCTGAATACTTCCTGAAAATCGAAGGTTGGATAAGCGGCGATTTTGTTCCTGCTCGCGCTCGTCTCCGCTCTACGTCCGCCTATTCTTCCCGCGTTCCGCGTCCGTCTTGCGCCCATCCCGCGCATGTTCCATCCGTTTTTAGATGCCTTTCCAGCTTTTGTTGCCGCACGGTCCAGTTTTGAATTACAAAATGCAGGTGCGATTGCGATTTGTGGCTTGCTTTCGCGGCTTCGGCTACGATGGATGGCGATGAAGCAGCACAGCACAGACAATACGATTCCCACAGCGGCCGACGACGCAGTCGATGAAGCCGACAGCGCAGTCGCCGCAAGCAAGACGACAGACGAAACGACGGCTAAAACGACGGACAAGATATCAAGCAAGACAACGAACGATACTTTGCCTTTGCCTTGCGATTCCGCCGTTCCCCGCTTATCCCGCATCGCACTGCCGGTCTGTTCCGCCATCGGCGTCGCGCTCGCCGCCGCGGTCGTATGGGCCTGGTTTCCGCACGGTTCCGCCGCTTGGACGAACCCATTGCACGAAATCGACGCGCCCGCGCACTATTACTTCATCCGCAAGATCCTCGGCGAAGGCGTCGGCGCGGCCACCCACCTGTGGCCGAACGACGAATACTATCCGCCGTTGTTCCATCTGCTTGCAGCCGGCATGATTAAGCTCGCCAGCTTGTTCGGCGTCAATCTGTCGATTTACGCCGCGTTCAACACGGTCTGGCTGGCCACATCCGGCTTGGTTTGGCCGATTGCGATTCAGCTGTACGCTTCCTATTTCACGCGTCGCCTGTCGCATTCGGCACAATCCGTATGCTCCCCCCGATTTGCGAACGTACGAAAGTCCTCGGCCCGCAATGTCGCGTCTGTCGTAGTTCCGCTATTCCCCGCGATACTCGCGCTCATCATCCCCCCGCTCGCCGTCGCTTCCGCCTCGCACCCCTTCCAAATGCTGGCTTCCGGTCCGCTGATCGCCTTCGGCCTGGCCGCCACGCTTCTGCCGTTCTGGCTGTACGCCACACTTCGCCTGCTCGACGCGCTCGCCACCCGCGAACACCTCGTCAAATGGATCATATGGTTCTTCGTCACTGCCGGCGTCTGCATGTTCGCCCATCCGCGCATCGTGTTCACCTGGCTCCTGCTCATGGCCCCCTTCGTGCTGACGCGACTGCCATGGAAAGCCATCGCAGGCCTTGCTGGCGTAGTGGTTCTCGGCGCCGCCGTGTTCCTCGTATACATGATGTCCAGCTACAAATCGGACCGCTACTTCAATCCCGCCAGCTGGTTCCACACCTTCGTTCCGAACCGCACGGTTCCCGAAGCGCTCAAAATCTACGTCACCGACAATATCGGCGGCGTGCAAGGCTGGTTCATGGCCGCAATCGTGCTGATCGCGTTTGCCGTCACCGTCGCAGCCATCATCCGCCCGCAATGGTTCGCCGCCAATCGCGCCGATTCCGCTACTGTGCCCGGCGCTTCTGCGATTGACCGTGCATCCGATAGCACGTCAGCGCAACCGCACGAACAGGTTGCCGATTTTGCGGCTATGCCTGCCGATCGTAGGAATCGCAAGACTTCCGCCAGCTACCGCACTCCACGTTCCGACGCCTCGCAACTCCGCCGCGACGCGATCGCCATTCTGCTGGCCTTCTTCCTGGTCGGTCTCGTCTACGTCTGCTCGACCGCGCTGACTGGCTGGTTCCCCAACATCGTGGCCGCCGCCTGGTATCGCGCCGAAACCCGACCGCTTACCATGATTCCGTTCGGCGTGCTGCCGCTGATCGTCTTCGCCGCCGTCGTATTGTTGCGTGCCGGCCGTCTGCCGAACGTCACGAAAATCATTGCGATTGTTCTGCTTGCGGCGCTCGCCATTTCCTGCCAATTCGGCAATACTGTTCGTTCCGCCCTGTCGGATGCCGTCTATGCGAATATGACGATTGACGATGCGCGGCCGGACGAGCAGCTCACTGCCACGAAGGAGAAGATTCTCAAGAAGGTGGTGAAGGAGACTGGTACCGATTCGGTGGTGGTTTCCGATCCGCTGAACGGTTCCATGTATGCGACGGCGATGTACGGCGCGGATATGCTGTTCCCGATTTACAACGCGAAGGCCGAGAAGAATGGTGCGATTTTCGGACAGACGGAGAATGCGTTCGCGTCGGGCGACGGCAGGGCGCTGACGAATACCGTCTGCCCGCTGAGCGCGGATGGCGATGCATACTTCCTGAGCATGGGCGGCCAGGCGCCGAGCCTGCAGATGTTCACGTTCAAGCAGCAGTACGATACGTTCCACGATCAGAAGCTGATCGACCAGTACGCCAAAGATGGCACGATGCGCAAGGTTCAGGATTATTCGAATATGGCTTCATATGCGAAGGGCTGGGCGTTGTACCAGTTCAACTGCCAGTGATCACGTGTGTTGCGTGACTGCGTGGCGTCGAAATAGGCGATTGGGAGAACAAGAGGCTCTGATTTGTCAAGTTTCGACACGCCGATGGAACGTTGGATTTCCAACGGTTCACGCGTTGTTCATGCGGCCCGGGTTGCGCGGATCGCGATCGTGCTGTAAGTTTATCTCTTGCTGCCGCTCAGCGAGTGGCCCGGACGAGTCCGGGACATGAGGTGGGTGAGTGGTGGTGGTTTGAGAACTCAAGAGCGTATTTGTACTACTTCTTTATAGTCAATGA
>OLNE01000077.1_pt1 | contig 106015 bp, 31 predicted proteins | sample 1672431 | NCBI WGS metagenome assembly OLNE01 (sample SAMEA3136685, study PRJEB25190) | human gut metagenome | reverse complement strand
TACCGGATATACATATATCCTAAAAGAAGACGGAACAGTTTCAAGCTTGGGATATGGCGGATATGGTGTGCTTGGTAATGGTAAAACAACTACAACAAATGAAGTTCAGGACGTACAAAACTTGAAGGATGTTGTACAAATTGTTGGTGCACAAAATGGTCAATTCGGTGCAGCCGTGCGTACAGACGGAACCGTGTGGGCATGGGGTCTGAATACAGATGGACAACTTGGTAACTCAAAGAATGAAAATTCATCAATTCCGGTAAGTGTCGGATACCCTCCGACAACAAACTTTGATGTTCAATATGCAGAAGTACAGAAGAGTGAAACAGGTACTACTGTACGCAAATATGAAGATTCTTCAATGCCTAGAAGCTTGTCGGGCGGTGAAGCAATCGCTGAAGATGAACAGCTTGTTATAGATACATCAAAGCTAATCGGTGAACAAATCTTCGGATTTAACCTTATCACTGACAAGAGTTCTTCATATTCAAATGCTAAGGATATTGAAATTTCTTCATTTGACGAGACTTTGTTTACAATCAAGAACGGCAATACAATTGTTCCAAACCAAAACGGTAAGTACGGAACAGGTGTTGTAATAATTCGTGATACAGATCCTACAAGAAACTTTGTAGGTATTATTCGTGTACAAGTTAAGCCGAAAGACGCAGTAGCAACTCCAATGGTTTCAGCTAAGCAATCGTCAACAGTAGCTCTAAAGGCAGACGGAACAGTTTGGACATGGGGTTACAATGTTGCGGGACAGCTTGGTAACAACAGTACAGCGGATTCACTTATTCCTGTACAAGTATTGGGTGGTGCTACAGGTAACCAATACCTTACAAATGTAGTACAGGTTGCAGCAGGAGGTACATTTGACGGTGGTAATCGTTACTATGCTCTTGCACTTCGTGAAAACGGAACAGTTTGGGCATGGGGTGATAACAGCTACGGTCAATTAGGTATCGGTGTAAAAGGTAACCCAACTGATTCAAGTAAAACAAGCTGTTTGACACCTATGCAGGTTGTAACAGGTGAGCAGGATAGCTCAAGCACTTATTTGGAGGATATTATCCAAATTTCAGCAGGTCCTACATTCGCAATGGCTCTTGACAGAAAAGGTAATGTTTATACTTGGGGTCTAAATAATGTAGGTCAGTTAGGTAATAACACAACTACCGGTTCAAATGCTCCTGTAAGAGTAAGCGGCGGATTGGCATATACAGTATATTTGGGCGATGTAATACAAATCGCAGCAGGCGGTGACTGGGTAAACGGCACTAACGATTTCGCTGTAGTTCTAAGAAAAGACGGCAGTGTTATGACTTGGGGTCAGAATTCTAACGGTCAGCTTGGTAATAAATCATACACATCATCTTTAACACCGGTTCGACCTGTAGGTATCGATGGTGATACAGACAAAGGCTTACAAAATGTGGTACAAATTACAGCCGGCGGTGTATCGGCAGGTGTTGTAACAACTGACAGAAAAGCATATACATGGGGTTATAATGCCCAAAGACAGCTTGGTGTAGATACGAGTGCAAGCACTGTAAACGTACCGACAGTTGTAAAGACAGACGCATCAACAGAGCTTAGTGACGTAGTTGAAATTGCCGCAGGTATGCAGCAAATGTCAGCTCGCGTTATTGAAGATGCATCTGCCGATCCATTCACAAAGGTATATGCATGGGGTAATAATTCATACGGACAATTAGGTCTTAACAAGTCAGATGCTACATATGTATATGCAACACGTGTAGTTGGAGGCGAAACAAAGAAAGATTACCTTGAGGATACAGTAAGTCTATATGCAGGCGGATACCATATGGGTTCTGTTCAATCAGACTATTCTGTATGGGATTGGGGTTATAACATAAACGGTCAACTTGGTGACGGTACGACTGATAGAAGAAAAGCACCTGTTAAGGTAGTATCTGATATGGGTCAGCCACAACTTACAATCTCGACAGCAACATGGACAAACAATGGAGTTGACAATGATGTTGTAATATATTACGACACATTAAAGATGCAGAATACAAGTAAAATTGTAACTTCAATTCAAGAGGGAGATATTCTTTCGATTGATTTAAGCGTTATAAGCGGTGTATCATCATTTAACTTGTTGAGAGCGTCTGCATATACTCCTGATGATTTGACTTTTAAATCGGTTGATACAGAAGTTGCAACAGTCGATGCAAAGACAGGCGTTGTGACAGCTAAAAAGACTGGTATAACATATATTGTTGTAACGGATAAAAACGGAGCAGAAGGTTTCTTCAAACTAAACGTTGAACCGCAAGGTACAAATTATATTGCATACCCTCAAGTTCAGCCTGGTTTCTATCATACAGTAGCTCTAAAAGCAGACGGAACAGTTTGGGCATGGGGTTACAATGCACACGGTGAATTAGGTATAGGTACTGCAGGCGGTGACCATGATCATCCTGAACAGGTACTTAGAAAGGAAAATCAGTCTGATCCTGATTCAAATAATGTACCTCTTACAAATATCGTAAAAATCGCAGTCGGTGCATATCACAACCTTGCTTTGACGGCAGACGGTCAAGTTTATGCATGGGGTTGGGGTATTTATGGCTCACTTGGTGACGGTGATACTTCAGATCATAGTTCGACAGTCGCTATGAGGGTTGTCGGTACAGGTTATAGCAACAATAATACAAACACATATCTTGGCGACGGTAATGGCAGTGACTTTATCGTAGACATCGGTGCAGGCGGATACAGTAACTATGCATCATATTCAATGGCACTTGATATAAAGGGCACTCTATATACATGGGGAAGAAACTATAAGTCAGCAATAGATCCTAAGAATACAAGCGATTCATATGTAACAGGTGTACCGGTTAATATCACAAAGAATAACTCAATGCTAAACGGTGCAGTTAGAATTAATTCTGACGCAATCGGACATATCGGCAGTGTTCTTCGCAGTGACGGACAAATTGTATCTTGGGGATATAATGGATATGGCTCAGCAGGTAACGGAACAACATCTGACAGAATTACAACTACCCAAGCTGACTTAAACGGTAAGAAAGCATTGTATGCAAAACAAGGTTGGCATAATGCAGTTGCAATTACAACTGACGGTTTGGTTATGATGTGGGGTTATGCAGGCTACGGTACAACAGGTCTTGGTAATTCAACTACTAATACAAAACCGACAGTTGTCGCAGATTACAGCAAACATAATTATGAGCAGGCGATTGAAACAATGTCTGCAGACAGTATTGAAATGCAAGCCGATGACAGTGATGATACTTCATTGAAAAAGGTATCTGTAAATCTTGTGATGAAGAACGGTGAAGCGTCAACGGCACTTGGTGTACTAAGTGATGAAGCTCCGGCAGATGCTGACGCGTTGTATGAAGTTGAATTGCCTCTTGGTGCTGTTTCGGCAACTCCGGTTGTATTTGCGACAAGCAAGAATGCAACAGTACAATTCTATAATGTCGAAATGACTGCCCTTGACGGTACTGTCTTTACAGAGGGCGATGACACAAGCTATGCCGGTGCAAGCTTGAATACATATAATGTCGCAACATCAGGTAATGATAAGTTTGAACAACTTGTAAAAGTTCATGTCGAATCAGCAAGCGGAATAGGCGCTGATTACTTGATTAAACTTATAAATTATCCGTCAACGACAATTACAGCATCTCCGGTATTTGCAGATGCGTCATTGAGTTCGGTTGTTTTAATGACAGACGGAAGACTTTATACATCAGGTCAAGCGGGTATATATGCAACAGGACAAGGACCGAATTCTAAGTTCGGTGTAGTAGGCAATGTACTTGCAGGTGACTCAGGTGAAGAGGGTACATATCTTGAAGACATAATCAATGCGGCAGTAACAGCTGATGAAAGACCGGGTCAATCAATGTATGCAATCAAGTCAAACGGTAGTGTTTGGGCTTGGGGAAATAATTCATATTATAAACTTGGCAACGGTTCAAATAAAGATGAGTCGACTCCTGTAAGAGTTGGTGCATCTTACCTGACAATGAGTCAATATCTATATTCATTAAAGGTAAATGGCGGAAGTGTAACAATTCCGGCACCGTCAGTTGATTCGTTTAATGTATTCAACTCAAATAACGGCGGTAAGACAGATGCTAAGCTTCTATGGCAGACATATGATGGAAACAATAATATTATAACTGTAAATCCTGATACCGGTGAAATTACGCCGGTGGGTGTAGGTACAACATATGTCATAGTATCTATTGCAAACGACCCTCTAACAACAGGTCTTGTTAAGGTAGAAGTACGTCCGTCAGATTTGACGGTCGGAAAAACAAGTGTAGCATATCCGCAGGTAGCTGCAGGTACAGACTTTACTGTTGCTCTAAAGGCAGACGGAACAGTTTGGACATGGGGTCAAAATACATACGGTCAGCTTGGTAACGGTGTATCAAACGGAACAGTTGTATATCCGGAAAAGATAGACTCTTTAAGCGATATTATAAAGATTGCGGCAGCAGCTCAGACAGCGGTAGCTCTAAAGACAGACGGAACAGTTTGGACGTGGGGCAGAAATGACAACGGTCAGCTTGGCGACGGAACAACTGTAAGTTCAAATGTACCGGTACAGGTATTGAAGGGTGAACAGAACCAAGGCAATGCAGATAAGACATATCTTGAAAATATCGTTGCAATTGCCGCAGGCGGATTGAATGACGATAAGATATTTGTTGTTGCGCTTGATTCAAACGGTAACGTATATGGTTTCGGTTCAAATGAATACAGACAATTAAAGATTGCAAATGACGCAAGCTACAATACTCCTGTTGTATCTCCGGCAGTTAATGCGGTAGATATTGCAGCCGGCAGAGGTGCAACGGTTTATACGCTTACTTCAAACGGTCTTGTATATGCATTAGGTAAGAACTATGCATATGAATACGGAACAGGCGGAACGTCAGGTTCGGTATATACATTAGTACCGCTTAATAACAGAGCAATGGCAATCGGTGCAGGTAACCAAAACGGTATAGCTGTTACATATTCTCTTGATGCTTCAAGTAAGCCTTCAACAAAGACATATGCATGGGGTAATAACGCATACTATGCAATTTCGCCGAACAATACATCAACGCTCAGAACTCCGACAGAAATGCTTGGACGTGATAATACAGCGATAATCGGCGGTGGTGACAGCATATATACAATAGATAAAGACAGCCAGCTTAAAATATCCGGTTTAGGCGACCACGGTCAACTTGCAAACGGTTCTGAAGACAACTCAACTTCAATGGTTCCGTATTCGGAATTTGCGAAGAATGACGGTACAACAGCAACTGATGCAATAGGTGCATCATCATCAAGAAACGGTGCACACTCACTATATATTGATTCAAACGGCAGCGTTTGGTCAGTTGGTGATAATACTTCTTCACAGCTTGCATTACAAAATGCAGGAGATAAAATCAATGTTGCACAAATGATAGGTGCAGAGCCTACAATTTTAGTCAAGGAAAGAGAAATACTTGCTAAGATTGACAAGCAGCAAAACATTGGTAATATAATTGATATTAAGGGTTCATTTAACTTATTCTCATCAGCTGATGCGGCAGCTACATACAGTCAGGAATTTGACGTATGGGACAGCAATGTTGCAACGGTTGATTCAAACGGTACAGTAACAGGTAAAACTGTCGGACAGACATATGTTCAAATTAAGATTAAAGACAGTGCAGATAATGTAATTAATACTCTTTATGTCTTAGTTTCAGTAGTACCTGATAAAGATGAATACGTAACATATCCGATGGTAGAGGCAGGTCAAACATTTACTGTAGCTCTAAAGGCAAACGGAACAGTTTGGTCATGGGGTAATAATGCTTCGGGACAACTTGGTCTTGGATACACAGGCGGTATGGAAACAGAACCTCGAAAGGTTATGTCAAATATTAAAAAGATTGCTGTAGGCGATAATTTCGTAATGGCGCTTGATTTTGACGGACATCTTTGGACATGGGGTGTAAATAATTATGGACAGCTTGGCCAAGGATTGGTAACAAGCGTTCAGCTTAATACTCCTCAAATGATTCAGTCATTTGTAAATAACGGTTTGCTTGTAACTGATATTTCAGTCGGCGGTTCAGGTGTGGATGAATTTGCACTTGCAATTACAGATACAATGGACGTATATGGCTGGGGTAAGAATTACAACGGACAAATCAAGAGCGGTAGTGCAGGTTATATCCTTTCACCGATATATACAGGTGTATCAAGAGCAATAGCAATAGCAGGCGGCAGAAATGCTACAAGCTATTCTCTTGCAGAATCAGGCAGAGTATATGCTTGGGGTTATAACGGCAGTATTGAACACGGTACAAGTAAGCTTTCTACAAGTGTAGTAGCAAAATCTCAAGTTTCTATTGATGATAAAGTTGTAGCAATCGCTGCGGGTTACGGCAGTGGATTTGCAATTACCGAAAACAAGGAAACATATGTTTGGGGTAAAGGTGTAGACAGTCAGCTTGGTGTTGTTAATTCAGACGGCTTGCCAAGAAAGAATAACAATATAGATAATGTAATCCGTATCAGCGGAGCAAGAGCTACATTTGCAATTAAGGAAAACAGTAAGGAACTTCTTGCAACAGGTAAGAATGATTACGGAATGCTTGGCGTAGGTTCTACAAATCTGTCAGAAAGCAAGTTTACAAACGTTAAAGACGAAAACGGTACTAATAATCTTGACAGAGTAATCTGGGCAGATGCAAGTAACAACGGCAATCATTCTGCAGTTATAAAAACAGACGGTGACGTATATGCTTGGGGTCTTGGTACTCAAGGTCAAATCGGTAACGGCGGTTTTGATAACAGCAATTATCCTACAGCTGTCGGTACTAAAAAGATTAAGCTTACCGGTATAACAAATAATGAAATTACAACATATGAAGGTGCTCCTTCAAGAAGCTTTGTACCGAGTATTGTTTCGGGCTTTAACGTATTTGAAGACCATATCACAGATATAGGTACATTTAGAATTGCATCTACAGATACAAATGTTGTTACAGTCGGACTTAATAATCAGCTTTCGTTTGTTGGCGTAGGTAAGGCAAACATTGTCGTTGCAGATAAGGATACAAGCTTGTATGCATTGATAGAGGTTAATGTCCTTCCTGCAGACTATCAGTCGGCAGTTGACAACGGAACAGCTGTATTCCCTAAGATTGATGCAGGTGATTACTTCTCAATCGCCCTAAAGGCAGACGGAACAGTTTGGACATGGGGTGAAAATACATACGGCGAGCTTGGTATTAATGACAAAACAGTTACTCAATCAGGAGCTCCTGTACAGGTAGTCCTTGATAACGGTTCACCTCTTGAAGATGTAATTGATATTTCGGCTAACATTTATGCAGCATATGCATTGACAAGAGATGGAAGTGTCTATGCATGGGGACGTAACTACTATGCTGCACTCGGACAGGGTACAGGCAGCGATTACTATCAATACTATCCGATAAAGGTTAAGAGTACAGATGGTAACGGTTTCTTCGGTGCAGGTCTTTCAAACAAGGCTGTTAAGATAAGAGCCGGTGTTCATAGCGCTATAGTAATCATGGATGACGGTACTGCTTATGCTTGGGGCTATAACAATTATGGTAACTTAGGTACAAACGGTGCAAATAATACATTACCGAATAAGATTATCGGTGTTAATAATGCATTTGATGCAGAAGTTGGTACTTATTCAACAGCAATTTTGAACAGAGATTCAACAGTATTCACAGTGGGTTATAACGGATACGGTGAACGCGGTGTAGGTAATACAAGTAATTCGAGTCTTGTTCAAAAGATGCAGAAGAGTGCCGACGGCGGTGAATTCAAGGGTGTTGTAAGTCTTGGCCGCGGTGACCATCATGGTGCATATGTAACATTTGAACTAAAAGACAATATAACAGATCCTACTGATGCTTTTGATAACTATGTATATTCTACAGGTATTAATACAGAAGGCATTACAGGTACAAATACAACAAACTGGACTAATGTATATCCTGTAAGAGTAACAACAGACGGAACAAATCCTTTGACGGACATTTCGCAAATTACTGCAGGCTACAGATTCCATGTTGCACTTACCAATACTGCAGATGCAAATGTATATGCATGGGGTTATAACCATGTAGGTCAATTAGGTCACGGAGTTACCGGAGGAATTTCAACACTTCCAACTCTTGTTGATAAGAATAACAGCGGAACAGAAAAACTGTCAAATATCATGATGGTTGAATCGGGCGATAATGCATCTCATGTACTTGCCGTTTCTAAGACGGGCGGAGTATACGTATGGGGTCTTAACAATCAAGGTCAGCTTGGTGACCAAACAACGGATAACAGTCCTTATCCGGTAGTTGTCGGCAGCAGTCCGGTTTCACTTGATTCAAAGGTTCTAAGACTTCATCCGACAGATGAAGCAGATGTAACTGCAACTTCATCGGCTACAGTATTCTCATTATTTAATACATCAACAACAACCACAAGCGAAGTTACATGGAGGATACTAAATCCAAATATTGCAGAAATCGTATCATCAACTCCTTCAGCCGCAACAGGCGGTTTGACATCAACTACTGTAAAGGTTAGGGGACTTAAGACAGGTTCAACTGTTCTTATTGCAACAGATTCGCTTACAGGTAAGACTGTTGCAACTCATATCACGGTTTCTGAAGGATTTACAAATCCTAAGATTGCAATCGGTGACGGTTATGTAATCGCATTGAAAGCAGACGGAACAATTTGGGGTTGGGGTTCAAATACTAACGGCAGAGTAGGTATTGATACAGCAACTCCTGTAATTGCAACTCCTACAAGAATTGATCAATATATCAATCCTAATAATGACCAGAGATTTGACCTTGACGCTGAAACAATCGTTGATATTGCGGCAGGTCCGGACCATGTTCTTGCAGTAGATAAGAATGGTCAAGTCTATGCATGGGGAATGAATAACTACGGTCAGCTTGGTGTAAGCGCCTATAAATATGGCAGTGCATCATTGCCTGTATTGGTTAAGGCACTTTCAAATGTATTTGCGGTAAAGGTAGCTGCAGGTGCTGATTATTCGGTTGTTTTAACAGATAACGGATATGTATATAGCTTCGGTAATAATACAAGAGGTCAGCTTGGAACAGCAGATGTAAACGGTTCTCAACATCCGACTCCGGTATTAATGAGAGGTGTTGGCGGCAACGGTACACTTGGCGGAGTAGTTGATATAGCAGCCGGCGCCGCACATACAATGTTACTTCTTGGTAACAAAACTATGTGGATAGTCGGTGACAATACAGAAAAACAACTTGGTGTTGACACAACAAAAGACGGTAATACATATACTGCAACTATTGTAGAAGTAGATTTACCTGTAGATGCAAATTCTTCAACCGGTGATAAAGTTGAGGCAGCCGCACTTTCGGCAGGCCCTTATAACTCAGCATTTATGACTGCTGACGGCAGAGCATTTGTATGGGGTAATAATCAGTATTACCAAGTATTGAATGATGCCGCAGGCGAAAAGGTTTCTTTGGTATCCCAAATTAACATACCTAATGAAACAAGCGGTATTGTTGATTTACAGTTTGGCGGTTCGCGTTCTGCCCAAACGCATATAGCTGCACTTACAGACAGCGGTAAGGTTTATACTTGGGGTGCGGGCAGTCGTGGTCAGATTGGTGATAACAGCCAGACAGAAAAGGTATCTAAACCGACATATATCCCTGTAAATAACACTAATGTTTGGGGTGTTGCAGTAGGCGGAACAAATACTTCTGCAATATTAACAGACGGATATGTATATACATGGGGTGCAAGTGACCTTGGTCAAATCGGTAATGGTACGGCAGGTCAATCGTCAGATACAGAAACAAATGAACTTGTTCCTGCAAAGACGGGTGAAGATTATATTTCACTTGATGAATATTTTGTAACACTTCATGAGGGTGAAACATCAGTTATCAATCCGGTTTATAATAAGTTCTTCAATGTAATACAGAATACAGATTCAAGTGTAAACTTCAGCGCAAGTTCAATAAACGGAAACATTGCATCTGTAAGTGGCTTGACAATCAATCCTGTATCAACAGGTAAGACACAGATTATCGTATCAGGCGGCGGCAGACAAACAACTGTTGAAGTAACTGTTCTTATGAACGGCTATAAGACCCTTCCGCAGGTAGCCGCAGGTGAAGGATTTACTGTTGCACTTGATAAAGACGGTAAAGTATATACATGGGGTAAAAATGACTTAGGTCAACTTGGTGACCAAGGCAAAGAAAACAGAATTGTACCTACAGAGATTACTTTTGATTTCGGTAATCCTTCAAATTATATTACAAGAATTGAAACGGGTAACGGTCATACTATAGCTGTTGACAATACAGGCAAAGTATGGACTTGGGGAAGAAATGACTTAGGTCAGCTTGGAAACGGTACACGTAACAATTCTAATAAACCTGTACAGGTTAATCTTCCTGACAGCACAAAGGCTGTTGAAATCGGTGTCGGCGAAACAACAAGCTATGCGCTTGATAAGGACGGACATATTTACGCATGGGGTAATATCAATAACAATACAGGTTATGGTAATAAACCTATTCAGCTTGATTTGTTCGAGAGAATGATTCAAATTTCAGGTAAATACGGTCTAAAGGCTGACGGTACAATATGGCAAATTCCTAATAAGAATGCGTCATCGGTAATAATTCAAAAAGATACTAAAGATGTACGTTTTATAAAGGTTGCATCTAATGACCACATCGGTGACGGCAGCGCAACTAATATTGATACAACTCATACTCTTCTTATAGCAAGAGACGGAGGTCTATATACATTCGGTGATAACAAGAACGGTGAACTTGGTGTCGGTGAATTGAGCGATATAAGTTCAGTTGGTACAAACGATATTCAATTTATAAATACACTTGGCAAGGTAATTGATATTGCAGCCGGTTATCGTTACAGCGTAGCCATAACAGAAAACGGTGACGTATATGCATGGGGTATCAATGAAGAAAAGTATCAGTCAGGTCAGAAGATTAAGAAGGACTATAAGAGCCCTTCAAAGGTTGAATACATTGATTCTGCAAAGAATATTATCTTTGTTGCTGCAGGTATTAACCATACAGTAACTATTGACAGTGACGGTTATGTATGGAGTTTCGGTGCAAATGAATACAGCCAACTTGGTAATCAGGATAATGCGAATGCATATATTCCTGTAATTGCGGGTAAAATGCAACTTAGCGTTAAACCGCAGGTTATCAGATTGGATAAAGGTTCAAGCGTTAATGTTTCTGTAGGTGACACTAATAATAATGCACTTACGGTAACGATTGCCGAATATCTAAATCTATTAGGTAAGACTACATCAGCCGATAACAGTTATACAGTTGAATCACTTGATACATCAGTTGTTAGAGTAGAAAGCGACGGACTTACAATAACAGGTGTTAAAGACGGTAAAGCAATCTTGAAGGTTGTTAAGACATCTTCAAACACAATCGGTTATGTAACGGTTTACGTAGGTCAAAACGGTGGTATCTACCCGATGGTAGACGGCGGCAAAGGACACAGCATTGCCCTTAAGTATGACGGTACTGTATGGACTTGGGGTCTGAATGACTCAAATCAACTTGGATATGAAACAGAAAACGGAATGTCACTTGAACCTAAGAAGGTGACGTTAGGTGCAAACAATGAACAAGCTGTTCTGATTGCGGCAGGTGATAAGTATAATCTTGCAATAGGAATGAGCAGTAAAGTTTACTCGTGGGGTAATAATAACAATGGTCAGCTTGGTAACGGTAATGATGACAGATCGGCTACCGGTATTGACACAGTTAAATACAAAGACGGTACAGATGTAGAAGGTGCAGTTGGAATTTCAACTCACGGCAATACAGCATATATCCTACTTGCAAACGGTACAGTTGCAGTATTTGGAGAAGAATACGATAATCAAAATTACGCATCAATCGTTTCAGGTTTGAATAACATTCTTCAAGTAAGCGGCAATTATGCTCTAAGTATAAGCGGTGAAGTTTGGAAGATGTCTAAGGATAACATTCCTACAAAGGTAATGGGATACAAGGACGATAACGGAAATGAACTTTCAATCTTGAAGATTGCACACGGTACGAACCATCTTCTTGCTCTTGATACAAACGGAAATGTTTGGACATTAGGCGCAAATGAACACGGTCAACTTGGTACAAACAGCAGAACAGCAAGTACTGTTCCGGTAAAGGTTTATAAAGGCGAACAAAATTCGGGAGATTCATATCTGTCGGGAATTGTTGATATTTCAGCAAGTAAATTCGTTTCAGCCGCAATTGATGTAAATGGTGACATTTACAGATGGGGTGCAAATGAATACGGTCAACTTGGTATCGGCAACACAACAGAGAAGTATGTACCTGCTAAGGTTATTAAATCATCAGATGATTTGAAGTTTGACCTTGTTGCAGGCGGCTCAAATCATCAGATGGCAGTCGATGAAAACGGAAACGTTTGGATTGTAGGTAGTAATGAATACGGTCAGCTTGGTGACGGTACACAAATTGATAAGAATGTACCTCTGATGGTTGGCGGTAACGAAGTTGTTATTTATGAAAACGGTACGGCTCTTTATGGCACAATCTATATGAATGTCGATGATGTTAAGGATTTGGATGCAGGATTTAATGTATTCAATCTATATCAGAGCGGCATACTTAGTATGAATGAATTTGAGTTTGTTTCAAGTGACCTTGGTGTACTTGAAATCAACAAGTCAACAGGCGTTGCAACTGCGAATAAAGCAGGTACGGCATACATTTCTGCGGCTGAAAACAAATACAGTCAAAAGAGTGCATACATAAAAGTAATCGTATCAAATAATAATGTAGGATTTGAACCTAAGGCTATAACGAAGGGTAACCATTCACTTGCTCTAAGAGCAGACGGAACTCTTTGGGCATGGGGTATAAACAAGAACGGTCAGCTTGGTACAGGCAACACAATATCTGTTGATGAACCTACTGATGTAACACCGTCAGGTGTTAAGTTTATTGATATTGCAGTCGGTGAAGAATTTGCACTTGCCGTAGCATCAGACGGAACTGTTTACTCAACAGGTCTGAATGACTGCAGTCAGCTTGGAGTTGCATCAACAGCAATATCGGCTCGTACATCATTCGCAAAGATTGACGGACTAAGCAACATAATTAACGTTGCAGCAGGTGATGCGTTCGGTATGGCTCTTGATAAGTACGGTAATGTATGGACATGGGGCAGCAACAATAAGGGCCAACTTGGTATCGGTAATATCGGTACGGCATATGCTACTCCTCAGAGCGTATCAACAGTTGACAGTGTAACTGCTATTTCGGCAGGCAGTGAAAATGCATTGCTATTGCGTTCAAACGGAACAATTTGGGCAATGGGCGCTAATGATTCAGGACAAGGCGGAGTCGGTAATAACACAGGTGAATTGTGGTTGCCGACAGAAGTAAGAGATACCGAAGCTATAGTTGCTATAGCTGCAGGATATGACCATAGTATTGCTCTTGCATTTACATCAAGCGTTTATGCAACAGGCAGTGACCGACACGGTCAGCTTGGTAATACACCGAGTGCAACAAAAAATACCTACACAAAGATTTTAACAGATGCAGTAACCATAGCAGCCGGTAATAAATACAGTACAGTTATCGGTAAGGATGGTAATATGTATGTATTCGGTCAAAATAATAAGGGTCAACTTGGTATAGGTGACACTGTTGAAAGAAATATACCTATTGCAAATGCTGTTATTGATACTATCAAGTCATCATATAACGATTTCGCAATCGCAGGTGTAAGTCTTGGTGATGAATATTCAGTATTCTATACAAGAAATGGTGACGTTTACGGTTATGGTGACTATTCACTTGGTACACCGGTTGCCAGAAACGAAACAAAGAGTTATGTTCCGGTTCTAATCGGTGAAAGAACAGAACTTATTTCTAAATATGAAATGACAATTCATGTCGGAGAAACAGCTACTCTTGACACATATTCAGGTAAGAAGTTCAACTTGATTACTGATTATGCTAATCCTGGAAGTATCTCATTTGAAAGTAAGAATACAGCTATTGCAGATGTTACGGCAGTTGGTGATGACGGCGAGATTACAGGTAATAAGATTGGTATTACTCATATCGTTGTTAAGAAGGGCAACCTTACATCAGTATGTATCGTTCATGTAATAGATAAAGACGCACAGACAGCTCCTATGATTTCTGCAGGTAACTCTCATGTTATCGCTCTTAAGTCGGACGGAACAGTTTGGGCATGGGGTAACAATGAATACGGTCAGCTTGGTGACGGCAGCGTATCTTGTGCATATGAACCTATAAATGTAACAGCATTAAACGGTAAGGATATTGTATCTGTTCACGCAGGTGAATATCATTCAATCGCACTTACCCGTGACGGTGAAGTTTATACATGGGGTCATAATGATTACGGTCAGCTTGGTTTGGGTAATGCAAGCATAGTCGTATCAACACCTCAAAAGGTAGAAAGTCTGCCTGAAATAGTATCTATCTCGGCAGGTAAACAACATACAATGGTACTTGGTGCAGACGGATACGTATATAGCTTTGGTGACAACAGCTTAGGTCAGCTTGGTGCTCCTTCAAAGGATACAAGCAAGAGATCAAGCACTCCGGTTGTAGCACAAGGCTTGAACAAAGTTATCAGCATCAGTATCGGTGCAGGCGGTAGCGCAACAAAGGCAGTACGTTATGACGGTACACTTTGGGGTTGGGGTGAAAACTCGAATCACCAAATTGATAATACAAATAATCGTTACTATGCTTACCCTGTGCAGATAGACCTTGGTGATGAATTTAACGGTCATATTTTAAGAACGTATGATGGTTTATATCACGTTGTTGCAATGCTTGATAACGGCAGAATTATATCGTGGGGCGCTAACAGTGAAGGTCAGCTTGGACAAGGTATTGACGAAAGCGGAAGCTTGTTATACTATGCTCCTGACTATGTAGATGTATTTGACGGTACTAATAACTACGCAGTTGATATTTCAGTCGGTGCATTGCACAACCTTGCGATAACGGCAGACGGAAGAGTGATGAGCTGGGGTAGTGCAGACCTTGGACGTTTGGGGATCGGTAATGTAACAACATCTGATGACAAAGTATCTCCTGTAGAAGTAACTGTTGATGACGGAAGTCTGTCGGCAATTTCGGTTGCAACAGGTGGTGCAACATCATACGTTGTACTTGAAGACGGATTTGTATGGAGCTTCGGTGAAAATACACACGGTCAGTTGGGTGATGCTTATGCGGGTGAAGATCCTGCACACTATAAACCTGGTACAACAAACGCATCTGATTCTAACGAATTCAGCCCTGTGCTTGTAACAGGCAGAACTATGAAGCTTATTCCTTCAAGCTTGAAACTTTATATCGGTTCCGCACCTTATCAGATGAAAGTTTCATTCAATAGATTTAACTTGATTAAAGATAATGCAACAACAGGTGACACATACAAATGGGAAATCACGAATGAAATGGATAAGGATGGAGTAACTGCTCTTATTCCTGGTTCACTTGTATCTGTAGATTCAGACGGTAAAGTAAGCGGAAAGACTAAGGAAGGTGTTGCAACACTTGTTGTAACAGATGTAAAGACAGGTACAAAACAAACTGCATATGTAGAAGTTGCCGATGCAAGCGATAATCATGTTGAAGCAATCGTATTTGATTATTCAAAACTTGATGACACAGCAACTCAAGCCGCAGTTGAAAAGGGTTATCTTGACAGTGATGAATATACAGAGATAATATCTGTTGTAGGCGATAAGTCTTATAAGCTTGTTGATCCTCTAAAGAGTGTTTATACAGGTCTTGTACAAACAACAATTCCTAATGCTACAACTGTAACGGTACACGTTAAGAGTATTGTAGACGCAGATGTTATCTATATGGTAGATAAGAACGGTCAAAATCCTGTTATGGGTACATTGTTGACAGACGCAAATATTGGTTCAAAAGATCCTAAGTTTATAGGATACTATGAATTTACAGATGTACCGATCAGTGAACTTGAAGATAATTATTACTTCGAGTTTAAGAACAGCAACACAAGCTTTGACGGAATATATAAAGCTCATACAACAAGATACTCAAATGACGGTGATTTGAGAATTGTAAAAGTTGGTGAAAACGATCCTGCTACAGATGTAGCTGATTGGGTTTATTATGACCAACCTGAAAACCATATTAAATTGAAAGATGCGGCAGTATCGGATTATGTAAGAAATGGTGTTCTGATAGGTAATACAGGTAACTATTATGCAATCATTAAGGAAACCGGCGATGCTAAGGATAGAGATATTTATATCTATAGCCAAGTTTCTCCGTCAGCTAAAATCTCTATTGCGAATGTAACTGTAAACAGCGATCATGACAAGGATAACGGTCATGACGGTTACTATGACGTACAGAAGATTACAATGTTGGCAAATGAAACATATAAGGTCATTCCTATTAAAGTAACAGCACAAGACGGAACTGTATCAAACCATTCATTGACTATTTACAGACAGTCTGAGGCAACAACAATCAAGGAAATTAAGGTAGAAATCGTTGATGCAAGCGGAAATGTGCTTAATACATATACCGCGTACCAGAAGAATCCAAGTGATACTCAGAACTACGAGGTTGTAATCCCGATTAAGGATGTTGCTAATATTAACATCATCACAACTCCTATGATCGGAGATGTCGCAAAGGTAACATACACTCCTGATGGTTTGCTAAATGCCGTAAAGGAGGCAACAACACCTGGTGAATTTACATATGACGGATTTATCCTTGATAATACAAAGACATCAGATAAGACATATATTAAATTGACAGCCGATTCGCTTGACGGTGCTCCGTACATACTTACAATTTTCAAGCTTGATGAAGAGAGTGATCCGTTTGTATCAGTTGATAACAGCGGCTATATTAACTCAACTCTTGTAAAAGAAGACGGTAATGAAAAGTTAATGTATGTATGGGCAGTTGATGACGATGCTAAGACAGCGTCTGTAACATTGACAACTGCAGTAACTAACGGACAAGTTCAAATTGAGAACGGCAACGTATATTCATATACAACAACCGAAGATGTAACCTTGAACTTTAATGACAAGGGTTATATGGATATTGCTCTAAAGGTAACAACAACATTGGGTGCGGTTAATGAATATACACTACGTATTTACAAGAAAACAGCAGATTCCCGTTTGGGAAGCCTTACTGTTGATAAGCTTGAGTACAAGCCGACAGGTATAATAATCGGTGAAAATTACAATGTTACATATGATAAGACAACCGGTAAGTATGTTGCAAAGATTAAGTATGATACTAACTATGTACAGGTTAATGCCGTAGCGGCAAGCACAAGCTCAAAGGTTGCAATTCGTCCTGATGAAGCAACTGCAAAGAGTGACTCTATGTCAGGAATGCCGTTCGACATGAGAAATGTTTCGATTACAGCAGATACAACAACACTTTATATTGCTGTAACTCCGGCAGATACATCATATCCGCAGGGTGTATATCAGCTTGATATTATAAGAATGTCAGCTAATACTGCAATAAAGGTAACATATGGCGGCGAAGAACTTTCGCAGAATGCTGACGGTGAGTATGAATATACTTTGCCTGCGTCAACTGACGGAACAGATAACACAACTCAAAAACTTGTAGCAGAGGGTGTTATTGTAGACGGCGATAATGTTACAACTGATGAAAGCATTAAGCTGACGATTTCAACAAGCAGTACATTCTATGTAAATGGCGATGCAACATATACAGATGAAATGGATGTTAAAGCAACTCAGCCAAAGGCAAATGCTGTATATATCCATGTTAAGTCAGAAGACGGAACAGAAAAGACGTTTAAGGTAAATATTTTGAAATTACCTGAAACAAACGGTATAACAGCAGTAGACTTAACAGAAAATAAGGTTGCTGCAACATATAAGACTTCAATTAACACATATGAAGGTCAAGCCCCTTATTCGGAGGACGGTATTGTAATTTACGTTACAACTGCCGATGCACGTTCGCAGGTAGCAGTCGGAACACCGAATAACTTCGTAACTCCGACACCTATCAACGCTGCAGATCCTACACAGGGCGGTATTGCAAAGGTTCTTCTTCCGAAAGAACTTCTTGAAGAAGAAGCGAACGGCAGTACAACAACTAAGTTGTATGTTAAGAGAGCAGACGGTATTGTCATAGACAACAGCTCAATGAATATACCGACACTTATTATTAAATACGCATCAAATAATGTTGGTCTGTATAAGGTTGATTCAACACCTACAACAGACCCTGCAAGCCCTGACTACACAGGTAAGGTAAAGCAGATTACTGATGAAAACGGTAATATTGAGTATTATCTTGGTATTAATGCAAGTGATATTATAACAACGGGTACAGCTCTAAGCATTAATATTACTGCAGAAGCAAATAATACAAGCTCAAAGGTTGTAATTTACGACCCTGCTACAGAACAGCCTTCAACTATGACAACGGGTGCAACATATAAGGCAATCAGAGAAGTTACTCTTGACCCGTCATTGAATGATGGTCCAACTGAACTTTCAATCAGAGTAATAGCAGAAGACGGAGTTACATCAAAGGATTATAAACTTGTAATTCGCAAGAAGTCTGATAATACAGAGATTGAATTTGTAAAAGCAATCTATATTGCAAATGAAGACCCTGACTTAAGCAAGAATACCGCAGGTGAATTCTATACATATGTAGATTCGGGCAGAACAATTCTTCCTATCAGAGTAAAGGCTAAGGACAGTCAGTCAACAGTTGCAATCGAAACAACTTATAAACCGTCAGCATATGTCGGTTCAGCTGCAATAACATATTCAAACAGCAATGATGCAAGCGTTAATGTTGACCTTACAGGTATAACTGATGACGAGCTTAGAGCAGGTGTAACAATTCCTGTATATATTAAGTCAGAAGACGGAAGTCAAGTAATGACTTACTTCGTAAAGGTATCTTCTGTAGAAGGTAACCCTGAGCTTAAGAGCGTTGATGTTGTTGTAGACGGTGTTGTAAGACCTGCAAAATATGATGCAGATGATAACAGCAAGTTCGTAATTAAGATTCCTGATACAACTTCAAGAGTTGATATTATAGCAACTCCGCAAACATCGCTTGTTCAGTACGTACATATAAACGGCAGCTATGACAGCAAGGATGAAGCGACCGGAGCTGTTACTTTGAGCAATGTGGTTGTAAACAGTAAAGAAACAACTGCAACGATTGAAGTTAAGGCAAAAGACGGTACAACAAAGAGATATACTCTTGTAATTACTAAGGTTGCTGTAAACACAGACCTTATGAATGTAACTGTAAACGGTACTACAGTAAGCAATGCAAACGGTACTTACACATATCTAAAGACCGGTATTTCGAGTGATAAGACAGCTGATGTTTCAATAACAACACAAGATGCAAATTCAACTGTTAAGGTTGAAGCTATCACAAGAGATTTGACAAAGTCACCATATGGATTGTCATACAATGAAGTGGGCAGCGAGTCACAGAATGTATGGGCAAATGATGCGGTAACTCTACACAGTCAGCCGGTAAACAGATACCGTATAACAGTAACAGGACAAGACGGATTTACAACTAAAGAATACACCTTAATAATCAGAGATACAGATACAAATGCAGATGTAGAATATATTAAGGTTGGCACATATTATGCAGTTAAGGAATCATCAGACGTCAACGGTGAAACATGGGCTGTTGAAATCCCTGATACAACTAAGTTTACAAATGTAACTGTACAAGCATCTGATGAATTGGCAGAACTTACAGACATTGAGAAACTTAGACAGAATGCATATGATAATAATCCAAGCAACGTAGGATATGTAACTCAAATCGTTTCAGGTTTGGATTTACAGACAGGCGACGAGATTAGATATGTTAAGGTAGTTTCACAGGATGGCTCACTACAGAAGATGTATAAGCTTGTTATAAAGGGTACAGACGAAGCTCCTTCTGTTGAAAGCGTAACAGTAAACGGTTTGGATGCAACTGCACCGACTGATTCAGAACCAAGATATACATATCTTGAAGTACTTCCGAACGCAAGTGAAGTATTGATTGGTGTTACGGCAGCGAGCAAGAACCACTTCGTAAGCATTAACAATGGCGATATTACAGCCGGCGGTTATGCAGAGCTTAAGGTTTCGATGCCTATCTCTGTAACCGAAATGGAAGTACCGTTCAGATTGTACAGAACAGCTGACGGTGACCCTGCATATGAAAACGTTGTATATCTAAAACGTTTGAGCGATGATTATGCATTGACTGTAAAGGTTGATAACAATACTGTTAAGAAAACAAATCTTGACGGCTCATATGTATATTATGTAGACGGTACAGCAACAAGTGCAGATGTATGGGCTCTTGCATCTAACGCAAATTACCGTGTAGAAATTACAGGTAAAGACGGCGTTTCAGGCAATAACAACACAAATCCGACACTTGGCGCAACTGTTACAACAGACCTTGAAGATACTATAAACAGTAACTTCACAGAAGTAACAATCACAGTTAAATCTGATGATATTACAAATACAGCAACAGCCGAATATAAGCTATATATTTATAAGAAGAGTAACAATGCAAATATCAAGTCGGTAACTGCAAATCCAAATGACAGTGAAAACAAGGATACAGATACTACAGCAGATGACAGTGTAAACTTAGGCGGTAATATATACAATGCATATCATGTATATGTTCCTAAGTCAACTACATCGGGTTATACAGTATTTGACCTTGCAATCGAGCTTGAAGATGTAAATGCGGCAGTAACAAGCATTGATAATGCACCGTTCGCAAATACAAACGGCGGTACTGCAAAGGCAACATTTACAAAACTTACAGCCGATTACGACTTTGACGGTGACGGCACAAACGATTCATTCGTAATTCCTGTAACCGTAACATCGCAGAGCGGTGGTACAAAGGATTACTACATCATCGCAACACCTACAGATATGGATATGGAATTGACTGTAGAATACGATGACGAAAAGATTGCGAAGGAAGAGGACAAGAACGAATATATTGTATATGTTCCTACAACTTCTAACACAGCAACTATATACCTAACATCAATAAACGGTAATATTGCTGAAGTAAGGAATACAACAAATGCAAATAATATTATAACTGTTGATTCACCTGACAGAACATTGTATAGATTACAGGTTAGTAACTTGTCAGCTTTGACGGAAAGCAATCCATATACTTATGAAGTTGATGTGGCTAAATCAGGCTCAAGTTATAAGAAGACATTTAAGCTAATCATTATGCCGCAGAGTACTGATACCGATATTACAGTAACAATAAACGGTGTAGAAGCTAACTGGGTAGCTTCAAACGGCGGTTACTATGACGGAAGTATTGAAACAACTGACGAAATAGCAAATGTTATAGTAAAGGCTAAGAATCAATTTACAAAACTTGCGATTACAGAAGATGGTGAGCCTGCACCGACGTTGGTTGATAAGGGTATAACATCTAAGGCTTATACAATCGCTCTTACAGAAGCAACTGATACAGCTAAGATATATACAATCTATGTTCAATCGCAGAATACTTCACAGCCAATTAAGACATATAAGTTACACATCACAAGAAGAAGCGGTGAAAATGATATTATCAGCATCAAGCGTGGTAATGTGGATGCTACAGAAGAACCTGTAGAAAACAGTGATGACGTTAAGTACATATTCTTCGTAGACTCAATGACAGAAGTACCTCAAATTACGATTGAAACTTCACCTAAGTCAATATTGAGAGTAGGTTACTATGATTCACAGAATAAGTGGCATAATAACGGCGATAGCAGTGCTTCAACAGCAGGCGATACAGCCGGTTGGACAACAGATAATAATTGGCAGGATACATTGCCGGCAAATGCAAACGGTGGTAAATATGTAATCGAAGTAAAGGCTGAAAACGGCTCGAAGAAGAACTATGTTCTTGAATTCAGAGAAAAGTCAGACGATACATCAATTAAGAGTATAACAACAGAAAAAGGTTTGGACGGCGAATACAATGTTGATATGTCAATGACAGTATTGTATGAAGCAAACGTTCCTGACCACGATATATTGCTTGATATACTGCTTACAGATAAGTATGCAACAATCGAATCAATACATGAAGTAGCATTGCCTGATGACAGTGAAAACATCATAGATTCGACAGGTGACATCATCACAAGAAAGAAGACCGACGAAGGTGCATTCCGATATAAGGTTGTAGGCGGTGTTCCGATTGGCGGTAAGAGATACTTGAGAATTACCGTTAAACCTCAAAATGATAAGGCAGAGTTGGTTAAGAACTACTACTTATTATTAAAGGGTGCATCAGATGACTTGTCACTTGACAATGTAAAGGTTAATGATACTGTAAATACAACTCCTATCTCAAATGGTTTGAAGTATACATTCAGTGTTCCGACAACCGTAACTGAGGCAGATGTAACAATTACAGCAAATCAATATGCTAAACTTGTCAATGTAGCAGGAAATGCACTTTCAATTCCATACATCAACGTATGGTCAGATACTTCATATACATTATCTTCTGAAGAAGAAACAACTATAACTGTAGAAGTTCGTTCACAGTTGTATGTTGATGATGTACGTACACCAAATGCTAAGAAGACTTATACAGTAAGTATCTATAAGAGCAGTAATAACACGGATATAGGCGAGGTTATCGTAAATGGTATCGCAGCAATCACAAGAAAGAATAATCCTACTATCTATGAGATTGCAATTCCGTCAGAGCTTAACGGAGGCGATTCAAGAGCAGAAAACCCTGCAACTATCACAATACATACATCAAGCGGTATTGCAGAAATCTCAATGAAGAATAGTGAAACAGGCGGTTACGATGTAGCCCACGGTGAACTTATTGCAAAGAGAATGCTTGATGAACCCGATGTTTCAAAGGTAAATAAGTTTGAATTTACAATTAGATCATCATCAGGCAGTGTAAAGCAGACATACACATTGTATGTATATACTGATTACGAAGACACAGATGTCAAGTCAGTTTCACTTAATAAGACTGAACTTACAGCCGGTGCCTCAACAGATGTAGATATTTCGTTATTCTCAGTTCCTGATGACCGTATCTACACAGCAGTTGTAAACAGACGTAATCCGGTTGACCTTTCAATCGTTCCTACAGGTAACATGGCAAAGGTAGAACTTACAGGATTCGGTATTGACGGTATTCTTGTAAGTGACAACTCACACGGTTATGTATTTGAAAATCTTGCACTTAACTCAGAAAATGATACAGTATTTAACTTCAGAATTATGAGTTATGACGGTAAGGTTGTAAGTGATCCATATCAAGTAATAATTAAGTATGTTGAAGATTCAGACGTAGCTCTAAAGAGTGTTGTCTTTGACGGTGTAACAGCTGAAAAGGCAGACTTTAAGTCTAATACATATCTTGTAAGAGCAGACAGTACCGTAACAAACGGCATACTTACAATAACTGCGGCAAACGAAGATGCAGTAGTTAAACTTGGCAGCGATAAATCAACAAACGGTGTCTTGAACGTATCTTATAATGTTACAAAGAACGTATCTAAGGTTGACTTTACCGTTACATCTAAGGACGGTAAGGCAGAGCAAACATACACATTGTATATCATAAGAAGCAATACTGGTGAAAAAGAAGTCTATGTCAACGGAACCAAGCTTACAAAGACAAGCGGCGGTTACACTTATGAAGTACCTTACGGAGCAACTGCGGCAGATATTAAAGTTGTTGCAGACAGCGAAGTTTCAAAGGTACAGATTGGTGACAGCGAGTTTAAGGTAAGTGAAAATACTGAAACAGTAACTCTTGATTCTGGTAAGACAACAACTGTTAAATTCAAGATTTACTCATACCCGTATGACGATAACAGCTTTATTGCAGAAACAATTACACTTGTAAGACAAGACCAGTCTTTGGCACTTTCAAATGTAATGGTTCAGAGCAAGTCAGAAAGAGATTATACAAAGCTAACTCCGGATAAGTACGGAAATTATAAGACAGCTATTCCGAGCACAGATGACAGTGCAAGCATTGTAATTGCAACAAGAAGAAGCGATTCAAAACTTGGACTTATCAGAGTAACAGACACAGGTGATGTTGTTCTTGGTGAAGATCAAGGTCAATTATCAGTACCTGATATTGCAAACCTTGGAACAGTAAATAAATTCTATATTGTTGTTTCTGACGGAACAAAGACAAGCAGATATGAACTTGTAATTGTTAAGTACAGCAATAATACAAGTGTAGAAAAGGTAATTGCCGAAAGAGGTACAGAGGACGAATATGTAGCTAAAGATGCATCGTGCGGCGGCGGCTCAACTATCCTTCCTGAAGACCCTGACGGCAGTAAGGCATCACCTTACCAGATTACAACGGCCGAAGAACTTCAGGCTATGTCAGATCATCTTGATGCATACTATGTATTGATGAATGATATTGACTTAAGCGGTACTGCATGGACTCCGGTTGGTACAATTTCCAAACCGTTTACAGGTAATCTAAATGGTAACGGAAAGTCAATATCAAATCTAACAATTACAGCTACATCAAATGATACAGCATACGGCTTGTTTGGTGTAAATAAGGGTGAAGTTTATGACTTCAAACTTGAAGATGTAAATATTACATCTGTTGCAGGCACATCATATCAATATATCGGTGCCGTGGCAGGTAAGAATGAACAAAACGGTGTAATTTCAAGAGTAGCCGTAGCTTCAGGTAATATTGAATCTTCATATGCAGCCGGCGGTGTAACAGGTGATAACCGTGGTACTATCGAAGACGCATATAATAAAGCAACAATTACATCAGGTGAGTACGCAGCAGGTATTGCAGCATTGAACCATAACGCTGTTAAGAATGTATATAATGTAGGTTCAATAAGCTCAACATCAAGTAATTTAACCGATGAACACGTAGCGTCGATTGTTGTATTGAACCTTGACAACTCAACAATAAATAATGCATATGCAGTAATGCCTAGCCAAATCTACAGCAAGGTGGGAAGCAACAGCAATGTATATAACAGTGCGTCAGTTCTTCCTGAAAAGCTTGGAGATATAGCAACATTCAATGATTGGGACTTTGCAAATACATGGGTAATCAAGACAGCTCAGTATCCTACATTCAGGAACCAATCAGCTGATGCAGATATATCAAATCTTAACATTCCTGACGGCAGCCAAGCCCGTCCGTTTGAAATCACATCAGCCGCAGGATTGAAGAGCATCGGTAACGATGAGGAAAGCTTAACAAAGCATTATGTATTGAAGAATAATATTTCAATGAAGTATAATTCGGATTACATTCAAATGGATCCTATCGGTTCAGAAGATACACCATTTACAGGTAGTCTTGACGGTAACGGATTTACAATTTCCGATTTGAAGATTACATCACAGAAGAGCGTAAACGGTCAAGATTATTCAGCTTTGTTTGCTGTAAACAACGGTACTGTTAAGAACTTGAGATTTGCGGTTGCGACAATCGGTGAAAACGGAGTTGAAAATGCATCTGTGGTAGCAGGCATTAACAACGGTACAATCGAACAAGTTGCAATTGAAACGGGCGGTAAGATTACAGCTAAGAATGCAGCCGGTTTTGCAATCGAAAACAACGGTACTATTGAAAACTCATATATTACATCAACTGCACTTGTAAGCAACAATGCTTCTGCAGGTATAGTAATAAGCAATAATGCCGGTGCAACAATCGGATATGTATTCGCTAACGCAAATTTGTCAAGCTCAATGTTTGATAAAGCATCGATTGCTATTAACAGTGACGGTACAATTACACATACACACGGTGTAATGGGTGCATTGTTTGTTAAGAATGATACATCAATCGTTACGACAAATGATAATAGCAGTATTGCTGCATCTGACCTATATGTTCAGTCAATCTTTAGCGATTGGAACTTCAATGATATATGGTATATGACATCAGGCAGCTACCCAATGCTACAAGTTACAAATAAGGCTTCGTCAGTTTCTGCACAAAGCATTGACTTGTTTGCAGACGGAGAAACAACTTGCGAACATATTGTATATATCAGAGATACTAAGAATTCGGCTAATATTTACATAAAGGCTCAGAATCCTTATTCAACAATCGCAATCAGAGGCGGTTCATATACAGGTGTATTTGAAGGTGTTATAAACGGACTTATCAATGATAAGACAATAATTCCGTTTACAATTACATCAACAAGCGGTGCAAGTCAGGAACATCATCTTGTAATTATTAAAGAACCTACTTTGGCAACACTTGACAGCGTTGTTATTGACGGAACGACAGTTGCTCGTGTAAATAACACATACGTTGCAGAAATAGGTAAGTCAGCTGATTCTGTAAATGCAGAAATTACTCCTATATCAGGTACAGTTGAAGTACTTGACAAGGATAGAAATGTTGTTTCGTATGAGAGCATGAACGGCTTGACATGGATTAATACAGCACTTCCTGCAAATGTCGGTACTACAACAACTTATACATTGAGAGTAACAAACGGTAATGCACTTTCAACAGTTGAATATCCGTTAATCTTGAAACCTGCTGAATATCATACAGGTTTGAAGTATGTACAGGTTGATCCGCTTACTCTTATAGGCAATGTTCTTGTAGGTTCGGGTTATACAGATGTTACAGATATAAATGAAAATGTTTATAACTATGTAATTACCAAGGACCTTGAATATATCAATATTAAGGCTGAAACTGTAAACTCTACTTCAAAGGTAAGCATTGCATCAGAGTATAATTCGGCTAATGTACAAGAAATCGAAAGATATAAACTTGATACATCAATTAAGGATATTTACATTCCGATTGACGTAACAACAGAAGAGAATGTTGTTGAACATTATGTACTTCACTTAACAAGAAAGAGTATTGATGATTCATTAAAGACTGTTAAGGTAACATACGGTAGCAATGTTTATACTCCGACAGCTGAAAACAGAGTAATGGATGAAGAAACAGGAGCAACTGCAGACGTATATGTAGTTAAACTTGATACTCCGGGTAATGTTCCGTTTACAAATAAGACATATGTTGATATTTTGATAGAGGCTAATGATATTTATACACTTGTAAATGCAGGCAGCCCGACGGCAACAGACCCAACATCAGCTAATTCGGATAAGTGGACAGCAACTAATGTACTTCTTGACGGCGAAGAATTAACAATCTATGAAATCAAGTCAAAAGCTGCTGACTTAGAAACAATTAAGGTATCATATCTATACATCTACAAGAAGAGTGATAATGCAAACCTTAAGACATTTACCGCAACTTACGATGACGGCGGAACAAAAACAACTGTTGAAGCCGGTAAGGATATAGACGGTGAATATCAGCTATGGATTCCGTCTGATGTTACAACAGTAGATCTTGAGGCTATAGCATCAACTCTGTTGGCAGAAGTACAGATTGACGATAATACTTCGTCATTACATAATAATGTTTATAAGAACTTTACAATAACAGGTAAGAACACTATTAATGTAATGATTAAATCTTCATTAAATACTACTGCTGAGTATAAAATTAATATCAATAGATTGAATCTTGATCTTGAAGCTGTACAGGCAGGACCTTACAGCGGCGGCAACTTGTCAAATGCTCTTTGGGACAGCACAAGAAATGCATATGTTGTTCGTCTTGATCCGCAGACTGATGATTTGCCAAGTGCAATCGCATCAGTGTTGGCTAAGGATGCTAATAACTACATCAGAATAGGTCACTTGACAAGACCTGAAAAACCTACTCAGGGAAGTATGACAGATGAACAGTATGCAGCAGCACTTGCTCAATATGAGAAAGAGGTTGCAGCATATGAAACAGCCGCAGCAAACGACTATTCAGCAACCGATGCAAGCGTTGTATGGGATGGCGGATGGCGTCAGACAAGCAACCAGTCTTATAAGATTCCTCTAATCAAAAAAGACGGTGGATTTACAGTAGTTAAGATTCAGGTTGGTGTAGCTAATAACTATAAGGCTCAAGCAGATGCAACTATTGATGAAAAGATTGGTACTGTTAAGACTTATACATTCTTAATAGGTCAGAAGTATAAGAACACTGATGCAGATATTGATATTTATATTGACGGTAACTTGCTTAAAAATCCTGAAAAGGTCGGCGATGAGATTATCTATAGATACGGTATCGTGAAGGATGCAACTGTAAAGGTTGGACTTCGCATTGATGAACATGCACCAACTCCATATGATCCGACAGTATCAGTAAATTCAGTATCTGAAAACGGAATTGTAAACAGATCTGATTATAATTATCCGACAGATGGTGTACTTACAATTCCTGTAAATACAGCAAGATCAGTATCTGAAGATACTCCTGATACAAATATTACTATTGTATCAATACCTGAAGCAGGTACAGGATATACTCATCAGTATAAGGTTGTAATCTACAGATTGTCAGAAAATACAAATGTACTTCATAACAGCAGTGACAACTCAGAAACTGTTGTAAATGAAACTACAAGATATGACGGTGAAACAAGTCCAAATGTTGTAGATTATTACAAAGTAAGCGAATCAACACTTACAGTTGATGAAAACGGTAATAAGTATTTAAGAGTATATATCAAGACAGAGTATTCAAAGGCTAAGATTACTCTAAACGGTAAAATATATACCGGAATAACAGATGATGACACTGTAATAAGTGGTTCAAATGTAGTAAACGGCGGAGATATTCACGGTATCTTGATTCCTGTAAAGGATGGCGAAAGCGTTAAGGTAATTCCGTACGTAGTAACATCAGAAGACGGCAGACATACTTCAAACAATGCATTAAACGTAACAATCCAGTCGATTAATACTAATGCCGATTATGTAACGGTTAATGGTGTAGAAGCATATGGTCCGTTCACTGAGGACGATTCGGATCTGCCGTATTATAACAGCTATATTCCTTACAGTGTATATGAAAAAGCAGTTAATAATGCCGAAAAGACATCGGTTGTTGTTCAGGCGGCTGTTCAGTCGAAGGATACAACAGCAGAACTTCTATGGGAAGATGGCGACTTTGATTATCACGGAAATGATGCTAAATACAACATTCCGTTCAGAGTATCCCACTCATACTTGTTTGACGATGCAGATCCTGATATTCCTCATGTGGTTAAATTCAGAATTATCTCTGAAGCGGGTACAATGCAAGAATATGAATTGAGAGTTTATCTTGCAGATAACACAAACAGAGATGTTGAATATGATGCCGAAAGTGATAATTACAGTGTATGGGTTGGTCCTGCAGGAACAATTAACAGCATACCGCCTGCTAAGTATGATAAGAACACAGGCAGATACACTGTAGAAATTGAAACAGGTATAACATCTGTTGACATGAAGGTAATCGCAGATTATGAATATGCGGGCGTAGATATTTATGACCCATATACATCATCATATACAAATAACTATGAATTACATCAAAAACAAGTACAACTTTCAAATCTTGAACCTAACCAAAACTACACATTGTACTTTAGAATACGTTCACAGGATGAAATGTTGTCAGGTGTTGGTGATGGTAAGGAATACATAGTAGACCTAATCAGAAAGTCTAATAACAGAAAAATTGATCACGTATATGCATATCCTGAAGATAAAACGGGTAAGTTGTTCCAGTCAGTTGTTGAAAATATAACTGTAAACAATCCGATTATCATAAAGAATATAACATACGGTACATCAATCGTTCCTATTGAAATCGGTGCTGATTACTCAACAGCAAGAGTTGGTATGACGATAGACGGTGTAGATACTGTTTCGACAAATCAAACTCTAAAGATAAATATTCCGTTTGACAGTAATGACGATGATGTTGATGAAACAACAGGCGAACGTTCAAGAACATTCCAGGTAACGGTATGGAGTTATGAAGGCGATATTGCACCTGCATACTACACACTTAAGATTATCAGAAAGATGAATAATCTAAAGCTTAAGGAAATTACACTTGACGGACGTTATGCAGAGCAAGACAGAAACGACCCTTATACATTCAGAATTGATGTAGGGGCAGATGAAACACTTGTAAATGAAATCAAAGCTACTGCTCTGAACGCCGGGGAATACGTAGAATTTGAGAATAACGGATTTGCTCTTTCAAGCAATTCATATTTGAATTATGACGTATCAACAATTCCGACATCGTCATCGGTAACGATTGATATTAAGGTTGGTTCACCTGATTTGCTGTCAGATGGTACAACTCCTGATGAGATAGCAATAACAAAGCTTATTATTACAAAGCTTTCTCCTGAAGAAATGCGTTCTGATTTGAAACTTGATATGTTTGTCAGCGATATTAAGTTAGTTGACAGCTCATATGTAAAGGCTGCAAAGCAGAGCGAAGATAAGACACTTGTAAACGGCAAATATGTTTATACATATAATTACATAAGCTATATTAATCCAACGGCAAATATGGCATATGTTAAGTCACAGACTAAGTCGGCAAGCTCAAAGATTGAATTCTTTACTGATTTTGGTAAACCTGCGATCGCGAGCGGAATGTTGGCAGTTGATACAGAGGCATCAATGTCAGGTATAGATGACATCATATTGAAAGCCAGAGTAACAGCCGGTGACGGCAGAACACAGGATTACACATTGATGATTCAGAAAGCTTCAAGTGAACTTGGTATAGACAAAGTATATGTTGACGCTACAGGCGGACTTTCTACTGAAACTCAGCAGACAACAAGAGTTACAGGTAAGGTTACAGGTTATGAAGCGGGTGTGGAACCTAATACAACGGCAATATCGTACAAAGTTGAAATGCCGATGAATACACACATTGCACAACCGTTTGTATTCGCAATAGACCCATATGCGGTAATTCAGTTCTATGAGTACAGAGATGGTACATATGTACTGAGCAATAATAAACAAATTCAAGGAACTAATGTAAACTTCGCAGGTGCTACAACGGATGCCGCCACTATGGAAGACAGAAATTTATATAAGTTCAGATTCAAAGTAACATCGAGAACCAACAATGCATCTCAGGAATATGTAATCAACCTTATTAACAGCCCTGAGGGTACTCAGTTGAAAAATGTTAATATCGGTTTGAGAAAAGAAGGATACAAAGATTATCCTATAGATGAATCTGAAGTAATCTTGAAGAATGCAAGTATAACAGGTCTTACAACTTACTTGGCATCAGTTCCGCAAGGACGTGATACAGCTGTAGTAAAACTTATAAGTGAGAATAAGTTTGCTAAGATATATGTAAACGGTGTTCATAAGAACAGCGCAGTAAATACGTATATTGATGATGTAAAACTAAACGGCCGTGTTACGCAAGTTCCTGTAACGGTAGAATCTCCGTCAGGCGCAACACAGAACTATACGATTTACATTGTTCAGTACATCTACAACTTCGATTTGAACACAGTCGTAAATGACGAACTTACAGAAAGAATCGGCGATCCGGTTACAAATGAAGACGGTGTTATCATTTCAAACTATGAACGTCCGACAAAACTTCCGTTCTACTTGAGCGATGCAGATATGCAAATTAATATGGCAGACCCTCAAGGTCATAAATATTACGTTCAGATTGACGACGGTGAAAAGATACTTGTAGATGATACAACTAATGAGCAGACTATTAAATCAACAATTAAGCTAAAAGAAGTTAATTCGATTGTTCAGCTTCGTGTATATGACGAAGACGGATTCTTAATAACAATTAACAATATTTTAATTAAGCGTGATATGCTTGACGCAGCACTTGGAGCAATCCGTGTAAATGACAATGATGCAGTTAAGACAACTCTTGACAGCGGCAAGATTATATATGAGGCATACTCATATTCAGAAGCAGAAAATCCAACTGCTAAAGTTGATATATATGCTGTTGATAAAAACGCCGCAATTACGTTGACGGGTCTTACAGTATCGCAGACATATACATTGGGAGCAGGTAAGGGCGGTCAGCTTACTGCAAACGTAGATTTGAAGGCTGGCGACAACTACTTCTCGATTGAACTTAAGAAGTCGGACGGCAGCCCGTCAATCTATTATACATTACGTATCAAGCATATTCCGGTTGACGTATATCTTGATGATTTGTATATCACAAAGAAGGACAATTCAAATAAGATACCGTTCTATAATTCATCATTTATAAAGACGGTTACAACTTATTCGATTAAGACTGAAAATGATTTACATGAGTATGATGTATATGCAAATGCACATGAAACACATCAGAAACTACTTGACTATGCGAAGACACAAGGCTGGAATCCTAATGATTATGAAACAAGAATCAAGATTACAGACGCAGGCAGTGAGCAAATCGACGATTTGAGTAAATATATTAAGCAGTATGTCAACAGTATGAAGACAGACGGAACAACTTCGGAATACTTCAGAATACCTATTTACTTGAGAGTTCCTCACTACACAAAAACTTATTATATAGAAATTCATGACCCTAGCGATGAAAACCGACTTGCAGATTTACAAGTTATCGGTTACGACTTGGATCCTGACTTTGATAAGGATAATTATAAGATAAATAAGCCTACAACAGATGATGAAAAGAAACAGGGCGTTTATACGGTAAATGTTGAATCAGAAAAGACTAATGCAGACATTTACGCTAAGGCATATCATAATCATGATGGTGCTAAGACGATGGTTACAATTCTTGATTCAAACAAAAAACCGATGAGTAATGCGTTTGTTACAATTACTCAAAACGTAAATCTTGAATATGGCGATAACGTATTCTATGTAAAAGTAACAAGTGAAACATCTAAGGAATTGGAATACGAACTTCATATTTATCGTAAGCCGATAGACGCAAGCGTTAAGTATGTCATGGTAAATGATATGCCTGCCGCTTTGCAGCCGGACGGAACATATGTTGCATATGTTGAATCGGGTACAAATCCGATTGTTAAGGCTATGGCAAGCGATTCAAGAGCAACAACAACATTAAAGACAAATGGCGCAGCAGATGTTTCGTCTACCGGTTGGGTAACGATAACTATGCCGACTATATCGTCTGTAACTACAAATGTTGATATTAATGTTTCTTTGACAGCCGGTACAGATACAATCAGCAGAGATTATGTATTGAAGTTGATTAGTGTGACGGGAGATATTCTAAGTGTTTATATGGATGTCGACAATGGCGACTTCGTAACAGATACAACTCGTCAATATGCAAATCCTATTGCAGCTGTTTGGAACAGTGAAAATAACCGCTTTGAAATAGGTATTCCGCATAATGCGACATATACACCGATGATGAGAGTAACAACTCTATCAGACGGTAAGACGGTTAAGATTGGTACTTTAGCTGAGCAAAACCCTGATTCGGGAACAACAAAGCAGTTTACCAATAAGACATACTTGATGAATAATCCTCAAGATATAACCGTTACTGTAAAGGATGTTGCAACAGATATAACCAAGACATATATTGTACACGTAACAAGAATGTCAGGCGATGCAGACCTTATCGAACTTGAACCTGAAAGCGGCGTAGTGATGAAACCTACATTCGATAAGGATGTTCATAACTACGAAATCGATGTAGATACAGCTGTTACACAGGTGACATTTGATAAGATTACAGCAAGCAATAATGCTACAATCAAGCTTATGACGTCTACAAGCAACGGTTCAAAGCCGGTTATCAACCACACAAGCGGAAATAGCTTTGTATTTGATAACTTGACAGTTGGTAACAACATATTGAAGATTGAAGTAACATCTGAAGACAGAATAACAACTAAGACATATACGGTTACAATAAATCGTAAGATTCCTGATACTGACGCTACTTTGGACGACATCAGAGTCGTTATCGGCGGTAAGTATTACAGCTTAGTTCCGATGTTCGACAGAGATATTACGGATTACTACTTCATTGTTGAAGGTGAAAATATTAATGATATTAATATTGAAGCAACACCAAGCAGTGCTGCAAGCGATGTGGCTTACAAGATTGACGGCGGTTCTACCACAAAGGGAACGAGCGTGACAATCAAAGACGGTTTGACTGAGAAATCAACAACCGAAGTTGCATTCAATGTATCGGCAAGCGGCGTAGTAATGAAAGAGTATAAGATTACACTTTATAAGAATACTAATGCTAATATCAATCCAAAGCAAAACTTCTTATCAAGTATATCTCTTGCAAATCATACATTGACAATGATGAACAGCTCATCAGATGTAGATTATAACTACTATTCAAATGTAACTAATACGGAAACAGAAGAAGCAATCACAGTAATTCCGAATACAAATGTTACGGGTACAGACGGTAATATGACTGCAACATTGTATGATGTAGCCAATAATACAACCGAAACTATGTTGTCCGGTCAGCCGACGCCGGTTAAGCTTGATGCGGGTAATAACTTGTTTATTGTCAAAGTAAGCGATGGCAACGGCAACAGTCGTTACTACTCAATTACAATAAACAGAGCAATAGATAAGAATACAAGCGCATTGCTTTCATCTCTGACAGCAAGTGGTCAAAGTATGACGCCGACATTTGATAAGAATGTAACATCATATAAGATTACTGTTGCAAATGACGTTGATTCAATTAAGATTAACGCTAAATCCGAAAATACAATGTCTGCTATTTGGGTAAGAAGCGAAGCCTTAGATATTGACGTTGATGCGGTTGGTACGATAAATACCGATATTAAGCTTGTAGAGGGTAGCAATAAGATTGTTATTACGGTAACTGCTCCTAACAATACTGCAAAAGCAGGTAATAGAACATGGAATAACACTAAGAAGGTTTATGTAATTAATATTTACAGAGGCAGTGAAAATGATAATGCTGACCTAATAGATATTAAGTACACAGCAGGCGGTATACTCACTCCTATATTTGACAGTGATGAAACAAATTATCATTTGACTTATACTTATGAGCATGAAAATGTTGATTTGATACCGATTGCAAGAACTCCGGATGCTATAAAGGATATAACAGTTACATCAAGCGAAACTTCTAAGGTGATAAGCAGCGGAGATACATTCTCATTGTCACCGCTTGCTGTAGGTGAAACGGTAGTAACATTCATTGTAAGAACAGTAAACGGTACAGAAAAGACTTATACGGTTTCGGTATATCGTAATAAGTTTGAAACTCCGATACCTGAAATTACAGGTTTGGAACTAAAAGACCAACACTTTGATGACTATGCTATAACCCCTACATTCGATAAGGATGAACATTCATATTATGCAAGTGTTCCAAGTACATTTGAAAAGGCAGATATTAAGGTAACTGCTATATCAAATGACCCATCGGATGAAGATAATCTAACGATTAGAGTAAACGGCAGAGTAATATCAAGCGGTACATGGAATAATATCTTTGAACCTATTGAATACGGTGATAACATATTCACGATTGAACTATCAAATGCTCAGGAAAATAAAGAGTATTATACATTGGTAATCAATCGTCAACAACCTGACCTTGACCCTAAACTTATCGACTTGGCAGTTAAACAGAACTTTGCATTGTCACCGGCATTTGATCCGGATAAGACGGCATATGAAATTAATGTAGATGAATCAACATCATACATTAACCTTATCCCAACTGCCAATGATGCGAAGATTACTGTTAACAACCTTGAAGTTGTAAGCGGTATGGCATCAGAAAATATCGAACTTAAGAAGGGTAAGAATCAGATTAAGGTTGTTGTAACTGCAATAGATAATACAAAATCTCCTGCAGAGTTATCAATAACTAAGCGTGTATATCTTGTAAATGTATATCGTCCTGATTCGGATAACGATAATGCTCTAACAGAACTTGTTCTTAATAAGGGTACAGTCGTACCGACATTTACAAGAGATGTAAAGAACTATTATGTAACAGTTCCTTATCAGGTAAATAAGGTAACTCTTGAAACAGCTGCATTAAATCCGGGCAGTGTGATTAAAGTAAACGGCACAGAATATACAGGCGCTATGGATATAGACTTGACAGACGGAGTATATAACTCAGTTGCAATCAAGGTATATGCATCAGCTGATGATTCATTGCCTGAAGTAACATACACATTGGATATATTCAGAAAGAATATGGCAGCCGATGTTCCTGACCTAAGCAGCTTGACTGTAGACGGTAAGGACATAATTCCGGATTTCTCGGCAAGAGAGCTTAACTACTACACATATGTAGATGCATCAACAACCCGTGTAACAATAAATGCTAAGGCAGCAAGCAGTTCTGCAAACGTAAGCGGTATCGGAACATTTGCATTGAACGGTAATAAGACAGTAAGAATTATTACAGTCAGAAACGGTGCTACAATGCAGAAGTATTCTGTAACAATCTTGCGTGATACTGCAATCAACGGTATCAGCGGTACATTGAACGGAGATGCGATAACAAACAGCACTCTTGAAACAATAACAGTACCTGAAGGTACAACAACAATTCCGCTTAATATAACTTCAGCCGACAGCGATGCAATAATTACTGTAAACGGCAGAGAGATTGAAAGCGGAAAGGACATTGACTTTACAATGTCAACACAAAAGGAAAGATTCGACATTAATGTTGTAAGCGCAATAAGCGGTATTAACAAGTCGTTCGTTGTATATGCTGAAAGCGATGCAGACAAGCCTTATGAACCGTTCATCAATCATATTATGATTGATCCGACAATCAACCAGACAGGCAAGGATGCAACATTCTTCACAGCGTTTGACGAAAAAGTATTTGTTTACAGTGCCGTTAATGACGGTGCTACACCGTACTTGTTTGCTAAGAGTGATGACCCGAATGTTTACATTGAAGTAATCAATGAAACAATGAGAGATTACTCATTGCAAGAAGGTATGGGTTCATACTTGGCACAGTCTATAGGCGAAAGCGGACAGGCAACATTCACATTCCGTGCAACTAAGTTTACTGAAAGCGGATACGAGCTTATTAATGAATATGTAGTAACTGTTTATAATACAGACGCACCTATCTTAACTGATTTGTGGACAGATAATGCTACTATGAAGACTAAGTTCTCACCGATAGTAAGAAATTATGATGTTGAAATAGGTAAGGATACCGAAGCATTTACCGTACATACAAAGAATACTTATGAAAATGCACAAGTAAGTATGAGTATCGACGGTGGAGCTTATGTAGACGGTGACGTAAGAACATTTGATAAACTTCCTCTTGATACTAAGAACTTTACCGTAACGGTTAAGATAACAGTTGACGAAAAAGACGGAATTTATGTTCTGAATGTAACTCGTCTTGATAAGTTAATTCCTGAGGCATTCCTTGAAAACATTGAACTTGAGGATGAAACAGCTGCAGGCGACGGATTATATGAAATGACTCCTGCATTTGAAGAAAAAGATGCTGAATATTCTGCTAAGGTTAATTACACAGACAATACAATTACATTGACTGTAACAGCTAAAGATCCGGCAAATGATAAACTTGCCGTTACTACAAGCGACGGTAAGGTTACAACGGTAACAAGCGGCACAGCCACTGAAATTACATTGCCGTCAAGCTTCCTTGACAGTGAACATTCAACAGAAACTGTAACGGTAACTGTTGAAAATAAGGACGGTAAGATTGGTAAGTACGAATTGAAGATTACTCGTGATGACAGAGCAAACGGAGATGCAAGACTTGCAAGTCTGACAACCGATAAGTTCGATTTGTCAAAGGTATTTAACCCTGAAATCTTTAGTTATGTTGTTAATATCTCACCTTATGATGAAGATATTACGGTAACAGCAGAGGCTAAAAACCCAACTGACAGTATAGTATTTACTCATAAGGGTAAAAATTCGGCAGAATCAATCGGCAGTGCAAGTGAGAAATTTGAGCTTGACGCGGGCGAAGCTGTAGATTATGTATTCGTAACAGTAGCTGAAACTCCATACACTTATGTAATTAAGATTGTAAGAGAGAACACAGCTTACCTAAGCAACATTATCGTAACAGATACAGTTGATGGAGACGGATACGAAGAACTAAATCCTAAGTTCGATGCAAGTGTAATAAGCTACGATGTTCTTGTAGATCCGCTTGCAACAGAAATCGAATTTACGATTAAGACTACAGAATATAATCCAATCCTAAATATGAGCATTGAAGGCACGCAGGTAGCAAGTAAGTCGGCATCAGAATTAACACATATGTTTGACCTTGCACTTAACCAAAAGTCGTTTACAATCGACTTTGAGATTGTAAGTCAGGTAAGCTCTACGGTAACTAACGGCGGTAAGTATCGTGTAACTGTTACAAGAGATACTGCCGAAACAGTTCCAGAACTTCAAACTTACATAACAGGCAGAGTTCATTCGGTTGCTCAAGGTGACGATACTGCAGAAATAAGAATGTATGACAGCAGCAATAATCTTGTTTCGGTAGATGCAGCAGGAAATACGGTTTACCAAGTTGGTCTGAACGGCAACTTTGAAATCTCGCTTCCTGATGCAGATACATATCATATTGTAATAAGCAGAACAGGTTATTTGGATTATGAAATCACCAACATTGTTTCAACCGAAACTTTTGTGAAAGCTAAATATGACTTTGGTATGATTAGAATTACACCGGGTAACGTTACAGATTATGATGTAAGTGACGGCGTCATAGATTATGTTGATATTAACTTAGTAAATGTATTCCTATATAACATTATTATGGATGACTATACAGGACAAATTATTAAGGATTCGATAACAACAACTGAAGACGGAACCGAGGATGAAACTAAGGATACTGATAAGAAAGACGATTCGAGTGATAATCCTGAACCTCCGGATAACGGAGCAACGGATAATCCGTCAACGCCGTCAACTCCTGACAGCGGAACAACGGATAATCCGTCAACACCGTCAACTCCTGACAGCGGAGCAACGGATAATCCATCAACACCGTCAACTCCTGACAGCGGAACAACAGATAATCCTGAAACTCCGAGTGAAACACCGGATACACCATCAACTCCAAGTGATGGAACAAACAGTGGTGACAGTAAGGATGACAGTACAACGACTGATACACCTAATAAGGGTGAAACAGGCGATAATACATCATCAGATACTGAAACGGGAGATAAATCCGATAATACAGAAACACCGTCAGATGGTAATACATCAAGTGATAATACATCAAATGGTGATACATCATCAGACAGCAAGTCAGATAACACAACAGACAGTGCGACATCAGACAGCAAGTCGGACAGCACAACAGACAGTGTGACATCAGACAGTAAGTCGGATAGCAAATCAGACAGTGCTAAGAGTTCAGAATCATCATATTCTGTTTCAACGGCAGTAGCAGGTGTATCTGCTTATACAGAAATCCAATATGGTGATGGCACTAATACAGCCGGCGCTTATTACGAAGCAAATGGCAAGAAGATAATTTCTTGGATTAACTTTGAGGGCGGACGTGTTGAAAGAGCTGATTGTGATTTTGACGGTGACGGCTCAATCACAACAAAAGACCTTCTGTATGCAGGTATGTATTTTGGAAAGAAGACTCCTGTATTGGATAACCAAGGTCCCGACAAAGTCAAAATAAAAGCATATTAATTAGCTTTAAGGAATCGACAGATTTAATTCTGTCGATTCTTTTTTTTGTTTTATACATTTTATGTAATTTTATTAAACAGTAATAATTGTAACATTCACACAATATACGATAATGAACTGTAAAGAATAAACGGTGTTTTTCTTGAATAGAAATGTTGACTTTTGGTATAAGTTGGTGTACAATTAAAGTATAGAATTATTCATAATAGGGATAATTGTAGCAGGGGGGGAGAGCATGCATATTGGGAAAAAGAAAATCACAATAAGTGCATTTATTGTGGTTGTTTTTATATCTGTTATTGTTTGGGCTGCAACATCTTACCCAAATGCAGCTATATCATTCAGCGGCATAAAAATGGTGGCTAACGGTTCAACAACTCAAGGCTTCGTTGATATATCTCTAAAAAACATTGATTCAACTGCAATATCTTATTGTATTGAATATGATAAAAATTACATAGAGCTTTCGGATGTGGCGACGAATACACCGATTAAAAACCCTACAACTTCTTCGGGAAATGTCGGATATTCATATGATATTGCTCATGATTATTTTGAACAAAATACTGATGATTTCCCAATCGGAAGCTTTGGTGACTTTAAGTTACCGTCTATGATTGGTGTAAGTATGCCGATTATAGGTATTGCAGATGCCAACAACGGCAGAGCAATAATGAACTTCTTGCCGCAAGAAGGTACAACTTCTAAATACATAACAGCGGTAAAAGGTCGTGACGAACATCTTATCCTTGCAAACGGTAAAAATTTAAAACTCGGACGATTGAGCTTTTATATAAAAGACCCTGCAAAGTTTGCAAAGCTTTCAAAAAGCGAACTTAAGGATGTTATTAAAATTGTACCGTTTTCGACAATGATTACGGTGCAGGATGATACTATTACAGATGATGACGGTGTTCATATAGGTTATATCGACAGCAGTGACGGAGATGTCAAATGGTACTCAAGAGCCGATAAAAATGTTGAGTGTAATTTTGAAATTGAAGCGGCACTTTCAAATGTTAAGGCACTGAATGAGGAATTGACAGTTACTTCTTATGACATCTATAAGAATGGCACAACAGATGATTTACTTGATTTCATAAATGATAAAATGTCGATTATATCACTCCAATATGCAGACGGTTCCGAAAGACCGGCAGTGTTTAAGTGGGATAAGACGACAAGCAATCTAAGCTCGATTTCGTGGAATCCAAAAGAAGGTGACTATACGGTTGTTCAAAAATACAATGATGATTTTGATATAACTGTTACAATACATGTGACGCCGATTAATTTGATTGGTTTCACGGCAGAAAATGAGAATTTGACGTATTGGACCGGTGCGGCGGATTATCCTGCAACAATAGACGATTTGAAACTTGCACCAAAAGCAAAACCGATACTTGATAAATATATTCCAAACGGCGGAGTACCGGAGTTTAATATCGGATGGTACCAGCTTAGCACTGAAACATCGCAGCTGCTTGATATACCTGACGATATCAAAAATAAAGTAGTAGGCAAATATACAATTTTGGGACACATTGCGGATATAAACAAAATATCGATTAATTATCCGTGGCTTACGGTAAAGGACAGCTCTGATGTCAACTTTATAAGAAATGTTGTTGATAACGAGAGTGAGCTTCCAAAAGAGTTGGAGGTTGTAAGTGCTGTCACGGCTGATGACGGTACTTTGACAATAACAGTTAAAAATAAAGATGGGAACACAATTCCTGTAGGTACAACATTTGATGTGAGAATGCCGGGCGGAGAACTTATTGATTCTTCAATGTCGGGTTATAATGCTGTTGTAAATGATGACGGAACGGCAACAATTACTGTAAAGGCTGATATTGCAATAGATTCTGAAAAGAAACTTGCACAGATTATAAACCTTGGAAGTAAAGCCGGTAAGTTTGAAATATCATCAACGGAACCGGGAAAAAATCCGGACCCATATACTGAATTCAGTACAAATCCGAGAAAAAATATTTATTTAGACAGCTATACTTTTGATTATTCGGATTTGCAATCGGCAATGTTTCCTATTAAAGCGGGTGTGAGTTTGCCGACAACTGTAACGCTTCCTGTACTTTCTGATTTTGTTGGAACAACATATGATGGATACGACGGTACGGAAATAGGTAAGCTTTCGACCTTCACAGTTGATTCGTGGGATGTTATTGACGGAGACCCTACATTGGTTGGCAGTGTTGTAACTGTAAGGGGTACGCTTTCAACAACGTCATATACAAACTACGGAAATGTTGTAAATGAGAATAATAACACAGTTGAGATTAAGTATTTGGTTGTCAACGGTGATGATAGAGATGAAATTGATGTAATACCCGATTTTACATATGACAAAAAACAAGTTGGGTATGATTATAACGATTTGCAAACAAATTCATTTACTGTTAAAAATATAGGCTCGACCGATATATACGGCTTGACAGCTGCTATTTCTTTGAGTAAAGATGGAAATAAAGAAGCATTTACCATCAGCAAAAAGTTGCCTCAGATTTTACAAAAAGGTGAAAGTGTAGACTTTGATATAACAACTAATATAGGTCTTGATGTAGGAACTTATGAATGTACAGTTTCTGTTATATCAAATGAGGGAGTCCTTAAAACGTTTAAAATCTCTTTTGAAGTTACGGAAGCTCCTACATATAAAATAGAGCTTGTTTCTGATAATGTAAATTATGGTAAAGCAGAAACGGACTCGGGATTATATACTGCAAGTGAAGGTGAAGCTGTTTCAATAACAGCAACTCCCGAAGAAGATTGCGTTTTCACCGGATGGACATGTGAAACCGGTAATGTGACATTCGCAGACAGTACATTGGCTAATACGACATTTGAAATGCCGGCAGAAAATGTTAAAATAACGGCTCACTTTAAAGAGTCGCTTGGAGCGAAACTCAGAGCGACAGAACTTATGGTTAAAGATACAAATGACAATGATCAGGATTTGCATGATCAGAATTGGAAAATTGTAAAGTTTGACCCTGTAAAACGTGAGTATTATGTTGCAGTGCCAAATAGTGTTGACAAAGTAAAGCTTTGGTTCAAACTTAGAGATGAAGCAAAAAATGCGACGCTATCTCTTTCGCGTGAACATAATTCTGTAACTGATACATTGACCACGCCAACGGAGGACACAACGGATAATTATTATAAGTCAGAGGATATAGAGCTTGATGTCAGCCCTGTTGATAACCTGCTTACATTGACGATGACATATGATGATCCTAATGACGATCCTGATGAAGGCGAAGTTACAAGGTCGTATAAGATTCACGTTTACAGAAAAATAGAAGAGTCCAAATTGATGAAATTTAATTATGGTAACTCGCCGTATGGCTTGATTATGCGTGATACGGCAATAACGGATAAGGCGACGGCTAAAAATGAATTTGACAAAAATGATTATACATTTACTGCAGGATATACGCCGGCAGGTGCAACAGTGGGTGTAAATTATTGCGGTGAAGCTTGGACGTCGGGTGTGAATTATGATTTGGATGATACAGCATTGTTTGTTTTGAATTCGGGAACTTTTACAGATCCGGGATATGAAAGCGTTATTAATTCGATTGGCGGAGCGGTAACCGATGTTACCAAAAAGATAACGGTTAATGTTTTAACGGAAACAAATGCGGCATATCAAGATGGCGGTTCTACGGATTATTCATCTGTCAATGCACAGACAATCAATCTGCCGTCGAGCGGTACGATATCCGAATTAAATGCGGAACGAATCCGGCCTGATAAATATGAACTTGTTTATTCATTTGCAGATTTTGACGGTTCAATCGTTTCAATAAAAAGACCGTTAATCTTGCTTAATACTCTTGGAGATGTCAATAATGATAAACAAGCAGATACAAAAGATGTTTCAAGAATAAGAAACAGATTCAGTGCAGATTTAGCTAACAACACAAATGTTACAGGTTATGATGTTGGCGGATTGCTCAATAGATATCGTATCTGCGATGTAAATAAAGATAGAGCGGTGAATTTGATAGATGCAAATAATATACGTGCTAAAAAAATGATTCAGTTCTATACTAATGATGGAGGTGGTGCGTAATGAATAAGATTCTCAAAAGCTTAGTGTCAGGATTTACGTCACTATCTATGTGTGCTGTATGTATGATTAGTATTCCTGCTACTGCGGATGAATACGAAAATATAGAAACACAGGCAACAAACAGAACTTTATCTGTAGATTTTATGGGCAGAGGTTCTACACCAAATGATGCAAGTCCCGGTAAAGCAGGATTTAGCAAAGATGATGTAAACTTAACCAATCCGCTTGAATTTTGGGTAGGTATCGGCGTTGAAAATGTAAACGATTTACCGTTGTTTACTGACGGTGTTTATTCGTTAGATGTAGCGTTTGAATATGATCCGAATTACGTAAAGCCGTATTGGGATAAAACAACTGCATCTTCAACTGCAGAACAAAGCTGGAATGATGAGCTGGTAAAGGGAAACCTGAGCTCAACAGGTGACAGCAGTGCTTGGTGGGATGATACACAATATGAGATTACATCTGTTCGTGAATGTGATATAGATACTGCGTTAAATGATAGAGAAAATAGCACAGAAGCTGCTCAACGTGCTTTAGATGGCTGGAAAATGTGCTATGTGGGTGTGGTATTTAAAGGGAACTCGCTGTTAAGATTTAAAGACTTGGCAAGTAATTCAAAGCAGTATTTGCTGAAATTGCCTTTCGTTCTTTTGAGTGCTCCCGATGAAACTGCGGCAGACCAGAATCCTACTGTATTGAGTATGGTTCGAGGCGGAGATACGTTTGCTATCGGTTCCGGTAGCGACGGTACAAATCCTTATGCATCATGGTTTGCTACGACACATCCGGCTCCGGATGATACTAACCTTAAAAATTTATTTGATTTCAGCGGCGATATAAGTCTGTTTGGAACAAATGATGCAATAGATAATATAGTTGCGGTAAAACCGGGAGAAACTCCGTCAGATCCGGGAGCGACTCCGTCACCGGATACAACTTATTATTTATCATCGGACAAGACTTTACAAGAAGATAAGTTTAAAGCGGAAACTAAAACGTATTATGTAAGTGTTCCTAATGAAACGGAACAAATCAGAATGGACATAAGTTCATCCGAAAAACCGACTGTAACTGTTAATTCGGCAAGCGTCAACGTGACAGCATCAGACGCTAAAAAGTATTCGTCAGATTTATTTGATCTTGCTGAATTGGACAAGACTGTAAACGACGGATATAATAATACTGTTACAATTACAGCCGGAGGTACAACATATACGGTATATATCCGTAGATTGCTGAAACCGAAGATTACATTAAATTACGGTAATTCGCCATATGGCGAAATCATGAAGGCTTCTAATATTGCTGATTCTGATAAACAAAAGGCAAAAGATGCATTTGATGAAAAGAATATTTATAAAGCCCCATATATACCAACAGATGCTGCTGTTAAAATAAAATCCTCAACAGGAAATAGCACTACTTTGAGAACTAATATAGATGCATATTCGTATAGAGCATGGGTTGATGTTGCAAGTTTAAAAACAGCGACAGCTCAACAGCTTGAGGATTTGGAAAATCCAGATATCAATATGGATAAAAATGAAACTGCAATATTTGTTTATAATGGAAAATATTTTGTTGATCCGGGCTTTGTAGCCGAGGATTCATTAGGTAAAACAGTGGATAAATTAGATCGTAGAATAACTGTGCAACGAATGAATAAGGGTTTGAGTATCAATGGTTTATATGATGGTAACTATGTAGAAAAAAATATTGACATTTTAGATCAACCGTCAAAATATTTGTTTACAGAAATAACAAAACCATATGTAAAAGGTGATATTGACAGTGCGTTTATACGACCTGATATATATAAGATGATATACTCATTTGAAGATGACAATACACATGAAAAGGTAGAGACTGCAAGATATGTGATTGTTTTGCAGCCGAGAGGAGATGCAAATTTTTCGGGGTCAATTAATTTGCAGGATGTAAATCCAATGTATCAATATTTTAATAATGCTAATACATATTTTAAAACTGAGGGAACAGATCACGTTATAACTGGTACTGCTCGGTTGGTGTATATATATAGATGCTTAGATTTAAAACCTACAAATTCGATTAATTTGCAGGATACAAATCCGGTATATCAATATACAAATAAGTATAAAGGTTTATCAAGTACAGATAAAGCAAATAGCAATAATCCGCTTGAGGAATGGTATGTTGAGTTGCCGGATTCAATATGACAAAGGAAAAGAAAGGAGAAAAAAGATGAAGAGTAAAAAAATAATGGCACTTATGATTGTGCTGTCAATGTTAGTTAGCATTTTTCCTTTGAATGCTATCACAGCATTTGCGGACGATGGACGTCTTACAGATGGTTCTACAAAAGCAGATATAATCTATGATTATATGAATTTTAAATCTGATTATGATTTGGCAGGAAATGGTGGATCATATACGGATGCAGATGGGGCATATGCTAATGATCATAAATCGATAGTGGCAGAAAAGGTTAGCACGCCTGATAGAGCTGATATACATCAGGGAGATGTTTTTGTATTAGGTATAAGAATATCTAATTTAAAAAGTATTAGGGCTGGTGCAGATGGTATTTTTAATATGAGTATACCATTTCATTTTAATTCTGAATATATAGCTTTAGTTGATGGTGAAGAAAATAATTATTCTGCCGATATGCCAAATAGATTGGGAGGCAGAAAAAATCAGGAATCGATATATAGCTCTACCATGGGTTATGGTGTTGGAGAGGGTAATATAAATGCTAATGTAATTACCTATGCCTTGAAAAGTAGAACACCATCTTATACCGGTGATAGTGATGCATATGTTGCTTTATTTTACTTTAAATTCCTTAAGGATGGTAGTGAAATACCTGATGGCACAAAAATTATAGAACATGAGAGTGATAATACTGACTTTAATATAGGTTTTGGTTCAAATGGTTCATCAGCTTCTTACGAATACAGCGAAGATGATGATAGTATTGATATCAGACCATTGTTTAATATTGATACATCTTCAGTAAATGTTGCACCGGCAACATATACAGTATCATATTATGACAGCTATGATGAAACAACAAAAACATATGGTACTCATATAGTAAATAAAGATACAAAAGTTGCTGAAGATAGTAGCCTAAGCTCTATTTCAGGAGCATCACTTCCTACATCTGCAGATTTTACAGTGCCTTCAGGAAAGTTTATTGATAAATGGTACTATATTCCGAGCGATACAGGAATAGCAACAGAATTTACGACAGCAACAAAGATAAAAGAAGATACAAAAGTTTATGCCACATATGTTAATGGTCACACGGTTACATTCAACAGTAACTATCCATCAGGTACACAGACAACCAAGGATGTTACAGTATCACCGAAAGCCGGTGCAACGATTGCTGAAGCGCAAAAACCAACAGTTGGTACATCAAGTGATGACTTTGAAATACCTGCTGGTTACACGTTTGGGGGCTGGTTTACACAGCAAAACGGTGGTGACAAAATCGTATTTGATGATGGTACAAACACATCATCAGCAACAGATGTTTCTTCAATCACCGATGTTTATGCTCATTGGGTACAGAATGTAACAGTAACATTCCATGAGAATTATGGACAAACAGAAAACACAACAAACAAAACAATCAGTGCCGGTTCAAGTTTGAAATCAAGTGATATTCCGACATTTACAAGAGCAGATTATGCATTTAAAGAATGGAATACAAAAGCAGACGGCTCAGGCACTACATACTCAAATACACAATTACAGGCAGAAACAATTTCAAGCAATACTGACTATTATGCAATGTGGACACCGGAGAATCCGGACAATGCAGTAACATTGACATTTAGTCCTACAGGATGTGACGCACAAGTAACACCTGCATCTATGACGGTTGTCAGAGGTGATACAATTTACGCATATCAGATGCCTACTCCGACAAAGACGTCAGCAACAGGTGATGCATACACATTTAACGGTTGGTACGGAGCGGCTTCAGAATCTGATACTACTGATAAAGCACCATTTACTTTAGCAGATAATAAAACGGTGTATGCGCATTGGACATATGCAGGCAGAGATCAGGTAACTGTAACATTTGATTATGACGGTGCAACATCACCTACTGCTCCGACAACTATAACTGTCGGTAAAGGTGATTCGATTGGCGATGCAATGCCAACAACACCGGTGAAAACAAATTATAGTTTTGATAAGTGGGTAAATACAGCTGATAATTCAGATTTTGATAAGACAACAACAGTAAATTCAGATATAACGGTAAAGGCAACATATAAATCTGATATTACTGTAAACTTTAACATTAACGACGGAACAACTCCGGCAACACCATTTGCTACAGACAAAGGTGCACCTTCAAAATCTTATACAGCACCTTCAGAACCTACAAGAGCAAATTATACATTTGTAGGATGGAATACAAAGGCAAACGGTTCAGGTAAATTCATTACTGCAGCTGATTACGCTACATTAAATGATGTTTCAACAGCTGCCGGTGGAACAAATCCGGTAGAATTGTATGCATACTGGGCAGATGCTCCTGTAACACCGGGTAAATTACCGGGTAATGAAACACCTAATGACAATGGTGTAAAAGTTACATTCGACAGTAATGCATCAGGAAGTGCTTCATCAACAGTAACGGATGCAAATCCGAAGTATGTATATCCGCATCTTGGAGATGCTCTTGGTACATTGATGCCGGAAGCTCCTACAAGAACAAATTATAAGTTTGTAGGATGGAATACAAAAGCAGATGGCTCAGGTACAACATTTACAGATGCAACAGCAATAACAACAACACTTGACGGTGTAACAGCTAATGGAAGCAAATACAACTTGGTTGTATATGCACAGTGGGATATTGCTGATAATGTTGATGCTAATGATAAAGTAACAATAACATTTAATGATAACAAAGACGGCAACGGTGGTACAAACGTTAAGACAGTAACAATTTTCAAGGGTGACTCTCTTGGCTATGATGTAACAGCACCGACCAACAAAGGTTATACGTTTGATAACTGGTATGAAGGTACAGTAACAGGCGGTTCATTGTCAATGACAACTACGGCATTTGACAAGACAAAGCCAATAAACAGTAATACTGATTATTATGCAAAATGGCTGTCGGATATTACAATCAGATATGATGTAAATGGTGGTGTAGGTACATATAATGACGTTGTGGGTGCGCCTACAGCAAACTATACAGATCCTGCACAGAATCCTACAAAAACAAATTATGTATTTATAGGATGGAATACTAAACCTAACGGAGCAGGTAATTTTGTTACTTCAGCAAAATATCCTACATTGAATGATGTTTCTCTTGCAGCACAAGGCAGTGAGGCATCAGCTCCTACAACAGTAACATTATACGCATATTGGGCAGCTGCAAATGTAAATCCGGGAGGAAATGTTATTCCGGATGATATTCCTAAGAACAATGGTGTAAAGGTTACATTTGACAGTAATGTTACAGGAAACAAAACAAATGCAGCAGTGACAGATGCAAATCCAAAGTATGTATATCCATATCTTGGTGATGCACTTGGCAATATGATGCCAAATGAACCAACAAGAACACATTATGTATTCAAAGGTTGGAACACAAAAGCTGATGGCAGCGGTGTAACTGTTGATTCGACAACAAAAATAGACCGAGCGACACTTAAGGATGCACTAAAGGAAATTGCAGGTACAAAGACTGCATATGAAACAACATTGTATGCACAATGGGATATAGATCCTTCAGTTCCGACATCTGACAAAGTTAATGTTACATTTAACAAGAACTTGGATCTTAAGGGTAATGACACATCTCCTCGTGTAGTTACTCTATACAAAGGTGATTCAATCGGATACGATATAACAGAACCAACAAACGGTACATTTGAATTTGACGGCTGGAATACAGAGTTTAACGGTACCGGTACTAAGTTTAATAAGGATACAAAAATAGACGCTGATAAAACTTATTATGCAACATGGTTTAAGTATTTGAAGATTGAGCTTGTAAATGAAAAAGCTGAATATACAGGACAAGTTATTTCGCCTAAGTACAATATTTATCAAATTAAATATGATGATGCAAGCAAAACTACATATACAAAAGTAGCGAACAGCGATATTGCAAAAGATGCAACGCTTCCGGCAGGCTTTACTGCAACTGTAACAGATAAGGATAATGCTACAACAACAATTCAAAATGTCGGTGTTTATACAATAGCAATTTCTATTGATAATGCCGGAACTTATGCAAACGGTTATAAAATCGGTGAACAGGCTTCAACATTTCAAGTAACATCAGCAAAACTTACAGTAAATGTAGATCCTGATACTCAAAAACAAAAAGCAGGTTCATCTCGTAAGGACCCTGTTGTCACTGTAGTTGATGCTACAGACAATACAGTCGGAAAAAGCGAATATGATATTAAGTATTACACATGGACCGACGCAGGTGCTACTCCTGACGGAAATATTCAGAAGAGTGAATTAAGTGAAGTTACTGACATTACAAAGGTTGGTAAGTATGTAGTTGCTGTTGAATTAAAAGCTAATTCAAACTATGTTATTGATTCGGTTAAGTCAACAACAACAGAAGCGGTATTACTTTATGATGGTAAGACAACAGGCTATGCTGAATATACAGATGCCAAAGTTGGCGGAAACATTGTTTATGAAGTACTTGCAAATGACCCTTCGATTAAAGAAATAAAAGCTAATTCTGTCAAGGGTTCAACAGTTGATTCAACTGCATTACCGTTTAAGGATAGCAAGTATGAGAATGATGTAGCATTTGATAATGCGGAAACTCCTGCAATTAAGGATTATTATGTAAGAGTTCCGGATGTTGATGCTGATAGCATTCAGTTTAATGTAACACTTACAAATCCTGATACTACAACAATAACAGCATCAGACGGTACAACTCTTACACCTACAAAGAATGGTGACGGTACATACACAATTAAGGCTCCTCTTACAAATAAGGGACAAACTGAAAATACTATCACTATTACAACAAAAGCAGGTACAGATAATGATGCACCGACTCTAACATATACATTCCATGTTAAACAACTTGTTGAAGCAAAGATTACTTTGAACTATGGTAACTCACCATATGGTGAAATTATGAAGGATTCAGCAATTACTGATAAAACTGCAGCAAAATCAGCATTTAATGAAAAAAATATTTATAAAGCTCCGTATATTCCGACTGCGGTTCAAAGTAAATTAAAATCAGGAACAGGAACAACAGCAGGTCTTTCGACTAATATTAATACCTATTCATATAGAGCATGGGTAGAAGCAAAGAGTATCGCATCAATGACACCTGAACAGTTAGTAGCCTTAAATAATCCTGACATAAATATGGATAGAAATGATTATGCGATATTCGTTTATAATGGTAAGTATTTTGTAGACCCTGGATTTACTGCTACAGATTCAGCAGGAAATCAAGTAACAAATGTTACCAGAAAGATAACCGTTCAGAGAATGACTAAAAATTTGAGCATTAATGGTATATATGATGGTAACTATAAAGAACAAAATATTAAAATAGCGGATCAGCCTTCAAATTATTTGATTACGGAACTAACAAGACCATTTAAAGCAAATGTTTTTGAAGACGCATTAATTAGACCTGATAAATACACAATGACATATTCGTTCGTTGATGAACCAACAGGTAAAACGATAACGGTTAATAGATATGTGATTGTTTTGCAATCTCGAGGCGATACAAACTTCTCTAACTCTGTTAACTTACAGGATGCAAACCCAATTTATCAATTCTTTAATAAACCGGATATGTACTTCAACACAACAGGTAATAGTAATGTTATTACAGGAACAGCAAGACAGATATATTTATACAGATGCCTTGACTTAAATCCTACAAGTTCAGTAAATCTACAGGATGTTAATCCTATTTATCAATATATGAATAAATACAAGGGCTTATCAGCAGCTGATAAAAAGGTTAATAACAATCCTATAGAGGAATGGTACAGTGAGTTACCAAATACACAAACAAATACAAATTAAAAGGAGAGAAAAAAGATGAAATTAAAAAAAGTTTTGTCGATTTTCCTTTCTGTTTCAATGATGTTGAGCATTATGCCCAATGTCTTTGCAGCAGGGGATGATCGATTGGTAGACGGGACATCAAAAGCCAAAATTTCTTGTGAATTATTTAAGTATAAAGAAGGCTTTAATGATGACAATGCAGAGTTTCAAACTGGTTCCACAACACCTCTTGTAGAAAAAATGACAGCTCTTGAAGATACTACAAAAGATAGTGAGTTTTTTGTTGGAATTAAGCTTTCCGGTATAACAAATATTAAGGCTGCAGTTGGTGACGAGGGTGGACTTAATAGTATGTTTGTAAAGCTAAACTTCAACTCAGAGTATATTAAACCCGCAGATACTTATTTGAGTGACTCATACAGTAGATTTGCATACTTGATAGGTGCAAAGAATACTTCTGCTATTTTTGCTAATAAAGCAACAACAAAGTATTTGTTGAATGACGATGCTTCTGATATAACGCCAAATAGTGTCAACATTAGTATAAAGCCAAAGTCAATTAGATATAACGGATCTGATGATCAGTATATTGGTATGATAAAGTTTAAATTGGCAAAAGATGCACCAACAGTAAATGTTCCAAATGTATTGAGTTTTGATGACAATGACTACAATATTAGTTTTGGTGAATATGGTAATGCTGGTTCATTTGAACCAAGTGATGATGACGATTACCTTGATATAAGAACGTTATTTGATTTAGATACTTCTGCTATCAATATTTATGCTAATATTGCTGGAGCAAGCTTAGAAAGTATTAAAGTTAAAAATGCACCATATACAATACCAAATCAATTTGTTGGAAGTGCACTTAACACAACAGGTTTACAACTTACAGGTCACTATGGCGATAATAGTGATAAAGATCTTACAGCTACAGATATGGCAAATGTTAAGTTCTACTACGGAGCAACAGGCGCAACAAGTACAACTGGATTAACTGCAGTTCCAGCATCTCAAAAAGAAATAAAAGATATAGACAATAAGGTCTTGTATGCAGAATATAAAGGTAAAATTGTTGAGATTGGTAAATATGTTGTAAAACCTGTAACAATTACAGAAATCACAGTAAACAACAATACAATACCAACTAACATTTATGATGATACAAATATTAATTTTAATAATTTAACAGTTAATGTAAAAAAGAATAATAACGACACAGCTACTGATCTTCCATTCACAAACTATGAAAATGTCAGTAATGGCTTGGCAATTTACAAATCTAATGCTGATGGCGACGTTCTTGCACAAGTAACAGCTTCAGACACATATACTCACGGCTTAAACTACTTTGTAGTAGCACTTAAGTCTGATACAACAGTTAAGAGTGCACCATTTAAAGTAACATCAGATTATGATGATATTACAATTTCAGCATCAACAAACAATGCTGCTAAGACATCATACAACAAAGATGATAACTTCGACCCAACAGGTATCGTTGTAAAAGCTAAGAAAGCATCAGAAACAACAGGTGCTGATGTAGCATATGATAACTTTGACAGCAATTACAAAGTTGTAATTGCAACAAGCGAAACAGAAGCTAAGACAGCAACAGCTGTAACAGCAAGCACAAAGATTACAGAAGCTATGCTTGATGGTAATCACAAGGTTTACGTTGTTTACACAAATGCAGGTAGCAATACACAATCTGTAGTTTCAGTTGCTACACTTGGTGCAAAGAAGATTAAGAGTGCAACAATTAGCGGTGGAAAGACAGCTTATACATATGGCGATAAGCTTAAGACAGATGACCTTGAGTTGAATGTTACATATGATGATAACTCAACAGGCAAAATCTCATATGCTGATTTGGCAGCAGCCGGTATTACAGTTAAAATCGGTGAAACAGTAGTTAATGCTGACACTGTTATCACACTTGATATGAAAGATAAGACAGTTGACTTTATCTATGACGGTAAAACACTTACTTCATCAGCTAAGATTACTGTAGCTGCAAAGACAGTTTACTACACAGTATCAGACGCAACAATTACAAAGGTATATGATGGCGGATTAACTATTCCTGCAGATCAAACACTACCTACAATTTCAATTAAGGATTCAGCTACAGCATTTGTAGGTACTGACTCATACACAGTTACAGGTACATTTGCATATACAGATAAAAATGTAGGCACAGATAAGAAGATTAAACTAACAACTACACTACCGGAAACAAACGGTAAGTACACATTTGCACCGGATACAGATAAGATTAATGCTGACGGTACACTTAAGACAGCTGCAACAATTACAGCAAAGGCTCTTACAGTTAATGCTGATGCTATAAAAGTTCCTGCAGTTAAGGCTAACCCTAATGCTACAGCTGATGTAACTGCTGATAGCTCATTGGTACTAACTAAGGATAATAATTCATCTATAGTTGATGGAGATAAGGTAACACTTCCATTTACATATAAATATGCAGCTAATGATGTAAAGACACCGGGTACTCCTGATGTAACAGTTACAGAAAAGGCTCTTACAGGTACAGATGCAGCTAACTATTCATTCACTCCTGCAACAGTAATTGTTAAGGGTAGCGTAACTCAAGACGCTATGTCAGATATCGAAGTAACAGGTCCTGACAATGTAACATACACATATCCTGATTTGAAACCTAACTTTAGCGGTTTGGTAGTTAATGCAGTATATGGTACAGGTGCTTCGGCAACAAAGGCTCCTGTTACAAACTACAAGCTATTGGATAAAGCCGGTAACGAATTTAATGATGAAGCAAAGCTTCCTTATGGAGATACAACAATAACAGTATCATACACAGAAGGCTCAGTAACAAAGACTAAGACAATTACTCTAACAGCAAAGAAAAAACCAATCAAACTTTCAGAAATCCAATTTGAGGCATCAAAAGCATATGGTGATGATAATGTAAATGCATCAGCAACATTACCAACAGGTGCTATTGAAGCAGCTGACGCTGATAAGGTTAAGCTAACATTCAAAGCTGAATTTGCAACACCAGAACAAGTTGGTGACGCTCAAAAGGTAACATTCTCAGACTTTAAGTTCGCTAAGGTCGGAGAAGGTACAGAAGATGTATCAGGCAACTATGTATTGGTTAATGATGAAGGTACAGAAATAGCTGCTGATAAGACAGTTGAAGGAACAGGTAAGATTACTCAAGGTACACAAGTGGCTCCTGTAGCTCCAACAGTAAGTGTTGACCAAAAGACAAACAACATTGTTGTAGCAGGTCCTTTGGGTGATAATATTGAATACTCAATTAACGGAACAGATTGGCAGACAGGAACAACATTTACAGGTCTTGAAAATGGTAAGGCATATACTGTTTCTGCAAGATATAAGGCTACAGAAACACTTGCAGCATCTCCTGCATCAACAGCAGACGCTACAACATACAAGAACCACCTTGTAGTTTACAAAGTAAATACTTCAACAAGCCCACTTGCTGAAATCTATACAAACGAGACATCAGCAACAAGTGATAACGATATTAATACAAAGATTCTTACAGCTAAGCCAAGCAAGTTCAAGGCATACTTCACAGATCTTGCAGGTAAGACAGCTATTACATATCCATTCACACTTTCAACAGAAACTACACTTTATATGTCTCAAACAGCCGGCGGCGGTGGCGGCGGCGGCGGACGCAGCGTATCAATTAAACTTGATAAGGATACTGTTTCCGGTGTTGTAGGTGATAAGATTAAAGTTACAGCTACTGTAACAGGCTCAACAGCTAAACCAACATGGACATCATCAAATGAAGATGTAGCAACTGTTGACGAAAACGGTAACATCACATTTGTTGGTAAGGGTACAGCAACTGTTAAGGTTAAGGTCAACGGCGTAGTTAAGAATATTCCTGTAACTGTTAAAGAAGCTACAGCAACACCAACACCTGTACCAACAGTTAAGCCGACAGAAGCACCTGTAATCAACACAGAATATACAAAGCCATACGCTTCAGGTTATGATGACGGTTCATTCCTACCAAATAACAACATCACAAGAGGCGAACTTGCAGCTATGATTGCAAGACTAAGCTATGGTGACGATCTACCTGACGGTATGTATCAAGCATCATTCCCTGACGTTGATTCAGACGCTTGGTTCAACAAGTACATCGGTTATCTTGAAGATAAGGATGTATTAAGCGGTTATGAAGACGGTACATTCAGACCTATGGATACAATCACAAGAGGCGAAATCAGTGCAGTTATCGCAAGAGCTCAAAGATATGATTTGATTTCATACAATGGCATCTTTACAGATGTAACTGAAAATGATTGGGCTAAGGATTACATTGAAACTCTTGCTGACAAGAATATCGTTTCAGGTTATGAAGACGGTACATTCGGTCCATATTCACCGCTAACAAGAGCTGAAGCTGTTGCAATTATCAACAGAGTTCTTGTAGAATCAACACCAATCGTAACATTTACTCCTAATGACATTGCAGGTCACTGGGCAGAGGCAGACATTCTTCTTGCAGTAAATGAAAGAATGGTTGGCGCAAATGCAGTAGTTCCTACAGTAAAACCGGAAGAAACAGCAGCTCCCGAAGAAACTGTTGCTCCTGAAACAACAGTAACTCCTGAAGCAACTGTTGCTCCTGAAAAGACAACAGCTCCTGAAGCAACTCCTGCTGCTTAATAAATATCGAATTATAATAAATGCGATAAATAAAGCAATGTAATGACACAGGGCGGTTATCGCCCTGTGTTATTGCATTTCCAATGGCATTGTCCGTATCTTTGGACAATGCTTTCGGAAATGCAATAACAATTAAAATAATAAGCTGTGTAATTGATTTAACGGAAAAGAGGTGTAATAAATGAAAAAAATATCTGCATTTTTGATTATAATGATAGCAATGCTTATGGCAGGTGTATGTGCTCATGCGGCTGAATTTAGTGTAGATACAACGTCGCTTCCTATGGGTGAGGCATATAAGCCGTACTCAGCACAAATAACAATGAGCGGCGGAAGCAATGACGGATATAGTTTTGAATTTATATCGGGTTTTAAACCAACAGGTCTTACTGTCAACGAGGACGGTTCAATAACGGGTACTCCGACAAGTGCCGGATATTATGCTAATATGAATATCCGTATAAGTAATGTAGACGGTACATACAGAGATGTTACATTTAAGATTAATATAAGAGCGAGATCTATCAAGATTAATATAACTGCTCCCAAGAATATTATATATGACGGAAACAGTTATACAGCGACAGTTAAATGTTATGATTTGAACGGTGGCGAACTGACAGACGCTGTACCGATTATAAGATACGGTAAAGATAATCTTTCGTCTGTAACAGATGCCGGAACATATTATATTGATGTTTATGTATCGGGTTGTATCATATCGGAACGTGAGGGTGATACGCATATTCAAATTGAACGTCAAGGTGCGTCAATTTCATTAAGCGGTGACAAAGAATATCAATATGACCAATTACCTCACCCGCTTACGGCAGCTGACGTAACGGTAACACCGCCTGCGGCAGGATATGTTATTGAGTATAGCAGAAACGGCGGTGAATACACAACCGATGTGCCTGTTTCAAGCGGTATATATACTGCAAGGGTGCATACAACAAACCCTAACTATGAAACGATATATGACGAATGTACAATTAAAATCATAGGTGAAAATGTAAACTTTACGGTAACAAATACATCGTTTACATATGACGGAAACGGTCATAAGGCAACTGTTTCTTCCGATCCCGCAGATATTGGATATAAAGTTACATATACTAATTCAAAGGGTGAAACTGTAGAAAATCCGACCGATGCAGATGTTTATACGATAAAAATTACACTTGATAATGATAAAGTGTATTCAATCGGAAATGATTATGATAATAAACTTACAATAAGTCCGCAATCGGGTCACTTTACAACGGATGAAAGCTGGGTATATGACGGAAAGACGCACAAACCGAATATGACGGTTGACGCACCGTATGATGACAGTAAATATACAATAACATACCGTAAGCAAGGTACAGAAACTGACTTGACTGAAATTACGGATGTCGGTGTATATGATATAATAATTACTTTCCCGAACGGCAACTATATTGCAGATGAAACATCATCGAAAACAATAACGGTTACGCCGAAAACAGTTAATTTTACGGTTACAGACAATGTAGTTGATTATGACGGTAAGGAACATACCGCAAAGGTTACACCGACTGAAGCTTTGGCATCGGATTTGTATTCCGTAAAATACGTTAAACGTGATACAGAAACAAAACTTAACAGTGTTATAAATGCAGGTGTGTATGATATAGTAATTGAACTTGCAAACAGCAACTATACTTTAGACAATTCTTTCAGTGCAACAATGACTGTTAATGTTACATATACATTTAATTTGGGTAATTCACCGGCTGCTATGATTTATAAGGATACGACGCATGATGCGGAATGGCAGAAAGAAGCGTTGGATTACCTAAAGGCAAATCACAAATTCAGTGAAAACTATTTGCCGAAGGACTGCATTGCCGATATTACATATAATCCTATAAATAACATTGATGCAGACGGTAACGAATATACTGTAATAACAAGCGGTCTTGATAAATTTGTTGATCCAGGCGTGAATATAAATGACGGTTCGACATCTGATACTATAAAAGGGACGGTCAGTGCCGTATCCGGAGTAGAAGGCTTGTATAAGGTTACATATCAAATCAACGATTCAACTATGGAGAGATATTTGTTAGTTGTGGACAGAAGAATAGGTGATGTCAACAGTGACGGCGCAGTAAACGGTATTGATGCAAATAATCTTGTTGGTAAGGATGCTGATGTGAACGGCGTAAAACAAGCGCGTATTTGGGATGTAAACAAGGATGGCAGGATTGACAATAATGATGTTAATGCAATCAGAAACAGATTCTCTGTAAGATTGGAAGCTTATTATCCTTGGTTATAATTTGACATTGGAGTTATGATGAAACAATTTTGGAGTTGATTCGTCATAACTCTTTTTTGTTAAAAATATTGAGAAACGGTGTTAAAAACAGTCGTTTTCAGTGTATAATATTGACAATTTCAAGTGCTTTGTGGTATTATAAAATATATAATAAGGATAACTATACATTGTTAAGATATATGAAAAGAGGAATTAAAATGAAAAGAAAAGCGGTTTCTATAATATTGGCTTTATCAATGCTTTTACCGACATTGAATTTTGCGGTGTCGGCTGATGAAATCAAAACAGAAATCAATTCGGAGCAGACTGAGGTTTTGGCAACTTCATCTCCGAATGAAAAAAGTACGGAAGAAAATATAGCGGCTACAAATGTACCGTTGGATAATTCAACGGATACTGTAAATATAAATAAAAATGATGTTGCACCTATGACAAACGGAACAGACCTAAGTTCAGATTTACAAAACGGCGATGTGACAATTAATACAGACGGTACATATTATATCGGTTCTGTTGATGTTACAAATACTGTGACGGTAAAAACAGGTGTAAAGGCGGATTTGACGGTTGAAAATGTAACGATGACGTCTGCAACAAGTTCGCCTATTATAATTGAATCCCGTGCAGTTGTTAATTTGCACATAAACGGCACAAATACCGTTACTGCTACAAAAAGAGGTAAGGCAGGTATTAATGTGGCAGCAAATAGTATAGAGTCGGATTATTCGATTTTGACTATTGACGGTGATGGTATTCTTAATGTAACAGGTACTGCACAAGCATCGGGAATCGGTGCGAATCAAAATCAAATACATGGTAAGATTATAATAAACGGCGGTACTATTAATGCTGTCGGAGGAATGAAAGGTACAGCTATAGGCGGAGGTATGAAAACATCTGGTAATGTCAGCGGATGTACAATAGAAATAAACGGCGGTATCATAAATGCGAGTGCAGGACGATACGGAATAGCCATAGGCGGTGTGGAGCGTCAGCCTAATGCGGAGATTATCGTAAATGGCGGATATATTAAAGCAACAGCCGATGCTTCGGTGACTTATTCCATAGGACCGGGAAGAATGACTCCCACAACAGAACAATTTGGTGTAAATAATATATACATAAACGGCGGCAGTGTAGATGGTACGTTCAGAAGCACAGATTATGACAAAGTTCAAGATAAGTATGGAAATAAACTTAAACAAGTAGTTCTGACAATGCCGGATGCAGTTGAAATGGCAAATAAAGAAGTTACTGTCGGCTCATGGAAAACAGTAACAGACAGCGAAGCAAAGCTGTATGTATATGTAACAGAAGATACAACAGGCTATGCCGTAACATATGCCGGTAAAATATATCGTACAGACGATATAGAAAACCAAACAACACTGACAGAATATTCGGGTTCAGACTGTACATGTACAGATGCAAATTCATCAATTAAATTATCTGTACCTGATGAAATAACTGTAAATAAAATTGTCGGACAGACAAAAATCAAATTAACAACTGATTTTGAAAAATCAAGTGACTGTACTTATCCAACTCATATTCTTAATTGTACATATACATTAACAACAGCTGACGAAAATGAAACAGCAATAAGCAGTGATTTGGCAGAAGTTGTGGACGGATATATAGTTGCACATTATAAGCAGGGAACTCATAAAATTCGTGTTAAGGTAACAGCAACTTTAAATGGATATATTTTTAATAATTCAAAAGATATTTCTTTGACGGGTGATGATAAATCGCAGTTTGATATTTCAAAAGGAAATATCAAAATAACAAAAAACAATGATAATAACGATATGGTAACAGTTACGGTTGGTACAACAAGCTATGATATTCCAAAGAATATGGAAATATATATAGTTCAATCAACAAGTCAAACAAGTAATGTAATTGAAGTGGTACAGGGTGCAAATCCTACCATTGTTTTAGATAATATTAATATTTTATCTCGTTCATCTATAAACAATGCATTGACGATAGGTGACTATGTTGAACTGACCCTTAGACTGAAAGGCACAAATAAAATTGAGTCACAATCTGTAAATCTTGCGGCGGTAAGAGGTATAACGGCTACTTCAAAACTTATTGTTGAAGATTCGGGCGATAATGACGGTGTTATAACATTTAAGTCTGCAAACGGCGCCGGTATAGGCGATATGAAGCAATTTACTGTAAACAGCGGTACTGTATATGCTTATGGCGGAAATGGCGGTGCCGGTATCGGAGGCGGTAAGGACGGTTCGGGTATCAACGTACTTATAAACGGCGGTAATGTTTACGCATATGCCGATGATGATTCTGAAAGTAATGCGGCAGGTATCGGAGGCGGTACAGGCAGTGCATCGGGAACAAGCGGCCGAGGCGGAAATGTCATTGTAAACGGCGGTTATGTTAAAGCTGTCGGTAACGGCTCAGGTTACGGCATCGGTAACGGTGGAAATAAGACTCCGTACGGCACTATTACAATTAATGGCGGAAGTGTAGACGCAACTCTCGGAACAACACCAAATAATGACCCATCATTTGATGCGTTTAATAATTCCGGAACAATTCCTGCAACTAAGTATAATCAGTATTTGGTAGAAACAACGGTTGACGGAATAACAGATGAGCAAGATGTTGAATACTCACTTGTTTCTGATAATGATACAGGTGCAGAAAAGAAAATAAAAACACGTACAGACAAAAACGGTAAGTTGTATTTGTATGCAAATGCCGGAAATCAATGGATTCGTGTATACAAAAACGGTACAACATATTACAGATATTCAAAAGTTGATTCGATGTCAAAGAATACATTTAATTGTACAAACAATACAGAGATAAGTGTATCTTCTTTCAAAATTCCGGGTCAAATCGGGGATACTGTGATAGATAATGAGAACAGAGTAATCTCTGTAAAAGTACCTTATAACATCATATTGAAAAACATTACACCTAACATAGAATTTATCGGTGCATTTACTCAAAAAGATGCAATGAAATTTAATAATACAACATCAGCAACGTATAAAATAACGGGTAATGATAAGAGTGAAGTGACATATACTGTAAATCTCACTTTGGATTCAGAACATACCGAAAAGCAAGCCGATGTTTATGATGTTTCAAATGGCAGTGTTTATGTAACTGATCTTTATGTAACCTATGGCGGTGTACAATATAAAACCAACGATTTAGGATATGTAATAACGGGAACATCAACAGAAAATATAGTTAACCTTGATTCGGCAACGAAACTTCCGCCTGTTACATTGAAGAATCTTGACATAAAAATGTCTAATTCTGCTACTCCGATAAATATTATGGGAAATGTTGATATAACAATAGACGGTAACTGTACATTAAGATCAATGATGGGTAATGCCATTTCTGTAAAAAATTCGTATTCAAACAATCCACAGCCTACTATAAAATCAACAGAAACAAATCCACTTGCCAATCTGCTTGATGTTCAAGGCGGAATAGGTGCAAATGCAGTAAATACCGAGGCGAATACGAAGCTGACAATAACAGGTGTACCGACAAATCTTACTGCTGTTACCGGAACTGCAGTCGGTGGTGACGGTGAATTTATTACAGACAGTAAGACGTATATTAATATTGCCGAAAACAGTACATCAACAGTTAAAAATGCGAACGGAGATAATCTTTATCAAGTAAAAGCAACATTGAATGGTGCAAAGGGAACAGAAAATATTTGTACATATGAAGATACAGATTATTATATTGGCGACGACCATATATTGTGCTTAATGGTTCCTAACGGTTCATATAATATGAGTGTAGGCTATAGCGAAGATGATTATTCAGGTACAATAGAAGTTGACAGTGCAATGGCAGAAGGAATTTTATATTCCGTATATGTAGAGTCGGTTACTTATGACAGCTCGCAAAAAGACAATAAAGGCGGTAAAGTTGACTTTACTGTTAAAGGTGTGTCAATTATAGGCAACGTTAAAATAAGAGTAAAGAGCCTGGAGGATATTCCTCTTGTTTTGGAAAGTGACGTTATTAAAGACTCAGACGGCAATTATGTTGCGTCGATAACTCTTCCGGAAAACCAAAGTGCAGAAAAACCTGTTGTCTATGAAGTATATTATGATGTTAAGAATAAAGAAACAAAACTTAAAAATAACTTAATAGTCGATTATGATAAAAGTGTGTGCAGTATAACGAATTTTGAAATAGACGGTCAGCTTGGTCAAAGTACAATTTATGAATCGGAAGACAGTCATACAATCACGGTTTATATGCCATATGATCATGAGTATCAAGATTATTATACGCCTTCAAAACTTACATATATCGGCGGAAGAATTTCAAATGACAAAGGTAAACCGATACAATATACTGTTGATATAAACGGCTATGCGAGAACAAAATATACGGTAACTGCTCAAGACGGTACAACGACTGCCGATTATATGATTAAGATATATAAAGAGGCAACTCCGGTGATTACATCTCTGAGCCTTAGAAACCCAACATCAAGTGCGGCTTCTACCGTTACGGTAAAAATAATCGGACGTGCATTGAGCAGTATAAAGAACGCGGAAAACGAGAATAACAGAAAGGTATATATTTATTCTGATGACGGACTTGATCCTGTCGAGGCAACATATGACCTTGTAAACGGTGTTGATACATATACGGCAGAAATCAATATTCCTGAAAATACAAGCGATACAGAGGATAAAATATATACATTGAAAGCTAAAATCGGCGATACCGAACAAACAAGTGTTAATTCAACTATACGAGTCCCGAGAAAAGAGCGCGGACTTATCGGTATAAATGATTTTACAATCAATAATCAAATAGGCGATACAAAAATATCGGGTGAACAAGGTAAAAATATAAGCATTACAATGCCTTTTGACGCGGATATTACATCATTGCTGCCGAATGTTGAGCTTGAAGATATGTATGCGACATATTCGCCGGCTACAGAGCAGGACTTTACATCTGATGTAGTTTATACGGTTACAGCGGAGGATAAGGTTACAACTAAGGATTATACTGTTCATGTTGAAAAACAGGCAGCACCTCAAGTGAACAGCATAACGTTTGAAGACCCTGAACAAAACTCGGAAAGCAGAGTACAGGTTCGGATTAACGGTGATAATCTTGATAATGCGGCAAATGCACTAAACCATGAAAAAACAATTACCGTAAGTGCAAAACTTGTAAGCGGTGAATCTGAAGGAAGCGGTATATCAACTGCAATCGCACAGGTTGACAAAACCGATAATTACATTGCTACGCTTAATGTTCCGAAGAATGATAATGATACAAAGAGAGTTTATGAATTATCTGTAAGTGCTTGCGGTGAAAAACAGGATTTGTCTGGAAATACAACGCTTACCGTTCCGGAAAGAAAGTCGAACAGAAAAGAATTGACAGATTTTGTTGTTTCGGAAAACCAAAGTGAAATTTCAAGAAACGGAAATAAGTTGTACTTGTATGTACCGTACAACACGAATTTAAACAATGTAATACCTAAAGTAAGTCATACAGGTGTATCATATACACCTACAGATGCACAGGATTTGAACAGTACAAAAGAATACACCGTCATTGCAGAGGACGGAACAAAAAATGTATATCAAATCAATGTATTGAGAGAAGGCGTTGCAAAGGTAAACAACGTAAACATAAATCAACCTAAAACATTTAATGATACTGATATAACAGTTGATATAACAGGTCAGTTTATACCGTATTTAAGAGATGATGAGGTTAAGGATACAATGGAGGTTGTTGCAGTACCTCGTGGTGACGGAGAAACTCAAAAGGTAATGCTTGAATATGACGGCTACGGAGGTCATGCAATCGGTAAAGTTACATTACCTCAAAATGATACAAGTGAGGATAAGAAATATGACTTTAAAATAACGATTAACGGCAGAGAACAGCAAATCGGTTTGTCGGGAATTGTTACAGTACCGCATAAAGAAAGCTGTAGAATTACAGGCTTTAGAATTAACAACCAGACTAAGGACGCCGAAATCAATGATGACGACAATACAATCACGTTGTATATGCCTTATACGACTGATTTAACGGCGTTGATGCCTAAAGTTGATATAGACGGTAAGGATTACACACCAAAGGGAACACAGGATTTCACAAATCCTGTACAATATACCGTGACAGGTGACGGAGGTGTTTCAAAAACATATACTGTAACAGTTAAGCGTTCGGGTATGCCGACAATAACAAGTGTATCGGTTTCAAATGCTCCCGAAACATTTAAGGGCAGTGATGTTAAGGTTGAAATGTCAGGTATTTTCAACGAAAGTATGAAAGTTTATGCCGTATCGGAGGACGGAAATAGCAAGATTGAATGCCATGATGCAGTTGTCGGCGATGTAACGGACGGTTTCAGAAGTGCGTCTGCAAGTATAACAATGCCTGAAAATGATGATACTGAAAATTCAAAGAATTATACATTGGTATTTGATGTTGACGGATTTGAAAATGTATCGTATGTTCCGCTAAAAACTGTTACAGTTCCGAGACGTAAGACGAGGACTATAACTAATTTCTATGTTCAAAATCAAGTTGGCAGTGCTGATATACAGGATAAGGATGTTTATGTAAAAGTACAGTATGATACTGACATAAGCAAGCTTACACCGAATCTCAGAATTGATGGTGACAGTTATGCGCCGGAAGGGGAGCAGAACTTTGATAACGAAACAAAGTCACTTGTATACAAGGTATCGGCGGCGGATGATGTGGACAGAGAATACACTGTACATATTTCAAGAGATGGTAAACCTACTATTAACGAGGTAAGTTATACTTCACCGGTAACGTTTAAGGGCGGACTTGTAACAGTAGGCTTGAACGGTATATTCTTTGAAGATGTAAAGGTGTATGCAGTGCCTATAAGCGGTGGTGCAAAGATAGAAGGAAAAACAATTTCATTTGAAGATAAATCAGCAACAGCAACTCTTAATATTCCTACTAACTACAATACTGAAAGTGAGCAGGAATACAGAATTGAATTTGTTATAGATGGTTTTGATACAAATTATTCAAGTGAAACAAAAATCACAGTTCCAAGACGTACGACTCGTAAGATAACTGAATTTACATTGCCTGATGTGCAAGAGGGTGAAACGAAGATAGATGGTACGGATATATATATATCATCACCGTATATCTATGATTTATCATCTGTGACACCGCAAATCACGTTTGACGCTGATGAAATATCACCGAGTGCCGATACCGCGCAGGATTTCAGTAATTTGGACAATCCTGTTAAGTATACGCTTTCATCGGCAGCCGATGAAGATGTAACTTATACGGTACATATTGAACGTGGTGGTGATGATCCGTATTTGGAGAGCTTGACTGTTGACGGACAGTACGGTGAAACAGAGTATGAAGACGATAATGTAAAATTGGTGTTGAAGTCAAGTGCAAAGCTTAACAGTGTTGAACCTGTTTTGCAAATACACGGCGACGATTATTCGCCAAAAGGTGCGCAGGACTTTACAGATTCAGAAAAAAATCCTGTTGTCTACACAGTGAAAAACAAATATGGTGTAGAACATAAGTATTATGTAACGATAACAAAGAAGAGATCAAGCGGAGGAAATAAAGGATCATCAGCTACTCCTACACCGACTCCGACCGAAACACCGATAACGACAGTTGAACCGACGAATTCGCCTAAACCGAATGACGGAAATCAAACACCAAATCCAACGGAAATGCCGATAACCAAGCATGAACCGTATATAAGCGGTTATGAAGAAAACGGCGTGGTACAATTCAGACCGGATAATACAATTACTCGTGCGGAAGTGGCGAAGATATTGACGGTGCTTGACGGTGACTTTGATGTAAATAAAACATATGCTAATAAGTTCAGCGATGTACACGATGGTACATGGTATCAGAATTATATCAATTTCGCAGTAGAAAAGAATTATATTTCGGGTGATGAAAATGGCTTATGCCGTCCGGAAGATATGATTTCAAGAGCAGAATTTGCGTCTATAATCGCAAGATATATTAATATTGAACCGTTGGACGGCGAAGATAAATTTACCGATATTGTAAGACTTGATTGGTGCAAAAAGTATATAAATGCCTTGGCAGAAAAGGGAATTGTTACGGGTTATGAGAATGATGAATTCTTGCCTGATAATAAGCTTACAAGAAGTGAAGCAGTCGCGATTATCAACAGAATTACTGATAGAAAAATGACTCCTGAAATTCTTGAAAAATTAACTTGCCCGTTCAGTGATGTTTCTGAAACACATTGGGCATATAATGATATACTTCTTGCGGCTTGCGAGTATTAAAAAAGAATGACAATTTAAAAGAAGAACCATTAGTTTGGTTCTTCTTTTTTGTTTTGGGGTATTCAAAATAAAGATGAATATGTGAGTGGGGTTATTGACACGGTGATTTTGATTAGTGATTTAACGTTTGATATAGTATGTAGCAGCCTATACAATTTTGCAGGCAAATTTTGTTTGAAAACATTCTGTCGGAATAAAAGAAAAACCTTGTAAACATTACTGTTTACAAGGTTTGTGGTGCCGATGGTGGGGGTCGAACCCACACGATGTTGCCATCACGGGATTTTGAGTCCCGCGCGTCTGCCAATTCCACCACATCGGCAAATTACCCAATTATAATACCATAAATATCTTCTAATGTCAAGACTAAAATCAAGAAATAAGTATTTTTTCTATTCCGCCGATATATTTTTTGAAAAGTCTTGCGATAAATCCTACAAGAATAGCGGCAACAATAGTTCCTTCGCGGACGCCGTCAAGGTGTTTGAACATTATAAATGATAAAATTGCCGCAATTATTGTCATAGACGAATCGAATGCGATTTTGGTTTTACCGAAATCGGTACTGAACACATCGGAAACCGCTCTGACGGTTGCCTCACCCGGTAACATTGCAACGTTTGCGACCATTTCCATAAACACACCGAAACCGAGAATTAAACAGCCTACTATAAGTGATACAACTTTCATAGCATATGTTTCGGGCTGCATAAATCCGAGCAAGGACATTGTTAAGTCAATGAAGAATGAAAACAATGCGATAATCGGCAGCTGCAACAAGTTTTGAAGTTGAAAATTACGTCTTAAAAGAATTACTTGAAGAATTACAAGAAAAATATTAAAAACCAACGTAAACATTCCGACTGTCGGCGTAAAACCAAGACTTAGAGTGTAGGGGATACTTGTAATCGGTGAAGTACCGAGTCCGGCTTTTGTGATAAAACTTACGCCGAGTCCGTTGACGAAAAGTCCAACAAGTAAAAATATGTATCGTTTAATTAATTCTGTTTTGTCTGTCACTGTAATTCCTCCGTATTTGTCATATTATTGCATATTTTAAGAAATGTGTTGATAAACTGCTCCTTTTCACTTTCTGAAATTCCGCCCAAAATCTCATTTTCGACTTTTTCAAAAGTATCATTCACTATTTCTTGAAGCCGTTTGCCCTCATCGGTCAAATACACATATAAAGAACGCTTGTTTCCGTCCTTTGTTTGACGTATAATAAGCTTTTTTTCTTCCATGCGTGACAGTATACCGGTAAGCGTTGCCGGCTCGATTTGGCACCCTGTGGCGATTGATTTTTGTATGCAACCGTTATGCTTACCTAAATAGTCAAGCACTTTCGGCTGACCTGCTGTGAGTTTATAGGGGGATAGAGCGTCCAATACCTTTTTTTGAAACAATGATTGGTTTACCATTATCATATAATGAAAACTTTTATCCATAAAGCACCTCTATTATTAGTATGCTGATAGTTAGCTTGCTAACTATTATAACTCTGTATGCGAATTTTGTCAATAGGCAAAATAAAAACCTAAACTCAAAAGGGTTTAGGTTTTCATGAATTACGAAACTTGTTTTTGCAATGTTTTATATAAACTTGTTGTATATATGCCTGCACCGCCACCTCTTGAATAGTTAAAGAACAATATTTTATTCAAAAGTTCGTAAAAATTTGCCCTTGATATAGGCGATTGTGCGTTTGCGGTATCTTCGCTATCGATAAAGTTTCTTTCGTAAGCGGTGCTGTAAATATCGCTTGGCTCGCTCAGTCTTATTTCTTTGATTTGAGAGCTACAATCGTATGTACTGCCTGTCATTCGTATGGTATAAGTCAATGCTTGAAGATTGGTAAGATTATCTTCAAGCTTTAATTCTGCTATATCATCCAATGTCAGCAAGTTTCGGGAATGAAGATGAATAAGTAGCTTTTTTGATGAATCATCAATATTGTTCAGGCTTTCAAATTTATCAGACGAATACCAACGATTAAAATACGACTCGCTCGGCATTGTATAAAATTTTTGTATTGTGTTAAGTGCCTCTTGAGTTGTGATGTATTCGCCTTTGTTTAAATCGTCATCTGAAATAATGCCGAATTCAATTAGCGGAGTTAAATCTCCCTTTTTGTATTGGGTGATGTGGACTTCTCTGTTGTCGCCGTCCCAAGTGATGTTTAAACGAAAGGCATTTGCAACATCGGAAAGCGGAATATATGTGGAGTCATTGATTATTTGCGGTGCGACTTCAAGAGGATTTTTATAGCTATGTGTGTTACCTTTATATATGATGTCACGAGTTGCTTGCGTGTCACCGATTATTAGATTTAATGTAGTTTCATCTTTTGCGATTGTAACCTTTTGCGTGGCACCGTCCCAATCTACATTGTAGTCAAGATATTCCAAGATTGCACGTACAGGTACAAGTGTGCGGTTGTTTTCGATAATTATAGGTGCGTCCGTAATCATTTCTGTATCGTTAACATACACTTTCACGTCATTGTCAGCCAAAGCGCATGGCACGATTTGAGCAGTAAGAGCAAGTGCGGAAAGCAGGCTTATAATTCTTTTTTTCATAACAACACTTATAATTCTTTTTTTCATAACAACATCTCCTTTTCCGTAATTTACAATATTTATAATCGAATTATATCATATCGAACAGATTTATGTCAATAATTAACTGTAAAATAACACAAAAAAATACTGTCCTCTCGATTTAGGAGAGGACAGTATAATTAAATCGAATTAGTAAACTCTTACTGCACCTGCGTATTGAGAAATACGGTATTCTGTGTTGATTGAAGAAATCTTAACAACGTCACCTGTTTGAGGAGCGTGAATCATATTTCCGTTACCTACATAGATACCAACGTGGTGAATGTTTCCGCCCTTACCGAAGAATACAAGGTCACCCGGTTGTAGGTTGTCACGACTTACATAAGTTCCGTTATTTCTTTGGTCTGCCGCTACACGGCTTACACTGATACCGTTCTTTGAACATACATACTGCACAAGACCGCTGCAGTCGAAACCTGATGGGGAAGTACCGCCCCAAACATACGGAACACCAAGATATTGCATTGCTGTGTTTACGATAGCTTGTCCCTTTGATGAAGATGACGGAGCCGACTGTGTTTCTTCTGATTGTGAAGATGTTGACGGTGCAGATGTTGCAACGTTGGCTGCGGCTGCGTTTTGCTTGGCAATTCTTTCTGCTCTTTCAGCGGCTGCCTTTGCGTCTGCAATTTCCTGTTGCTTTTGTGCGATAGTGTCTTTTTCTATCCATTCGCCTGTGAATTGAAGGGAAGTATTGATAACGTAACCTTCTTTATAGTCATCACCGTAGCAAATCTTTATAAAATCATTTTCACCGCTTAGTACATATACATAAGTACCGTCTGAAAGTTCTTCTATAACATCTGCGTCAGTGTTTGCGGCACTTCTTACTCTTACAGATTCGCCTGAAAGTGTAACTTGAGCAATTCTGTAATTAGTATAACTCTTTTTAGCCTCGTCTGCAAGGTTTTTATCTTGAGTTATCGATTCGCTCGGAACATAACCTGTCTTACCGCCGTTATAAGCTATTTTGTACCAACCCTCTGAGTTTTCCATAACTTCAACTTCTGTACATACTTCGACTTGGTCGATAACGTTAGCCTCGTCTGACGGAGTTTCTCTTACGTCAAGCGAACCGTTTGAGATAAGTACATAGCCAAGAGGGTAAAAACTCTTTGCCGCGATTTCGCTTTCTTCTGCTGTATTTTCAGCAGAAGTTTCTGTAGGTTCTGTTGAAATCTCGGCAGTACCTTTAACTGCGTCTGTAATATCCTTTTGAGCGATTGTTATGCTCTGCTCTGCTGCTGCCGCATTTATTCTTTGTTCTCTTTCTGTTTTTGAATTGTTTAAGCCGGATGCTTGTGCTACTGCAAGTGAACTTATCATTGCTACTGCTATTACAGCAATAAGTGAATGCTTAAAGTTCTTCATAAAATAAAACCTCCTAATGATTTAAGTTTTCTTAACGATTACTTAAATTGCATTTGTATTTCTAATATATTTCTAAAACATTACAAACAGGATTATACACCACATTAAACCATTTGTCAACACTTTTTTAATCGTATCGTATTCTTTTTGTAACAATTCAGTAATAAAACAGTAGCTTTTGTAACATAAAACGAGGGGTAAAATGTTCAATATGTCGCATAAACAGTGTGTTTTGTAGGCGGAATAATGTAAAAGTGTACAAAATTCAAATAATTCAAAAATTACAGGATTTCAGCCTAATATTACAGGCAGATTACGTGTAAAGTATGTTTCTTTGTAAAAATCGGTGTATTTATATTACAAAGACGTTACAAAGATTACAAAAGTTACATTGCCGTTGTAAAGAAAACTGCGATTTGATATAATTAAAGCATACAAGGAGTAAGAAATATGGTTGAATATATTAAAATCGCCGTATTCTTTTCGATTGGGGTGTATATTTACGAACGTACAGACATTGCGTTTGCATTAATTTTTCTTTTGTCCCTTATAATGGTATTGACAGTTGTGTCGGTTTTTAAACATAAATTCAATACAAAAATACTTGTTATGATGACGGCGCTTGTTATGGGCACAGTTCTTTGCAACGCCCAAGTAAGCGAAAATGCACATGATTTGTATAAGTATGAAGGGCGGTATGTGACTGTCGTCGGTCGTGTGTGCGAGATACCGCAGGACAGTGAAGAAGATGAAAATGTACGATATGTAATCGATGTGCGTAAAGTAAATAATGAAAAGGTAAGGGATAAAATCCTTCTTACTTCCGATAATAAGCCGGAATACGGTGATACCGTAACTTTCGGCGGATTTATCGACGAACTTCCTGAAAAATTGAATAGAAATGGCTTTGATTATAAGAAATATTATAAAAAATTGGGGATTTTCTTTAAATCATACAGCAGTGAAGTTAAACTTTCGGACGAAGTGATAAAAGATTATTCACCATATGCGATTAACAATTCGTTTAAGAACTCAATTTCAAAATTAATTGACAAGCATTACAAGGGCGATTACAATGCGATAATGAAAGCTGTGCTGATAGGGGATAAAAAAGAATTTTCGGACGATTTTGATAAGATACTTACCAAAACGGGTACGAAAAGATATTTTTATTCTTCGTATCTTCATATAATGCTTTTAATGTCCTTAATAACGCTTGTTTTGGGCATATTCAAAAAGAGGACACGCGATATTTTGACGGTGTTTCTTCTTATTATATATGCTTTCGCAAATGCAAACAATACCGTTTCGGTCAGATTGGCTGTGATGATAGCGGTAATAATATTTACCGAAAGTAAATTCGGACGTAAATATTATCCGGATATAGTCGGTATAACGTTGCTTGCGGTCGGAGCGGCAAACCCGATAATGCTGTTTGACGCAGGATTTGTGATGTCGGTGCTGTCGGCAATTATGATATATTACTTTTACGACTGTGTGCACGGTAAACTTAAATTTATACATATAAAATACATTCGCAGACTTTTTGCGATAGGCATAATTTGTACAATCGGACTTTTGCCTGTTTCGGCGTACTTTTTCGGTGCTGTTTCGATATATTCGATTGTTTTGTCAATAATAATGTTGCCTTGCGTGACGGTGATTATAGTGCTTGCACCGATTTTGCTTGTAATGCTTGCGGTATTCAATACCGCACCGCTGTTTAAACAGGCGGTTGACTGTGTGCTGTTTATACTAAAACTTGTGCCGACAATTTCATATAAACTCGGTCTTGTATCGCATACAGTTGCAAAACCGAATTTGTTATTACTTATTATATACACTCTTGCCGTTGTCTGCGGAGTGAAATATATTAAGAAGAAAAACAGTCAAATGCGTATTGCGATTTTTGTTGCGGCGGCATTGATGACTTCGTATGTAATAGGCGAAGTGATTAGTACAAATAATGTGGAAATTACATTCGTCAATGTCGGTCAGGGTGACGGTGCGGTAATTCAAGCACCGTACCGATTTAATGTGCTTATAGACGGCGGTGGTGGTAATTCGTATTCTGATTACAACCCCGGTGAAAAGGTGTACCTTGATTATCTTGAAACAGAGGGGATAACAAAGGCAGACAGTGCGTTTGTAAGTCATTATCATCAAGACCATGTGCAGGGAATTATAGCGGCAATGGAGAATATAAAGGTAAGAAATTTATTTCTGCCCGATAATATGGAGGGCAGTGAATGGCGTGAGGCACTTGAAAATACCGCAAGGGAAAACGGCACGACAGTGCATTACATTTCACAGGAAACACTTCTTACTTATAATAACGGAATGACAATAAGAATTATTCCTCCGTCAAATAAGACAGGGTTAAGTGATGATGAAAATGATACTTCATATGTGTATTACGTTGAGTATAACGGTTTTTCTGCAACATTTACGGGTGATATGTCAGCATTTGCCGAAAAGAATTTGATTGACGACGGAAAAGCAGGCAAAACGAACTTGTTAAAGGTTGCACATCACGGCTCGAATACCGCAACGTGTGAAGAATGGGTTGAAAAATTAACTCCCGAATATGCGGTTATAAGCGTCGGTGAGAATAATCCATATAATTTGCCGAATGATGATGTACTTGAAAGACTGAAAAATACACAGGTTTTTCGTACTGATTATGACGGCGATATAAAATTTATAATACATAAAAACGGCAGTGCCGAAACTGATATATATAATAGGAGATAAGAATGGCGGAAAAGAAAAACGGAAATTTGTTAAAACTGAAAAAACAGCTTAAAGAGGGTATTTTAGCACCTTTGTATGTGTTTTACGGTGAGGAGGATTACCTGCGTGAAATGTACGTTAATAGGGTAAAAGACTGCGTTCCCGACGGCGGATTCCCCGACTTTAACCACATAAAAATTGAAGGCCGTGACGTTGCGTTTTCGGAATATGACGACGCGTGGGAAAGCTTTCCGATGATGACGGAGAAAAAGCTGATACACATTAAGGACAGCGGTATTTTTCAGTTGAAAAGCGGAAAAGATGAGGCATCGACAGAAGAAAAAAAGGAATTTTGGACCGAAAAGTTTAAAAGAATATCTGACGATACGGTCGTGATTTTCGATGAAACATCGGTTGATAAAAGAAGTGCTTTGTATAAGGCGGCGGCAAAGGTCGGAACAGTGGTTGAATTTACTTATTTGAGTGAGGCTGACCTTGTGACGTGGGTTGTCAAGCAATTTCTGAACGCAAAAAAGAAGATTTCAAAAGAAAATGCGTATTACCTTATAACCATATGTGACAGTGGTTTGGCGAGCATTAATAATGAAATTAAAAAGCTGATTGATTTTTGTGATGAAGAAATATATAAAACCGATATTGACAGAGTTGTTGCAAAGTCAATGGAAGTTATCGTTTTTGAACTTACGGACGCGATTATGCTCGGCAATACACAAAAGGCAATGGAAACGCTTGCCGATTTAAAAACGGTCAAAGAAAATGTGTTTACGCTTATATATTTAATGCTTTCGACATTTGAAAAAATGCTCCGTGTAAAATTAATGAACGGTGCGCCGCAAGCTGAGATTGCATCGGAAATAGGCGTTTCGTTGTTTGTTGCAAGAAAATATATAAACAGCGCAAAAGGCTTTTCGGAGGATTCGCTTGTTTGGATGCTAAGGCGAGTTGCGGAGATTGACTTGGCGATAAAAGAAGGACGTGTTGAGGAGTGGAATGCATTGGAACAATATGTTGCGGAATGTATTTACAGAAGTCACAAATAAAATTTATATAAAAAGAGGGAGAAATTATGAAAAAACAACTTATTGCAGTGGTGTCTGCGTTGGCAATGACGTTTGCGTCATTACCGTGTGTGAGTATTGCGGCGGAAAATGTGACGAAACCCGTTTTACAGTACACGTTTGACGGAAACAAACAGCTTGCCGATCAAAACGGCAAAAATGAATTGAAACTGTCGGGCGGTGCAAGTGTAACTGATGACGGTAACAAGGGTAAAGGTCTTTTGCTTGACGGTACGGACGGCTATGCCGAATTGCCGGATAATATTCTGTCAAGCGATATGACGATTACAACGTGGGTGAAGATTAATAAATTCACAACATGGGGCAGAGTTTTCGATTTCGGTACGGACTCAAACCAAAACTTTTTCTTTGCACCGTACAGCGGCGGTGCTTCAAGATTGGAGATAAAAAACGGTGCAACCGTTGATACAATGGATTGCACGCAGGAAACCGCAAAAGATTGGGTAAACTATGCGATAACAATTAAAGGCGATACCGTTTCATATTACAGAAACGGCAAACTTATAAAGAGTAAGTCGGGTATAAAGGATATATCCGAACTTACAAACACTGCTAATTATATAGGTAAGTCGCACTATGACGGCGATGCATATTTGTCGGCGGTAGTGGACGATTTCAGAGTTTATAACACCGCACTTTCACAGGACGAAATATTAAAAGTTATGGCTAACGGTGAAATAAATGCCGATGTTATGCTTGATTCATATGCGATAGACGATGAACAGATTGTGACAGGAGACAGTATAACTTTACCGCAGGCAGACGGTATTGTGTGGAATGAAACAGATAATCTCGGACTTATAAACGCCGAAACAGGTGCGGTTAAGCATAATAAAACCGCCGAAACAGTAACACTTGTGCAGTCATACGGCGGTGTAGACAGAGAGTATACACTGTATGTGACGGGCAGTGAGGAAGAACCTTATTCGATTAATATTGATGCGTCGGACAGGAGTAAGGACGTTTCGGACGATATGTGGGGATTGTTCTTCGAGGATATTAACTCTGCCGCAGACGGCGGACTTTATGCGGAAATGGTGCAAAACCGTTCTTTTGAAAAGAGTGATGAAAAAGAAGGACATTTATATAATTGGGGACTGTATTCAATATATAAAGAGCCTAACAGAGAGGACGGCAAATATTATACCGCTGAAAATATACAGGTTAAAACAGATAAACCGATGAACGAAAATAATCCTACATATATTACCATTCCGAAAGGTGAAATGATTTGTAATGACGGTTTTTATGACGGAACCGAATGGGATTGCGATAAAGGTACATCTTTCAGCGGAATGAAATTTAAAAATGGCGAAAAATATGATTTTTCGGTATATGCACGCGGCGAGGGTGAACTGACGGTGTCGTTGGGAATTGTAATAGATGAACATAAGGCTAGTTTTGAGGTTGAAGCTTTTAATGAGGCTGCTGCCGTTATAAAATGTAATTCAAAAGACGATTGGAAAAAGTATTCTGTTACATTCACTGCTGACGAAGAACTTGAAAGTGACGGCAGCGGAATTATTGTTAAAAATACAGGCGACAGTGACCTTGATGTAGATATGGTATCGCTTATGCCGGAGGATACATACAAAGGACACGGCTTGCGTAAGGATTTGATGGAACAGCTTGAAGCAATGCACCCTAAATTCTTGCGTTTTCCGGGAGGTTGTGCCGTTGAGGGACAGACAATGGATACGGCTTGGAACTGGAAAGATACAATCGGTGATGTGTCGGAGCGTAAGGAAATGATAAACATATGGAATCCGTCTGCGACAGAGCCGTATATGATGACTTACGGACTTGGTTTTTATGAGTATTTCCAAATGTGCGAGGACTTGGGTATGGAGCCTGTTCCTATTTTGAATTGCGGTATTGCGTGTCAAGTCCGCAGCGGAAGTGCAACGGACGAAGAACACCTTGTTCCTATGGACAAATTACAGCCGTATATTGACGATGCGCTTGACCTTATCGAATTTGCAAACGGTACTGATGAAAGTAATGAATGGGTGCAAAAGCGTATTCAAATGGGACATAAAGAGCCGTTTAATATGAAGTACATAGGTATCGGAAATGAGCAGTACGGCGATATTTACTTTGAAAGATATGAAGAATTTGCAAAGCAGATACACGAAAAATATCCCGATATTAACCTTGTAACAACGTCAGGTACTGCGTCAAGCGGAAGTTCAAATGACCTTGCATGGAATTGGGCGAATGAGCATGAGGAGCTTGCCGACCGTATGGACGAGCATTATTATGAAACAGCCGATTGGTTCAGACAGCACGCTTACAGATATGATAATTACAGACGTGACACAAATACAAAGGTATTTTTGGGTGAATATGCGTCAAAGGGTAATGCTTGGTATAACGCACTGTCAGAGGCGGCGTTTATGACAGGTCTTGAAAGAAATGCGGACGTTGTGCGTATGGCGAGCTACGCGCCTATGTTTGCGAAGTACGGCAATACACAGTGGTCGGCGGCGGATATGATTTGGTTTAATAATTCGGATTACGTTCTTACACCAAATTATTACGTTCAGTCACTGTTCTCAAATAATCAAGGTGATTATTCTTTGCCGACAGAAGTTAAGCTGAACGGTATCGAAAAAGACGGCGCACTTCAAGGCGGTGTTGCAGTTGGAAGTTGGGGAACACATAACGAATTTAAAGATATAGAGGTAAAAACGGAAAATTCGACTGTAACTGTTGATAAATTTGAATGGGAAACAACAAACGGTGATTGGTCTATAGACGATAACGGTGTGATTTCTCAAATGTCGAATAATACAGGCGCGGTATGCTATTATGCAAGTCCTGATATGCGTAACTATACTTTGTCGCTTAAAGCACGCAAATTGAGCGGCGGCGAGGGTTTCCAAATAGGAGTTGCGGCAGATGATGCATTGAATTATTATAGAGTTAATATAGGCGGTTGGGGCAATACAACCGCAAAGGTACAGCACATTGTAAACGGTGTAAGTTCTTCTTCGGGTAACGTTGCGGAACAGTCGTATGTCGGTAACGTGCATATAAATGATAATGAATGGTATGACGTTACGGTTGAAGTGACTGATGATGAAATCAAAGCATATTTGAATGATGAATTTATATGCTCATATAAAAAGCCTAAGGAATACGGTCCTGTGTATTCGTCAAGCGTGTATGATGAGGAAACAGGTGACGTTATCGTTAAGGTTGTCAATACAATGGACAGTGACGTAAATATCGGAATGAATGTATCGGGCGAAACTATAACGTCAAATATCGCAAAGACAACTGTTATGTCGGGCGATACAAATTTGGAAAACAGTCTTGATAATAAAAATGCAATCGTACCGAAAGAAATCGAATTAACAAACGCAAGCAATAACTTTACATATAATGCGCCTGCCGATTCATTCAGTATTATAAGACTTAAAACAGGAAACGGTGGAAGTAAGGCGTATATTTCGGGATATGAGGACGGCACGTTCAGACCGGATAATACAATAACCCGTGCTGAGACGGCGGCAATTATAGCAAGATGTTCGTCTGATTTTGACGAAAATAAGACGTATTCAAGTGATTTCACTGATGTGTTGGGTGATGAATGGTATGCAAATTATGTCGGATATGCCACTGAAAAGGGGTATATTTTGGGTTACGATGGCGGTCCATTTAAGGCTGACATAGATATAACACGTGGAGAATTGGCAGTTATTTTGAGTGAATACGGCTCATTTGACGGAGATGGAATATGTACAGAATTTTCAGATGTGCCAAACGATTATTATGCAACAGGATATATAAAGTCGTTGTATGATGAAAATATTGTAAGCGGATATGAGGACGGCACGTTTAAGCCTGATAATTCAGTAACTCGCGCGGAAGCGGTTACAATGATGAATAAAGTGCTTGCTAATCCGATAGCGGAAAATGTAGAAAATCCGTTCGATGATGTTTCGCCAAATCATTGGGCGTATAATCAAATTATGACCGCAGTACAGGGAAAGTAGCGGACTGTCTCATATGGTATAACGTGGGATAACAATAAAATGCCACCCCTCAGTCAACTGTGTTGACAGCTCCCCTCAATGGGAGCCAAAAGCCTCTCCTTGAGGAGAGGTGTCACGAAGTGACGGAGAGGTGGCAGATGCGATATAACGAAAGTAGGGGACGGCACGTCGATGTCCCTTGTAAGATAACCGTAGGGGCGACCATTGGTCGCCCGTTGAAGAAAACACAAAAAGGGCGACCGATGATCGCCCCTACGAAAGCCACTCTTTAAAGGAGAGGTGGCAAAAATAAAAGGAGAAACACAATGAAAAGAGAAGATATAAACATACGTGATCCATTCATATTGCCGTATGAGGGCAAATATTACCTATACGGATCGCGCGGAAGTGAAGTGTGGGAGGACAACGCGACAGGGCTTGACGTATACGTCAGTGACGACCTTGAAAATTGGTCTGAACCAAAAGAGATATTTACGCGAACGGCAGATTTTTGGGCGGACAGACATTATTGGGCGCCTGAGGTTTATGCGTACAACGGCGCGTTCTATATGTTTGCGTCATTCAAATCGGCGGACAGATATCGCGGAACTATGGTATTAAAGGCAGACAAGCCGGACGGCAAATTTACGGTACACAGTGAGGGTACAATTACACCGCCGGATTGGGAATCGCTTGACGGCACGTTATACATAAGCAAAAGCGGTAAGCCGTATATGATTTTTTGCCATGAATGGGTACAGGTAAATGACGGTGAAATGTGTGCGATTGAAATGAGTGCAGATTTAAAAAGAGCAGTCGGTGAACCGATTTTGTTGTTTAAAGCGAGTGAGGCGAGCTGGATTGCCGAGGCACAGAAAAACAAAGGTATATACGTTACGGACGGTCCGTTTCCGTACAGATGTGCTGACGGTACGTTACTTTTGTTATGGTCAAGTATGGGCGAAGAAGGATATACAGAGGCTATTGCAGTGTCGGATAACGGCGACATAGACGGTAATTGGGTACAACGTGACGAACTGCTGTTTAAAAAAGACGGCGGACACGGTATGATTTTCAAAACGTTTGATGACAAATTACTGTTATTGTTACATTCGCCGAACAAGCATCCGCTTGAACGTCCTGCGTATTTTGAACTTGAGGATAAAAACGGAATGTTGTATGTGAAATAGGGGAAAAGTGATGAAAAAAACAATATCTATAATTATAAGTATTGCAATGTGCGCAATGCTTGCGTCCTGCGGCGGTGTGAAGAACGAAGTATCTGATACAGAACAGCCGACGCTCATAGATACAATGAGCCTTGAAGAAAAAGTGGGACAAATTCTGTTTGTGCGTTGCGTTGATGACGAACAAACAGATGATTTAATGAGTATAAAACCGGGCGGAATATTGATGTTCGGACGTGACTTTGAGGGACTTACAAAAGACGAAGTAAAAGAAAAAATACAGAGTTATCAAGATAAAAGCGACATACCGCTTATAATCGGTGCGGACGAGGAGGGAGGAACGGTTGTAAGAGTAAGTTCAAACCCTAATCTTGCACCCGAAAAATTCAAGTCACCGCAAGAGATTTACAATGAGGGCGGAATGGACGCAGTAGTTGAAAATGCAACGGAAAAATCGGAACTCCTTTTGAGCTTGGGAGTTAATATGAATCTTGCACCCGTTGCGGACGTTTCGACAAATCCGTCTGATTATATGTATGACAGAAGTCTTGGACAAAATGCGGAAGTTACGGCTGATTTCGTTTCAAAGACGGTAACGGCAATGAATAACGCAGGGATTATGAGCGTATTAAAGCATTTTCCCGGATATGGCGGTGTAGGCGGTGACAGTCATCAAGGCACTGTTTATGACGACAAAACTGCCGAGAGCATACGCGAAAACGACTTGCTTCCGTTTAAAGCCGGAATTGAGGCAGGTGCAAGCAGTGTGCTTGTGGCACATAATACGGTCAATGCACTTGACAGTGAAAACCCTGCGTCACTTTCGCCGACAATTCACAATATGCTTAGAGATGAGTGCGGTTTTGACGGTGTTATAATGACAGACGACATTGCTATGGGTGCAGTCGCAGATATGGAGAATGTGTACGTTAAAGCGGTAAATGCGGGTAACGACTTACTTATAACGACCGATTATCAAACAGGTTATAATCAGATTTTAAATGCGGTTAAATGCGGTGAAATCAGTGAAGAGACACTAAACAGTGCAGTAGAGCGAGTGCTTAAGATGAAAGGGCAAATATAAAACAAAGGCTGTCGAATTTCGACAGCCTTTTATAATGTCTGTAATTTATCAGCCTTTGATTAGGTTCTCATACTCTTTTTCAGGCATCGGCTTTGCACAATAGAAACCTTGAATTGTATCACAATGCATTTCTTTTAATAAATCGTATTGACTTTTTGTTTCAATACCCTCTGCCGTAACCGACATTTGAAGTGTATGTGCAAGCGATATTGCGCTCAAAACAATAGCCTTTGACTTATCGTCTGTTTCAAGTTTATCGACAAAACGTTTGTCAAGTTTAACGATGTCACAAGGCAGAAGATTAAGCATATTAAGTGAAGAATATCCGCTGCCGAAGTCATCAAGCAAAACTTTAATTCCATGCTTCTTACATTGTTTTGTAAGCGAAATAAGTAAGCTTTCGTTTTCTGCAAGAATACTTTCGGTAAATTCAACTTCAATCAGATTTAGCGGTATTCCGTATTTTTCAACTGTTTTGATATGATCCTCAACAAAGTTTTCGTCCAATAACTGCAAGAGTGATACGTTTACCGATATTGGCGAAACGTCATAGCCTAAATCGAGCCATTTTCTTATTTTGGCACAAGTTTCTTCAAGTACATATTTGTCAAGCTTAACAATATCGCCGTTCTTTTCAAACAGCGGTATAAACATACCGGGTGAAATTATTGTTCCGTCAGGCTTTTGCCAACGTACAAGTGCCTCTGCACCGTTGAATTTGTTTGCGTTAATATTGAATTTAGGTTGGAAATAAACCTTAAATTCTTTGTTTTTAATAGCATCCTCAAAGCCGTTTTCAATCGTTTTCTGCATCATAATATCATCACGTTGCTTTGAAGAATATATTGCATATTGCGATTGTGAGGACTGTCCTTTCAAATGCTTTTGTGTTGTTCTTGCACGATTAAGCATTGAATTTATATTCATATTTCTGTCATCCACAAGATAAATTCCGACAGATACCGTCATATTATATACACCGTCTGCCGGACTGTATAATTTAAGCGAGTTAAAGAAATCTGCGCAAGCTTTATCTAACGACTTAGTATTGTCGTATGTGATTAATGCGACAAAGTGGTCGTCAAAAATTCTTGAACACAATTCTTTTGGCTCAAGTCGCTTATAAATGGCAGACCACAAAAATTTTAAAGCTCTGTCGCCTTCGTCATCGCCGAAAAAGTCATTGATATATTGGAAATTGTTTATATCAAGGTTAATTAAAGCATAATTTTCATCAGGATTGTTTTTCAGTATTTTCTCAGCCTCAAAAACAAATTTTGTGTATGACATACCGCCTGTAAGACTGTCAACGTAAGCCATTTCCTCAAGCTGCTTTTGACCGGTGGCTTTTGCTTTGATTGCCGTATGCAATAGGTAGAAAAATACGATTGAGCAAAATACGATGAACAGGTAACAGCATATAAGAATTTGAGTTGTGTACTTTGTCACAACGTTTTTTGGCACAACGGTAAGTATGTACCAGTCGTTTATATTAAGCGGTGTATAATAAATGTATTTTTCAATGCCGTTAAGCATTATTATTCCGTCTGATTTACCTTCTTTTAAATCGGCTTGCATTTGCTGTATGGCACTGTCATTTTTGCTTGACGCTTGACTCATTTCGTCAAACAGATTGTCGAATGTCAATCCGAATGAACCGTCATGAGATGAGCCGACAATTCTTTTTCCGTCACTGTCAATGACGTAAGAATATCCTTCGTTTTCAAATGTAGGCGTTGAAATTGAATCTGCATATCGGGAAGTCAGATATGTAGAGAAAATTACGAATTTATTTTCGCCGTCTATTCTTATGGGCGTAGTGCATACAAGAAATGTAAAATCATTATATGAATCGCAAAAGAATTTAGTTTCTTCGCTGTTAAAAGCCTCTTTTGTATTAGGAAATTGCGATAAGTCGATTTCGACTCCGTTTATGTCGGTAAGCTTGCCGTCAGGTGTTACAATTCCTAAAAGATGCTGTTGATTAGCGATTTGGCTATGCTTTAAAAATGTAAGAATATCGTCAAAAGAGGCATAACCCAATTTTTCTATATAAGATGCCGCATTTTCTATGATTTTTGCATCTCTTCCGAGTTCAAGACTGAAAATAGTCTGATTTTGGTGTGAAATTTCAGAAAGAGTAGAAATCGTTCGTTGATTTGCCGCATAGGTAATATAACTGGCATAGCTGATTATAACAATAGCAATAGTGACAAGCAGGGCAATTAAAAGACCTAAACTTTTTGATATTGTTTTTTTATACATATATTCTGTGCCTCCCCAAAAAAGAAAATATGAATAATTAAATTATAAGTATAATTATATTATCATAATAGGCAGAACAGTGCAATAATTTCAAATAAAAAAACACATATAAATGTGTTTTTTTGGAGATTTTACACTAATATATATCCGATAATGAGTCGATGTTTGTGCGGTCAAACATAATCGGGTCGCCGAGTATTATTTCGCTTGCATTGTCCTTGTCAGCGGTGATTGTCTTTTCGCCGAGTGAACCGGCGGTAAATGTTTCACCTATGCTGCCTGTTATTTCATTTTCGTCAAGGGCTTTAAGCGTGTAGGCGGTAAGGTAGCCGAGATCGGTCGTATTCCATATGTACAATCTGTCGCACGTTCCGTCTTTTATGTATTCGGATAATTCACTCGGAAAACCAAGTCCTATAAGATTTACATCCTTGCCGGATTCTTTAAGCGCTTTGGCGGCGGAACTCAAGCCTATTGTCGTAGGAACGATAATAGTTTTAATAGCGTCATTTTGCAAAAGATATTGTGTTTCCGTGTAAGATTTGGTTGCATCATCATCGCCGTAAGCTATTTCGATAAGAGGCATATTGCTGTATTTTTTGGGATTTTCTTCTATTTCGAGCTTTAGATAGCGTATCCATTGATTTTGATTCGGTGCACTGCCTGTGGAAGTTAAAATCGCAAAACCGCCTTCACCGTTTGAAACGTCATACGCACTCTTTATAAAATTTCGTCCGAGTACTTCCGGATCGGCTTGTTGAATATGCGTTTTTCGTGAAATTGAATTTACGGGTGCATCAACCGATATTACTTCAATGCCTGAATTCAGAGCCTCGGTAAGTGAAGATTCAAGTGCGTCGGCATCGTTGGCGGAAATGGCAATTCCGTCCACGTTATTATCTATAAGTTCGTTTATAATTTCAATTTGTTTGTCGGCAGTTGCGGAAGTAGGCGCTTTGTATATCGCTTCAATGCCTATTTCGTTGCAGGCACTTTCAAAACCCTCAAAAACTTTTTGGCTATACGGATTTTGTATATCTTTTCCGACAAAAGCATAGACGGTTTCATTTGCTGATTTCTCCGAAGGAGAAGGAGTCGATTCGCTCTGCGGAACAGAACACGCAGTAAGCAATGAAATGCTTATCGCCAATATAGAGGGAATTGAAATTAACTTTTTTATATATTTCTTCATAAGTGTTTCCTCCTCTAAGTCATACATTTTATATTAGTAATATTATACACCATAAAAACATAAAAATAAATATAAATATCAGTCAAAAATAACCAAAAAAAATCTTTTTTAAAAAAATAAAAATTTTTTTAAAAAAAGTGTTGACAAAGTAAAAAAGGTCTGCTATAATAGTCAATGTTGTTGGCCGACACAACAGGTCAGCGCAAATGGGAGTTTAGCTCAGCTGGGAGAGCGTCTGCCTTACAAGCAGGATGTCACAGGTTCGAGCCCTGTAACTCCCACCAAATACACTTTATGAAAATAAAGTGTTATGGCCCGGTAGTTCAGTTGGTTAGAACGCCAGCCTGTCACGCTGGAGGTCGTGAGTTCGAGCCTCATCCGGGTCGCCATATGCCTTTGTAGCTCAGTCGGTAGAGCAAGGGACTGAAAATCCCTGTGTCGGCGGTTCGATTCCACCCGAAGGCACCACTTCACAATTCTATGAATTGTGAAAAATGCGGGAGTGGCTCAGTGGTAGAGCGTCACCTTGCCAAGGTGAACGTCGCGAGTTCGAATCTCGTCTTCCGCTCCATTTACTACAAGACAAAAGACGCAAAAATATGCGTCTTTTGTTATTTGTATCCGGCGCCATAGCCAAGTGGTAAGGCAGAGGTCTGCAAAACCTTTATTCCCCAGTTCAAATCTGGGTGGCGCCTCCAATAAGGAAGATGCTGCGGCTTAAGAATATACTTAGGTCGCAGCATTTTTTATATAAAATTTGATTTTGGTATGGTGGTATGATATGAAAAAGATAAAGAAATTTTTTGCCATACTTTTGATATTAGCAATAGGAATAGCCGTGATTAATTCGCAGACAGACTTTTTCTTGAATTTCGGAAGTTATGTTCCGTATCTTAAAGAAAATTGTCCGGAGGTTACGGAGTCGGTTTCGGCATTGTCCGAACGTCTTTCAAGGGTGACGGATTATATTCCTACACCGTCCGAGCTTATGGCAATGATAAAACAGGAGGATTTACCTATTGATCCGTCAGATGTGGCGGTCAATGCGTATATACAGAACAGTCCTATGCTTTCGTTTTATCCGAACGAAAATATTTCTATGATTGCGGATTATGACAGAATACAGATATTCGGAATTGTCGGCTCAAGAAGTAAATCAAATTTGATTGCGGCATTTATCGATGAAAACGGTGAAACGCTTGAACAGGTTTCGATTACGGCAAATTCCGAAAATAGTTTTAATAAAACAATATCAATTCCGAAAACGAACGGCTCATCTGTCGGTGTTGACGTGTATACCGGTGATAAGCCTTACGGACAGTTTGAAAGCTGGGTGTATAATTATGTAAAACTTGTGCGTGACGGCAACGGCGGTTGGGTTATCGAACAGTCACCTGTGTTTGAACATAATAAGGCGATGTATGAAAAGGATAAGTCAATTAAAGAGGCACTTAAATACACCGCGTCTATACAATCAAACAGTGACAGTATAATCTCTATCGCAGAACAGCTTACGGCAGATAAAACGACCGACTATGAAAAAGTGCTTGCGTTGCACGATTGGATATGTTCTTATATGTATTATGACGTTGACAGCCTGGCAAGTGACGAGGCACCGCCGTATTACGCAACGGATATAGTAAAGAGCCGTAAGGCAGTGTGTCTTGGTTTTGCAACGCTTATGGCGTCGCTGTGCAGAAGTATTGATATACCGTGTAATGTCGTGTCGGGATACGCACTTGGTGTCAGTAATGATACCGCATGGACAGATACAAGTATTGCAACCGACGAACAAAATCATGCATGGAATGAAGTATACGTTGACGGCAGATGGATGATTGTCGATACAACATGGGATTGTGCAAATAAAATCGAAAACGGTGAAATGAATAAGGGCGAAGTTTCACATTTGTATTTTGACGCAAATTTGCAGTTCTTCTCAAATAATCATAAAATATTGGAATACTCAAAAAGAAGATAATTTAACGTTCGTAGGGGCGACCATCGGTCGCCCGAGTAGCAGATAATAGGTAAGAGAGAAAAGAGCCACCCCACAGACGGCTACGCCGCCAGCTCCCCTCAATGGGAGCCATACGAAAGCCTCTCCTTGAGGAGAGATGTCACGAAGTGACGGAGTGGTGGCAAATCGAAAGGCAAGGTAAAGCCACCCCACAGACGGCTACACCGCCGGCGCCCCTCAATGGGAGCCGTACGAAAAGCCTCTCCTTGAGGAGAGGTGTCACGAAGTGACGGAGTGGTGGCAACACAACAGCAGGCAAGCCAAAAACACAACACAGGCTTGTCTGTTTTGGATATAAACAAAAACAAAGGGAAAAATAAAAGGCGAAACAATGAAAATAGGAAATTTTGAAACAGAAAACAACGTATTTCTTGCACCGATGGCGGGAGTAACTGATTTACCTTTCAGAAAAATATGCCGAAGATACGGTGCAGGACTTGTGTATTCGGAAATGGTGAGTGCGAAAGGACTGTACTACAACGATAAAAAAACCGCCGATTTAATGCGGATAGATGACGAAGAACGTCCTTGTGCGATACAAATATTCGGCTCTGACGCTGATATAATGGCGGAAGTGATACCGAAAGTTATGGCGGTAAAACCTGATATAATAGATATAAATATGGGCTGTCCCACACCGAAAATCGTAAACAACGGTGACGGCAGCGCATTGCTTAAGACGCCCGAAAAAATAGGCGAGATAGTGCATAAAGTTTCTTCCGCGTCGCCTGTGCCTGTGACGGTAAAAATTCGTAAAGGTTGGGACGATGACAGTATAAATGCAGTTGAAGTTGCAAAGATTATAGAACAAGGCGGAGCGGCGGCGATTGCGATACACGGCAGAACGCGGGCAGAGTTTTACAGCGGAACGGCGGATTGGGATATAATAAAGAAAGTAAAAGAATCGGTTTCAATTCCGGTAATCGGCAACGGCGATATAAAATGTGCCGAGGATGCGAAAAGAATGATTGATATGACGGGTTGTGACGCGGTTATGATAGGCAGAGGCTGTGAGGGAAATCCGTTTATATTCAGACAGGTCAACGAATATCTGAAAAACGGCAAAGTGAACTTTGAACCGACTCCTCAGGACAGACTTGCACAAGCGTTGGAACATATTGAAATGCTTGTTGAAGAAAAGGGCGAAAGCCGCGGAATAAAAGAGGCGAGAAAGCATATTGCGTGGTATATCAAGGGACTTGCGGGTTCGTCGAGATTAAAGGGCGAAGTTTTCAAAATTAGTGATATTGCCACAATGCGAATATGCCTTACAGACTATATTAATCAATTATAATAAACTTTAAAATGACGTAAAAAAGGTCTTGAAAAAAACCGCAAAATTTGTTATAATTAATAAAATTAATACTAATGAGAGGAGTTATAAGAATGGAAGAAAAATTTTCTAAGGAAGGTCTTACATTTGATGATGTATTACTTGTACCGCAAGCATCTGATTTTACACCTAACGAAGTTGACTTAACAACAAAACTAACTAAAAACATAACGCTTAACATACCGCTGATGAGTTCGGCAATGGATACTGTTACAGAGTCGTCAATGGCTATTGCAATCGCACGAGAGGGCGGAATCGGAATAATTCATAAGAATATGACGATTGAACAGCAGGCTGCGGAAGTTGATAAAGTAAAGAGAAGTGAGAACGGCGTTATAGCCAATCCGTTCAGTCTTTCTGAAAACCATACGCTAAAAGACGCAGATGAGCTTATGGGTAAATATAAAATTTCAGGTGTTCCGATTTGTGATGACAATAACGTGCTTATCGGTATAATTACAAACCGTGACTTGAGATTTGAAACAGATTTTGCAAAGAAAATTAAAGACGCTATGACAAGCGAAAATCTTATAACTGCTCCTGTCGGAACAACTCTTTCAGAGGCACAGAAAATTCTTTCAAAGCACAAGATTGAGAAGTTGCCGATAGTTGATGAGAAAAATCACTTAAAAGGACTTATTACAATAAAGGATATTGAAAAAGCTATCCGTTATCCGAATTCTGCAAGAGATAAGAACGGCAGACTTTTGGTCGGTGCGGCAATCGGTGTTACAAACGATGCATTGGAAAGAGTTAAGGCTGTATATGATGCAGGTGTTGACGTTGTTGTACTTGACAGTGCACACGGTCACAGTAAGAATATCATAAATAAGGTTAAGGAAATCAAGGAGGCATTCCCTGATTTGGACTTAATCGCAGGAAATATCGCAACAGGCGAGGCGGCAGAGGCACTTATTAACGCAGGCGCAGACTGTGTTAAGGTCGGTATCGGTCCGGGTTCAATCTGTACAACCCGTGTCGTTGCAGGTATCGGTGTACCGCAGATTACTGCTGTATATGACGTAAGCCAAGTTGCAAAGAAGTACAATATCCCTGTTATCGCCGACGGCGGTGTTAAGTATTCGGGCGATGTTGTAAAGGCTGTTGCGGCAGGTGCTGACGTAATTATGCTTGGCAGCTTGCTTGCGGGTTGTGACGAAAGTCCGGGCGAATTTGAAATATTCCAAGGCAGACGTTTTAAGGTTTACAGAGGTATGGGTTCTATTGCGGCTATGGAATGCGGAAGTAAGGACAGATACTTCCAAACAGGTTCAAAGAAACTTGTTCCTGAAGGCGTTGAAGGTCGTGTACCTTACAAAGGTCCTGTTTCTGATACTATATTCCAAATACTTGGCGGTCTGCGTTCGGGTATGGGTTACTGCGGAACTAAGACAATTCAGTTGTTAAAGGAAAACGGCAAGTTCGTAAGAATTACAGGTGCAGGTCTTAAGGAAAGCCACCCTCATGATATTTATATCACTAAAGAGGCTCCAAACTACAGCTACAATACACAAGGCTAATAAGAAATTTAAGGCAAGTCACTTATGTGGCTTGCTTTTTTATATTGATAATTATAAAAATGTGTGGTATAATATAAATACCACATTTTTAACTATCATATTTTATGATATAGACAATTTAAAAAAGCACGTTTGGATATTCGGTTTTATGAATATTCTTTTTTGCCGTGTGGAATAGTAGTTTGTGTTTGTAAAAAACGCAGGCTTTTCATATTGGAATACTGCTATTCTGAATGGCTTTAATTGTGTGTTTCATTAGTGATAGTTAAATGTGTGGTAACATTAAATCTAAGCCGCGTTTTTGTGCGTGGTATAGGTTTTATACCACGCATTTTTTAATGCGTGGATTTGTGTCAAACGGCACATAAAAGTTACATTCATATTAATAAAAATTTATTCTAGGAGGAAAACGACAAATGAAAAAGAAACTTTTAAGTATTGTTCTTGCACTTTCTATGATTTGTGCATTAGTACCGATTATGGCGTCCGCCGAAACAACCGCCACAAGCGGTACTTGCGGTGAGAATGTTACATGGACACTCAGCGATGATGGAACGCTTACAATCAGTGGTACGGGGGATATGGAGGATTATAGTTATGGAAATTATTCTCCATTTGAGCGTAATCAGAGCATAAAAACTGTAGTTATAGAAAATGGAGTAACAAGTATAGGCAATATGATGTTTTATTATACTACATCACTGAAAAGCGTAACAATTCCCGACAGTGTAACAAGTATAGGCAATACGGCATTTGCGTACTGTTGGGGATTGAAAGGTATAACAATTCCCGACAGTGTGAAAAGCATAGGTAGCCTAGCATTCTATGATTGTAATGATTTAACCAATATAACAATTCCAAATAGTGTAATTGTTATAGGAAATTCTGCATTCGAAAATTGCGATAATTTAACCAATATAATAATTTCAAACAGTGTAACCGATATAGGGGAAACGGCATTTCGTAATTGTAAAAAATTAACGGATATAAAATTGTCAAATTCTTTAACAAGTATCCCTAAAGATATGTTTGTACAATGTTATGCTTTGACAAATGTAACAATTCCTAATAGTGTAACAAGTATAGGAGAACAGGCATTTGAGTATTGTAATAGTTTAGCAAGTATCATAATACCAAAAGGGGTCGAAAGTATTGGCAGTAGGGCATTCACAGGTTGTAGCAGTTTAAAAGAAATAAATGCGGACTTGAATAATCAAAATTACAGTTCAATAGACGGAATTCTTTTTTCAAAAGATAATACGACACTTGTAAGATGTCCGGAAGGAAAGAAAAATTCGTATGAAATACCAGACGGCGTAACAAATATAGGAGAACAGGCGTTCTATAATTGTACCAATCTTACAAGTATAGAAATCCCTAATAGTGTGACAAGCATAGGGGAACAGGCATTCCATAATTGTACGGGTCTTACAAGTATGTCAATTACTAATGGTGTGACGCAGATAGGCGGCAATTCATTTGCGTACTGCGAAAATTTAGTAAGTATAGGGATACCGAAAAGTGTAACAAGTATTGGTGCCGGTGCATTTAACCAATGCAGTAGTTTAACAAGTGTATATTATGGCGGTACAAAAGAAGAATGGAATGCAATAGATATAACTTGGTTTGGCAACGATTGCTTGAAAAATGCAACTGTTCACTATAAAAGAGATATACCATTGACAACCGCAAAGGTAACAACGGAAAAAGTCGGTGAGGGATATACGTTTAATGTAGAGCCTGCGACAACATATGAAGATTGTTATGTTTATGCGGCTATGTATGACGAAAACGGTTTGTTGACAGGTTTTGAGCGTGTTCCGCTTGAAACGTCGGGCAGTACGACTATTTCAGTTAACAAAACGGATAAAGTCGAATCGGCGAAAGTGTTTGTTTTATCGGATATGTTGCAACCTGTTATACAAGCACAAGAATTTAACATTGAATAATTAAGAGATACAAAAGGCGGTTTGGCACCGCCTTTTTGTATGCCTAAAACAGCCCCATACCGCCGTATGTGGCGATAAGTGCGGCGAAAACGATTGAAACCATAGACAGAAGTTTAATCAATATATTGACGGACGGACCGGAAGTATCTTTAAACGGATCACCGACCGTATCGCCGACAACGGCGGCTTTATGATTTTCGCTGCCTTTACCGCCGAAATTACCCGCTTCGATATATTTCTTCGCATTATCCCAAGCACCGCCCGAATTAGCCATCATTACAGCAAGTGCAAAACCCGATATTAAAGCACCTGCAAGCATACCGACAACACCGTTGCACCCAAGCACCAATCCGACAATTATCGGTGCAAGTATTCCGAGTGCGGCGGGGAAAATCATCTCTTTTAGCGAAGATTTTGTGCATATGTCAACGCACGTTTCATAATCAGCCTCTGCTTTTCCGTCAATCAATCCTTTTATCTCCTTAAACTGTCGTCTTACTTCAACAACAATTTTTTGTGCCGCACGTCCGACAGCTCTCATAGTCATTGCACTGAACAAAAACGGCAGCATTGCCCCTGAAAATAAGCCTATAAGCACCGCCGGATTAGTGACGGAAAGATTAAGTTCAATTCCCATTTCGGTTATTTTATCGGTGTATGAAACTATCAGTGCAAGCGCGGTCAGTGCCGCCGAGCCTATCGCAAAACCTTTGCCCGTTGCGGCGGTCGTGTTGCCGAGTGAATCGAGTGCGTCCGTTCTTTCACGCACTATATCGGGAAGTCCCGACATCTCCGCAATACCTCCTGCGTTGTCGGCAACAGGTCCGTATGCATCTGTCGCAAGCGTTATGCCGAGTGTTGAAAGCATACCGACTGCCGACAGACCAACTCCGTAAAGTCCGTCCTCAAAGCTTGCCATACCTCCTGCGGAAAAGTAGCTTATAATTACCGAAATTCCGATTATAATAACAGGTATCGCCGTTGACGACATTCCCAGTGCGATACCGTCTATTATGATTGTCGCCGAGCCTGTATTTGAAGATTTTGCAAGGTTTTTTGTAGGATTGTAAGAGTCTGACGTGTAATACTCTGTGAAATATCCTATCATCACGCCTGCGATAAGTCCCGAAATAACCGCCCAAATTACATTTGAATTGTCGGGAAGTAATGTGAAAATAAGAAATGCCGAGCCGACTGCCGACAGGATTGACGCAATGTATGTACCGCGTCTTAATGAGCCTAAAAGCGATTTTTGCGTTGCACCTTCCTTTGTAGAAACGAAAAATGTGCCGATAATAGACGCAATTATACCGATTGCGGCGATAAGCATCGGCACAAGTACACCGTTAAAGCCAAGTCCTGCCGCCGACGCAAGCGCTCCGCACGAAATAATCGAGCCGACATACGATTCATACAAATCAGCACCCATTCCTGCAACGTCACCGACATTGTCGCCGACATTATCGGCAATGCAGGCAGGATTACGCGGATCGTCCTCAGGTATACCGACTTCGACTTTGCCGACTAAATCCGCTCCGACATCAGCCGCTTTTGTGAATATTCCGCCACCCACACGTGCAAACAGTGCCATTGAACTTGCACCCATACCGAATGTGAGCATAGCGGTCATAACGTCGTTTATGCTTAGTTTAAACACGAATTTCAAAAGAATAAACCACACGCTTATATCGAAAAGTCCCAAACCGACAACGGTAAGCCCCATAACAGAGCCTGACGCAAACGCGATTTTTAAACCCTTGTTGAGTCCGTCACGAACACCGTTCGCGGTGCGTGTGTTGGCATATGTGGCGATATTCATTCCCACATATCCCGACAATCCCGAAAAAAATCCGCCTGTCAAAAATGCAAACGGCACAAACGGACTTAAAAATCTTTTCGCCGCAAGAACGGTCAAAATGAAAAACATAATCGCAAAAAATATGCCGACCGTTTTGTATTGCCGTTTAAGATATGCCATTGCACCTTTGCGTATTTTGACGCTGATGCTTTTCATCATATCCGTACCTTCGCTTTTTCGCTTTACGGAGTAAAATTTGATGAATGAAAATAACAGTGCGGTAAGTGAACAGATAAGAACTATTATCGGTGCAGCAGTTTCAAAGCTTTCCATACGGATACCCCCTTTTGTTTATATTTATTCCGCTTTTGGGGGTTTGATTACAAAAAAAGACGACTGTTTTATCAGTCGTCTAATGGTTTTATTTCTGTACAGTGAATATTGTAACACTCTGTGGCGGGAATGTGTATTCAAATGTATTTGATACGGCGGTTAAAGCCGATGTTTTCGGCGATACCTTTTTCGGATTATCGAAATCGTTTATATCATCAAGCAAATTGCCGGAAAGCTCCGTTACGTTTGCGTTAATGCCGTTTACGCCTTCAACGCATATTTCAGATGTTATTTCGGTGTCACGCACATTGACCGCTTTAATATAAATGTTGTTATCGTCACTGCTTGCGGTGTAGTATAATTCCTCCATAACAGGTTGTTTGTCAATCGCAGTGTTTGCGGTTTTGCCGTTTATATATGTAGTAATATTTCTGCCGTTGACTTCAAGGCAAAGCTTGTATTCCTGTCCTGTCATTACGGAGAAAATGTTGTGGTCAAGGCACGAACCGCGTCCGTTTACTTGTGCGTTGACTTCTGTGTCTTGATTTTGCCAACCGCCGATAAACCATTGAATTAAGTTTTTATCGTCCGACTTGCCGAAGAACAGGCGGAAACCTTTGTCGCCTGCTGTGCGTTTGGCGGTAAATTCGACTTTGTAATGATTTGAGTCTATGCTGTCTATAGCGGCTTTACCGCCGTTGCTGAATGATAGATTGTCATATGTTTTTACATTGCCTGTTGTGATGTCGGTGATTTTAATATCGTAAAATTCCGCACTGCATCTGTCAGCTTCAATCTCAATATTACCGCTGATTTTGTCACTGCCAAGAGTGATAGGCTTGTCAAAACCGTCGTGCTTTACGTCAAGCAGGTCACTGCCTGTGCAGTTCATAAACATTTTTTGTACATAGTAATTTGCACTGCCGTATACTCTGTGATTGTCAAACCAAATCATATCGGGCTGCCAGTTTATGTAGTCAACATTGCATAAAAGCGGTGCATAGCATACAAGACCGATTGCGTGTGCGTTGTTTTCAAGTCCTGTCATATATGCCGCCTCGATAAGTGCGTTGTAATATGTGTTGCCCCAAGACGCGTATTCGCCTAAGAATACTTTCGGACCGTCTGACGGCATATTGTCGTAACGGTGGCAGTTGGCAAGCATCCATTCGGGTGATGTGTAGTAATGCTCGTCAACAAGGTCAGAGCCGTTCTTTTTTGCGTTGTTCCAACCGCGTTCAAATTCACCGCCTTGTGGGAACGGTCCGGCGGAATTGATTATTTTTATTTGCGGATATTTCTCTTTTATGGCTTTGTGGAAAAGGTCATATCTGTCCCAAAAGCCCTGACCGACTTCTTCGTTGCCGACTGCAAGATATTCAAGATTGAACGGCTCGGCGTGTCCCATATCACATCTTATTTTGCCCCACTTCGTGTCGGCAGTGCCGTTGGCAAATTCGATAAGGTCAAGTGCGTCATCAATCCATTCCTGCATTTCGTCAAGCGGAACGGCTTGCTCCATATGCGGATTGTATCCGGCAGGAAGTACAGGCAGAGGCTTTGCACCGATGTCCTCACAGAATTGGAAGTATTCAAAATATCCGAGTCCCAACGATTGATTGTATCGCCAGTTGTTACGTCGTGACGGTCTGTCGGTTACAGCACCGATTGTATTTTTCCAACGGTACATTGAGTTTCTGTCGTCGGAATTAAGTATGCCGTCGTGGATAAGACAACCGCCCGGAAAACGCATAAATTTAGGCTTTAAGTCCGCAAGCATTTCGGCTATGTCGTTTCTCATACCGTTTTTGCGGTTTTTGTAGGTTTTAACGGGGAATAATGATACAAAATCAAGACAGAATTTACATTCTTGCTTTGATGTGACTGCAAGCACTGCCGAAAAATCGTTAACAGGTGATGTTAATGTAAATGAATACTCCGTCCATTCGTTTGACGTGATGTTAAGCGACTTTTCTGTAATGACTTCACCGTATGCGTTGTCTATTGAAACTGTTATTTCACAAGGCTTGTCACTTTTTGCGTAGCATGAAAAATTGTAGCTTTCATTTTCCTTTACCGCAATACCGCTGTTGTAGCCAAGATTTTTTATGCCGGCTCTTGTGCCTGTTTTATTAATTTCAAGAATAAGATAATTCGGATTTCGCTTTGAAAACGGTGATTTGTTTGATACAAATGACGATACCGACGCACCGCCCTCTTCAATACGTTTCCAAGCCGTCAACGCCTGATATGACGGATTGTCCATAGGTGAAAATTCAAACGCCCTGTTGCGTATCATTTCACCGTAAAGTCCGCCGTCGGCGGCATGGTTTATGTCTTCAAAAAATATACCGTAAAAATCGGACATAGATGCTTTTTTGTTTGTGGTTACTGTGATTTTATTCATGTTTTAATTCCTTTCGTGATACTTCTAAACTTTTCATATTATATCATAATCCAAATAGAAATGTTTGCAATTTTCAGACTTTAATTTAAAATAATCGGTAAAAGTAACACTTTTCGGTGAGTTTCATATTCTATACCAAGGGAAAACCCCAAAAACATAGAAAGGAATGATAATAAATGGCTGATTGTAACAGAAATTGCTGTAATGACTGCGGAAGAGAAAGAAAATATCCTTGTGATACAAATTTCCGTGAAGCAGTGTGTGTACATACTGATAAGATATATGACAGTTGCAGGGATAAAGACTGCTTGGAAAATGTACGCGTGTACTTGACTTCATGCGGTCAGGATATTGTGGACAGAGCAATAAACGTTAAATGCACAAAAGCCGAAGTGATTTGGGTGTTTACGGACATTGAGGCTGTGCCGTTTAACAGAGGTTTTTATTCGGTTGATTTGAAGTATTTCTTTAAAGTAACTTTAGCAGTATTTACAGGAGTGGGCCGTCCGACAGAAGTTGAGGGTCTTGCGACTTTTGATAAAAAAGTTATACTTTTCGGTTCGGAAGGTAATGCAAAAGTGTTTGAGTCGAAGTATAAGGAGGACGCTTTTGACCCGCAGCTTTGGAGAAAAACAAATATGCCGCATGCAGTGGTAGAGGTGGCGGACTGCAAAATGGCAGGTAAAAATACAAAGGATATAACGGTGAAACAATGCGTATATTCTGTTGGGAAAAGGTACAATGAAACCTGTGGTATAAATTTGAAGAACGGTTTAAACGAAAAATTTAAACCGTTTTTATTTTATGGAATATATTGACAACTGTTGTCGAAAATGATATAATATTTTTAATTATTACTATATAATTTTGTGTATCTGTAATAAAAACTTAAATCTGTTAAGCGAAAGGATGAGGGGAATGAATTCAAGGAACAAATTAATCGTTGTTTGCGTTATATGTGCGACAGTTGCATTGCTGTCTGTCGGCGGAGTTGTTTTTGCATATCAAAAGTATGCGTCAACGTTCAATAATGCAAGCAACGGAAATGTAAGTTTAAACAGCATTAATGAAGGTATGTCATATACAATTTTAGATGACGGTACGAATGTTTATGAAAATCCCGATAAAGGCTCGGCAGTGCTTATGCAGACAAAAGCAAATGAAACGGTAAGTTTTTTGGCACTTGCACATGGCGGTTTTTATAAGATAAGAGTAAACGGCGTGGACGGATATGTGTTGTGTGACAAGGTTGTCGATACAACTCTTGCAACACCGGCACCGACAGAAAATCCGACAACGGTTATTTACATTGTAAATGTGAATGAAAGCGTAACATTGAGGAAAACTCCGGACCAAAACGGTGAACAGATTACCACAATTCCGCTTGGCACGCAGGTTGAATTTGTAAAAAAGGAAAATGATGATTTTTCAAAAATTAAGTATGGCGGACAAGAAGGCTTTGTAATGACAAAGTATCTTACGGAAGACGCGAATATTGCAATTCAACAGGCAGGTAATAAAAATGCCAAACCTGCTGAACCGGTGCAACATGCGACAGGCTCGTCCGATGTATCGGTTAAATTTACAATGTATGTTTTTAATGTACAGAACTCAATATATTTAAGAAAGTATGCGGAAGAAAATTCGGAAAATATCTGTACAATCCCTTGGGGTGAACCTGTCGGATATATTGAGGATGTTACAAACGGTTTCTACAAAATAAAATACAAGGGACAAATCGGTTATGCCAAAGCGGAATATTTGACATCAACAGATCCTCATGTCTACACAGGCGGAAATCCTATTTATCATATTTCAGGAGTGCAAAATTCGGTGTATTTAAGAAAAACACCGTCAGAGCCGGCGGAATACATTTGTGAAATTCCTGTCGGAGCGGCAGTTGAATATCTTGGCTCGTACAACGGATATGATAAGGTTTATTATAACGGTATGGTCGGATATGTGACAAGTGCATACGTCAGATAGGGGGATAATGATATGAACAGAGAAGATTATAATTTTGATCCAATGACCGGTGAAAAAATTATTAAAGATGACTATAACTTTGATCCAATGACCGGCGAAAAAATTGTAAAAACCAATGAACAATCTCAACAATTTAATTCTGAGGGATATCAGCCAAACAATAAAATCGCTATTATTGTTATTGTGGTTGTAACGGTTATATTTTTGGCGGTTGCGTCAGGCTTTGTGGGATACTTTTTGGTAAGCGGACACAATCAAGGACAAAAACCTGCCAATCCGATTTTGACGTCGGAGGCGATAAAGTGGTCGGCGGTAAAGCTGAATGACGGTGAAATACCAAATACATATGAAAATAATATGCCATCGGCTGAGATAAAAGGCGTTGGAACGAAATCAAGCATAATCAATAAATTGAGAGAAAATACAGATAAAAGTCTTGGTTCACTTCAGGTTTCAGAGATTGACGGCGGTGTAAAGTATTATACTCTCGAAGATCAAGTCCTGAGAATAGATATTCCGTCAGGTGTAAACGGTTTTAAGTATAATCGAATTTATTATTTTAATAATGATGTATTGTATTTTGGACTTGTCTATTCGGCGGCAAATCAAAACAATTTGTATTTTTATCAAGGCGAAATGTACAGATATATAAATGAAAAGGGCGAAATGAAACAAAATGAGTTTAAAGATGATGTCTTTAAAACTTTAGGAAATTTTGCTCTTAACGAGGCATATTCTTTTTATGATTATAAGACAGGTGTAAAGAACGACAGAAGATAAAATGTGAAACAGGTAAGTCTATTTTAAATAAGGCTTACCTGTATATTTTTTTATTAAAGCAGTAGAAAATCTTATGAATTTCTGATATAATTATTATAAAAGAATATGATATTAATGCGTTTAAAGGAGGGATAAATATGAAAAATTATAGGAAAGTAATAGCGGTAATTGCGGTGTTGACAGGTTTGTTTGTTATGTCTGTGAGTGCTTCGGCGGCAGATTCGGCAATTACCGTATCGGGCGGCAAAGCAGTTGTCGGAAACGGCACGTCAGGTGTTGCGATTGTTGCATCATATGATGAGGACGGAAAACTTACAAATGTAGTGAAAGAATATGTGACGAAAAGCAGCAATGCGGTGCTTGATGTAAAAAACGGCGACAAGGTTATGTATTGGGACGGATTAGAAACAATGAAACCGCTTTCGGATGCCGTTACGGTAACAGATGATATTTCGGATGAGGATAAAGTAACCATATATGAGGCGGCGGTCGATAAAGCACTTTGTGAGGCTCTCGGCAAAAACAAGGGCAAGGATATGACGGAACTTCAAAAAGCATTGGCACTTCACGACTGGCTTGTGATAAATTGTCAGTATGATGTGACGGTATCAAGACCGTATGCACACACGGCGTATGGTGCGATTGTAGAGGGTTATGCCGTTTGCGATGGGTATGCTAAAGCATATAACGACCTACTTAGCAGAGTCGGAGTGACGGCAACGATTGTGGAGGGAAGAAAACCGTTACATTTGGGTGATAATCCGCAGCCTCATGCTTGGAGCTGTGTTACAATCGACGGAAAAAAATATCATGTTGACGTTACAGCGGATGACCCTGTACCGGACAAACCGGGTACGGTAAGTCGTGAACGTTTTTTGGTAAGCGATAATGTATTGAATAAAGCCGAATATGTAGATTATACTACTCATTGCACGGAAACGACTTATGAAGAATATGATATGTTTACCGGTTTTTATATGCAATTTATATGGAATGAAGATATTCAAAAATTCTACTACATTGATATGGACAAAGTGAAAACCACTTCTGATTTTACAGAAACACTTACACCTTCATCATCGGAGAACGGAGCAAAACCGACAAGTTATATTATAACTGAGGACGGCAAATATATTTGTTTCTTCAAACCGAGCTTTATAACGAGTCAATCCACAGTGTATCTGTATAGCTTTGAAACCGATAAATATTATACATATACAATCAAGGATATTAATAATGTTATTTTCTGCCGAATAAGACAAAAGGGAAATAATATTGAGGTTGTAAGAGATTATTATAAAAACAATATGCCTTATATAGTGAATGTGGTGAAGACTATTCCGCTTCCTAATGATATAAGGGAACGCAATGTTACATTTGACCCTAATTATAGTGGCGGAAACATAACAAGCTGCAAATACATTAACAACTATTGGATAGACGGCGATGAGGCGTTTGCCGATTTGACAAGAAATAATTTTGCGTTTGGCGGTTGGTATACCGAAAAAGGCGGCGGAACAAAGATTGAAAACTTTGAAGGAATTTCCGGCGATGATGTAACGCTTTATGCTCATTGGTGGGGTGCTTGGAGCATATCCGAAGACCCGACACTGACCGAAAGCGGAAGAGCGGTGCGTTCACTTGAGGGTTATCCGAACGTGACGGAAGAAATAACAATTCCGAATTTATCAGATGAATCGGTGTGGACAAAAAAGTATACAAAACCGGCAACAATGACAGCAGAAGGTTGGGTGCTGTATACCTCTGAATATGGCAATGTGAAGATTACATTGCCGAAGAAAGATTGGGAGTATGGTATTACTTATAAAGACGGCAGCGTTTATATTACCGTTACGGAAGAAGCTTCTTATATAGTCAGATTTAAGTGCGGAGATAATGTCGGAGACAGAAAGGTAATCACAAACGGCGCAGGCGAATATAGAGTGATGAATCCAAAGGATTTTACACCGAGCGGAACTGTTACGGCAACTCTGTATGACATCGAAATGAATGAACTTGCCACGGTTGAATATGAAGTGGAATAAGATTTTAAATTTTTAATCAAGTCATTAATCAGTAAAATGATTGATGACTTGATTTTTGATTGATGGATTGATATAATCAAATCAAGAGGTGAGGGTGTTGACAAACAACCGCCGTTTGAAATAAACGAGTGTATCATGGCAGATGTAATAGAGATTGCGGAGCTTGTAGGCAGAGTGAGCGTTACGGATAAAATATCAATGAATCCTACACTGCGACGAACAAACAGAATACAAACAGAATACAAACAATATGTACCTAAGCTTGTTCGAGAATTACTTGAATGGACGGAAAAAGTGAAATTCATTTGCTGATTAAAAGCTGTTGGGGATATGTAATTATATAATATTTTTTGAATTGAACATAGACAGGTTATTTTATGACCTGTCTTTTTTATGTCAAATAAATATTAATGTTTATTTGGCATATTATTTTATAGGAGGTGATATTATGCATATTAAGATCAGACCACCAAAGAGTAAGCAAATATTTGAGTCTGAATTATTGAAGATACTTTCGAGGAAGCCAATAAAACGCAGATAATTATACATACACCAAGTGGAAGGGAGGTGCGGTAGAGTGAGAATGGCGGCATATTGTCGTGTCAGCACAGAGAAAGAGGAACAACTATCTTCTCTCGAAAATCAGCGAGAATTTTTCGAGCAATACGCTGATAAAGAGGGCGATACGTTGGTGAAAATATACGCTGACGAGGGTATCAGCGGCAAAAGCATGAACAAGCGTGAAGCATTTACTCAACTTTTGGAAGATTCCAAAACAGGAGCATTTGACTATGTTGCGGTAAAAGACATAAGCCGATTTGCCCGTAACACGTCTGATTTCTTATACGGTATCCGCACCTTGCGTTCCAACGGTGTTGATGTCAGATTTTTGTCGAATAATCAGACGGTTATAGGTGAAAGTGAATTTGTATTGACGGTGTTTGCCGCACTTGCACAAGAGGAAAGTTCTAACTTGTCCAAGCGTGTAATTTTCGGTAAACGTCAAAATGCGAAGAAAGGTCGTGTCCCGAATGTGGTTTACGGCTACAACAAAATAGATACATATACACTTGAAATTAATGAGCAGGAAAGCTATATTGTACAGTTAATGTTTAAGTGGTATATAGAGGGGGAAGGCACGAGGCGGATAGCCATTAAATTAAATGAAATGGCTATCCCGACAAAAAAGCAAGCTAAATGGGTTCCGAAAACCATACGCAGAATTTTGCAAAACCCGATATATATAGGTAAGATTATAAATAATAAAAGCGTCACAAAGGATTTCCTTTCGGGAACAAGAGAAGCAATTCCGCCGGAGAAATGGTACATACATGAACGTCCGGAACTTAGAATAATCAGCGATGATGATTTTGAACTTGTTCAGCATAAAATTAAAGAAAGACAAGAGCAATATAAAAATGACAATCCCGGCAACAGATTTTCAAATCGACACTTGTTTTCAAATTTGATTAAATGCGGTGAGTGCGGCAAAAGCTTTACCGCAAAGGTGTATCAATGGAAAAACCGTTATGTGAGATACCGTTGTTGTGTGCATAACAATAACGGTAATGCTCATTGTACAAACAGTGTCACTGTTGATGAGCAGGAACTGCTTAATGAAGTTAAATCATATCTGCTTACGGCAATAGAAGATAAAAAAGCGTTTGCGGATAAGCTGATGAAACAATATCAAGCACAAACAACGAATGTTGATGTGTCAAAATTGACTGATACAAGACAGTCGCTTGAAAAACGTCGGAGCAAATTTAAAGAAATGTTTGCGGCGGATATTATCACAATGGACGAACTCAAAAAAGAAATGTCCGCTATTGATGAGGGTATGCGAAGTATTGACGAGGAATTAAAAGTTTATGATGAAATTCAGAAAAAAGCCACGCATATTGATGATATTCATAAGGATATTGAGCAAATTCTCATGCAGAACGAATATACCAATGACGATATGCGGCGGATAATTGAAAAGATAGTTGTGTATCCTGATAAGTCGGTGGAAATATTTATGAAGTAAAATATAACGTTGATAAAGGTAAAAATTTGTGTTATACTTACATTATACGAATACGGGAGGCGAGAATATGTTATTGACAAACGGTAAAAAGAGAATACCCATAGGCTATGAAGATTTCAAACAGCTTATAGACAGTGGCTTTTATTATGTTGATAAGTCAATGCTTATCTATGAACTTCTGCATAGCGGCGGACAGAATAACTTAATAACTCGCCCAAGACGTTTTGGAAAAACGTTGAATTTCAGTATGCTTAAATATTTCTTCGATATAAATGAAAAGGATAACGCATATCTTTTTGACGGATTGAAAATATCGGAGCATTATGAAGAATTGGATATGTACAGAAACACTCACCCTGTTATTACGTTGTCTTTAAAGTGTGCAAAGCAAGGTAATTATAGAGAAGCGTTGAGAGGATTAAAATATGAAATACAGCGACAATTTATAAATAATAAATTTATTTTAGACAGTGATAAATTGGCAGATGAATATAAAGATGAATATAAAAAAATTTTGTCAATGGATGAAGATGCAGTATGGAGTAACTCTATACAACTTTTGAGTATATGTCTAAAACAATATTACGGAACAAAAACAATAATACTAATTGATGAATATGATGTACCGCTTGAAGATGCATATTTTTCGGGCTATTATGATGAAATGGTTAGATTTATCCGCTCATTGTTTGAATCTGCTTTAAAAACAAACTCAGCATTAGAGTTTTCTGTAATTACAGGTTGTCTTAGAATATCAAAAGAAAGTATTTTTACCGGACTTAATAATCTTGCGGTAAATTCAATACTTTCAAATAAATATTCTGAAAGTTTCGGATTTGTGCAATATGAAGTAGACGAATTGATGGAATATTATAATATAGAAGAAAAATCGCAACTTATGAAGAAGTGGTATGACGGATATTTGTTTGGAAAATCTGAAGTATATAATCCGTGGAGTGTACTTAATCAAGTAAAAGAATGGTCAGAAGATAAAGATATATCTGCAATACCATGGTGGACCAATACAAGTTCAAATAATATTATCAGAACATTAGTCAGTCAGGCAGATAATGAAACAAAGGATATTATTGAAAATTTAATTCATGGCGGAAGCGTAGAAACTGTATTAAAAGAAACAGTGACGTACGGTGATTTAACTGAAAATAATGAAAATATATGGAGCTTTCTGTTCTTTACCGGTTATCTGAAAATAAAAGAAATAGTCAAAACAGGTGAAGTGATAGGCGAGCCTACAATCTATTCACTTGTCATTCCTAATCTTGAAATAAAAAGCTGTTATACAGATATAATAATTCAATATTTTGAAATATATAAAAAGGCAATTAATAAAGATAATTTGTATAAAGCTTTGCTCGGACGTAATGCACAAGACTTTGCGGAGCAAATAACTGATTTGTTGAGAAAAACTATAAGTTATTATGACAGTACAGAATCATTTTATCATGGCTTAATATCAGGATTACTTTCGGGTAATGTGTATTATAAGGTAGAATCAAATCGTGAAACCGGTGACGGCCGCAGTGATTTGGCTTTGTATCAGCAAGATGTGGCACAAAATGCTGTAATACTTGAATTTAAAGTGTGCGGTAAAAATGAAACGGCAGATGAAGCCGCAAAACGTGCTTTAAAGCAAATAAATGACCGTGACTATGCGTCAAAAGCAAGGGAAGATGGCTACAAAAATATTATCAAATACGGAGTGGCATTTAAAGGTAAGATGTGTTATGCGATTGTGGAATAATAGGATGATCTTATGATGAAGGAGGAATTCTATTTGACAAAGAAAAAAGATGAAATAACTATTCGTTCAAGTGCGGCGGAATATCTGACGTATGTTGCATCGGTAGGAGACCAAGCGGATAGTATTGAGATGCGTTACGAAGATGAGAATATATGGTTGACACAAAAAATGATGGCAACATTATATGATATAGATGTTCGCACAATAAACTATCATATAAAAAAGATTTTTAGTGATAGTGAATTGCAGGAGAATTCAGTTATCCAAAAATTTCGGATAACTGCTGCAGACGGAAAAACTTATAATACAAATCACTACTCATTAGAGATGATTATAGCAGTAGGATTTAAGGTTAATTCTGAACGTGCCGTACAGTTTAGAAAATGGGTTAATCAAATAGCAAAAGATTACACTATCAAAGGTTGGGTTATGGATGATGAAAGGTTAAAGCGTGGAACATATCTAACAGAAAAGTATTTTGATGAACAGTTAGAACGTATTCGTGAAATACGAGCAAGCGAAAGAAAGTTTTATCAGAAAATCACTGACCTGTATGCAACGGCGATAGATTATGATAGAAATTCGGCAACAACCAAGAGGTTTTATGCAACAGTTCAGAATAAAATGCATTATGCCGTTCATGGACATACAGCGGCTGAATTGATTGTAGAAAGGGCAGACCATACAAAAGAGCATATGGGATTAACTACATGGGCAGATTCACCGAATGGAAAGATTAAGAAAAGCGATGTTATAATTGCCAAGAATTATTTGAGTCAAGATGAGATGAGGCAATTAAATCGTATGGTTACGGCATACTTAGATTTTGCAGAAAGTATGACATTAAGACATATTCCGCTGACAATGCAAGATTGGGAGAAACGTCTTAATAGTTTCATTGAAATGTTTGAGTATGGAATTTTAAATGATGCAGGTAAAGTGTCTGCTGAGATTGCAAAGCTTCATGCAGAAACTGAATTTGAAAAGTATAGAATCATTCAAGATAGATTGTTCATGTCGGATTATGATAAATATCTATTGGAATTAGAGGAAAATGCAAAGAAGTAGTTTCACGATTTTGAGCTAAAATAAATATTTAAAAGAATATGGCTACACCCCCTACTCACGGTAATAGAATCAGATGAGTATTCTTCAAGTTTTGTGTAAATACAAAATAGTGCAGAAAAATTTATTTAAG
>OLNE01000075.1_pt1 | contig 108068 bp, 100 predicted proteins | sample 1672431 | NCBI WGS metagenome assembly OLNE01 (sample SAMEA3136685, study PRJEB25190) | human gut metagenome | reverse complement strand
TATTCTGTGCAAGCTGCCAGTTATTTCAAAACATCTCATGTTATTGTTTATCAAGCCATCCTATCATATTCTAATTGCAATATATGATACTTCTGCTTTCACTTGCAGATTTTACGAAACTTTTTCCTTATAATCCCTATAGTTGTTCTTCAAACTCTTCACAGCGCATGATTTCCTTCACCGCATCCGTCAGTGCATAAAACAAATACGCATCTTTCACTCTTGCTTCCGGATGCGAAAATGAGATGACAACAGATTTGCCATCTCTGAAATACCAGATTCCCCTTGAAGTCATTTTCCAGTCAACCTCTCTGTCCTTATAACATGCATCCATAAAAGCATACTCCGTGCCACAGCAAATAATAAAGTCTGCTTTATACAAATCAATCTGCTCCTTGATAATGTCATGATGATCAACTGCTGCTCTATAAATTTCACCATTATTTGAAGTATGTCCACCAGAAGTTTTCTTCAAATTGACCGCTGCTATTTTCTTCAACTCCCTCAAGCGTCTCTGTTCATTGTCCGTCTCCATCTCAGACCACGGAAATTCTTTTTCCCAGGATAGAATTCCTTCCGTCCAGCGTGCAATATTATCCCATGTCTGTGGTCTTCCACCCTCATAAACAAAATCCCGCAGGTCCCAGCTTTTTCCGCCATTTACTTCTTTTAAGATATATACGATCTTATATCTGGCATTTAAAAATTCCTGCTCGCAGATCACTCCATCGGCTACAATGTCGGGATTTTTTTCTCTTAATTTTTGAAATAAAAGCTCCTCTCGTTCTTTAATCGACATAGCTGTTTATTATTCTCCATAATCTTTAATTATACCTTCATTTATCCAACTATTTCATCCGGTTTAAACTGCTCCGGATACACACTGCTTCCTTCATATCCGCAGACACCCATCCTAGGAGAATTCGTAACCGGAAGTAACCACACATCTTCACTGTCGATATCTTCATCAAATTCGCCTTCTTCAAGCTTGTCTGCACACTCGTCACACCAAAATGGTTCTTCACCATAAATATCCACAGCATTTATCCAGGATGCTCTGTGTTCCCCACAAATCGAACACTGAAATTCCGGTGGATTGTTTCTGGATAATATCACCACTTTTTTACTCTGCTTTGGTGCATTATAATAATTCAATACTTTGATCGCAAGTTCCGTAGTAGATCCAAAATCATACTCATATCCAAACAACATATCCGATTCAAGTATTTCTTTTAAACTGTTCGATAAAACTTTTTTGAAAAAATGTTCTCCGGCGCTTCCCGCTTTTGCATCCACATACGGACCGTACTCTGATAACTCAATATTGGAAGAATATGATTACTTTCATTTGCCATCTTTTATAGTTGTTTAAGTATAGCACTGTGTGGGTATGAGGGCAATATAGTCATTTACACCTGCTGAAAAAGGTCAAATCCCATTCGTTTAGAATAATCAAAGTTCTTTTTATGGGCAGCATTTCTAAGTGCCATTCCTAGTGTATGACTAAGTTTAAGCTGATCATTGAATAATCCGACCTCCGTGTCCCTGCTGTCCGGGGATAGGAAACCGCAAATCCGTTTTTAAGGAAACCACCATTCCGGTCGTATCGCAGAACTTTAATCGCATCTCTTTTCCGATTACAAAAGATAAAAACATAGTTTCCATTATACGGATCCAGCTGAAACTGAAGAGTGACTGATGCAACCAATCCTGGGATTTGTTTCCGAAAATCAGTCGCCCCACACGCCAGGAAAATGTGATCAGCATCCGCAGCAAACCGTTTCATGGTCTAAAGAAGTTTCAGAAGAGTATCCGGTTGGAAATCATCTGGAATGTAGAGCTTCAATCCCTGAAAATAAATCATCAGACGATTGTCATTATTATTCACGCGATTTGACTGATGGGGATATGAATTGGATCGATTTATAACTTCTGCAAAAGTTGTAATAGATTCCTGTTGTTTTGGTCTTCCCATTGGCTGTGCCTCCTTTTTGATATCTTGATTGGTTCAGTATATCAGTTTGAAGTAGCATTTGCACTACGCCATGTTTTGAGGCACTTACTATAAATCACTTCATTTTTCCGGAATACTGCTTGGTCTTTTACTGAAGCTCAAACAACGCCATAAGCGCCTGCTTCTTGATTGTCATCTAGTGCTCTGTTAGAAATATTCTATCTTATATCAAAAGTTCCTCTTCCACCAGCAATATGGAGCACTTCACCATCTATCATTTTACCGGCATCACTCACAAGCAGCTTAGCAAAAGTAGCCACTTCATCTGGCATAACCAATCTATCCATACTATTTTCATCGGAAGTAATACTATCCCCCTCTTTAATTCCAATTAATCTAGTCGCCGTTGAACCAGGTGCAATTGCATTAACATTAATTCCATATGGTGCAAACATTTTACCTAATCCTTTTGTCAATCCCTTTAATCCCCATTTAGAAATTCCATATGGTGACCAAGCCGGTTCAGATCCTCTTGAAGAAGACACTAGTAAAATAGCCCCCTTCACTTTATTGGCTTTCATATATTTACCAATTGACTGACAAGCAAAAAATGTACCTTTAAGATTCACATCCATTACTCTGTCAAATTCATCCGGATTCATTGTCCAAAAATCCACATTTTCAGTATGCACCCCAACTGAGCTGATAAATATATTTAACTCTTTATATTTTCGCACTACTTTTTCTATAACAAGTTCAAAGCTTTCTGGATTCAAATAATTCATTACAATTGTATCAATACCCGTTTCTTTTTTTATAACTTTAAGGTTCTTTTCATTCGTACCTGTAATAATAACTGTACATCCAGATTCCTGAAGTGACTTTGCTATTGCTAGTCCAATACCTCCTGATCCACCAGAAACAAGTGCCACTTTTCCTTCAAACTCTTTATTTGAAGAGATAGGATGTATTATCGGCATATACTCTTTCCTAAAAAAAACTTTTTTTATTTTAGATTTTAATCCCATATTATTTACTCCATTTTATCATTTTTAAAAGCGTATTTAGCCTTAATATTCGCTCTTTTAATAAAAAGAATTGGAAATAAAGTTCTTAGGAACACACTTACTTTATGTTTTAAAGGCAATAAATTGTGTTTAAGAACAATAGGCATTAGTCTTTTCATTTCATTAAGTGATTTTTCATAATCTATTTTATAAGTATCTACAGCACCAGCACTATAAATATAATTCACTAAATTAAAATTGTTAGACCAAATATGCCAATTCAAAGCATTTTCAATATCTTTATCATGTACTACTAATTGTTCTTTAATGTATAAAATATTATTAAGAGAATTGTAACCATTCTGCACTTCTTTTACCGTACATCCACTATTAGGATTATTAAGTCTATAGTTATATATTTTTCTGTGTCCAACTGCTAATTTATTAGAGAATTGAGCATTCATAGTAGAAAAATATAAACCTTCTCCAAACCACGGAACAGAAAAACTTATATTATTTTTTTTAACTACTTCCATAGTATATAATTTATTCCACGGTCCCACCGGTATAATAAATGTATTTATAATACTTGCAACCGCTTTATTTCTATTTAAAACTCTTATATTATCAACTTCGTTTTGCCTTCTATCTCTGGTTGTAAATATAGCATCAGTTGTTGCCATTTCACAACCATTTTCTTCAGCAATTCTAACTAGATATTCCACACAATCCGGCTCCATCCAATCATCGCCATCTGCAAACATCAAATAATAACCCGTCGCAGCTTCTAGTCCTTTGTTTCTTGCATCACAACAGCCACCATTTTCTTTATGTATAACCTCAAATCTATTATCAATACTTTTATATTTATCAGCAATTACTCCACTATTATCTGGTGAACCATCATCCACCAATATTACTTCTAAATTTGAATATGTTTGTGAACGTATAGACTCAAGCAATTTAGGAAGAAACTTTTCTGATTTATATAACGGAATTACGATCGATACTTTTTTCATTTACTAATTCTCCTTACCTTTTAACTTATTCATAATAATATTTATGTATGGGAACCAACTATCTCGAAATAATATTATAACTATAACAAATATAATTATTTGTCCTACTTGAAAAATAATGCCGTTTTGATACATCAAAAGAGCTGAAACTACTAAAGCATCACTTCCTATCAAAAATCCTTTAGTTAATTTATAAACCATATACTTTCTTGTATGGAAAATTCTAAAAACAAATACAGAAATATAACTTACACAAGTTGCAATAGCAGCTCCATAAACTCCTATTTTGGGAATTAAAATTAAGTTTAACAATATATTTAGCATAGCACCAATTGTTCCAGATAATAAAAACCCTTTACTATCCTTATGAACAGTATAACTTGTAGACATAAAAGTTCCTAAGGTTAAAAATACACAACCAATTATTAAAAAAGGTGTATATTTCCAAGCTACATAATAATTATTTGCAACATATATCTTTAAAAATGGCTTTATAAAAGTCATTATTCCTAAGCCAACTAACATAATGATATTAATCATTTCTCTAAAAATTTTATTCGTATATATCGCTATATCTTCAGAATCTTCTTCTTTAATTGCAGAATAACTCCATGCCTGATTAAAAATACCCGTTACTGTTGAAATTAATGTGGGAAATTTATAAGAAATTGCATATATTCCATTCGCTTCTACACCAATCATTTCCGTTACCATAATATGATCTGATGAATTCATTATCCACCACATAAATGAATTAGGAATTAAAACAACTGAATACATTATCATTTCTTTCATTTTTGCTTTATCATATTTAACCCAAATCGCTTTATATCCTTTTCCAACATATAATGCGTAGATCGCAACCATCGTATTTGCAATTATGTATGCAAGTAGATATCCTGATATTCCAAGCTTCAAATAAACCAGAAACAGTATATTAAATCCCGCAATAAGAAATGTATTAATCACATTTCCTAAACTATACTGTACCAAAAGTTCTTTCCCTCTTAAGTCAGCCAAAGCTATCTGACATGCCGCTGAAGATATACAATATAAGTAAAGATATATTCCGAGTCCCTTAAATGGGTTATATAAATAACATACAGGAATCAAAACAAGACCAAACACTATAGCAAAACCCAATATAATTAGCCCAATCTTTGTAATCTCATTATGATTCACCCCTTTATCTAAATTAAATCTCATAACGGATTCCATAATGTTAAGTGTCAGAACAGGAATAATCAATGTTGCAACTGTGATTATAAGATCTACAACCCCATATTCAGATGTTGACAAAACATTTGTATATAATGGAATAAGAAAAAAAACTATTAATCTAGTAGCTAGATTTCCAATTGTAAAAATTATTGTGTTCTTAAACAAATATGTTAATCTATTCTTTTTCATTTATATATTTCTCCAAATATTTAATAGTCTTGTTCCTTTCACTAGAAATAATATCGTCAATAGTTTTCTGTTCTTTTTCCATTTGATAAATATTTTCTATATCTTCTATATTTGTGACTAAATGTCTTTCGATTTTCATTCTAGTAACTAAATCTCTTAATTTATTATAGTTACTTGCTCTTGTAATAATTGCAAATTTATTCGCATATTTAATAGAAAAAATAGTTCCATGAAATGTATCCGTTATTACAAAATCAGCATTTTTAAATATTTTCAAGCATTCGAATGGTGTACAAGCATAAAATTTTTCACACCAAGTTTGTCCTCCTTGTAAAATTATTGGTACAAGATTATGCTTTTTACAAAAAAGTTGGATCGCATTTATTTCATTTTCTTTATAAAATCTATAAGAATATCCATATATTACACAATAATGCTCAGGAAGTTTTGGAAGAACAGTTACTCCATTTACCTCCTCCTCAAAATCATAGATTAAAACCGGGTCTAGATTAGTAATCACATTGTTAATTCCAAACTCATCGAGAAATTTCTTAGTATTCTCATCTCTAACAGAAAAGGCCGATATTTTTTTCAATGTTTTTCCGATACTCTCTTTAACTTTTAATGGCACATCATCATACTTTGTAGCTCCGCATGACGCAGCATATGTTATAACTTTTTTGGCTTCTGGTACATTTCCGAAAAGTTGTGATGTATACCCCCACCATTCACTACTCATACAATTAAAAACTTCGTCTGATCCAATGACACAAAGTTCGTAATCATTAGACCTTTTATCTATACCTAAGTATTCTTTTCTGAATTTTTCACAATATCTTACAAATCGTCTATTAACCTTCTTGTTTTTTAATCTGGTTACTATATTCTTATCAAAAAGTTTTTGCAATTTAGTTTTTGAATCATTTTCGTCAGAAAATTTTACAAATTCGTTATTTCTTAAAATATAATCTTCATCAATCCTTTTAATATTAATAAACTCTACTTCTCCACCTAATTTTTCAACTATTTTTTTTAACCCATATGATTGAAGTAATGATCCATAATTATTAACCATTTGCATTGATAAAATACATATTTTCATATAATTTATAGTCTCCTAACCTATTCCTAAAATTTGTGATGAATATGGGTAAATTTCATTATTTCCTTGTATAGCATTCCCATAAATCCACCATATAACTAAAAATATTAGAATTCCTATTCCAGCAATTAGCCTAGAATTTTTTTTAAAAACAATTAACAATCTTGCGTATGCAATAACTTTATATCCGTAAAAGAAATAACTTAATCTATATAATGTAGGAATAACTGCCCGCATCTCAGCAGCAAACATTTCCAGAATTAACACTATTAACAGAAAATCCCCTTCAAACTTTCCATCTAATGGCATCATTAGCTTCGATTTGTTTTTATAAAATGCGTTAAATGCTAGTCCTATTAACAAGATAAATGGTATTCTTACCATAATTGGGTTTATCTGAAAAAAGAAATCAGCATTAAGATATCTTACAAAACGTTCATTTATCACGCCAAGTAACGATAGTGCTTTTAAGAAATAACCATATAATAACAGTACCCCCATTGCCCCTATAACGATCACGACTCGTTTATACATACTATCATTTTTTTGTAAATACCTATAAATCCAATATATACCTAAAGATATAATTGCAGTATTATGGAATAAAAAGGCTACAATAAAAATTACAATATATTTCTTATATTGCCGTTTAATAGCATATTTAGTTCCCCAAAACATTAACGAAATAGCCATAAATTGTCTCATAATATTCAATGTATCACCATAAAATAATAGTAGATAAATTAGCCACGCAAATGCCATTGGAATTTTTTTACAATAATAATTCAATCCAGATAAAGTAAAACCATAAATAAAAAGTCCGGTAAAAAAATACAACCAATGTGAATTATTCATAAAACATGATATCAAATAAACAAATACTCTATAAAATAGCTCAATATCTGATTTTCTCGTTAAATATTGAGTAATACTTCCCCTCTCTTTAGCTGCTCTAAATTCCCATTCACCATATGTATAAACATCCGTTCCAATATTAAGATCTCGTACACCTGCTATAAACGCAACAATTAATACAGCAATGAAGAAAAAAACAAAATAATATTTTTTGTTTTTTCTTCTTGATTTTTCTCCCAAATATACCGAAACAGTTGATAATATAAATGTTATAAAATATGTTGCCACAATGATCTCCTATCTATTGGAATATTAATTATTTTTTCTGATATTATATATTGTATGAAACAATTTTTTATTGATTGATAAAGATATGATTTTTATTTTATCCTTAAAAGCAAGCATCGGGAATAACTCCTTGAAATATTCGCGCGCCTTCATTTGAATTTTATCCTGTATATCAATAAATAATGATGGATCATAATCTAATATTGACTGCAATAACTTCATATCATTTACAATTTCCATTCTTTTTGCTTCTTTACTCAACTGTGGATAAAAATATATAATTTTTTTACATACTCTTTCTGCAGTATAATATAAACTAATATTTTTTTCTGTGACCTTTTTTTCACTCATTATTGAACCCGCACGCTGTCTATAATAATACATGCTTGGATGTAGCACTGATATCATCTCCGCATCAAGCATAACATAGTAAATAATATCCAAATCCTCATATAATATTCCTTTTGTAAATTTCTTATTATTCCACAACTCACTACGAAATAATTTTCCCCATGCCATATGGCGAATCCCATTTGTCATTAATGTCCTTCGAACTGCTTCTAAAGATTTGAACGTTTCCCACGTACAATCTTTATAGGATTCTTCTATAATATCATTATCATAATAATCTATCGCATCATTAACAACTATATCTGATTTAGTTTTAAGTGCAACTTTAACTAAATTCTCAATTAAAACCAAATCTAAAAAATCATCACTATCCAAAAAGAAAACATATTCACCATGGCTTCTTGATAATCCATAATTTCTTGCATCTGATAAACCACCATTTTGTTTATGAAACACACTAATTCTTGAATCAATCTTCTTATAGCCTTCACATTTCTTTCCTGATCCATCCGTAGATCCATCATTTACTATAATAATCTCAAGATTCCTATAGCTCTGATTAATTACACTTATTAAACACTCATCTAAATACTTTTCCACATTATAAACTGGAATAATAACAGATACTTTAGGTTCCATATACATTCTTATCAATCCTTCCTTACAGCAATCTTACTATTCCAAATAATTTTTAGCATTTTTTCTCCGCCTAATGACAGAAGTGCAGCTACTTTTTCTCTATTCCTTGCTTTCTTATTAAATACTGTTCTTATTCTAGTTCGCTTAACTTCATTCCAAATTTTATTGAAATAGATATCGTGAACTTCACCTTTATCTGGCAAATCTAAAATAAGATGAATAGCTACATTAAATGTTCTGCAATAGGCGGCTTTTATTATTGATGGATAGTTTTCTTTACAAAACAATTCAATATTTTCTGCCCATTCTAATGCATCAAGTCGTTTAGGATTAAATACATGCATAATGCTCTCTTCATGTTGCCTATAATAATATCCATAATAATTAGAATAAACTATTTTTTCTGCATTTTTAAAAAACAAATGACTTGTTGCTAAATCCTCTGAAATTCTACCTACTGGAAATCTTATCTCACCAATAACCTCAATCTTATACAATTTTGCTGGTGCACAACATGTATAAAGTTTCTGATAAAGTGATTCTTCAATAGCCCTTTCAGAATTCATTAACATAATTTTCTCATTATTTTGTTTAGCACAGTCGTCGTTAATTTCTTCAGAAATATATTTCATTTGAATAATTGAAATATCTGCACTATTTTTTTTCATAAGTTTAACCAACTTTTCGATACATTCTTTAGAAATATAATCATCACTATCTAAAAAGAAAACAGCCTCTCCAGTAGCGACTTCAATTCCAGCATTCCGTGCTGAAGATAACCCTCCATTTTGTTTATGAATAACAGTAATTCTATTATCTTTTACCATATATTCATCACATATTATCGCCGATTTATCTTTGCTTCCATCATCCACTAAAATGATTTCTAAATTCTGATAAGTTTGATTCAAAACACTTTTAATACATTTTTCCAGATATTTTTCAACATTATATACCGGAATAATAATTGAAACTTTCATATTATTTTTTTGCCCTCATTCTTATATATCTTGGTTTCAGCTCAGCATGAATTACTCCTAATAAACGATATGCTATTCCCTTAGGTAATTTTAGAATTATAGCAATTACTTTTGCTTCTTTAGAATCAAATATAGCTTCTTTTAGTTCTTTGTCTTTCCATATGCTCATCTTTATATATTTCTCAAATTCATCAGCTAATGGATGATCTGTATTTACAAACCACGGTCTTACCACTCTCATATTCGTTGTATAGTGAATGATTGTTGGATTGTTTTTTGCAATATATAGCTCTTCTTTTGTGCAAAAATTAGTAGGTCTTCTTAACTGTTGAATTTCTTCATATGAATAAACAACATCAATTGTCATTACATCATACTTTGGATCAAGTTCACCTATTTTTCCTTTAAATATGCCGTTCAGAATGTCTTGATCTGCATAATTGATAAATTTCCTATACTTGTTCATATAATTTTCAATTTCAATATTAATATCCACTTTTCTAAGTGCATTCATATTAAAAAGAATTACACCTGCATTAATATACGGACTCTTCTTGTTAAGTCCTATATTTTCCTTATATGTACCACTAATACAGTCTTTTACACCCATAGCAATATTTCCATTGAACTTAACATTCTCAAGTCCAGAAATATCTCCAACTATAATTGTGTCACAATCTAAGTAAAGAATTCTATCTATATTATTAGGTAATATTACACCTGAAAATAATCTCGTAAACGCAGATGTCGGCCAACGTGTCGATACCAAAGAAGGAGGAATATTTAACTTTGGAACATTAATAATTTCTATTTCTCTATTATATTTATTTCCAATTTTTTTAAGCTCTATCTTATTCTCTTTACTAATTTTTTCGCCAAGAAGATATACTTTTAATTCCTTTACGTGCTTGTTGTTTTCAAACAATGAAATTACAGAAATCCCCATCAACCATACATAGTTATTGTCACATGTATACATTACTTTCATTTCCATACCTCAAATAAATCTTTACTACATTTGTCTCTATCATTTTGAATTGGATTTCTAACTCCCCATTTTACTTTTACCGCCTTACTATTCCACGAAAAATCTAATTCGTCTTCTGCAATATAATGTGTAGTCGTTTTAAACAAAACGCGACTGTCTTTTACTGCTAAATACCCATGTCCCATTCCTTCTGGTATATACAACTGTTTTTTATTTTCATTAGATAAGTAAATAGAAAAACAAGACATATATGTAGATGATTCTTTTCTAAGATCTATAACCACGTCCAAAATTTCTCCATCTAAAACTCTTACAAGTTTCCCTTGCGGGTGTTTAATATTTACATGCATACCACGAAGTACACCCTTTTTACTTGATGATTCATTATCCTGAACAAACTTTAAATCCATACCATAAGATGCAAATACTTCAGCATTATAGGCTTCAAACAACGCACCTCTATCATCAAAGAAAATAATCGGTTCAACAACAACTAGTCCATCAATATTTGTTTTTGTAACTTTAATATCTGCCATTTCTTTATCTATTCCTCACTTTTTCTTGGTTTCCCCTTCTTCAACTCTATGCTCTTTTTAATATTTCTTCCCACACAGTCTTTTAAAAGTCTAGATAATATACAAACTTCTAATTATCTCTGTTTATCAAGGACTTTATTTAATATCTAATCTCTCATTGACATTCATTTAAAAGTTCACTAGACAAATATTCATCTCAACTTGTTGAGATAAAATAGCACGATTTTTCTTATATAAATTACTTTCTAAATATTCCATTCTAAAACCTAAAAGTCTCCTTCAGTCCCAGCCACTTCTGATCCTTCTCACTCAGATTCAGCTTCGTTCCATCTTCCAGTTCATATCCGTCTGCCACTGCGTTCCCCGGATATTCCCCTTTCACCTGCGGCCATTCAATTCCAATCTCCGGATCATTCCATGCCATTCCACCTTCATCATTCGGATGATAAAAATCATTCACCTTATAACAGAACTCAGCTTCCTCACTCAGCACCAGGAATCCATGTGCAAATCCTTCCGGAATCAAGAACTGCTTCTTGTTCTCAGCCGAAAGCTCTACTCCATACCATTTTCCATAGGTCTTAGAGTCTGCACGGAGATCGACCGCCACATCAAATACGTTTCCTCTCACTGCACGAACCAGCTTGCACTGCGGATACTGTTTCTGAAAATGAAGTCCGCGAAGAACGCCCTTAGTAGACATGGACTGATTATCCTGTACGAACTTGATATCAATTCCTGCCTCTTTCATATCATTCTCATTGTAGGTTTCCATAAAATATCCGCGTGCATCCCCATGAACCGCCGGAGTAATCACACAAAGTCCTTCAATCCCGCCTACATTTTTCTCAACTGTAATCTGTCCCATCTTTCTTTCCTCTATTACATCAGTCTTTTTTAATATTCAATCTCTTTCAGATATCTTCCAAGCGCATCCTGCCAGGTCGGAAGCACTTCAAATCCAGCTTCCGCAAGCTTGCTCTTGTCCAGTCTGCTGTTATACGGTCTTGCCGCCTTGGAAAGTCCATACTCTTCCGTAGTCACTGGCATTACTTTCGTTGTATATCCCGCCTGTTTATAGATTTCGCAGGTAAAATCGTACCAGCTGATATAGCCACCTTCGTTTGTCGCATGATAGTAACCATATTTTTCGCTCTCTGCCATATCCACCAGCAGTCTTGCCAGATCATAGGTATAAGTCGGTGTTCCCACCTGATCGGATACCACCCGGACGGTATCGTGCGTTTTTCCCACATTCAGCATCGTTTTGATAAAGTTCTTTCCATTTATACCAAATACCCATGCAATACGGACAATGAAATATTTTTCCAGGTTCTGGCTGACTGCCAGTTCTCCTTCCAGCTTTGTCTGTCCATATACATTCAGAGGTTTGTAGTCCTTGCAGTCTGGCTCCCACGGCTTGGTTCCCTGTCCGTCAAACACATAATCTGTTGAAATATAGATCATCTTGCAGTCCAGCTTTTTACAAGCCTTTGCGATATTTTCTGTTCCTCCGGCATTAATGGCGCGTACCTTTTCTACCTTGTCGTCATCTTCTGCCAGATCAACTGCCGTCCAGGCTGCACAGTGAACCACCACATCCGGTTTGATTTCCAGAAGTGTGTGTTCTGCTGCCTCTTTATCTGTAATATCCATGGATACATAAGCCATCTTTGTAACTGCGCTACCATCCTGCGCACCTGCATACTCTGATGCCAGGTCGCTTCCGATCCCTTCGTATCCTCTTTTATTCAGTTCATTCATCACATCGTGACCGAGCTGTCCTGCCACGCCTGTTACAAATACTTTCATCTTCTGTCCTCACCTATCGGTTTCCATACATTTTTTCATAGTAATTCTGATACTCTCCGGAAATGATGGTCTTCCACCAGTCCTGATTGTCCAGATACCACTGAATGGTTTTCTTGATACCATCCTCAAATTTTGTTTCTGGAAGCCATCCAAGCTCGTTGTGGATCTTGGTCGGATCAATGGCATAGCGCATATCATGTCCCTTACGGTCTGTCACATGCGTGATCAGACTTTCCGGTTTTCCAAGCTCCTTGCAGATGATCTTGACGATATCAATATTTCGCATCTCATTGTGACCACCTACGTTGTAGACTTCTCCGACTCTTCCCTTATGGATGATCAAATCGATTGCACGGCAATGATCCTCGACATAAAGCCAGTCACGTACATTTAAACCTTCTCCATATACCGGAAGCGGCTTATCTGCAAGTGCATTTGCAATCATCAGCGGAATCAGCTTCTCCGGAAAATGATACGGTCCATAGTTATTGGAGCAACGGGAAATCGTCACCGGAAGCCCGTAGGTTCTGTGGTAAGCAAGCACCAGAAGATCCGCTCCTGCTTTGGAACTGCTGTACGGGGAACTGGTATGGATCGGTGTCTCTTCCGTAAAGAAAAGATCCGGTCTGTTCAGTGGAAGATCTCCGTATACTTCGTCCGTTGATACCTGATGGTATCTCTGGATTCCATACTTTCTGCAGGCATCCATCATTACGGCTGTTCCCTTAATATTGGTATCCAGAAATACTTCCGGATTCTCGATGGAACGGTCTACATGGGATTCTGCTGCAAAGTTTACAACCATATCCGGATGCTCTTCCTCAAATAACTGATAGATCGCTTCCCGGTCACAGATATCAATCTTGCAGAAACGGAAGTTCGGATTGTCCATCACTGGTGCAAGTGTTGATAAATTTCCTGCATACGTCAGCTTATCTACGCACACGATCCGGTAATTCGGATACTTGTCTAACATATGAAATACAAAGTTACTTCCAATAAATCCGGCACCGCCGGTCACAATAATCGTCATCTTTTTATCCCTCATCTTTTCTTCCTAGTACAAATGTTCCTGGTATTTTCCGTCTAATACATCTTTCAGATACTGACCATACTGGTTCTTTTTCAGTACCTCATAAACCTTCAGCACTTCATCTTTTGAAATCCATCCATTCAGATATCCGATCTCTTCCAGACACGCGATCTTTCTGTGCTGATGCTGTTCGATCGTTTTGACAAAGTTTGTCGCATCCACCAGAGATTCATGGGTTCCGGTATCCAGCCAGGTAAATCCCTGTCCCAGAAGCTCCACATTTAAGTTTCCACCTTCCAGATAAATCCGGTTCAGATCGGTGATCTCCAGCTCGCCTCTTGCAGACGGTTTCAGATTTTTCGCATACTCCACAACTCGGTTATCATAAAAATACAGTCCGGTTACACAGTAATTGCTCTTTGGCTTCTCTGGTTTTTCTTCGATTGAGATAGCTTTTCCATCCTGATCAAACTCCACGATTCCAAAACGTTCTGGATCATCCACATAGTATCCGAACACGGTTGCTCCTTTTCCACTTTCGGCATTCTCTACTGCTGCCTTCAATCTTTTTTTCAGTCCATGTCCGGCAAAGATGTTATCTCCAAGCACCATTGCGACCGGCTCATCTCCGATAAAGTCAGCTCCAATGATAAATGCCTGCGCAAGTCCATCCGGCGATGGCTGTACCGCATAAGACAGATTGACACCAAACTGATGTCCATCCCCTAAAAGTTCCTGAAATCTCGGTGTATCTGCCGGTGTCGAAATGATCAGGATATCCCGGATCCCTGCATTCATAAGTACAGACATCGGATAATAGATCATCGGTTTGTCATAAATCGGTAATAACTGTTTGGATGTTACCATTGTCAGCGGATATAATCTGGTTCCTGAACCACCCGCAAGAATAATTCCTTTCATTCTGCTTCTCCTTATATATTTATAACTTATCTAATATACAGCATAAATATCAAAGTATAAAACACATCTACTTTTTTACCAATATGTGCTTTATACTTTGATATCCTCCACAAGCAGGCAACAGGTTTTACCCTGCCACCCGCTTTTCTTCTTTCCTACTTCGATCCAACCTTCCCCAGCACAACAGCCACGGTCTTAAAAAGAATCTTAATATCCAACCCCGGATTCCACTTTTTAATATACTCGGTATCCAGTCTTACAACTTCTTCAAAGTCTGTGATATTACTTCTTCCGCTGACCTGCCACATACCAGTAAGTCCCGGCTTGAATGCCAGTCTGGAGCGATGATGCATCTCGTATTTCTCCCACTCGTCCACTGTTGGCGGTCTGGTTCCCACAAGGCTCATATCACCTTTGAGCACATTCCAAAACTGCGGGAATTCATCCAGAGAGTAATCACGGATAAAGTTTCCGATTCCTTTGATAATACGCGGATCGTTATCCATCTTGAACATCATACCATCTTTGATATCGTTCTGCGCCATCAGTTCTTTCTTCCGCTCTTCCGCATCCATATACATGCTTCGGAATTTGTAAATATTGAATTTTTTGCCATTTTTTCCGATTCGCACCTGTTTGAAGAAGATCGGTCCCGGTGACTTAATATAAATGATTGGTGCTACAAAGATAAAAATGATACCTGTCAGTAGCATTCCAACCAGTCCTCCGCAGATATCCATCGTCCTTTTGAAGATCAGCTGACCGGTGCTTACCATATTGATGCTGGTCGAAAGCACCGTATATCCTTCCAGCTTTTCCACAATCTGGTTGGAAGAATCATCCACAACTCTTGCCAGCTTGATATGTACGGTAATTCCCATGATACCGAAATTTCCGATCAGTTTATCCGGAAACACAAGCTCTGTCGGAATGCTGAAAAGTGCTTCATCCACCCAGTTCAACTGTGCAAAATCTTCAATCGCACTCTCTCCACAAAATACCGGGAATCCATAATAATTTGGAATTTCATTTTCTTTTGCATCAATAATTCCGATCCCCATTACATGAAACTCACTGTAGGGATTGCCGGTAAATGCCTCCACAATTTCTCTATAATTCTTTTTTCCACCGATCAGAAGGATCGCTCTTTTCCCTGATGCAGGACCTCTGTGCTTGGAAAGCCATTTTTTCAACAAAATCCTTCCTATATATAATACGCAGATCGATATGATAGGGAATGCAAATGTGACAACTCGTGAGTAATTGCTCGACTCTTTCATTGCAAACAAATAGACAATCACACACACGGTCACGATGATTGCGTGCTTTGCGACTGCCTTAGTCTCCAACCAGTACCCTCTTCTTAAGATGCCCCTGTAACTTCCCATCATCAGTCCCACAACCAGATCGATCGCCGCTATCGTAAAAAACACATTCCGGTAAAGCGGTGCTTCTCTGTAATATGCAGTCCCATAACGTAACCACTGAGCAAGTAAATAAGATACTTCCAACAATATTAAATCTAACAAAATAAAATCCCAGTGTTTTAGCCAACTGGAAGTTTTCTTTCTGTACATAAGTGAACCAAACCCTCTTAAATCATTACATTTGTAATACGTCTCTTTTAATATTTATAACACATTTTGCATAAAAGGTAAATGGTTACTCACGCCTAATTACGTTTTAATTGCTTTTTTCATCATTTTTTACTTTTATCGCGAAGAAAATCCATTACTTTTATCTATTTTATTTGACAAACCCGCAGCTTTTTAATGCACAACAAAAGCACCCAAAAAGGTACTTTTGTTACTTTTCTACCTGTTTTTAGGCGAAAAACTACCAACCACCGAATATTGATGGTTGGTAGAAAATCCTTGATTTTTATTTTTTCAGTGCAATAATTGTCTTCACTACATCGTCAATTCCCATCTCAGAGCTGTCGATCAGCGTTGCATCTTCAGCCTGCTTAAGCGGTGCGATCTCTCTTGTCATATCGCGCTCGTCTCTTTCCTGGATATCCTGCCTGATCTGTTCAAAATCACAAGTTTCTCCTTTTCCTTCCAGTTCTTTGAACCGGCGCATTGCGCGGCATTCTACACTTGCAGTCAGATACACTTTAACGTCCGCATTCGGAAGTACATTGGTTCCGATATCTCTTCCATCCATAACGACATCTTTTTCTTTTGCAAGATTCCTCTGCAGATCCAGAAGCTTTGCACGGACTGCCGGTACTGCCGAGCTTACGGATGCCATATTTCCAACCGCTTCCTCACGAAGCTGTGAAGTGATGTTTTCTCCATTCAAATAGACTTGCTGCACACCATTTTCATAACCAAGCTCTACCTTTGCATCCTCGCATGCTGCCTCGATCTTCTCTACTTCTCCCGGTACGATCCCTTTTTTCAGAAAATGTACGGCAAGCCCGCGGTACATTGCCCCGGTATCTACATAGATGAATCCCAGTTCCTTTGCAACCAGTTTTGCGATCGTGCTCTTTCCGGCACCTGCCGGTCCGTCAATTGCGATATTATATCCCATTTTATATCCTCCCTGTTTCACTCACATTTTCTGTTCCTGTCCAGATCTGACGGTTCCTTTTCCGGCTTTCCGCTGATATTCTCATCCTCAGCTTTTCTCACCTTCCATCCGGATCATTTCCTGTTTACGCCATCTCTGGATTGCTGTGCGATATCCATAATCCAAAAACTACCAGATATTACTTCCTGCCGCATATGCAGTCGACCATGCGATCTGCAGATTGAATCCACCGGTCAGTGCATCCAGATCCAGCACTTCCCCTGCAAAATACAGTCCCTGTACCAGCTTTGACTCCATCGTAGACGGATTGACTTCTTTGACTTTTACGCCGCCCCGTGTAATAATTGCCTCTTTGAAATCTCGAAGCCCGGTCAATGTCACAGTAAAATGCTTGATCAGATGGATAAAATTCATCCGCTCTTCTTTTGTGATCACATTGACCTTCTTCTCCGGATCAATGCCGCTTAAGTGGATCATGACCGGAAGTAATTTTGCCGGAAACAGTCCGGTAACTGCATTTTTAAACTGTTTATTATGGTTTGCATCAAATTCCCGCAGCACTCTCGCATCCAGCTGCTCTTCGGAAAGTGCCGGCTTCAGGTCGATGACCAGCTTTAACTCATGCTTTTTCTGCAGGATTTTACCTACATAAGCACTCGCACTGATGATCAGTGGTCCGCTTACTCCAAAGTGGGTGAATAACATTTCTCCGAAATCACTGTACAGCTCTTTCTTTCCGTCATAGACCGTTGCCTGGACATTCCGGAGGGAAAGCCCCATCAGTGCCGGAATGTACTCTTCTCTGACATTCATCGGAACCAGGGAAGGTGCAGGTTCGGTGATCTTGTGTCCCATCGCTTCTGCAAAGCGATAGCCATCTCCGGTGGAACCTGTCGTCTGATAACTGACACCACCGGTTGCGATAATGCAGGCATCCCCTTCTTCTTTGCTTCCATCTGCCATAACAAGATAGGAAAATCTTCCATCCTCTGCCACAACCTTTTCTACATTGGAATAAAGATGGATGTGTACTCCATTTCGCTTCATTTCCAGCTCCAGTGTGCGGATAACATCCGAAGAATGATCCGACTGCGGAAATACACGGTTGCCACGCTCTGTCTTCAGACGCAATCCTGCATTTTCAAAGAAATCCATCACATCCTGGTTGGTAAATCCGTAAAAACTGCTGTACATGAATTTCTCATTGGATACCATATTCTGGAAAAGTTCATCCACGTCACAGGCATTGGTGACATTGCATCTGCCTTTTCCCGTGATGAAAAGCTTCTTTCCAAGTTTTTCATTTTTCTCAAATACGTGGACTTCATTGCCATTTTTCGCCGCAAAGATCGATGCGAACATACCGGCAGCTCCGCCCCCTACGATCAGTACTTTACTCATTTGATCCTTACCTCATCTTCTACAGGCTCCAGCTCATCTCTGGAATAAACCTGATATTCGTCCCAGATGTCCTCCAGTGTCTCCAGCGTCTCGATGACATCATCCTGCTTCTTCATACAGAGTGCAACCACCAGTGCATTGATCACACTGAGCGGTGCAACCAGGGAATCTACGATAGATGCCATATCACTCTTGGCGATCAGATTGCAGGAGGAATAGAGATTCATCGGTGAATTCACACTGTCGGTCAAGGTTATTACCTTTGCTTTCCGGTTGCTGGCAAATTCCAGTGCTTTTAATGTACGCATGGAATATCGCGGAAAACTGATCCCGATGATCACATCTTCTTCCCCGATCCGGATCAGCTGCTCAAAAATCTCGCTGGAACTGTTGGTATCGACCTCTACCACATCCTCACAGATCAGATTTAGATAGAAAGTCAGGAATTTTGCCAGCGGTGCACAGCTTCGGATTCCGATCACATAAACCTTTTTTGCCGCAAGAATCGTATCCACCGCCAGCTCAAATGCATGATTGTCCACGGATTCCAATGTCTGCTTGATCTTCTCGATATCAGACTGCAGAACCGTCGCCAGGATCTCGCTCCGGTCGATCCGTCCGTAGGTCACTTCCATACGCTGGATAGAATTCAGCTTGGTACGCACCAATTCTCCCAGTGCTTTCTGGAATTCGGGATAGCCTTTATATCCAAGCTGTGTTGCGAAACGGACAACCGTTGATTCGCTGACACCGACTGCCTCTCCCATCTTTGCAGCCGTCAGGAAGGCTGCTTTATCATAATTTTCTTTGATGTAATCCGCAAGCCGCTTCTGTCCTTTGCTGAACTTCGGATATCTCTCATCAATTCTAATCAGTAACTCATTTTTTGTGCTCACAATTTGCCTCCAAATAAGAAACGTGCCTTTTTATAAAATCATTTACTTCTATTATAAATAAGGTCACAACCCTTTTTATTATAAGCAAAAGAGCCATAAAATTCAACTCGAATTTTATGGCTCCTGAGGTTACGTTTTGCTCACAAAATACTGTCTGTAACAGCTTTCGTCAGTTCGTCGTTATTATACCGGATAACTTCCGTCTTTTGCAATTGTAGCATCTACTTTCTTCTCCTGTGCCTCGCGGTATTTGAAGAAGTCTGTAGCTACCTGCGGGAAGAGTGCGTAGCTGAGTACGTCTTCATCCTGCTCTTTGTACTGTTCCATCTCTTTTTCAAGAGTAGCAAGTTCATCCGGGATCAGGTCTGCCGGACGGCATGTGATAACTTCCGGATTGTCTCCGAGTACTTTCTTAACAACATCCGGGTTGAACGGTTTAACAGTTGCACCGTATTTTCCGCTCAGGATGTCTTTCGTCTCTTTTGTTGCCATCTTGTAGCGTTCGCCCATCAGGACATTGAATACTGCCTGTGTACCAACGATCTGTGATGACGGAGTAACCAGCGGTGGTTCACCAAGGTCTTTACGAACTCTCGGTACTTCTTCAAGTACGTCGTAGAACTTGTCTTCTGCTCCCTGCTCTTTGAGCTGGGAAGTAAGGTTGGAAAGCATTCCACCCGGTACCTGGTACAGAAGAGTCTTGATGTTAACACCAAGGTTCTTCGGATTGAGAAGTCCGCTGTCAAGTGCTTCGTCACGGATCGGACGGAAGTAATCAGCGATCTCAGCCAGAAGATTCTGGTCAAATCCTGTATCATAAGGTGTTCCCTTGAATGTCTCAACCATAACTTCTGTTGCCGGCTGAGAAGTTCCAAGTGCGAACGGTGAAATAGCGGTATCGATCACGTCTACACCGGCTTCAACTGCTTTTAAGTATGTCATTGAAGCAACACCTGATGTGTAATGTGTATGCAGCTGGATCGGGATATCAACAGCTTCTTTTAATGCTCCGACAAGTTCTGTTGCCTTGTACGGAAGAAGAAGTCCTGCCATATCTTTGATACAGATAGAGTTTGCACCCATATCTTCGATTCTCTTTGCGATGTCTACCCAGTAATCCAAGGTGTAAGCATCTCCAAGTGTGTAAGAAAGCGCGATCTGTGCTTCTGCTTTCTCAGCGTTAGCTGCTTTTACTGCTGTCTGAAGGTTTCTAAGGTCATTCAGACAGTCAAAAATACGAATGATATCGATTCCGTTTGCAACAGATTTTTTAACGAAGTATTCTACTACATCATCTGCGTATGGACGGTATCCAAGGATGTTCTGTCCACGGAAGAGCATCTGAAGTTTGGTGTTCTTGAATCCGTCACGGAATTTACGAAGTCTTGACCATGGATCTTCATGCAGGAAACGAAGGGATGCATCAAATGTAGCTCCGCCCCAGCACTCTACGGAATGGTATCCGACTTTGTCCATTTTATTTACGATCGGAAGCATCTGTTCTGTGGTAAGTCTTGTTGCGATCAGGGACTGATGCGCATCACGCAGAACTGTTTCCGTAATCTTAATCGGTTTCTTTTCAATTGCTGCCATTATATCTTCCTCCAATTATTATAAGGTTTATTAAGCTCCAGGATTGTTATCTCACTGTCAGATACGCGCTGCTCGCAGCGCTAAGGAAACCTGACGGTTTCCTTCTGTGCCTGATGGCACAGTCTGACATTTCGATAGCAACCGCGATTTGCCCTTGCAAGCAAGCAAATCGCTTCCTGTTGCTACATTACTCCGAAAATAGCCATAAATGTTCCGGCTGCTACGGCTGTTCCGATAACTCCGGCTACGTTCGGTCCCATTGCATGCATCAGAAGGAAGTTGGTCGGATCTGCTTCCGCTCCTACTTTCTGAGATACACGGGCTGCCATAGGTACAGCAGATACTCCGGCTGAACCAATCAGCGGATTTACCTTGCCATGTGTGGCTACGCACATCAGTTTTCCAAACAGGACACCTGCTGCGGTACCGAATGCGAATGCGATCAGACCAAGTAGTACGATCTTCAATGTGCTGACATTTAAGAATGCCTCTGCACTTGTAGTAGCACCTACAGATGTACCAAGCAGGATAACTACGATGTACATCATTGCGTTGGATGCGGTCTCTGTCAGCTGTCTTACAACACCGGATTCTTTGAACAGGTTACCAAGCATCAGCATACCTACCAGAGGAGCTGTTGTCGGAAGAATCATACATACAACGATGGTTACGATGATCGGGAACAGAATTTTCTCAAGCTGTGTAACCGGACGAAGCTGTCCCATTTTAATCTTTCTTTCCTTCTCTGTTGTGAGAAGTTTCATGATCGGCGGCTGGATGATCGGAACCAGTGACATGTACGAGTACGCCGCCACGGCGATCGGTCCCATCAGAGCCGTCTGCTGGAGCTTACCTGCAAGGAAGATGGATGTCGGTCCGTCTGCTCCACCGATGATGGAGATAGCAGCTGCTGCCTTATCAGAGAAACCAAGAGCCATCGCGCCAAGATAAGCTGCGAAAATACCAAACTGTGCTGCCGCACCGAGGAGGAAGCTCGCCGGGTTGGCAATGAGCGGTCCGAAGTCAGTCATCGCACCGACACCCATGAAAATAAGTGACGGGAGAATAGACCACTCATCCAGCTGGAAGAAGTAATACAAAAGTCCGCCCGTTCCGTTAGCCGAATCTTCTGCATGAAGCATGATATCCGGGTAAATATTTACCAGGAGCATACCAAATGCAATCGGTACAAGCAGAAGCGGTTCAAACCCATGCTTGATTGCAAGATAAAGGAAAAAACATGCAACTGCGATCATAATGTAGTTACCCCAAGTCAGGTTGAGGAACGCAGTCTGCTGCACGAGGTTTCCCAGTGTGTTAGTGATATATTCCATGTTATAACCTCCTGTTTTTCAAAAGGATGTTGCTCCTTAGTTCAATGTAGCCAGTGTCTGTCCTGCTTCTACTGCATCACCTACTGCTACATCGATACTTGCAACTGTTCCGTCTTCCGGAGCTACAACAGGAATTTCCATCTTCATTGCTTCTACGATAAGAACTGCATCACCGCGGGATACTTTCTGTCCTACGCTTGCTTCGATCTTAAATACTTTTCCGGCTGCACCTGCTTCTACCTTGATGCTTCCAGCTCCAGCTGCTGCTTTTGGAGCTGCCTTCGATGCTGCTTTCGGAGCTGCCTTTGGTGCTGCCACTGGTGCTGCAGCTGCTCCGTTTCCGTTTTCTTCTACTGTAACATCATATACGTTGCCGTTAACTGTGATTGTATAGTTTTTCATCTTTAAATCCTCCTGATTCTATTCGCACTATGCATTCCATTTGTTTGATTTTCTTCTCTTGATAGAACGTACTACAAATCCGTCTGTAGTAGTTCCTTCTGCTGCTGCGATCGCTGCTGCGATAACTGCAACAAGTTCGGTATCATCCATTTCTTCTGCTTCTTCTACAGCTGCTGCCACTGCCGGAGCCGGTGCTGCCTTCGGAGCTTCTTCTTTTTTCTTCTTGGATGTACCGTTAAGTAATGCAGGAACGTATTTGATCAGGGAAATGATAAAGCTCATGAAAATAAGCATTACGAATACAGTTCCCATACCAAGTAATGTGTTAAGTCCCGCTTTTTCAAGGATTTCGCTCATGCCGTAATGAGCATTGACTGTAAATGATTCCAAAGTCATATTCTCATCGAATACGAATTCCAGGTCTGCACTTCTGTCAGAAAATGTTGCCGGTGCAGTTACCGTAACACCTGTAGAAGACGCCTCGAATTCATAATCTTTATGGCTTTCATAATCGCCGCATTCTTTCAGGGATGCTTTCCATCCTTCCAGTGCAGTTGCAAAAGTGTCTGCTTCCATCTGCACACCGGTCTGGTTTTCAAACTGTGCCATCAGATATCCCTGATTCCAGTCTGACATCTCTGTGATCTGGTCGCTTGTGATGGATCCGCTCTCAATGATATCAAAAACAGCATCACAAGACTGGATCAGTGTATCTTTGTCATAGCTGACGGTCTTGGCATTTCCGCAGCCTGCAAGGCCGAGCACAAGTACCAGAACTGCGACTACTAAACTAATCTTTTTCTTCACTTTGCTTCACCTCGCTAAATTGTTCCGTGTTTTTTGGATGGTCTTTCTTCCCTTTTTGTAAATAACATCTCAAATGCACCGATCACATATTTTCTGGTATCTGCCGGTTCGATGATGGTATCTACATATCCTCTTCCAGCTGCGGAAAGCGGGCTTGACTGAAGTGCTTTGTATTCTTCTGTCTTTGCTTTTAATGTATCTGCATCTGCATCTGTGTACATGATCTTCGCTGCCATGTCTGCTGCCATCATTCCGATTTCAGCTTCCGGCCATGCGTATACCATGTCTGCTCCGATTGCTTTGCTGTTCATTGTCACATATGCGCTTCCGAATGCTTTACCTGTGATCACATTGACTTTTGGTACAGTTGCATCTGCAAATGCATAAGTGAGAGCTGCCATCTCTCTTGCAAGGTTCTTTTCTGAGCATGCAGTTGCCTTGAGTCCCTTTACATTTGTAAGTGTGAGTACCGGAATTCCGAATGCATCACAGAATTTAACGAAAGCTGCTGCTTTCTTGCATCCCATTGCTGAGAGTGTGCCGTCGAATTCTTCTGCTGTGTTGCCTTCTTCATCGTATACTTTTGAGCGGTTGGCAACAGCACCTACTGTCATTCCGTTCAGGCGGATGAATCCTGTTACCATATCTTTTGCATAAGCTTTCTTTGTCTCAATGAATACACCATTGTCAGAGATCATAGAAAGAGCAAGTGCTGCATCTTCTGCTGCATTCTCAAGATCTGCACATACTCTGTTCAGATCATCTGTGCATTCATCATATGCATCGTTGTCTTCGTTGTTAGCCGGAAGAATTGCTACGAGTGAGCGGATCTCGCCAAGAATTTCTTCTTCGCTTCCTACGCCGTCAACGATTCCGGATTCTTCACTCTGGAATTTTGCGCTTGCTGTATCGCATTTGTCCGCGGTGTTGCCCGGAATGGTGTTCGGAGAGTTTACGAATAATTTTCCGTTCTCTGCCATGAATGTAAAATCAGAAAGTGCTGCTGCCGCTGCCAGTCCACCACCGCAATTGCCGAATACTGCTGTGATCTGTGGAATTACGCCAGAAGCCATAGCCTGTTTGTAATAGAAGCTTCCGAATGCGTTCAGTGCGTCAGTTGCTTCCTGAAGACGAAGTCCTGCGCAGTCAATCAGACCGATCACCGGTGCGCCCATCTTCATTGCCATATCATAAATGTTCGCAATCTTCTTTGCGTGCATCTCACCGATGGTTCCGTTCAGTACAGATGCGTCCTGGCTGTATACATATACCAGGTTTCCATCGATTACACCGTAACCTGTGATGACGCCATCTGTCGGAGCTTTTTTCTCCTGCATGTTGAAATCTGTTGCTCTTGCAGTTACCTGTCCACCGATTTCAACAAAGCTTCCCTCATCGAGCAAATTGGCAATTCTTAAGCTCGCCGGGTTTGATGATGTTGTGTTGCTCATAAATCTAGCCCTCCATTTTTATAAATTTAATAATTAAATCAAATTTTCTGCCGTGTATATTATACTTGCTTTCTATGCAATACGCAACTGTTTTTGATAAGTTTTCTCTTATTTTGTTAAATTTTCGACAAGTAATTTTCACGTGTAAAAAAGCCTCTGCAACGCAGAAGCCTTTTTTTTACATAAACATATTCCCTGTTCCGACATAACGGATGCCGTCTTCAAAGACTCTTTTTCCGCCAAGTGTAACAAATTTTACATCTTTTAATCTGGTGATATCCCTGCTTAAGTCACCGCCAACTACCAGAAGATCTGCATCCAGTCCTTCGACAACAAGTCCGCGTTCTTTTTCCACACCCAGAACCTTTGCCGGATTGGAAGTTGCCACCTGTACTGCCTGCACCGGTGTAATTCCGTATTCCACCATATATTGCAGTTCTCTCGGAAGCGGTAAGAGCGGAGAATGATACATCACCATATCGGTGCCGGCAAGAACCGTCACACCCGTATCATAAAATTCTTTAAAATGATCCCGGTACGCTTTGTATGCCGGTTCAAAGAATTCATAATTTGCCATCTCTTTTTGCATGACCGGATCACTGACCGGTGCATCGCCATTCTTCTCGATATTTTCCTTGCACAGTTCATAGAGATAAGTATATGCCATGATAGTCGGTGTCCAGGCAATACCTTTTTCTGCCATCTGCTTTGCATGATCCAGCGTCATAAAGGTTCCATGTTCGATCGTGTCAAATCCGGCATCAATACACATCTGGATCCCCGGATTGGTTCCGGCATGCACGCCACACTTGATTCCTCTTCTGTGGCATTCATCCACCGCCGCATCCAGTTCTTCCTGGGTAAGCTCCGGATACGATTCGCGGTTGGTGGTCAGGATCTTCACCCATTCCGCACCATCGCGAACCTGCTTACGGATTTCTTTGCGGATTGCCCACGGACCGTCCGCTTCCTCGACTTCATCCCAGGCATGTCCGCCCGTCATGCAGATTCCGGTATCCGTATGCACGATTCTCGGGATCACGATAAATCCCTTCTTTTCTGCCAGTTTCAGATTCTTGCATACGCCATGTGCTGAAGACATATCCCGCACCGTGGTGATCCCTCTTTCAAATGCAGACTGCGCATGCTGCAACGCATATAACATGATCAGCTGTGCCCCATAATTAAAGCTGTCCGGCTGGGAATAGCCGTATGCAAGATGCGCATGCATATCCATAAGTCCCGGAAGAAGTGTCGCATCACCATATTCCTTAACTTCCTCCTGCGGAAATTCTTTCAGCAGCTCTTCTTTTGGTGCGATTTTTCCGATCTTGCCGTCCTCTCCAATATAGACTGCCTTATCCGTAAGAACGGTCTTTCCATCTCCTGTAATCAGATATTTCGTACTGATAATCATCCCTTGGTCCCTCTTTTATTCCTTTATTTTTCAAATACACGCAGCCCTTTCATGCTGCCCCTCTCTCGTCGCATTCATTCTTTAATATTTTAAAGTGCAACCATTTTGAAGTGTATTATACTTGTTTTTTCAAACCGACGCAACCGTTTTCCATAGAATCTGTTAAAATTTTTGCAATTGTGGAAGCCTCTGCTGACACAATTTTCGCTTTCAGAGGCTCATCGCAATGTTTTGCACAATGGACTTCACCCCCCATATTTTTCTAAATCTGCCCCACTACCTCTCCCTCGCAGACCGTCCCCGCAAAAAAATAAAACCCTTATCCGGCAAACCACCAGATAAGGATTTCCTCAATTCTTTATACTTTTTTAGGATGACAACATTTTTATTACAGTGTGATCAGAGCATCTGTAATATTTGTAATTCTGCGGTATCCATCTTCTGTGATCAGGAAATCATCTTCCTGACGGACGCCACCGATTCCCGGAATGTAAATTCCAGGTTCAATCGTATGAACCATTCCCGGCTGAAGGGTCACTTTACTGCCGGTACAGATATACGGCTGTTCATGAATATCCAGTCCGAAGTTGTGTCCCGGACCATGCGGAATATGATAGCCTGCATCTTCTACTACCTTCACGATGATATCTCTGAGCTCGCCCATAACCATACCCGGTTTCAGGCTGTTCTGACCAGCATCCTTTGCTTTTCTGACTACGTCAAACATCTTATAAAGCTCCGGATTTTTGGCTTTCCCTACTGCAACAGTACGGGTAATATCCGAGCAGTATCCGTGATAATAAGTCCCGAAATCAATCGTCACAAAATCACCAAGCTGGATTTTTCTATCGGATGCTGTCGCATGACAGTTTGCTCCGTTATCCGGACCAGATGCTACGATCGTCTCGAAGCAGAATCCGGAGCCGCCACGGCTTCTGAACTGATATTCCAGTTCATTTGCAATATCGATCTCTGTAACGCCCGGTTTGATCACATCAAGCAGTGCATAGAAAGATCTCTCTGAAATCCGGCATGCCTGTTCGATCGTCTCGATTTCTTCCGGTGTCTTGATCGCACGTAAAGGTTCTACATAAGACCCTTCGGAAACGAATTTGGTATCAGGCGCCTGACTTACCAGATCCTGATAATCATCAAACGTAAGATCTGCTCCACAGATTGCACACTGTTTTACCCCTGCTTCTGCCGCCAATTTACCGGTCTGGCTGAAGTAATTCAGTCCTTCACCGTAGACAACAACTTCAAATCCTTCTGTTTCCTGTGCGGCCTGGAATTCAAACCGTCCGTCGGTTACAAAATAGTTTTTCTTTTCTGTCAGAAGCAGGACTGCAACTCCATATTCTCCGGTAAAGCCGGTCAGATACTTAATGTCGCTGCCTTTGCTGATCACAATTCCGTCATGACCATTTTTCTTTACAGCATCTACAATTTTCTGTATGCGTGTATTCATTGTTCCATCTCCTACTGAATGAAATCCCAGTTGAATTTCATATTTTCATCATATGATTTGTATGGTTTTCCATCAATATCATAGATGTTTACATTATAATGCCAAGGTTCCGGAAGTGTCTTCTCCGGATAAATGTGCTTCATCAGCTCATATCCTTCCGGATCATAGACCTTCAGTTCCTCTCTTGTGTTGACCGGTCCGCGGATACCATCCCATCGTCCGTCAACACCTTCCTGCATGACATTGAACCAGACAGTACTTAAGGTTGCAAAATACTCTTCGTAATTGCTGATCGCATAAGTGTCCGGCCACAAACCATTGTCGCTGGCATGCTGATATGCTTTCCGGATCATGTCTGCAAGCGTCTGGTCTTTCAGACCATTCATTCCAACCAGATGGATCGCATGTCCGAATTCATGCACAAGGATCATCTCATTTGGATAACTGGTTGCATATCTTCCGGTTCTGAGACGGATCACATTTGCCTCTGAAATAGAGGATGCCGGATTCGTCATCTCGCCGCCGTAACCTGCCACATGGCGGGTTGCAAGCAGATATCCCATTCTGTGTTCCGGGACATCATATGCATTCTCAAGCAGTCCGAACACAGATACCTCTGCGCCTCTGCGGACGAGCTCTTCTGCTACTTCCGGGATCTTTTCAAGCATCATATCAATAATTGCAAGTGCTTTATCCACTACAGCCGGTGTTGTTTTTTCTCCGGCTTTTACTACAATGCCGGAGGTTCCTTTTTTGCGGACTACATAATATGGCTGATACACGGTCTGGTAGACCTTTTCATTGTCTGCCGGTCTGTCTTTTACATCAGTCAGCTTTCCGACAACCTGTACGGTAACCTCTCCTGCACATTCCGGATCAACCGGATGAACCAGGGAAAGTGTGGTACGCATGGATTCTTTCTGGTATACCGTACCATAATCCCATGTCATATCACTGGTCCAGTGTACCAGTTCCTGTACTTCCCCTTTGTATTTTACCAGATAATCGTTTTCATTATCAGCACGGCGCATCTGTTCGCCCCAATAAATCTCAATTCTTCTGTCATCGATCAGAATGACTTTTTCGACCGGTGCATAATTACAATTCTCTGACATTTATTTTTCATCCTCCTGAAACATAAACTTATTTTCTGATCTTTTATGCTTCTGCGTTCTTGTCCAGTCCCATTCCGACTGCAAGCTTTTTACTGAAGATTGCTACAACCGCACCGACTGCACATACACCCAAACCGATTGCTACGAAGAACGGAATTTCGCTTCCTTCTTTGTAGAAGTTTGTGAGCAGCGTGTTAAGAGCAGCTCCTGTAGACTGTGACATTGACCAGATTGTCATCATCTGTGTCATGAATGCCTTCGGTGCTGCAACAGCCGTGATTGAGTAACCGATCGGGCAGGTAAATCCTTCACCAAGCATCAGGATTGCATAGAATAATACGATCCACCATGCGCTGACTTTTGCATCTCCAGGATAGATTACATAGAGGAGTGCAATGATTAAAGCTCCAAATCCCCAGAAGATTGTTCCGATACCCATCTTTGTGGTTCCGTATGGCTGTTTCTTTCCGAGTTTTGTCCATACTGCTGTCAGGATACTTCCGATGATAACTGCAAATACTGCTGGGATTGTCTGCATAGATGCTGCAGGCACTTCAATTCCGAACAGTACACGGTTAACCTTTTCTTCATAGAAGATTGCAAGGATTGAAATTGTCTGTGTCCAGATCAGCAGGGTAACTGCGTTACAGATGAACGGCGGAACCAAGCAGAGGATTTTCTTCTTCTCATGTGGCTCTGTCTTTTTACTTTTGTAAATAACTACCAGGTATACGATCGGGATAATGATCGATACAGTACTGATTACATTTGAGAATACAGAAATACTTAATGTTCCTGTTGCAAAAAGCGTTGCAAGAACAACTGCGCAGATAACAAGTACAATGATCATCTTTGTGATGAAAGAACGTTTCTTATCATCCGGAAGCGGATCATCCGGTTCAATACCGATATTACCGAAGAACGGTTTGTATGTAACTGCATATACAACGATACCCAGGAATGCAAGGACTGCACATGCCGCGAATGCTACATGGTATCCGAGTGCTGCTGCGATTGCACCGGAAAGTACCGGAGCTGCTGCACCAATGTTGGAAATTACGTAAGAAATCGTGTAAGCGCTGTCACGTCTTCCATCGGATTCATCATAGAATTTTCCAAGAAGAGCATCCAGACATCTGCCACCGAACATCGGTCCAATTGCCAGACATCCCATAGCGATTCCATAGCCAGGAACGCCAAGTGGTAATGCAAGGCATACATATCCAATAAATGAAAGTGATCTTGCTATAAATAAAGACTTCCGGCATCCTAAGATACGGTCGCAGACAAAGCTTCCGACAATACCTGTCAGTACGACAACTGTTGAATATAAAGAGATCAGCTGTGCTGCATTTGCCTTGCTGAATCCAAGTCCTTCCGGTGCATTTGCGTATAAGTAGTAAATCAGTACCGCACTCATCGCATAGTTTGCAAAAGAGTTACAAAGCTGCATAAAGCTCAGGGTTCCCACACCCTTTGGCTGTCCTAAAAAGGCGGTTTGTTTTCTTAACGCCTCATCATGTTCGTTCATTATTTTTCCCTCCAAAATAACCTTTTGTATTCATTCAACAAAAAACAATCGTTAATTATTTCCCCATCCTCAGATGTCTTCACTCCTCCTTTTTTCATAATTTTTAACTTTTGTTTTTTATTTTGAACATACAAGTATCTTACTTTTTTTTGTTAACTTTGTCAATATTTTCGTCTGTAAATATGAAATTTTGTTCACATTCATAAACATTGACAAAAAAGAACGCAAAAAACGTCTTTTTTCCGTTTTTTGCGCCCTTTTTTCGTCATTTTTATGTATTATTTATTTCTGGTTGCGGAACTGTACCGGTGTGATATTGTACGCCTTCTTGAAAAGTCTGTTGAAATGCTCTACATTCTGATATCCAACGGTCAGTGCAATATTTTCAACGGTCATGCTGCTGCTCTTTAACAGGGCACGTGCCTTTTTCATTCTGACTTTTTTGACAATATCCCCAAAAGTCATTCCGGATTTTTCTTTGATATATTTAGAAAGATACGGTTTAGACAGGAAGAATTTTTCTGCCAGATCATCTAAAGATACATCCAGATAATTTGCCTGGATATAGTTCATGATCTCTACCATTCTTTCATCTTTACATTCATTCACATTCTTCAGTTCATCAATCTTATTGACAGCAACTGTCAATGCCTCAATAGAAGCTTTGATGATATCGGCATCAATTCCGACTCCCCAGTAGGTCTTTCCATTGCAGATGACACCTACATAAGCACATGCCTTGGAAGAAGAACCACGTGTCAGGGAATGTTCTTCGTAGAAGCTCAGTTCATAGCTGATACCAAAGTACTGTTTGATCGCATTGCTGACTGCGTCAAGACGTCCGTTACCGCCTGCTGTTACCACACGTTTTCCATTTGCATGGGAAATGGTTGCATCTGCTATAATACCATCTTCCTGTTTGAAGTGGCATTCATCGATAGAGAAGATTCCTTTGTAATTTACATAATGATCTTCAAAAATGTGGTATACCCAGTCCGGAGTCAGCTCCTTGTGTGCTTTATCGGATACATCTTTTACCATGTAGCCGACTTCTTCACGCATTTCTTTCGGAACGCTGATGCCAAAGTTCTGTTTCAGAATGTAGCTTACACCGCCTTTTCCTGACTGGCTGTTGATACGGATAACATCTTTATCGTAAGTTCTTCCGATGTCCTTCGGATCGATCGGCAGATACGGTACGGTCCAGTGATCTCTTTCTTCCGCTTCACGCCATGCCATACCTTTTGCGATGGCATCCTGATGGGAGCCGGAGAATGCGGTAAATACCAGATCTCCTGCATATGGCTGTCTTTCATAGACATGCATTCTAGTCAGGCGTTCGTAGATTTCACGGATCTTTGGAATGTCAGTGAAATCCAGTCCCGGATCTACACCCTGCGAGAACATATTGAGTGCCAGTGTCACGATATCCACGTTACCGGTACGTTCTCCATTTCCAAATAAGGTTCCTTCGATACGGTCTGCACCTGCAAGAATACCCATTTCAGCAGTTGCCACGCCGCATCCACGGTCGTTGTGTGGGTGAAGGCTGAGCACCACGCCATCACGGTATTTCAGATTCTTATCTACATATTCTACCTGTCCTGCAAATACATGCGGCATTGCGTTTTCTACGGTTGTCGGAATGTTGATGATTACTTTTTTATCTTTTGTCGGCTGCCATACATCCAGTACTGCATTGCAGACATCCACTGCATAGTCCACCTCTGTTCCTGAAAAGCTTTCCGGACTGTACTCGAAAGTAAAATTTCCTTCTGTCTGATCAGCAAGCTGTTTCAACAGCTTTGCTCCGTCGATGGCGATTTGTTTCACCTGTTCTTTGTCTTTTTTGAAAACCTGTTCTCTCTGTGCAACAGAGGTTGAGTTGTACACGTGGATCACAGCATGTGGTGCTCCCTGTACGGCTTCGAAGGTACGTTTGATGATGTGCTCTCTTGCCTGTGTCAGTACCTGGACAGTCACGTCATCCGGGATCATGTCTTTTTCGATCAGGGTACGCATGAACTGGTACTCTGTCTCAGATGCTGCCGGGAATCCGACTTCGATCTCTTTGAATCCCACATCGACCAATAACTGGAAGAATTCCAGCTTTTCATCCAGACTCATCGGCTCAATCAGTGCCTGGTTTCCATCACGCAGGTCAACGCTGCACCAGATCGGCGGTGCGTCTACATAATCTTTTTTCACCCAATCATATTCAAATTTCGGAGGCATAAAATATTGTCTCTCGTATTTTTTACAATTTTCCATTTTGTTTCTCTCCTTTTATTTAATTGGAAAGGGCGGCATCTGCTTTTTCTTCTGTTCATATGAAAAAACAAGAAATTTTTCATAAAAATCACACAATTTGCCTAATTCCTGACTTTTCACAAATATCCGTCAACTTTCTTGTCTTATTTTGTTGTCTAGCTAATGCTAACATATCTTATCGCGAAAGTCCATTGATGAATTTAAGCAATTTTCTTGATCTATTTTATTCTTCTCGTGTTTTAAAAATTAAATTGATAAAACATTTCACACATTTTCATGGCTATCCAGGTAAATGTTCTCCGTCTGACTGTTTCTTTTACAACAGCCTGGCAGCTCCCCCATTTCTCCCCGTTTAAGAGATACGTGATCTGTCCGACCGGTGTTCTGCTTTTCACCGGCGCATCCAGTTTTTCCGGTACTTCTGTCTTTTCTTCTGCCACATCATCATCTCCGACCAGAATCTTACCCGGACTTTCTTTTCCTTTGATTTCCACTTCCACTGCTGCTTTTCCAAACAAACCATTTTGGGAAACACCGTTTTCCACGGGTATTTTCGAAAGCTCCGGTATTTTCCACACCTCATCATAACGATAATGTGCCATTCCGTACTCCATCAGTTTTCTGGTATCTGTCCATTTATAATTCTTGTTGTTTGGCCAGCCACAGGCAAGCAGTGCCACTACAAATGTACGATCCTCACTCTGCAAAGCCCCTACATAGCAATATCCGGCATCCCCGGTAAACCCTGTTTTCCCGGAAATCGCACCATCCATCATCTGAAGAAATGCATTGTGGTTGCTGCAGCTAAAATTCCCCTTTCCCTCAGCATCAGAAAAGCTGTATACCGGCATTTGCGTGATCGCAAGAAATTCTGCAGCTTTGGGAGAACGCAGGACACAGTAGCTCATGATTTTTGCCAGATCTGCAGCTGAAATGCTGTGCACACCGCCCACATCCTCTCCATCCAATCCGTTTGGCGTAACAAAATGTGCCTCAGTGCATCCGATCTCTTCTGCCTTTTCATTCATCCACCCGGCAAATTGCGGAACGGATCCTGCAAGGTGTTCCGCGATCGCCACTGCAGAATCATTATGGGATTCCAGCATCAGGGAATATAGAAGATCCCCCAGATAAAACGCTTCCCCTTCGTGCATTCCCAGATGAACCTTCGGCTGTGCGGCCGCATTTGCAGAGGCTGTCACCAGGTCCTTCGGATTCCCCTTTTCCAGCGCAAGAATACAAGTCATGATCTTCGTTGTACTTGCCATCGGGCGCATTACATGCTCTTCTTTTCCGAGCAGAACCCTGCCGCTGTCCGCATCCACCAGCGCAGCGGAACGGGCATAGAGCCGGGTAAGAAGCTGCTCCCTTTCCTGCTCACGGATTTCTTTTTCCTGTGCAGTCTGCGCATCCGAGACCGGTTCCTTTTGCTGCGTAGTCTCCATTATCTGTGTCCGTTCATTTTCTTCCGCAGGCACTTTCCCAGATAAGACCTTACCCGGACTTTCTCCTGTGGATTCTCTCCATAGCATCTTTCCTTGAAAAATCTGCAAACTAAAAAAGAATACCATGCACGCTGCCAGAATCCCTCTTCTGGTCCGTGCCGGTATTCCATTCCTCTTCTTTTCTTTCTTTTTCATGCGCCCCGGTCTCCCTCCTGCTCTTTTCTGTTCCATTTTATGAACAGGGACGGGCGTTTATACTATGGATTCCATTTTAAATATTCAGCCGGATCTGTGCCTCATCTTCCGCTTCTTCTTTGAATGTCTCCAGCTTCTCCGGTTCAATGCCCGGGAGATCATCTAAAGACTGCACACTGAATCTGCGCAGAAATTCTTCGGTTGTTCCAAAAAGCAGCGGACGTCCCGGTGCATCAAGGCGCCCAAGCTCGCAGACCAGATTGTACTCGATCAGCTTGTTTACCGCATGATCCGATTTGACTCCGCGAATCTTCTCAATCTCCAGCTTGGTGATCGGCTGACGGTAAGCAATGATTGAAAGCGTCTCCAGCATGACATCTGTCAGGACATACTTTTTCGGCTGCTTTGCGATCCGGATCAGATACTCATACATCTCCGGTTTGCTACAGAGCTGATATGCATGATCCAGTTCGATGATCCGGATGCCACGCTCCTCTTTCTGATACTTGTCCATCATATTATGGATAAGTTTCTCCGTCGTCGGCACATCCTGCTCGATCGCGGATGCGATCTTACTCACCTCGACCGAATCTCCCATAGTGAACAGGATTGCCTCTATGATACTCTCCAACTGTTTTGTTCTCATTTTCTTCTATACTCCTTGCCGCAGTCCCTCGTCCGATGTAATGATGATATCATCAAACGTATGTTCCTGATATACCTGTATCTCTCCTGTCTTCATCAGCTCCAGCACCGCCAGGAAGGTGACAATGATCTGTACCTTGGATGCCTGCTTTTTCAGGAGATCCCGGAAACTGAATCTGTGATGTACCTTTGCATACTCATAAACATATTCCAGTTTCTCCGGAAGCGTAACCTCTTCTTTCTCGATCTTGCCGAACTTACTTCGGATCGGATCCGTCTTATCTGCCTGTCTTTTCAGGATATCCTGAAAAATATCATTCAGCTTCGTCAGGGTCAGCCCGTCAAGAAGCGTATCCAGATCTACCGGTTCTTCGTATTTCTTTACTTCATCCGGAATGGTCGCTCCCTTATAGAACAGCTTTTCTCCGTCCACCTGGCGGTCACGCAGTTCATAAGACATGTATTTGTACATCTTGTACTGCAAAAGCTGCTCTACCAGTTCCTGACGCGGATCTTCTTCCTCGCCCTCTTCATTGACTTCCTTTGGAAGAAGCATCTTGCATTTGATGTCCAGAAGTGTCGCCGCCATGACCAGAAATTCACTCATGACATTCAGGTCTGCTCTGTCCATCGCCTGGATATATTCCATATACTGGTTGGTGATCTCTACGATCGGAATATCGTAGATGTCTATTTTATTTTTATCGATCAAATGTAAGAGCAGATCCAGAGGTCCCTCAAAAACCTGCAGCTTTACCGGTATTCCTTTTCCCATAGATATCCTTTCCAGTCAAATTGTCGATAACCTTATTTATTATACAGGAAAGCCGGGATGATATCAAGTACGACTAACTCTGCCGGATTCCAGAAGCGGAAATTGATTGTGTGGGTTCCAAGCCCTTTGCTGACCACAATATATTTCCCGTCTTTTTCATAACAGTCCCCGCTGTAGCGTGGAAACAGACGGAACTGCGGACTGATCACACCGCCAAGCAGTGGAAGTCTGGCAATCCCGCCATGTAAATGTCCGGACAGCACCAGGTCTGCTCCCCACTTCCAGTAGGTTTCTGCGTAAAGCGGATGATGTGCCATTAAAATGCAGTATGCGTCCGTCTCTGCACTGCCAATCCGTTCTTCCATCTCGCCAGTCGTAAGCGGACACACCTTCCATCCTTTTTTATAGCATCCAAATGGAAGCTCCATCCCATATAAGCGCAGCTTCATCCCGTTTACCGGGATCTCTTCTGATCCATTCACCAGGACATGAATCCCTGCCTTTTTCAGTTCATTCTCATAATATCCATATTCTTTGCCGTAAATCTCCGGCTGCTCATGCATTCTCTGCTCATGATTGCCATTACAGCACCAGACCGGTGCGATCTGTGGAAGTTTTTTCATCAAATCCGCTGCCGGTGTCCAGTCTCTTCCGGCTTTCCCGACCAGCATATCGCCGCCTGCCAGGATCAGATCCGGCTTTGCTTCCCTGATCGCCAAAAGCAGCTCCTCATTCTCTTTTCCATAGACATGATTATGCAGATCACTTAAGAAAGCAATCCGTACTTTTCCGGCATCTCCCTTTATTTTACTGGTTCTGATCCGGTATCTTGTAATCTTGAAGCAGTGCAGCTCCCGCCATACTTCTGCAAGAACTGCTGTTGCAAAAATCACCAGTATCAATACAATAATCCCTGTTGCCTTCATCTCTTCCCTCTTTCGTTATACCATCATTTCTTCCAGAATTTTAAGGAATGCGCCCCCAAATGTCAACTCCCCGACACCTTCTGTCGCATAAACCGGAACGCTTCCGATGGTTTTCTCATTCAGCCGGTAAATGACTTCTCCGATCTGGTCGCCTTTTTTTACCGGGGCAGTCTGTTTCTGTATCTGTACCTCTTTTTCCACGGCAGACAGATCTGATCCACTGGTATCCACATACCGGAAGCCCTCCAGCGTTTCTCCCTTTGCCTTCTCCTGCATTCCATGTTTCACTTCGGCATACACAATTTTTTCCAGTGCCTTTTCATCCTGGTAAATACTGCATTTCCCAAAGCCATAGTTTAACATGGCAATGGCATCCTTTATCCGTGTCTTAGAATCCGGCTCTGCCATCACAACCGCAATCATATTGACCCCGTCTTTTCTTGCCGTTGCAGACAAGCAGAACTTCGCACCACTTGTGGATCCGGTCTTCAGTCCAGTTGCGTATTCATACTGCCGGATCAGTTTGTTGGTATTACTCAGTCCGAATTCACTGCTGCCCTTTGCCGTAGTGTGGGTAATATTTTCCATCCAGATCGTTGAGTAATCCTCGATCTGTGGATACTTCGTGATCAGTTCCCGTGACATCAGTGCAATGTCTCTTGCTGTCGTCAGATGCCCTTCCGTGTCCAGTCCATTACAGTTGACAAAATGGGTATTCGTCATTCCAAGTCCTGCCGATCTCTGATTCATCTTTTCCACAAAAGCCGGTTCACTCCCGGCAATCTTTTCTGCCATCGCCACGCAGGCATCATTGGCACTTGCCACAGCAATGCACTTGATCATTGTATCCACAGTCTGCTTCTCACCAGCTTCCAGAAATACCTGGGATCCGCCCATCGATGCAGCGTACTCAGAAGTTGTGACTTCGGTATCCGGCGTGATCGTTCCGTCTGCCAGTGCATCAAAGATCAGAAGCAGCGTCATAACCTTTGTCACACTCGCCGGGGGCCTTTTCTCATCCGCATTTTTTTCTAAGAGAACCTGACCTCCGGAAGCTTCCATAATAACTGCGGACTCAGCAGATAGTTCCAGACCGGTCAGATTGCCCGAATTGTCTCTGTTCGTCTGCTCCGGATCCTCCTGCCGGATCACATCCTGCATAACTTTCGGTCTTTCTCCCGGCTCGAAAACATCTGCCGCCCGGACCGGGATCCCATATACGGTCTGCACGCACAAAACCATGCCAAGCAGACCTGCCAGAAATTTGCGCATCATAAGACTCCTTTTTTCCATCCATCGATACTATATAAATAAGCCTTCTGACAGGAAAATAGAACCTTTCTTTACACTTCCCGGTTCATTTTTTCGCCTTCCTCATTGAACCAGTCCATTGCCTGACAGATTCCTTCTTCTGCAAATGGGAATTCTCTCTTTGTGATCTTTTCCTGTGGAATCTTATCATAAATAAACGGTCCTTCCCAGATACTTCCGACAAGAATCGTTTCTGAATTTTCCTCATCGGTCTTTTTTTCTTCTTTCGCCAGGCGATAGTTCATTTTTCCCATACTTCCGTTAAATTTCGCTTTTTTATAAAAATTCAGCGGAAAAAGCTGCATTCTTTCTAACATATTTTTCACCTCAAAAACCGGCACAGAAACTGGGGGATTTCTGTGCCGGTACTCTATTTTTTATACAATTATATCAATAAGTCGGAGGAATGTCTATACTATGCAGTCATCTGATCTGCCTCATATTTTGCAGCAGCTTCGTTGATTGCATCTCTCATGATCTCGATTGCCTGATCTACGTGTTCTTTTGCAAGGATCAGTGGCGGGATCATACGGTTTACGCTGTCGCCGATCGCTGTGATCAGAAGTCTTCTTCTGAAGCATGCCCATTTTACTTCAAGAGCGATCGGAATATCGTATTCGCATCCTACCAGAAGTCCTTTTCCTCTTGCTTCTTTTACATGTGGAAGCTCTGCAAGTTTTTCTTTCATGTATTCACCCATTACTTTTGCATTTCCACTTAAATCTCTGTCGAGGATTTCAGAAATGGAAGCAAGAGATGCGGCACATGCAAGTGGATGTCCACCGTATGTAGAGCCATGTGTTCCTGATGTAAATACTGCAGCTACTTCTTCGCTTGCGCAGCATGCACCGATCGGCATTCCGCCTCCCATAGCTTTTGCCATCGTTACACAGTCAGGTTTTACACCATATCCCATGAATGCCATTGGAGATCCTGTACGTCCCCATCCGGTCTGTACTTCATCGAGAAGGAGAAGCATACCTCTTTCATCACAGAGTTTACGAAGTCCTTCGATAAATTCCTGTGTTGCCGGATGTACACCACCTTCGCCCTGTACCGGCTCGATCATGATCGCGATCGTGTTATCTGTTACTTTTGACTTGAAATCTTCAAGGTTGTTATATTCTGCGTAGGAGAATCCCGGAAGCATCGGTTTGAATCCAAGCTGGCATGCGTTATCCGGCTGTCCTGTTGCGGAAAGTGCTCCGTATGTTCTTCCGTGGAAACCATTGATTGCTGTTACGATATGGTAATGTTCCGGGCCATATTTTTCAACACCGTATTTTCTTGCCATCTTGATCATACATTCGTTGGCTTCTGTTCCTGAGTTCTGGAAGAAAATCTTATCCATTCCGATCGTGTCACAGATCTTCTTTGCGAGAAGTGCCTGTGGAATTGTGTATGGGTAATTGAATGTATGCATGATGTCATCAAGCTGGTCTTTTACTGCTGCGACAACCTTCGGATTTCTGTTACCTGGTGTATTTACGGCAACTCCGCCATAAAAGTCGAGGTAAGCTACCCCTTTTTCATCGTAGAGATACATACCTTCTGCACGTTCTGCGATAAAATCATATCTTGCATAGGTTTCTACCATATATTTTTTTACAATGTCCTTTAATTCTTCTGCTGTGAATCCTGTGTCTTTGAGTTTCATAAGAATCTCCTCGCTTTCCTTCTTTTGATCATATACTACTTCATGCTATTCGTTCCGGACTTCGAATAAAAATGTGTAAAAGAATGTGCCTTTTGTTTAGCAGGAAATCCATTCGGAATTTACCGCTAAACAAAAAGACGCCATGTACTAACTGTACATGACGTCCTTGTCGTTTACAAGACACAGTATAGACCACAGTCTATGGTTTTGTCAACAACAATTATGTCAAAAAATTATCTTTCATTTTGTCTTTTGCTTGTTCAATCTGCTGTATTTGTTCCTCATCCATGCTTTCCTGAAGATTTTCTTTCTTCTGGCGATAAATTGTCGCGGAAAAATCCATAATGTATCCAATCAGGATCAGATTGCCAATTACACGCCCTGCACGAACCGGTATCATGGCAACAAACGCTGCAACTATGTTCTGCAGGAACATAAAAAGGAACAACGTATAGAATCCCCATGCGATCGAACTCTCCAGACAGATGATTCCCCTGTAGTTAAATGGCTTCTCATGGTAATCCCACCAGATCTCACCGAAAATGCGCTTCATCACAAGTGCCGTCAGAAATTCCAACGTCGTTGCAAGAAACGATCCCAGGAAAAACAGCAGTATACTATTGTCGCTATACGGACGTAATACAAAAAACACCGTAAGAGCACCAAACCCGTAGATCGGGCAAAACGGACCTTTTGCAAATCCCCTGTTCGTAATCTTATGATTACAAAATGACATATAGATGGATTCCACCAGCCATCCCATCATGCTGTAAGTCAGAAACCACATCACAACCTCATATCCATCTATTCCAAATATTATCCTATTCCACCACATAAAATTTTCCTGTAAAAATGGAGGGTTTATGAATCATAAACCCTCCATTATTGTTCTGCACATATTAGTTATATTTACGTTTTCTAGCAGCTTCAGATTTCTTTTTACGTCTAACGCTTGGTTTTTCGTAATGTTCTCTTTTGCGAATCTCCTGCTGAATTCCTGCTTTGGCACAGTTTCTTTTGAATCTGCGTAAAGCACTATCTAACGTTTCGTTTTCTTTAACGATTACATTTGACATAGTCTCACACCTAACCTCCCCTCCAGCCTGGTATTGTGCATCATACGACTGTTCGGGTATATTTATTGCACTACATTAGATTATATCATATTTTTCATCTCAGTCAAGAATTTTTTGAAAAATAGGAAAAATATGCATAAATCTGTCATTTTCCGGCATTATTTTATCTGTTCTGCCAGTACCTCTTTGACTTTTGCAAGGGCATCCGGGATTCCAGCCGGGTTCTTTCCGCCAGCCTGTGCCATGTTCGGACGTCCACCGCCGCCACCACCTACACAGGAAGCGATTGCCTTGATCAGGTTGCCTGCGTGAGCACCCTTCTTCATTGCTTCATCTGTTGCTGTAGCCATCAGGCTTACCTTGCCGTTCGCGCTGGATGCGATCACGACCACGCCTTCTCCGATCTTCTCCTTGAGCTGGTCTCCAAGGTCACGCAGTCCGTTCATGTCCATATCTTCTACGCTGACAGCAATCACTTTTACGCCGGCTACTTCTTCTACCTGATCCATCACATCACCCATGGCATCTTTTGCGAGCTTGCTCTTCAGGCTTTCTACTTCACTGTGAAGTTCTTTGTTCTCAGCCTGAAGGTGTGCAATCTTCTCAGACACAGTATCCGGAGTTGCTTTCAGGAGCTTGGCTGCTTCATGAAGCAACTGTTCCAGTTCTCCATAATAATCCATCAGTCCTTTGGATGTAAGTGCTTCGATACGGCGTACCCCTGCTGCCACACCACTTTCAGACAGGATCTTGAATGCTCCGATCTCGCTTGTATTGGCAACATGTGTACCACCGCAGAACTCAATAGAGTAATCTCCCATATTTACAACACGGACGATGTCGCCGTATTTCTCACCGAACAGAGCCTGTGCTCCGGTCTTTCTTGCTTCTTCGATCGGCATGTTCTTAATGACAACCGGCAGAGATCTGGAAATGCTTTCATTTACCATATCTTCTACTTTCTGCAGTTCTTCCGGTGTCATTGCCGAGAAATGAGAGAAATCGAAACGAAGTCTCTTGTCGTCTACATAAGATCCGGACTGTTCTACATGTGTACCAAGTACGGTACGGAGTGCTTTCTGAAGCAGATGGGTCGCACTGTGGTTTCTTGCACAAAGCACACGTCTCTGCGAATCAACGGTCAAAGTAACCTGATCTCCAACCTTCATCATACCCTTTGCCATATAACCGATATGACCGATCTTGCCACCAAGCATCTTCTTCACATCTTCCACAACAAATTCACCGTCACCGCATTTGATCACACCGTGGTCGGCTTCCTGTCCACCGCTTGTTGCGTAGAACGGAGTCTCATCTACAAAGATGGTTCCTCTCTCACCGTCAGAAAGAGCGTCTACGATCTCATCTTCTGTGGTAAGTACCGTAATCTTCGATTCATATTCCAGATGCTCGTATCCGACAAACTTAGAAGTTACAGACGGATCGATGGATTCGTATACGGTTGCATCTGCTCCCATGTAGTTCGTTGCCTTACGTGCTTTTCTTGCAGTCTGGCGCTGAACTTCCATTGCAGCTTTAAATCCCTCTTCATCAATATCTATACCTTCTTCTTCCAGAATCTCTTTGGTAAGATCGATCGGGAATCCATAGGTATCATATAATTTGAACGCATCTTCTCCGGACAGAGTCTTTGTTCCTTCTTCTGCCATCTTTTCTTTCATCTCATTCAGAATGACAAGCCCCTGGTCGATGGTCTTCTCAAACTGCTCTTCTTCCTTGCGGATGACATTCATGATAAAGTCTTTCTTTTCTTCCAGCTCCGGATATCCGTCTTTAGAGCCTTCGATCACAGTTGCAGCAAGATCTGTAAGGAATCCCGGTGCAATGTTCAGAAGTCTTCCGTGACGGCATGCACGGCGGAGAAGACGGCGAAGAACATATCCTCTTCCTTCATTAGACGGCATAATACCATCAGAGATCATGAAAGATACAGAACGCACATGGTCTGTGATTACACGCAGAGATACGTCTGTGCTTTCATTATCTCCATAAGATACTCCTGCGATCTCACATACCTGGTCACGCAGTGCTTTTAAAGTATCAATATCGAACATAGAGTCTACATCCTGTACGATACATGCAAGTCTCTCAAGTCCCATACCGGTATCAATATTCTTCTGCTTCAGTTCGCTGTAGTTTCCATGTCCATCATTGTCGAACTGTGAAAATACGTTGTTCCAGATCTCCATATAACGGTCACATTCGCAGCCTACTGTACATCCCGGTTTACCGCATCCGTATTTTTCTCCACGGTCATAGTAAATCTCTGAACACGGACCGCACGGACCTGATCCATGCTCCCAGAAGTTGTCTTCTTTTCCGAAACGGAAAATTCTCTCCGGTGCAATACCAATCTCTTCGTTCCAGATCTTCCATGCCTCATCATCGTCTTCATATACGGACGGGTACAGACGATCCGGATCCAGTCCAACCACTTCTGTCAGGAATTCCCATGACCAGTGGATCGCTTCTGTCTTAAAGTAATCACCGAATGAGAAGTTACCAAGCATTTCAAAGAAAGTACCGTGACGTGCAGTCTTTCCTACGTTCTCGATATCTCCTGTACGGATACATTTCTGACAGGTTGTCACACGGCGTCTCGGTGGGATCTCCTGTCCTGTAAAATATGGTTTCAGCGGTGCCATTCCTGAATTGATCAGCAGAAGGCTGTTATCATTGTGCGGCACCAGCGAAAAGCTTTTCATTTTTAAATGACCTTTGCTCTCAAAAAAGTCAAGAAACATGCGTCTAAGTTCGTTAACTCCGTAAGCTTTCATCTTTATCCTCCTCGCTTCTATCAGCTAAATTCTAATTATAAAGAGATTTTGATGGCTTGTCAATATAATGGAATTTAAAAAGGAACCGCATTTTCTGCGATTCCTTCTTTTTTCCATTCTACTTAGTCTCTGAATTCTTTGCGTCTTTTCTTTTGCGAAGCTTCTTGCCTGCAAAAACCCCTCCGACTGCAAACACTCCGATAAAGAGCATCTTCAATACCGTAGAGATCAGTGTTGAAAAAAATGCCATCTTGTCATGCCTCCCATGCTATCATTTTCTTTTCTCCTTGATTTATGCATATTATAGCATATACAAAAAAATTTTCCAAACTTTTTTAGCATTTTCACATACAATTTCGACCTTTTGTATCTGCTTTGCAGTTCCTACTCCACCATGCCAAAAAATTTCTGCGCATAGTGTACGGACTGCATGGCATCTTTTCCATAGAAATCTGCCCCGATCATATCCGCGTAATCCTGGTTCAGAACAGCCCCGCCTACCATGACTTTGCAGTCCGGTTTTTTCTCTCTTAAGAGTTTGATCGTCTCTTCCATGCTGACTACAGTTGTGGTCATCAGCGCACTTAGGCCTACCAAAGTGACATTCTCCTCAACTGCTTTTTCTACGATTGCCTCCGGCGGCACATCCTTTCCGAGATCGATCACATCAAAACCATAATTTTCAAGAAGAACTTTCACTATATTCTTTCCGATATCATGGATATCACCTTTTACGGTAGCAAGGATGATCTTCTCCTTCTTTTCTTCTTCCTGTCCGGATGAAGCAAGCACATCCTTGATAACCGCAAAGGCAATCTTCGCAGCATCCGCACTCATCAGAAGCTGCGGAAGGAAGACGGTTCCCTTTTCAAAACCTTCACCGACTACATTGAGTGCCGGGATCAGTTCCTCCTGGATGATATCCAGCGGTTCCCTCGTACCGATCAGGTCACGGGTGATATGATGCGCCTCTTCTTTCAGCCCTCTCTCGATCGCATATTTGAGTGTCATCTCAACGCCTGCAGCTTTTGGTGCATTTCCGGCTGCTGCAGCTGCCTGCGATGCCTGGACTGTCACCGTCTCTGTGGTTCCCGCATAAGTACTGATATAATTCGTACAATTTTCATCAAAGCCCATCAGTGCATTATAAGAACGATAAGCTTTCATCATATCTTCTGAGGATGGATTGATGATTCCTGCCGTCAGTCCGTTCTGCATTGCCATCGCATAGAAATAGCTGTTGACGATCGGGCGCCTTGGAAGTCCAAAAGAAATATTCGATACTCCAAGAACGGTTCTGACCCCGAATTCTTCCCGTACTCTCTTCAATGCTTCCAAGGTAACCTTTGCCCCGTCTTTTTCCGAACTGATGGTCATGGTCAGCACATCGATCACGATATCTTTCTTGTCGATTCCATATTTGGCTGCTTCGTTGATGATCTTACCTGCAACACGCACACGGCCTTCTGCATCCTTCGGAATCCCCTCTTCATCAATGGTCAGTCCGACAACCACACCGCCATATTTCCGGACCAGAGGAAAGACTTCGTCCATAGAAACCTGCTTTCCGTTTACAGAGTTGATCATCGGCTTTCCGTTGTAGATACGCATTGCACGTTCCATAGCCTTTCCATCTACTGTGTCAATCTGAAGTGGAAGACTGGTCACGCTCTGCAGTTCTTTTACAACTTTTTCCATCATGGCAACTTCATCAATATCCGGAAGTCCTACATTGACATCCAGAATGTGCGCGCCCTTATCCTGCTGCGTGATCGCTTCTTTCAGAATGTAGTCCATATCTTCATTTTTCAGTGCTTCTTTGAATTTTTTCTTTCCGGTCGGGTTGATTCTTTCTCCAATGATACGCGGCATATCATCCAGGATCACAGCCTGTCCATAAGAAGATACGATCGTATCATGCTTTTTCTCGATCTCGCGCAGCGGAAGATCTTTGCATTCTTCTACCAGCTTTTTAATATGCTCCGGTGTCGTTCCGCAGCATCCGCCGATCACACAGGCTCCTTCTTTTACAACCTCCTGCATGATCCTGGCAAACTCATCCGGCTCTACATCGTAATACGTTTCCCCGTTCTTCTGCTTCGGAAGTCCGGCATTTGGCTTCACAATGATCGGAAGGGAGGTATATCTTCTTAAATCGTTCAGGATTGGAAGCATCTGTTTCGGCCCAAGTCCACAGTTCAGCCCCAGTGCATCTACGCGGAGTCCTTCCAGCATTGCCACAACAGAAGGGACATCCCCGCCTGTCAGAAGCTTTCCTCTTTCATCAAAGATCATGGTTACAAATACCGGAAGAGAAGAATTTTCTTTTGCTGCAAGAATGGCTGCCTTTACTTCATAGGTGTCACTCATGGTCTCGATATGGATCAGGTCTGCACCGTACTTTTCTCCATAGCGGACGGCTTCTGCAAATGCTTCATAAGCATCATCAAAATCCAGATCTCCCATTGGTTTTAATAGCTTTCCGGTCGGTCCCATATCCAGTGCCACATAAGTCTCTTTTCCAATCTGCTCTCCTGCTCTTTTTGCATTTGCAATCCCTGCACGGATCACTTCTTCAACCGTATATCTGTCATCATGAAATTTGCAGACATTAGCGCCAAAGGTATTTGCAAGAACCACATCACTTCCTGCTTCGTAATATCTGCGGTGAATCGCTTCCACCTTTTCCGGATGTTCGATGTTCCAGGTCTCCGGAAGTTCTCCCGGTGCAAGTCCTTCTGCCTGCAGAAGAGTTCCCATTCCTCCATCTAAAAATAAAAGTTCTTTTCCCAAACGTTCTCTGATATTCATGCCCTACGCTCCTTAATTTCTTCTGTAAATGCAGTCCTTCTTCTCACACACTTCGCAGCCTTTGATGTGGCATTTTTCCTGCGTATCACTGATCCCAATGATTGCAGTCACCGATTTTGTCGGTGTGAGCATATAGCTGTCTGTCATGGTAAGTCCGATCTTCTTTGCCGTATCCAGCATCCGTAAGATATCGTCCTGATGATGGATATCAAAATCACCGTATCCCGGACTGAATCTCGGTCTGAGCCATTTATTCTGTGCTTTTAACTCTTCTCCGATCGAAAGCTGCAGATCGTCACAGTACTCCTCCAGATATGCAGCTGCGCATGCCTGCAATACAACAGATTTCGCCATATCTGTCAGAGAATAACGTTTCATCAGTATATCGACACTGGTACCGAGTGTTGCGCCAAATACAACTGCCTCTTTGCAGCCTCTGAGATTCTTTCCGAGACTTCTGCTTTTAATATTCATTTTTCCGATCGTCACCTGGTCTTCTCCTGTAACTTTACAGTCAAAAATGCGATAGACGGATTTTGCCTGCGTAGTCTGATCGAGCTCCCCGAAGGAAACATCGATCAGCACAAGCGTCTGTTCATCTACCGCATGTCTTCCATATCCCAGATAACGAATTGCTTCTTTCGTTCTGGCATCTGTCATCTTTCTTATGTTCCTTTATTTTACGATTTCTGAAAGGTTCTGCATGATTGCAGCAGCTACTTCCGGTTTATTCATCGAATATACGTGGATATTGCGGACTCCATTTGCGATCAGGTCAATGATCTGGTCGGTCGCATATGCAATTCCCGCCTGCTTCATCGCTGCCGGATCATCTCCAAAATAATCTACGATCGCACGGAATCTCTGCGGAACAGCAGTTCCTGAAAGGGCACAGCTTCTTGCGAGCTGCTTTTTCGTTGTGATCGGCATGATTCCCGGAAGCACCGGTATCATGATTCCCTGTTCACGGATACGATACAGGAAATTATAGAAAATATCATTATTGAAAAACATCTGTGTGGTAATAAAATCCACTCCACAATCTACCTTTTCTTTGAGATAACGGATATCATCTTTCTTGTGTTCCATCTCTACATGTCCTTCCGGATAGCATGCAGCTCCGATGCAGAAGTCTCCCATTTTTTTGATGTCTTCGATCAGTTCACAGGCATGAGAATACTGTCCCGGAAGCGGAAACTGTCCATCCTGCGGGATATCTCCTCTGAGTGCAAGGATATTCTCAATCCCTTCTTTCTGAAGCTGTCCGATAACCTTATGTACCTCTTCCTTGGTTGAGGATACACAAGTCAGATGTGCAAGTGCCGGAATCTTCAGGTCATTCTTGATATGACTTGCAATCTTAACCGTATTCTTACTGGTTCCACCACCGGCTCCATAGGTAACACTAATAAATGACGGGGTAAGTTCTGCGATCCCATCCGTTGCTTTTAACACGGATTCAAAGCCCGCATCCGTCTTCGGTGGAAACACTTCAAAGGAAATATGTACTCCGTCTGCTTTAATTTTGTCTATAATCCTCATAACGAATGTTTCTCCTCTGTAAATTTTTTCATTTCATGATACCATATTTTCCGGTAAATTACCAGAATGCATTTTACATATTTTCGTAAAGTTCTTCGTAAAGCTTGGCTGAATTCTTCCATGAGAAGTCTTTTTCCATACCACGCTCTACAATCTTGTTCCAGTCACGCTTCTTGTCATAGTAAATCTGTTCTGCATATCTTACAGTTGCAAGCATCTCATGCGCATTGTAATTGGTGAAGCTGAATCCGGTTCCGGTCTTCTCGTATTCGTTGTAAGCTTCTACAGTATCTTTGAGTCCGCCTGTCTCTCTTACGATCGGCACCGTACCATATCTCAGACTCATCAGCTGGCTCAGTCCACATGGTTCAAATAATGACGGCATCAGGAATGCATCACAGGATGCATAGATCTTGTGAGACATCGGCTCTGAATAATAGATCTGTGCAGATACCTTATCCGGATACTTCCATGCGAAATGACGGAACATGTTCTCGTATCTCTCATCTCCGGTACCGAGTACGACGATCTGAACCGCATCCTGGCAAAGTTCATCCATCACACAGTCGATCAGGTCAAAGCCCTTCTGGTCAGTCAGTCTGGATACGATACCGATCATCATACGGTGCGGATCTCTCTCCAGTCCGAGTTCTTCCTGCAGCGCCATTTTATTTTTCACTTTCTCCTTGCGGAAGTTTTCGACAGAGTAAGTTCTTGCAATGTTGGTATCTGTTGCCGGATTAAAATCACCATAATCAATACCATTGACAATTCCTGACAGGCAGTTTGCTCTTGCCTGCATCAGTCCTTCCAGCTTCTCCCCGTAAAACGGTGTCTTGATCTCTTCCGCGTAACTGCTGCTTACCGTTGTCACACGGTCAGCGTAGACAATTCCGCCTTTCAGATAGTTGGCATTGTCATATGCTTCCAGCTTATCCGGTGAGAAATAGTATGCCGGAAGTCCGGTGATATCCATAACCGTCTTCTTATCCCAGATACCCTGGAATTTGAGGTTATGTATGGTGATCACAGTCTTGATTCCACGGAAAAACTCATTGTTATAGCGGAAATTATCCAGATAAATCGGAACAAGCCCGGTCTGCCAGTCATGACAGTGAATGATATCCGGTCTGAAATCCAGAAGTGGCAGTGCACTTAAGGCTGCTTTTGAAAAGAATGCAAACTTCTCAATATCGTATGCAATATCACCATATGGCTTCGAACCATTAAAATAATATTCATTGTCTATGAAATAAAAAGTGATTCCTTCGTACTGAAGTTCAAGAAGCCCTACATACTGCTGTCTCCAGTTCAGATCCATATAGAAATGAAGTCTGTAAGAAAGTTTATCTTTCCATTCGTCTTTCATGCACATATACTTTGGAAGCATAACACGTACATCGTATTTGTTCTTATCAAAATATTTTGGTAGTGATCCCACTACATCGGCTAATCCTCCTGTTTTGATAAACGGAACTGATTCAGATGACACAAATAATACTTTTTTCATTTAACACCCTCCTTACTCTCGCGGCTTATTTATAATTATACCGCAATTTCATTAGTTTGAAAAGAATTATCTGCGCTTTGATTTCAGTCTGATCGTGTCTGCGACCAGAGCAATAAATTCAGAATTGGTCGGTTTTCCTTTCCCGTTACTTACTGTATAACCGAAAAGAGCTTCTAAGGTATCCAGCTTTCCCCTGCTCCATGCAACCTCGATTGCATGGCGGATCGCCCGTTCAACACGGCTCGATGTGGTCTGGTTCTTTTTCGCGACTGTTGGATACAGGATCTTTGTGATCGCATTTAAAACTTCCATATCGTCAACCGCCATCAGAATGGAATCCCTCAGATAATGATACCCTTTTATATGTGCCGGGATTCCGATTTCATGGAGCAGTTCTGTCACCTGTGTTTCCAGGTCCTCCTCAGAAGGTTCCGCATATACGGTATAATCTGTGTAAGGCGCTACACTCTTTTCCGCATGTCCGGAGCTTTTGATCCGCTGAAGGATTGTTTCATTGCGAAATGGTTTCAGGATGTAGAAGGCTGCTCCTTTTTCGAAGGCATCTTCCGTGATCCTCTCCTGTCCAATCGCAGTTACAATAATAAAATTCGGCTGTTTCTTTACTGTTTTATCTGCGCCTATCATTTCCATCACACTGATTCCATCCATTTTCGGCATGATCAGGTCAAGAAGTACAACGTCAGGCTGTTTATCTCTTATAATGTGATAAATATCTTCTCCGTTCCTGGCTTTTCCCACCAGTTTGAGATCTTTATCACTTTCTACAATTTCTCCTAGTAAATTCAACATTCTTTCGTTATCGTCAGCAATCGCTACATTCAGTTTTTCCATAAAGCCTTTCCCCTCCTTAAAGTGACAATTTGCACTGGAATGTAACCTATTATAACCTTCTGTATTCTGCGAATACAAGCAAATGGTGTCGCAGAAATCTGACAAGGTTCGCATATTTCAATCTTTTTTCAGATTTTCCAGCATGTTTTCGATAAATATTCCGTATCCTTTTGTCGCATCCTGTACGAAAACATGTGTCACTGCACCTATAATCTTTCCATTCTGCATGATGGGGCTTCCACTCATTCCCTGCACAATCCCACCGGTCAGTTTAAGTAACCGTTTGTCAGTAACCTGAATTTCAATCCCCTTGTTCACCTCCCTGGCATCCAGGTCAACTTTTGTGATTCTGACTGTATAATCTTCTGTCTTTCCGCTTACCGCACAGCGGATATACGCCTTTCCGACCTGAATTTCTTCCTTTGCCACAGCCGGATAAGCTTCTTTGCTGTCAAATATTCTCTCAATCCTGTCTAATTTCCCATAAATCCCTGTCTCTGTGTTTGTAGTAATCGAACCTAAAATATTGTAATGATTGTAGACAATGATCCCTTCCATCCCTCCAGGATTTCCGTTCTCACCTTTTTTAATATTCTGAATGCTGGTATCATATAATCTTCCCGTTGACATTTCGATCAGTTTGCCGGTATCTACATCATGTATTCCATGTCCCAACGCACCGTATTCACTATCCGCATTCAGAAAAGTGATTGTGCCGAGTCCCTGCGCGTTATCACGCACCCAGATTCCAAGTTTATATGCCCCGCCTTCATCTTTTGTCGGATGAAGTTGTACATCAATATACACTTTTTTTCGACGAATGTGTAAGATGACGGACTTATTCGATAATTTTTTAACCCGTTCGATAAGCTCAGATTTATTATAAATACTGTCAGAATCAACTCCGACAATATAATCTCCCTCCTTCACCAGATGCTTCGCCGGATTCACACCGATCCCATCTTTTCCCTTAATTTCCTGCGTCCCCAGCACCATCACGCCATCCGTCTCCATATAGATCCCAACCGGCATCCCTCCCGGAATCAGAAGGTTTCCCGAAAGTTCACTGACCGAAGCCTCCCTCTCCGCTTTCTCAGCCCGCCATTCCCTGTAGCAATAGCCGCCTCCTATAACCACAATTACCGCTAATAACACACTTAACATTTTCCGATAACTTCTAACCGACATTACACACCCCTTTTTCCTTCCTAAAATTCCGCAAAAAATAAGGCAGGATTTTTTCTCCTGCCTCTAGTATGTGCTCAATCTTATTTTTTCAAACCGGATGCCAGAATTTTCATCTCCCGTGCGTTTTCCAGCACCGCATCCGTAATCTTTGCGCCTCCAAGGATCCTTCCCAGCTCCTGCACAGATTCTTCCCCGTCAAGCTGCCGGATCTTGGTCTTTGTCATCTGATCTTCCACCCGTTTTTCAATCAGGTAATGAGTATCTGCCATTGCAGCAATCTGTGCCAGATGCGTAATGCAGATCACCTGATGTTTCCTGCCGATCAGGCACATCTTCTCGGAAACCTTCTGTGCGGTACGACCGCTGATCCCCACATCGATTTCATCAAAGATCAGTGTCTCGATCTCATCTTTATCCGCCATGACTGCCTTGATTGCAAGCATGATGCGGGAAAGTTCACCGCCGGATGCCACAGTTGCAAGCGGTCTTGTCGGTTCACCCGGATTCATGGAGATCATAAATTCCACCTCATCCGTTCCTTCTACTGTGTACCCGGAGGTTTTTGAAAACCGAATTTCAAAGCAGACATCCAGGAAATTCAGATCCTGAAGTCCTTCTGCGATCTTTGCCTGCAAAAGCTTTGCCTCTTTTTTACGGATCTTCGACAGACCCTCGCATTCTTTTTGCAGACGTTCCTCTGATTTTTTCAGTTTTCCCTTTAATTCATTTAAATATTCATCATAATTTTTTAAAATCAGGAGGCGCTCCTCGTCATCCGCCTTATGCTGCAGGATTGCCTCTGCCGAATCTCCGTATTTGACCTTCAGATGATTGATCTGATTCAGCCGGCTCTCCGTCTCATAGAACTGTTCCGGTTCAAAGGAAAGACTGTCCAGATAACAGCGAAGCTCGCGCCCGGAATCCCCGATCAGATTCTCCACTTCGACCAGCTGTTCATACAGTTCTCTCGATTTGTCATCATGTTCTGCCGCCACAGCTGCCGCACGTACTGCCCGTCCGATCGCTTCTGCCGCACTTATACCGCCTTCTCCTGCTGTATACAGATACGCCTCTTCCAGATTCTCTGCGATTCTTTTCCCCTGCATCATCCGCCGGTAATCTTCTTCTACCGACTGGCATTCTGCCGCAGTGATTCCTGCATTTTCAATCTCATCAATCTCAAATTCAAGAAAAGAAATCTCTTTGGCTCTCTCAGCCTCGTCTTTATCGGCTTCCTTAAGTTCTTTTTCCAGCCGGCGGTATTCCCTGTATGAATCCGCCACTTTTTTCTTCCATTCTCCGGCTTCTTTTGCAAATGCATCCAGAATTGCCAGATGATTCTTTTTATATAACAGTGACTGATGCTCATGCTGTCCGTGAATATCGATCAGAACCTGGGCTGCTTCCTTTAGCCGCCCCAGTGTCACAGTCTCTCCATTGATCCGGCTCACACTTCGGTTTCCGTTAAACCGTCTGGTGATAATGATCTGCCCTCCGTCCGGCGAAAGATCCATCTCTTCCAGCTTCCGTACCGTTTCCGGATTTTCCACATAAAAGGTCAGTTCTACAAGTCCCTTATCGGCTCCCTTACGAAGCATATCTGCTGAATATCTTCCGCCCAGGGCAAGACTGACACTCCCCAGGATAATTGATTTTCCGGCACCGGTTTCCCCGGTCAGGATATTGAGTCCACCAGAGAAATCCACTTCCGCCTCATCGATTAGCGCCAGATTTTTTACATGCAAATTTTGTAACATTCTTTCTCCTGTCTATTGTTCCAGTAGTTTCTTGATCTTTTCCATCAGTAGAATCGTATCATCCACGGTCCGCACAGCGCACATGATCGTATCATCCCCGGCAATACAGCCAACAATCTCATTCCAGTTCATCGCATCCAGTGCCGCAGCCACCGCCATCGCCATACCGGATACCGTTTTCAGTACCAGAATGTTCTGAGCCATATCCATAGAGCTGAATCCATCCCGCAAAATGCGCACATATTTTTCAGTCATTCCGTTCTGTGCACTCTGGAGTACCGCATATTTCTGCCTGCCGTTTTCTGCCGGAACCTTGGTGAGCTTTAAGTCGCGGATGTCTCTGGATACCGTTGCCTGCGTCACTTTAAATCCCGCTTCATTCAGATACTCGGCAAGCTCATCCTGTGTCTCAATCTGATATTTGTTGATCAATTCTACAATTTTGGCATGTCGGTTTACTTTCATCTTCTAGTTTCCTTTCATCTTTTCACGTAATGTTTCCAGAAAGCTCACTTTGCTGAGTTTTACGATTTTCGCTGTCTCCCACGCCTTTTTGATCCGGATCCGGTCACCGGTATGAAGCGGGACTTCATCCGCACCATCATATGCAATCACTGCTTCCTCGATCTGATTTTCCCGTTTTGCACCAATCTCGATCACGATCTCATCTTTGTCCGCGAAAACAATACTGCGGGAATTGAGTGCATGCGAGCAGATCGGTGTCACAACGATCAATGACGCTGTCGGCTCCACGATCGGTCCTCCTGCAGACAGATTGTACGCAGTAGAACCCGTTGGTGTGGACACGATCAATCCGTCCGCATCATAGGAGTTCAGAAACTCTCCGTTAACATAGAGATTAAAATGAACAATCTTCATGCTGCCGGATCTCGTCATGACAATATCATTGAGTGCCACATCCCTTACATTGCGGTATGCAGCGGATCCATACAGCATCATCCTCTCTTCAATCGTATAATTGCCCTCTACGAGCTGTTTTACAGCCTCTTCTACATTCTGCACCTCTACCTCGGTCAGATAGCCAAGGGTGCCCATATTGATTCCAAGCATCGGAAGCTCCCGCCCGAACAGACGTCTGGATGCCTGGATAAAGGTTCCGTCTCCGCCTACCGTCAACACACAATCAATATCCTTTGGAATCTTGATCTTTGAAAAATTTCCTTCTTCCGGCTGCTCTTCCAGATAACATTTCTTCCCGTAGGATTCAATGCATTTTTTTATTTTCACGGTGATCTTCCGATTTGCATCCTTCATATCATTCGTGATAATGTAAAACTTTTCCATGTCTTTTTATTTCTTCTCCTCAGCCGGATCCTTTTTCGCAAGTGTGTCAAAAGCAGCATCGACAGTCCCCCGAATGTCTACGCTCTCCACAATCCTTGCCTCTTCCTCCGGCCTTTTTTTCAGATGTACCAGATACTCGATATTCCCTTCCGGTCCTTTGATCGGTGAAAATTCAAGTGCTGCTACTTCAAAACCGATCGATACTGCATAATTGGTTACTTTTTCGATGACCTCGATATGGGTACTCTTTTCCCTTACCACACCTTTTTTCCCAACCTTCTCACGTCCGGCTTCAAACTGTGGCTTGATCAATGCAACGATCTCTCCGTTCTCTTTCAGGTAATTGCGGATTGGGAGAAGTACCTTCGTCAGCGAAATAAAAGAAACATCAATCGATGAAAAATCAATCGGTTCTCCCAGATTTTCCGGCTGTACATAACGGATGTTGGTCTTTTCCATGCAGACCACTCTTTCATCCTGACGTAATTTCCAGTCCAGCTGACCATGTCCCACATCGATGGCAAACACCTTGACTGCTCCATTTTGCAACATGCAGTCTGTAAATCCTCCTGTCGAAGATCCCACATCGGTACATACCTTTCCTTCCATGGATACATCAAAATTCTTCATCGCCTTTTCCAGCTTAAGTCCTCCGCGGCTGACATACGGAAGTGCATGTCCACGGACTTCGATCTGAACCTCTTCCGAAAAGGAAGTTCCCGCTTTATCCTCTCTCTGCCCGTCCACGAATACATTGCCGGACATGATGATCGCTTTTGCCTTTTCTCTGGAGGATGCCAGATTTCTCTTTACAAGTAATACATCCAACCGTTCTTTCATTCTCTATCAATCCCTCCTGCTCTCTTCTGCTATATATGCAGTGATAATCCTGGCCACGCAGGATTCAATATCCAGCATCACCTCACTGCGAAGTAGGTCTACACTTCCGTGTTCGATATAGTCATCCGGCAGTGCCAGATTCAGAACCTCTGCGTCTGTCTCAAGACCTGCCAGATAAGCAGTCACAAATTCTCCGAATCCGCCTCTGCGGATATTCTCTTCCAGTGTCACGATCAGCCGGTGTTCCACCGTCAGTTTCCGGAGCATCTCCTCATCCACCGGCTTTACAAACCGGGCATTGATCAGGGTACAGTTATATCCAATCTCTTTCAAACGCTTCCGAACCTGAACTGCCTGCTCAAACATATGTCCGACACTGATGATCGCAATATCCTCTTCTTCATAGACCGGCTCACTCTTTCCATACTCGATCGGTGCTCTGTATTCACGGAATCCGTCAAATGCGCTGCCTCTTGGATAGCGCACTGCTGCCGGTGCTCCAAGTCTCACCGCAAACCGCACCATGTCCGCCAGTTCCCATTTATTTTTCGGAGAAAGGACGGTCATATTTGGAATCATTGACAGATAAGAAAGATCAAAGATCCCCTGATGGGTCTCCCCGTCGCTTCCCACAAGTCCTGCCCTGTCCACAGCAAATACGACCGGAAGCTTCTGCAGACAGACATCATGGATCATCTGGTCAAATCCTCTCTGTAAAAACGAAGAATATACAGCAAATACCGGATGCAGTCCTGCCGCAGCAAGTCCTGCCGCAAAGGTCACGCCATGTCCCTCTGCGATCCCCACATCAAAAAAGCGGTCCGGATAGTATCTGTGAAATGCTGCCAGGCCGGTACCGTCTTCCATTGCCGCCGTGATTGCTACCAGTCTGTCATCTTTTTTTGCCAGATCCAGCATAACCTTGGAAAATACATCTGTGCAGGAATCCTTTCCACTTTTGGAAATCGGCTCTCCTGTCTGGATATCAAACGGACCTGTTCCATGGAAACGGGAAGGGTTTTCTTCTGCCGGGAGATACCCTTTCCCCTTTTTCGTCAGTACATGGACAAGCACCGGTCCTTTTACCCTTTTTGCCTCGGTAAACGCACGGCGCAGCGCCTTCAGGTCATGCCCGTCCACCGGTCCTAAATACTTGATTCCCATATCTTCAAAGAACATTCCCGGAACCAAAAGCTGCTTGATGCTGCTCTTGGTGCGCTTAATATGCCGCACCATCTTTTCACCGCCAAACGGAATACTGCCAAGTACATTTTCCACGGTATCCTTCAGGTCGGTATAGGCCTGGGCAGTGCGCAGCTCCCCGAGATAACTGGACATTCCACCGACATTTTTGGAAATAGACATATGGTTATCGTTGAGTACGATGATGAAATTCGTCTTCATCTCCGCAGCATTATTCAGTGCTTCATAAGCCATTCCTCCGGTCAGTGATCCATCACCGATAACAGAGATCACGGAATAATCCTGTCCCAGGATATCCCTCCCTCTGGCATATCCAAGTCCGGCCGAAATCGAAGTGGAGCTATGACCGGTATCAAAGGCATCACAGTCACTTTCTTTCCTCTTCGGGAAACCACTCATACCGCCGTATTTTCTCAAACCATCAAATCCTTCTTTCCTTCCGGTCAGAATCTTATGCGTATAAGACTGATGCCCTACATCCCAGATCATCTTATCCTCCGGAAGCTGAAAACTGAGATGCATTGCCATGGTAAGCTCTACCACACCCAGATTGGACGCAAGATGCCCTCCTGTCTTGCTGATCTTCTCAACAAGAAAGGTACGGATTTCTTCTGCAAGCCCTGCCAGTTCCCGTTCATTTAATTTTTTGATATCATTCGCTTCGTGAATCTGCTCCAGATACACTTCATCCACCCCGCTTATTTTTTCCTGTGTATCAGTTCCCGTATCAGCTGTGTCAGATACGCATTTTCTCTGTCCAGTCCGGAAAGCAGCTCCAGTGCTTCCTGTGAAATAACTTCCACATCTCTGGTTGCTTTTTCCAAACCTTTTAATGTAACATAGGTTGTTTTTTCATTCTTTTCATCGCTGTGGACCGGTTTGCCAAGCTCTTCTGTAGTACTTGTCACATCCAGGATGTCATCCTGGATCTGGAAAGCAATCCCCACATCCGATGCGATCTTCTGCACTTTCTCAAGCTCTGCATCCTCTGCACCTGCAAGAAGTGCCCCGATCATCATCGAACTTTCGATCAGCGCTCCGGTTTTCAGTTCATAGATAAAGTTCAGCATGCCTTCATCAAGTCCCACACCGCAGGAAGCCACATCCACGACCTGACCACCTATCATCCCGTAAATACCGGCTTTTTCTGCAAGGATTTTTAAAGCTTTTCCAATCAGAAGACTCTTTTCAGGTGCGATTTCAAATGCCTTTACCGCCGTCTCAAACGCATAGTTCAGAAGTGCATCCCCGGCAAGAATTCCCATTGCTTCCCCGTATACAATATGCGTTGTCTTTCTTCCTCTACGGTACTCGTCATTGTCCATTGCCGGCAGATCATCGTGCACCAGGGAATAAGTATGGATCATCTCCATTGCTGCCATAAACGGCTCGATTTCTTTTCCTTCTCCTCCGAAAAGGCGGTATGTCTCCTGCATCAGCATTGGGCGGAGTCTCTTTCCGCCTGCCATCACACTGTACTCCATCGCCTCCATGATCTGGCTCTGGTAACCTTCTGCTTTCGGCAGATATTTTACAAGAAGCTTTTCAATCACTTCTGTTCTTTCTTTCATTTCTTCTTTAAAAGTCATGTATTTCTCCATTCTCTTCCAGCACCTGCACTTTTTTCTCTACTGTATCAATCTTCTCATTACAAAGCTTCAGCATTTCCATGCCCTTCTGATACAGTCCGAAGGACTCTTCCAGCGAAGTATCTCCCGATTCCAGCTCTTTTGCCACCTGATCCAGCTTTGCAAAAAGCTCTTCCAGAGATTCTTCCGGCATTTCTTCTGCAATCTCGTTTTTCTTATCTGCCATTTTCCTACTCCTTCTTGGTATCTGTTACCTGTGCCTCGATCTGCCCGTCTGTCACATAAATCCGAAGCCAGTCTCCTTTTTTTACATCCGCTACTTTCTTTACAGTCCCTTCCGATCCCTGTACATAGGAAAAGCCCTGGTTCAGCTTGGCAAGCGGAGAAAGTCCCTTCATCCGTTCGATCCGGATTGCAAGCTGCTGACGGCTTTCCCGCAGATTCCGCTCCATCAGAAGCGGCAGCATCTCCTGCACTTTCCGGGTCCTCTCCTGTTCCTGTTCCAACCGCTGATGCATGGCTTTTGGGATCTGCTCCTCATAGTCTGCAAGCTGCTGGCGCATGGACTTAAGTTTCCCTGACGGACTTAAGTAACGGAATTTTTCTGCATACCGCGCTGTATGAAGTGATGCAACCTCCAGCTTTCTCCTCATACTTCGGTGCATCCTTTCCCGTTCTGTCCGGATCGTTTCCAGAAGTTCCCGGTAATTACAGATTGCAAGCTCTGCCGCAGCAGAAGGCGTCGGTGCACGAAGATCCGCTACATAATCTATGATCGTCGTGTCCGTCTCATGTCCTACTGCCGAAATAACCGGTACACCGCATTCAAAAACTGCGCGCGCTACATTTTCCTCGTTAAATGCCCACAGATCTTCAATAGACCCCCCGCCTCTGCCAACGATCATCACATCAACCTTAGCTTCCTCCAGTGCACGGATTCCCCGTACCACACTTTCAGATGCGCCATCCCCCTGTACCAGTGCCGGATACAGAAGAATCTGCACATATGGATTTCTCCGCCTGGTAATGTTGATAATATCGCGCACTGCCGCTCCGGTTGGTGCCGTTACAACACCAACTGTCCGCACATATTTCGGAATCGGCTTTTTATATTCCGGCGCAAACATTCCCATTTCTTCCAGCTCTTTTTTGAGCTTTATAAATTTTTCATAAAGAAGTCCCGCACCATCCAGTACGATCTCCTTTGCATAAACCTGATATCTGCCATCTCTTTCATAGACGCTGACGCTTCCAAGCACGATTACCTGCTGCCCTTCCTGCATACGAAAAGAAAGCCCGCTGCGCTGCCCGGCAAACATAACACAGGCAATCGTTCCGGACTCATCTTTCAGTGAAAAGTACAGATGTCCTGAAGTATGGTACTTACAGTTTGACACTTCCCCTTTGATATAAATTCGATTCAACATAAAGTCTTGCGTAAACATATTCTTAATGTACGCATTGACCTGTTTTACAGTATATACATTTCGCATGATTTCTGATTCTTATGCAAGCTTTCCGAGTACACCGTTGACAAATGCCGGTCCCTCATCTCCTGAAAAATTCTTTGCCAGCTCAACTGCTTCATTGATCGCTACTTTGACCGGCACTTCGTCATCCCACTTCATCTCATATACGGCAAGACGAAGAACAGAAAGATCCACTTTATTCATACGTCCGGTTTTCCAACCGGTTGTATGTTCATTGATCATCGCATCGATTTCTTCTTCGTGTGCTGCGATATCTTTGACCTTTTTGCGCATATATCCGCGTTCTTCCTCACTCGCTTCTTCTACCTGTTCCAGATACAGTTCGATCTGTTCGTCTGCATCAGCCGCATCAAATCCGATGCTGAAGAGCATTTTAAATATATGTTCTCTGACTTTACTTCTTCGCATGTTCCCTCTCCAATTATTCTTCTTCCGGCATGTCCACACCTGCAACACGGATGTTTACGTCTGCAACGGTAAGACCTGTCATATTCTCGATTGCTGCCTTTACTTTTTCCTGTACCTTTAAAGTAGTATCTTTGATACTGCTACCATATTTGAGGTTCAGGGCAAGGGATACGGTAACGATACCTTCCAGCACGTCTACCTTTACTCCTTTGGAAAGGCTCTTCATTCCAAGCTTTGCGATCAGTTCTCTGGTTGCATTTCCTGCCATGGAAGATACCCCCTCTACCTCCATTGCTGCAAGTCCTGCGATAATTGCAACTACTTCATCAGCAATCTGTACTTCTCCGAGGTTCTCATCTGATTCTATCTTATAGGTATTTCTCTCTTCTTTACTCATTATAAGTCCTCCTGTCTGCGGTTCTTCCGCTCCTCGCGCTCATCTCGGAACCTTTCGGTTCCTCGATGTTCGTTGCACTCACATAGGTCTGGCTTGAAAATGATTCGTCTGCATGCAGCCGATCATTTCCCACCCAGCACTGCGCTCGTCGCTATGCGTTCATTGTAACATAAAAGATCCTTATTGGAAAGTTTTTTAGGAACGTCCGAATTCGGAAAGTTTCAGTCCTTCGTTTCGTTCCAGCACCATACGGATGCTCCAGCTGTTGACAAACAGAAGAAGCGGTCTGTCTTTCAGGTCCTTGATCTTCTTCATATCGGATGTGCCGACCAGCTTGTCCATATTGATTTCTTCATTCTCAATCCAGCGGATATGTTCATATGGAAGTGGTTCCAGACGGATCTCCACGTTATATTCATTTTCCAGACGGTATTTTAATACATCAAATTGCAGGACACCGACTACACCGACGATGATCTCTTCCATACCGGTGTTGAATTCCTGGAAAATCTGGATCGCGCCTTCCTGCGCGATCTCGTTGATTCCCTTGATGAACTGCTTTCTCTTCATCGTATCCACCTGGCGTACTCTGGCAAAATGTTCCGGTGCGAAAGTCGGAATTCCTTCGTATGCAAATTTTTCCGCTGAATTGGTCAGTGTATCTCCAATGGAGAAGATACCAGGATCAAATACACCGATGATGTCTCCACCATAAGCGGTATCGATCATGTGGCGTTCACTCGCCATCATCTGCTGTGGCTGTGACAGACGGACTTTCCTGCCTCCCTGGATATGGAAGACATCCATGCCTGCCTTGAACTCACCGGAACAAATACGCATAAATGCGATTCTGTCCCGGTGTGCCTTATTCATATTTGCCTGAATCTTAAACACAAATGCGGAGAAATCTTCTTCTTTCATCGGATCGATCAATCCTTTGTCGGACATTCTCGGAAGCGGCGAAGTCGTCATTTTAAGGAAATGCTGAAGAAAGGTCTCCACACCAAAGTTGGTCAGAGCTGATCCGAAAAATACCGGAGAGAGTTCTCCTTTGCTGACCATCTCCTGGTCAAATTCCGCACTCGCTCCGTCCAGAAGCTCAATCTCTTCTTCCAGCTGTGCGAACTGTGCTTCACTTACGATGCTCTTTGCTTCCTCACTGTCGATGGAAACCTTCTCAACTTCCCCGATCGAGGTTCCTTTCTTGGTATCTGAGAAAATCTCCAGCTCTCTGCTGTTCCGGTCAAATACGCCGCGGAATTCTTTTCCGGAACCGATCGGCCAGTTGATCGGACAGGTAGCGATCCCCAGTTCCTTTTCAATATCATCCAGTAATTCAAAGGTATCCATCGCTTCACGGTCCATTTTATTGATAAATGTAAAAATCGGAATATGACGCATGACGCAGACTTTGAACAGCTTTCTTGTCTGTGCCTCCACACCTTTTGATCCATCGATCACCATAACCGCCGAATCGGCCGCCATAAGAGTACGATAAGTATCTTCCGAGAAATCCTGATGTCCCGGTGTATCCAGAATATTGATGCAATAACCGTCATACTGGAACTGCAGGACAGAAGATGTTACCGAAATACCTCTTTCTTTTTCAATCTCCATCCAGTCTGAAACCGCATGTTTCGCTGTTGCCTTTCCTTTTACAGAACCTGCCTGATTGATTGCCCCACCATATAACAGAAACTTCTCTGTCAGGGTAGTCTTACCTGCATCCGGATGGGAAATGATCGCAAATGTTCTTCTTTTCTTTATCTCATTCGTAAAATCTGCCATGTTATTCTACTCCTACTATTTTCTCAATGTCACTCAAACTCTTATTATATGGTATTTTTGCTATAATATCAATCCCCTGATTCACTCGTATTTGTACTTTCATGGATCGGTGTGATCACCACATTTGCAGCATTTACCTCTGCTTTGCGTGTGACAATATCCTCGATCTGTGCCCGTTTTGCATCCGACAGATCCGCCACATCAACGACCACATCTGCGGATTCTTCGGTAAGACTTACCACCGCATCCTGAAAGCCTTTGCTGGCAAGCAGAGTCTCAATTGCAACCTCCTGTTCGGCGCGCTGTGTCATCTCCACCATCTGCGCAACTGCATCTGCTTTCTGGTCTTCTGCGATATCTGCATTATCAATGATCGCCTGCAGGGTTTCTTTGTTTTTTGCCCGCACCTGCTCCCGGTTCACTTTTGCCTGTGCTACAAGCGCACTGACCGATCCATTTGTCAGCACCGCCTCTCCCGGATTTCCGTCCACCTGATCGTTATCCGCTGTCTGGAGGGAGCTGTCACCTCCTGTGTCCTGATCCGAAATATCCAGAAGTTCCTTATTTGCCATCTCGCTTCCCGTCTCTGCTGTTTTGTTTTTCGAGCCAAAAATTTTTCCGGAATAGTTCAGATATCCTGCCGCAGCGATCATCACCGCAAGAACCGCAATCACAATCTGATTTTTCTTAAATACTTTTTTCACTAGCCTTCCTCCTATAAGATTCTTTTTTAGTTATGCTTCATTACTTTTATCTTATGCGTGTCTACTCCGAATAATGCCTGCACAGCCTCTGTGATATTTTCAATCACGATGGCATTATCTCCGCCATCTGCAATTACGAGAACACCTTCTATCCGGGGACTTAATTCCTGTTTCACATATGGCGTTTCTTCTCCATTTCCGTTTGCATAAACTGCCGTCTCTGAAGAACTTGTATTTTTTCCTCCGCTCTCCCCTTCCTGCACCTCACTTGTCATCTCCTGATCCTTTTCCACTACCTTTTCCGAGGAAGAAGCCAGAGTGATCATCACCTTTACATTTCCAACTCCTTCTACTTTTGCAAGTGCATTTTCCAGCCGTGTTTCCAGTGCATCTGTATAAGTATCCTCCGATGCATTTTCCGCCTTCTGCACCTGCTGTTCATCCTGTGTCTGGTCTGATTTTATATCGGAAACAGGCATCGCGATCACAACCAGAAGCAGTCCGACAAGCAATATGATCAACCACTTGTCTTTTTTTATTTTACGGATTTCAAACATCTTCATTCACCGCCCTTTTCGAGCAAATCCGCCGCATACTCCATCTCTTTTATCATCTGCTCATACTCCGCCGTCCGATACAGCTCCGTTACCTGTCCGGCTTCCCCCATAAGGTCCAGAACCGGCTGGGCAAGCAGAACTGTCAGAAGAAGTCCGCAGAAAAAACGGACATATTTCCGGTAGCTATTCTCTGGAAGTGCCTGCAAAAATGCGGTTACAAGAATCATATAAACGGCGAGATTCTGCATCCACCTGTAAACCAGCTGTATCATTTTATCCCTCCTACGAAGCTGCCGATGCCGCAACTGCAAGTGTCACCAGAAACAGGACCGCCGTCGCAAGCACCGTCTTTAGCAGCATATGATAACCTTCCCCGGTAAAACTGATGGCCTCCACGATCCGTTTATCAGACACCGGCTGGATAAGTGCCGCCGTTCCTTTGTAAAGAAGCGTCAGAATTCCCATATTGATGACCGGGATCATCACAACTCCCGTTACAAGCAGTGCCCCTGCAATTCCAACTCCATTTTTTAAAAGGACCGCACTTCCAAGCACGACTTCGCTTGTCCCGCTGACTACATCACCGATTCCCGGAATCATTCTCACGCCCTTTGTCCAGACACTCCTTTTCACCTGATCTGCCGCCGGACTGATTATCCGCTCGATAAACCCGATCCCCGTCACCAGGGCAAGCAGACTTTTCAGGCTCCATCCGATTACAAGTCGCAAAAGTTCCGCTGCCTTAGAAAGAAATTCCTCCTCCGTCAGATTGTTCAAGATTTCCATCAGAAGTGCGATCTGGATCAACGGAACGATCCATTTCAAAATCACAAGTTCCACAAGAAAAATCAGGAAAAGCGCCAGATTATAAAATGCGATCGCAGAAATACTTCCCACTGCGACTGCCATACAGACAAAGTAGACAGGACAGAGTACTCGCATAAAGAGGATCAGATTTTCGAGTCCATGCTGTACCTCTACGGCTGCTGCCTGAAAATTCCGTATGCCGACTGTAATCACAGACAGGTATACCAGAAAAAAGGCGGTCTGTGAGATCTGGCAGTTCTGAAACACTTCCGAAAAGTTGGAAAAAACCGCTGCGATCAGCACCAGAAAAATGATAGATGCAAGCACCGGTTTATTGACCTTCAGCACATAGAAAAACTGATCCGTCACAAAGTTTCTGATCTGTCCGGCAGACAGGTTCTCATCCTGCCGGATCACAGACTCAACAAGATCCTGAAAATGCAGTTTTTCTTCCGGGAACAGTTTCCGGATTGCCGTATCCAGATCCTTTATCTCTGTCAGCTCCCAGATTTTCTGCTCTGTTTCCTCCTGTGTTTTTTCCAGATCCGTTTCTGTCATATTATCTTCTGTCCGGCTGTTTTCCGAAGAGGAATCTTCCCCTGCCGCAAATACCTGTACCGGCAGTATCAGTACGAAGATTACAAGTCCGATCATGCATGCTATGCCATATTTCTGAAAATAATGTTTCATTTTTCTTCCCTTTTACTGTCCAAGTTCGCGGATTGCAAGAAGCAGTGCTTTTAATATCGGCATTCCTATTGCAAGTATACTGAGCCTTGCAAAGACCTCGATCTGCCCGGCGATCGTCTGATAACCGGCATCCTTGCAGATTGCTGCCGCAAATTCCGCCAGATAGGTCACACCCAGGATTTTCAGCATTGCCGTCAGATATACCGCATCGATCTTTACAAAGCTGCCAACCAATTCCAAAGTTTCCCGGATCACCGACAGATTCCGGCTCATTCCGAGAAAAAGGAAAATGCTGACCGCAATCCCCAGATAGATCCCATACTCTTTTCTGGTATTTTGAAATTGTAATGCCAGGAAAGTTCCTGCAATCCCGATGCAGGCTGCCTTAAGGATACTCATCTTTTCCCTCCTTTACAGAGCAAAGAGCCGTCTGATATCGTCAAACAGATCTGAAATATAAGGAAGGATCCAGAATAAAACCAGGAGCAGTCCTGCAAGGCTTGTGAGAAATGCCTGTTCTTCTCTTCCGCTGTGTTTCAGCACCTGTCCCAGGACAGAAACCAGAATCCCGACTGCCGCAATTTTAAATATCAGATTTACACTCATGTTTCGCTCCTATTTACAGAATCAAAATTGTCAGGAAAAGCCCTGCTGTAACACCCAGCAGATTGCAAAGCCTCCGTTTTTCCTGAATTTCTTTTAAAAGACCGCCTCTTTTTTCTTCCAGAAATTCTGCATATTGCAAGAAAATCTGCGTTTCCTGCTTCTTATCCAGGCTGCCAAGCTGCATCCCAAGCTCATGCAGACGTACCCTTTCCTCCCTGCCAAGAAGCAGACATTCAAGATCACTTTCGCAGCACCTCTCCCAGATTATTGCAAGACTTCTTGACGGCATCTCCAATTCTTTTGCCAGATGTTCCAACCAGATCCTGTAGTTCTGACTGCATCTTCGGGAAACAGAAGCGCATACCTGGGCGAGTGGTGCATAAGTATACTCCATTTCTCCCGCAAGCTGCCTTATCACTCTTTGCAACTCTCCGGTATCCGTGATCTGCCTTTGATATTCCATTCCCCTGCTGTATCCATAGCCGGATGTCGCCGCCACAATTCCCAGGCATCCGACCATTTTCAGATACACAGTTTTTCTCCCCGTTCGTTATAAATCCCTTCAATTTCTCCTACATGTTTCCCGGATTTCATCACAACATATCTGGCAAAGCATCTTTCCTTTACCAGATTGCTGACCAGTGGCTTTTCACGGATCTCATCCATACCGGAACCATGCACCGTCGTCAGCATGGTTGCCCCACAGTGCATGGCGTACTCGATCGCCTCTACATCCTTCGCTGTCCCGATCTCATCTGCCGCGATCACCTCCGGCGCCATGGACCGCACCAGCATCATCATTCCTTCTGCTTTCGGGCAGTTGTCCAGAATATCTGTCCGCATCCCAAGCTGGTTCTGTGGCACGCCACGGTAGCATCCCCCAATCTCTGAACGTTCATCCACCACACCCACATTTCTTCCTTCCACCCAGCGGTTCCCATCTGAAATCTGACGCACCAGATCCCGCAAAAGTGTAGTCTTTCCTCCACCTGGTGGGGAAATGATCATGGTATGGCAAAGTCTTCCTTTTTCAAGGATCACAGGAAACAGCTTATTCGCACAACCTGTAATCTCATGGCAGATTCGGATATTGATCGATGTAATATACTGAAAATTCCTGATCTGTTCCTTTTCCGAAATAATTTTCCCGGAAATTCCGACCCGATGCCCTCCTTCAATCGTCAGAAACCCCTGGCGCAGTTCATTTTCATAGGCATACAGGGAATAATTGGATACATATTCCATCGTTTCACGCAATTCTTCTTTTGTCACCCGATGGGTAAAAAGTTCTTCCTTTCCCTCTTTTTTCACTGCAAGCGGCTGCTCTTCCCGAAGCCGGATCTCCTGGATCTTCTCAAAATCCAGTCCATGATTCAACAGGATCCCTCGGATTTTCTCCGGAAGCACCGCCAGAATTTGATCTTTCTTTTCTCTTCTCATCTTGTCCACCTCTCTTTAAAGAATGTATATGGAAAGCAGGAGAAAAATAGAACTGATTTTGTTTCATAGGAAGTTCCTTCGGAATTTCCTATGAAATAAAAAGGACTCTACCGATACTGGTAAAGTCCTTCTGATTTTATAAAACTTTATTCTGCAACATCTTTGATGCTGAAGCTCAAACGTCCCATCTTGTCTTTTCCAAGGCAAACCACTTTGACGTGATCTCCGATAGAAAGAACATCTTCTACATGATCGATTCTCTGCTTAGCGATTTTGGAAATGTGTACCATTCCTTCTTTGCCCGGTGCAAATTCGATGAATGCGCCGAATTCTTTGATGCTTACAACATCACCTTCAAGAACCATTCCTGCCTCGAAGTCTGTTACGATGGTAGCGATCATCTTTCTTGCCTGTTCCATGCTGTCTGCATCTACGCCACAGATAGATACACTTCCTTCATCTGTAATATCAATCTTAACGCCTGTCTTTTCGATGATTGCGTTGATGGTCTTTCCTCTCTGACCTACAACTTCACCGATCTTAGCCGGATCAATATTCATCTGAATGATCTTCGGTGCATACTTGCCAACCTGTGCTCTTGGCTCAGCGATTGTCTTAGCCATAACTTCATCCAGAATGTAAACTCTTGCTTTTCTTGTACGTGCAATTGCTTCTTCGATGATCGGTCTTGTCAGTCCGTGTATCTTAATATCCATCTGGATCGCTGTGATACCTTTATGTGTACCTGCTACCTTGAAGTCCATATCTCCGAAGAAATCTTCCAGTCCCTGGATATCTGTAAGTACCAGATAATCATCGTCAGTAGCACCTGTTACCAGACCACATGAGATACCTGCAACTGCAGATTTGATTGGTACACCGGCCGCCATAAGTGACATAGAAGATGCACATACACTTGCCTGAGAAGTAGAACCGTTAGATTCAAATGTCTCAGATACGGTACGGATCGCATACGGGAATTCTTCCTCTGACGGAAGTACCGGTACCAGTGCTCTCTCAGCAAGGGCTCCATGTCCAATCTCACGACGTCCCGGTCCTCTGGAAGGTCTTGTCTCACCTACAGAGTATGACGGGAAGTTATAGTGATGCATATATCTCTTGGATGTCTCAGATTCATCCAGTCCGTCTACCTTCTGTGCTTCTGAAAGCGGAGCCAGTGTGGTGATGGTACAGATCTGTGTCTGTCCACGTGTAAACATAGCAGAACCATGTACTCTCGGAATCAGGTCAATTTCTGCGGCAAGTGGACGGATTTCTTCGATTGCACGACCGTCCGGACGCTTGTGGTCTTTGAGGATCATCTTGCGGACAACCTTCTTCTGGTACTGATATACAGCTTCACCAAGTTTGGCAAGACATTCTTCGTTATCAGCAAAAGCTTCTTCCAGCTTTTCTGTGATCTTACGGATATTTTCTTCTCTTGTCTGCTTGTCATCTGTGAATACTGCAACTTCCATCTCTTCCGGTGTTACGATCTTCTGAATTGCTTCAAAGAGTTCTTCCGGTACTGCAAAGCTTACATAATCATGTTTTGGTTTTCCACATTCTGCAACAATCTGGTCGATGAATGCGATGACTTTCTGATTCACTTCATGCGCCGCGAAGATGGCTTCGAGCATCTTAGCTTCCGGTACTTCATTTGCTCCGGCTTCAATCATGATTACCTTTTCTCTTGTAGATGCAACAGTCAGTGCAAGGTCGGACTTTTCTTTCTGCTCTGCGGTTGGATTGAATACCAGTTCTCCGTCAACAAGTCCTACCTGGGTAGAAGCTGTCGGACCATCGAACGGGATATCAGAAATAGCAGTTGCAATCGCTGATCCAAGCATAGCGGTAAGCTCCGGTGAGCAGTCCTGTTCAACAGAGAGAACCAGGTTCTCCAAAGTTACATCATTTCTGTAATCCTTCGGGAAAAGCGGTCTCATCGGACGGTCGATCACGCGGCAGGTAAGAACAGCATTTTCTGATGCCTTTCCTTCTCTCTTATTAAATCCTCCCGGGATCTTTCCTACTGCATAAAGCTTCTCATTGTATTCAACGCTGAGTGGGAAGAAGTCAATTCCTTCTCTTGGTTTGTCGGATGCAGTTGCTGTTGAAAGCACAACTGTATCACCATAATGCATAAGTACTGCGCCGTTCGCCTGTTTGGCAACTCTTCCAACATCTACGCGGAGTGTACGGCCTGCAAGTTCCATTTCAAACTTTTTGTACATAAATGTTCTCCTTTTTTATCTGTTTATCTGACGGGTAAAATCTCCGAAACTACTGAAAAATACACTTCTCAAAATATACTTTTCAGTGGTCTCGGACGCAATCTCTACCCACAATCTTTTGTATTATATCATATCCTTACATCTCTTGCAAGATTCTATATAACTAACTTTAAAATGTGGCAAAACACGGTTATTGGTCACTCCCATGTCAATCACTATGCTGATTGGCATGGATGATGCATGTCGTACCGGTTCGGCTCATTGTTTGCGTAAACAAACAGGGAGCGAAGACATCCAGCTGATGCCTTTCGCTCCCTGTAAAATACGTCTTACTTTCTTAAACCTAATCTTTCGATCAGTGAACGATATCTTTCAATGTCATTCTTCTTAAGGTATGCAAGAAGTCCTCTTCTCTGTCCAACCATCTTAAGAAGTCCTCTTCTTGAGTGGTGATCCTTCGGATTAGCTTTGAAGTGATCTGTAAGATCATTGATTCTTGCTGTAAGAAGAGCTACCTGTACTTCCGGAGATCCTGTATCTCCTTCTGTTCTTCCGTATTCTTTGATAATCTGTTCTTTCATTTCTTTTGTGATCATTTGTCACTACCTCCTAAATATACTGTTAATTGCCTGATATTAAGCAGTGGTTGGAGATTCCATCTGCCGAACATCGGTTTTTCATACTTGCCTAGTGTACCATATGCCCCGAATCCTGTCAAGAAGGATTTTATCTTTCCCGCATCTGGCAGGTTTTCATATTCCTGTTCACAGGCTGCCTGTAAATAACCGCATTTCCAGAGCTTTTTCACCGGCTCTGTTATTTCTTATGATGATAACGGAAAAATTCTTTTGCGTAAGCAATATCCTGATCGATCTGTGCCTTCATCATTTCTACCGATTCAAACTTCTGCTCCGGTCTCTTAAAATGATAAAGCTGGATCTCTACCTCTTTTCCGTAGGCATCACCACTGTAATCCAGCAGATTGCTCTCGATCAGCATCCGGTTCTCATCGGATACCGTTGGCTTAAACCCGACATTACCGATTCCGTTGTACCAGATTCCATCAATCCTCACACTATCCAGATAAACTCCGTTCGGTGGAAGAAGTTTATCCCTTGACGGATGTACATTAAGTGTCGGAAATCCCAGTTTTCTGCCCAGCTGCCTGCCATGCTCTACTTTTCCCCGTACAGTATATGCATACCCCAGCATATCATTCACAGCTTCCATATTTCCCTTCCGAAGCTCTTCCCTGACATAGCTGCTGCTGATCTCCCGTTTTCCGTACATCTCTTTTTCAATCACAAAAAGTTCATATCCATACACATCGGCATATTCTGCAAGCATTTTTGCATCACCACGCTTGTCATGCCCAAAGTGGAAATCCGTTCCGATCACAATATACCGGGCATGAATTTTCTCAATCAGGATCTTCCGGATGAAATCCTCTGCCGACATACTTGTAACATCTTCGGAAAACGGGCATTCCAGCAGTACATCTACTTTCTTGTCCAGAAGACATCTGCGCTCCTCATTGGACATGATCCCTTCTCTTGATTTTCCAAGCTTTTCATAAAGCGGATTCATATCAAATGCAAACACAACAGAACGAACGCCTTTTTTCGCCTTCAGCTGACATACTTTTTTGATCAGCTTCTGATGTCCTCTGTGAACTCCATCAAATTTGCCGAGTGTGATTGCTGCCTCTCTGGAATCCTGATAGGCTTCCAGCCCTCTGATATAGTCCATGTTCTTTCCTCTTTAATTACTTTTTTTCATTTCCATCAAAAAACATTTTTACAATCTTGAAGAGATCGTCTTTCCTGCAGTAACAGTAAATCGCAATAAACTGATGCGATTCATCGTACACGCGGACTCTCTCATCGTTCTCATACTCCTTTAATGCTGTTTCCTGTGAAATATCTCTTTTTCTGAAACTATTCCCGTTCCGTACTGCCGCGGCCGTTTTTGGTGGCAGTACGACCTGTGCATACGTTGGAAACATTTCATCTATCGCGATAATCTTCTCCTCCAGAATCCCTTCTTTCTGAAGCTGTGCAATTTCACCGAGCCGGATACTGTCTTCAAGTCCAAACCGCTCTACACGTGTTCTCAAAAGTTCTTTCATGCATCCGCCACAGCCAAGCTTCTGACCGATATCATGACACAGTGTACGGATATACGTTCCCTTTGAACAGGTCACTTCCAGTTTTACCTCCGGAAGATTGATCTCCAGGATCCGGATCTCATGAATCGTGATTCTTCGTGCTTTCCGCTCTACTTCTTTGCCCTCTCTGGCAAGCTCATAAAGCTTTTTCCCGTTAACTTTGAGTGCCGAATACATCGGCGGAATCTGATCGTATTCTCCCTCAAAGCTGCGGATCACATTTTCCACTTTTTCATTGGTCAGATCTTCTGTGCTATGTTTTTCCAGAACCTGACCGGAAGTATCCTGTGTATCCGTCACCTGACCGAGAAGAAGAACCGCCTGATAGGTTTTATCTTTATCTGTCAGCAGGTCACAAAGCTTTGTTGCTTTCCCAAAGCAGACCGGAAGTACTCCTTCGGCATCCGGATCAAGGGTTCCGGTATGCCCAATCTTTTTCTGCTTTACGATCCCACGCAGCTTTGCAACCACATCATGGGACGTATAGCCTTTTTCTTTATATACATTCAGTACGCCATGTATCATTCCGCTTCGCTCCCACTGTTAAACTGAAGTTCCAGTCTTCTTGCCAGATTGTTGATGATATCATGTGGTGTGGCAGTCATGGAGAATCCGGCTGCCCTTGCGTGTCCGCCGCCGCCAAAATAGCTTGCAACTACACTTACATCTATCTTTTCACTGGATCGCAGACTTACCTTAAAGGTTCCATGTTCAAGCTCATACATAAAAATTGCAACATCGATACCTTTTGTGAGTTTCAGCTGGCTTACGATTCCATCCAGATGTTTCGCTTTTACCTGGTAGAAATCCATCTCTTCTTTTGTAACGTAAGATACAATACATCTTCCGTCCATAAAAAGAAAGCTTTCCAACAATGCACGCCCCAGAATCTGGTTCTGTGCATAGGTCTTTTCATCAAAAGTCTCTGTAATTATTTTTGTAAAATCAATCCCTTTTTCCATCAGTGCTGCTGCTGCGCGCATGGTCGACGGATGGGTACAGGAATAACGGAACACACCGGTATCATGCACCATTCCTGTGTAAAGGCACTCGGCAGTCTCCACAGACATCTTCCCATAATCCAGCAGATTGTAGATCAGCTCACTTGTCGAGCTTGCATCTGGCATGATATAGTTCTGATCTGCAAAACTCTGGTTGCTCACATGATGATCTACACAGAATCTTACTGCCGCTTTTTTGAAAAGGACTGCCGAAAATCCAAGTCTTCCCATATCCCCGCAATCCAGTGCAATAAACAGATCATAGGTTTTTTCTTCCGTCACTTCATGCCGGATCTTATCTGTATTTTTCATGAACTTCAGCGTATTCGGAAGCTCTTCCAGATAAACATCGATCTCTTTTTCAGGAAAATTCTCTCTGACATAGTTATACAATCCCATGCAGGAACCTGCACAGTCCCCATCCGGGCGGACATGTCCGCCAAGTGCGATCGTCCCGGCTTTAGAAATTGCATCTAATAACATACTAATCATCCTCTTCCCGTAAATCTCTTGTTACATCATCAATTTTCTTTGACATCCGGACACCATATTCAATGGACTGATCCAGTACGAACTTGATCTCCGGTGTGTTACGCATATTCAGTGTATGAGCAAGTTCGCGGCGGATATAGCCTTCTGCGCTCTGTAATCCCTTCAGGGTATCAGCCTGGGCTTTTTCATCGCCCAGGACACTGATATATGCTTTGCAGGTTTTAAGATCCGGAGCAACCTCTACCGCTACAACCGAAGTCATCGGTGCAACACGCGGATCCTTGATCCCTCCACGCAGAATAGTACTCAGTTCACGCTGCACCTCTGCGTTTACTCTTGTATTCTTAATGCTGTTTTTTCTCATTTTCTACCCTTCTTTATCTAGGAACTTCCACCATCTTGAATGCTTCTACCTGGTCTCCTTCTTTGACATCGTTGAAACGTTCAAATACGAAACCACATTCATATCCGGCTTTAACTTCCTTCACATCATCTTTGAAACGCTTTAATGAAGCAAGCTTTCCATCATAGATCACAACGCCGTCACGAACGATTCTTGCCTGGCAGTCACGTTCAAATGTACCGTCAAGGACATAAGATCCTGCAATTGTTCCGACTCCGGAAGCCTTGAATGTCTGACGTACTTCGGCATGGCCAAGTACCTTTTCTTCAAATACAGGCTCAAGCATACCCTTCATGGCTGATTCAACGTCTTCGATCGCATTGTAGATGACACGGTACAGTCTCACATCAACGCCTTCACGTTCTGCCGTTTCCTTTGCAGTTGCGTCTGGACGTACATTGAATCCGATAATGATCGCATTGGATGCTGCTGCAAGCGTAACGTCAGATTCATTGATCGCACCAACACCACCATGGATGATCTTGACAACGACTTCTTCATTGGAAAGTTTGACAAGGCTCTGCTTGATCGCTTCTACAGATCCCTGTACGTCTGCTTTTACAACGATTCCAAGTTCTTTTAAGTTGCCTTCCTGGATCTGGTTGAACAGATCATCCAGAGACATCTTGGACTTGGTTTCTTCCAGTTTCTTGATCTTGTTCTGACTGATGAACGTCTCTGCAAAGCTTCTTGCATCTTTATCATTCTTGCAGCCAACAAATACTTCACCTGCATTCGGCACATCATTAAGACCGAGGATCTCAACCGGCATAGAAGGACCTGCTTCTTTTACACGGCGTCCCTGGTCATCCATCATGGCACGTACTTTACCATATGCAGAACCTGCTGCGATCGGATCTCCGACACGGAGTGTACCCTTCTGTACAAGAACGGTTGCAACCGGTCCTTTTCCTTTGTCAAGCTCAGCCTCAATTACAAGACCTCTTGCGCGGCGGTTCGGATTTGCTTTCAGTTCCATCACTTCTGCGGTAAGAAGAACCATTTCCAGAAGCTCTTTGATTCCTTCTCCTGTATGAGCAGATACCGGTACACAGATGGTGCTTCCGCCCCAGTCTTCCGGAATCAGTTCATATTCGGTCAGTTCCTGTTTTACACGGTCGATATTGGCACTTGGCTTGTCGATCTTGTTGATCGCAACTACGATCTCGATCCCTGCTGCCTTTGCATGGTTGATCGCTTCTACAGTCTGCGGCATGACACCGTCATCTGCTGCAACAACCAGGATTGCAATATCGGTAGAATTTGCACCACGCATACGCATTGCGGTAAATGCTTCATGTCCCGGTGTATCGAGGAAGGTGATTTTCTCACCGTTGATTTCCACAACTGAAGCACCGATATGCTGTGTGATTCCACCTGCTTCTCCTGCGATGACATGGGTATCACGGATCTTGTCAAGAAGAGAGGTTTTACCGTGGTCAACGTGTCCCATAACGCAGACTACCGGCGGACGTTTCTTCATTTTCTTTTCGTCTTCTTCGTCTTCTTTCAGAAGTTCTTCGATCACATCGACTACTTCTTCTTTTTCACAGAGCACATCGAATTCCAGAGCGATTTCTTCAGCTGTCTCGTAATCAATTTCCTGGTTGACTGTTACAATCTTGCCCTGCATGAAGAGTTTCTTAACGATTACAGATGGCTGGATCTTCATTGCATCTGCAAGTTCCTGGATTGTAAGTACTTCCGGAATTGTGATCTGCTTGATCTGCTCCTCCACAACCTCTTTCTTCGGCTGTGGTTTTACCATTTTCGGCTGAGCGTTATTGTTTTTGCCCTTTTTGCCTTTCTGCAGTCTGTCTTCGTTCTCTTCATTTCTGTTATATTCTTTCTTCTTGTGCGCATCTTTTGGTTTGTTGCGGCTTGGTTTCTGTTCTGCGATTGCAGGTGCCGGAATAGACGGGCTGGATTTTCTTCTGTCGTCACGGCGTCCGCCATCACGCATCTCTCTTCCGTCTCTGTTATCACGGTTATCTCTTCTGTCTCCGCGGTTCTGGAATCCGCCATCTCTTCTTCCATCACCCGGGCGTCCCTGTCTCTGATCCTGACCGTTTCTTGGTCCGTTTGGATTTCTGCGCTGTCTGTTATCACGGTTTTCTCCCTGCGGACGATCCTGTCTGTTTCCGTTCTGCGGGCGTCCCTGGCCATTTCCATTACCCTGCGGGCGTTCCTGTCTGTTTCCGTTCTGCGGACGTCCCTGGCCATTTCCATTACCCTGCGGGCGTCCCTGGCTGTTACCATTCTGTGGGCGTTCCTGTCTGTTTCCATTGCCCTGTGGGCGTCCCTGACCATTTCCATTGCCTTGCGAGCGCTGTCCGTTTCGACTGCCCTGCTGGCGTCCCTGACCATTACGGCCTCTTCCGCCGCCCTGTGAGTTCTGCGGTCTGAAAACCTGAACGATATTTTTCTTCTTCGGGGTATCTTCAGAAGTTTTTTCACTTTTTACTGCATCAATCTGTTCATCTGAAAGTGTACTCATATGACTTGCCACCTCAATTCCTTTATCTTTTAATATAGAGAGTATTTCTTTGTTTGTCTTATTCATCTGTTCTGCCAGTTCATATACTCTTAATTTTGCCATAAATCTACCTCCTGTATACAGTTCCTATTATCCTTCTTCCATATCCAGATGTTTTCTGATTCCTTTTGCAAACCCTGCATCTGTTACTGCAAGCGAAGCGCGGAACTCTTTTCCCATCGCATGGCCCAGGGTATCTTTATCTTCAAAAAAGTATATTGGCACTTTATAAAAATCACACATGTTCTGAAATTTCTTTTTTGTATTGTCTGATGCGTCGTCTGCCACAATCACCAGATGCGCGCGTCCTTCCTTGACTTCTTTTTCTGTCATGAATTCCCCGCTCTTTGTCTTGCCGGCTTTGGTCGCCAGACTGATCATCGATAATGCTCTATTCATGTTCAAGCTGCTCCAGCTCCTTTTCCAGATTTTCGTATATCTCTTTTGGTATCGCCTGTTTGAAAGAACGTTCCAGTCCTTTATTCTTTATTGCTTCCTGCAAACATTTTCCGGAAAAGCACAGATATGCCCCGCGCCCGTTCTTACGTCCGGTTGCGTCCAGAATGAATTCGCCTTCTGCTGTTTTCAGAACACGCAGCATTTCTTTTTTATTCTTCATTTCCTGACATCCCACGCATTTACGCATCGGGATCTTTTTGGTCGTACTCAAATAATCACCTCTGTCTATTCTTCATACAGATCAAGATCATCTGCTACTTCTTCCTCTGATTCTTCATCAGCAGAATATTCTTCGTCTGAATACTCTTCCTCCTGATAATCATCTTCATAATTCTCAGCCATATTCATATAATCTGCCGGAAGTTCGCCAGACTCGATCGCCTGTGTTTCGTTCTTGATATCGATCTTATATCCGGTCAGTCTTGCTGCAAGACGTGCATTCTGACCTTCTTTACCGATTGCAAGTGAAAGCTGGTAATCCGGTACAATTACACTTGCTGTTCTCTCATCCGGATCAGCCATTACAGAAATAACCTTCGCCGGGCTGAGTGCATTCTCGATCAGGATTGCCGGGTTATCACTCCAGTTGATGATATCAATCTTTTCACCGCGGAGTTCATTTACAACGGCTCCGACTCTGGCACCGTTCATACCAACGCATGCTCCAACCGGATCTACATCCGGGTCGTTAGACCATACTGCGATCTTGGTACGGGAACCTGCTTCTCTTGCAATGCTCTTGATCTCTACAATACCATCACGCACCTCGGTTACTTCCGCCTCAAAAAGACGCTTAACCAGTTCCGGATGTGTTCTTGATACAAGAATCTTTGGTCCTTTTGTCGTGTTCTTCACCTCTACAACGTAAAGTTTGATACGCTCTGTCGGCTCGAATTTCTCACCTTTTACCTGCTCATTCTCAGTAAGGATCGCATCTGCTTTTCCAAGGTTTACACTGACATTCTTGCCAATATATCTCTGAACCACACCTGTCACGATATCTTTTTCTTTTTCAAAGTACTGATCATATACAACTTTTCTTTCTTCTTCGCGGATCTTCTGAAGAATCAGGTTCTTTGCATTCTGTGTTGCGATACGTCCGAAAGATTTGGACTCAACCGGGATCTGTACGATGTCACCGATCTCATAAGAAGGATCGATCATCTTCGCATCTGCAAGACTGATCTGTTCTACTTTGTCCTCTACTTCTTCTACAACGGTCTTCTCCTGGATCAGAGTGTAATCGCATGTCTCCTTATCCATAATTACTTTGATATTGTCTGCTTTTCCGAAATGATTCTTACATGCATTGATCAGTGAATTCTCAATGGCATCCATCAGAGTATCTCTGCTGATATCTTTTTCCTCTTCAAGAATTGTAAGTGCTTCTAATAATTCGGTATTCATTTCCTTCTTCCTCCTGTCACTAGAAATCGAACGCCAGACGGATCAGTGCGATGTCTGCTTTATCAAATGTCATCGTCTCGCCGTCTTCATATTCAATGGTAACTGTATCTTTATCATAATCTTTTAAGATTCCAATAAACTCTTTCTGTCTGTCGATTGCCCGGTAAGTACGAACCTCTACTTCTTCTCCCAGGCTTCTTGCAAAGTCTTTTTCTTTCTTCAGCGGTCTGCCAAGTCCCGGCGAACTCACTTCCAGAATATACGCTTCATCGATAAAATCCTTCTCATCCAGAATGTCTGAAAGTTCCCGGCTTACAACCTCACAGTCATCGACCATAATTCCTCCCGGCTTATCAATATAAGCACGCAGGTACCAGTTTCCGCCCTCTTTTACATATTCTACATCCCAGAGATCAAATCCATGCTTTTCCACGATTGGGTTCAGAATCTCTTCTGTTTTCTGTTCATATACTTCTTTTTTTGACAATCTGCAACTTCCTTTCTTAATCAGGCTCCAAAAATCTGTCCGATTTTGGTTGTATGACTGGCAAAAAGAAGAGTGAACTTTCGTCCACTCTTCTGCCAGATTTCTTATGTAACTGCATACAGTATAGCACTACTTTTCCTGAAATGCAAGGATTTTTAAAATATATGCCTGATTCTCTTTGTAAAGACGCTTTCCGTCGTTCTCCTTCAGCCATTTTACAACCTGGATATCTGCTGCCCAGTCATCTGCCCAGACTTCATCACCTTCGCCACGCGCCGCCGCTTTTTCTGCGATGTATCCCGCCGGGTCTTCCGTAAGATCTTTCAGTACTTCATATGCTTTTTCGTTCTTATCATCCAGATCCTGTATCAAAACAACAGTTTCTGTATCCGGTGTCTTTCCATCGAGTGCCTGCAGCTGTTCATTATATTTTTCCAGATTCTCCAGGCTGTCCTTCGCATCCTCCAGACATTCTGTCAGGATTTCGATCTCCGTTTTTCCAGTACCACCCTTTGCAACCGGGCGGATGGATATTTCTGAATCAGCAGTCGTCTTTTTCAGCTCTGCCCGAATTCTCTCCTCATCGTGATCCATTCTTCCGATATCATATCCAAAGTAAAAACCGCCAATTCCAATCACAACAAGAAGAACGATTGCAAAAATTCTTTTTCCGGATTTTTTCTTTTTCATCTTCCGTCCTCCTTACCCTAATATCGTACCTGCTATAATTCCAAGGATCATTCCGCCGATCCCGGTTCCCGCAAGCGCCGCAAGATATAAGAGTACCTTCACCGCTTTGGATTTCTCCTTTTTCACCTTTGGAAGTGCCGGACCAGGCTCCGGTGTTCGCCTCTCCTGCGTCTGTTCCGGTGTCTCCTGCCGCGGCATTCTTTCGATTTCTTCTTGTGTCGGATAGGCAAACGGCATCACATCTGCTTCAAGAGCTGAAAATAATTTTCCATCAATCCACTGAAAATACTGCCAGATCGCCGCATCAAACATCCGGTGGGTATCCAGAAAATGATACCAGGATTCCACAAAGGTTTTTGTTCGGAAATATTCTCTATACGCCGGTTCCTCCAGAATATCCTTCCAGTGATACAGCTTATTCCGTTCCTTTTCATTCAAATACAGACTGATGCACTGCTCCATGATTTTCCGGACCTCACGGTCATCCGCGCCTTGTCGCTCAGAAGCATCCGCCATATTCTGGAACTGACGGGTCCAGTCACCGTCCCACGCTTCTGAGTCGTCCTTCGGTTGCTCAGGAGGTTCTACTGACTGTGTAGCACTCTCCTCTGACTTCTCATCTTTCTCCCGAGAATTTTCCATGCGATCTTCTCCGGATTCTTCTTCCATCCGCCGCGGCTCTTCAGGCATCTGTGGCTCTTCCTCTCTTCCCGCATTGCGCTCCGCCCACGCAAGCGCCTCTTCATAGGCATCGTGGATCCTCTGGAATTCCTCCGGGTGTTCTTCCGGGTGGAATTCCCTGGACATTGCCGCATATGCTCTCTTTATCTTTTTCTTTTCCGTTGTTGGTTCAATCCCAAGTACCGTAAAACAATTCATCACTGCTGCCTCCTCCACTCATCATACAGATAAGCTTCTATCTTGACCGGCACCGATCTCTTCGGTGTATTCTCCACAATATCCAGAAGCTCACTTGTCCTTGTATACGCCTTCTCGATCGTCCGCAGATCCTGTGCATTTAATGCAACTGAAAAATCTGCCAGGATCTTGTCCAGATATTTTCGGATTTCTCCGGTGTTTTCTTCGTAAAGACGGTCGCCTCTTTCCAGCAGAAGCCGGTTCTTTTCCTGCTCTCTCGGATGGATCTTAATCTTCTGCAGCTCTTTTCTTCTTTCCTCAATCTGCTCTGGTGTCAGATGGATATCTTTGTTGACGATCACCTTACTGAAATGCTCCTTGGTGCTCACCACGGTCACATCCACTTCCAGAATTCCGTTAATGTCATAGGTAAATCGGACATCCACCGCTTCCCTCTGATCCTCTCTTCTTGCCAGCGGCACCGGCACACGGATACGCCCGAGCTCCAGATTCTGGTCTGCATATCGGTGCTCGCCCTGTAAAATCGTGATATCACAGTATTCCTGGAACTGATGTACCGTCCAGTATCGCTCCACCCGGCTGATCGGAAGAACCGAATTTCGCTCAATGATCGGAGACATGATCGCCGGTCCTTTCGGATCCCCGTGAATGATCTCAGTTCCGAGTGTAAACGGACATATATCTGTAAGAAGTACATCCCGCACTGCCTGCTGCCGTTCCTTAATCCCGGCATACATTCCGGCGCCGACCGCAACCGCAACATCCGGATCGATCTCACACCGCGGTCTTTTACCACTCAAAAACTGCAGATAATTCTGCACGATCTTCATCTTACCGGATCCACCGATCATAATGATCTCGTCAATATCCTCCCATCCATAACCACTGTCGTTCATCGCCCGTTTCAGCGGAATCCCGATTCCTTCCAGCAGCTTTGCAGACACCTCCAGAAGTCCTTTCGCATCCAGTTTCATCTGGTAAATCTGTCCGCCGATCACAACCTCCATCTCGCCCTCCGGCGCATCAGTCAGTGTACGTTTCAGCTTCTCACTCTCCCGGATCAGGCTGGCTCTTTCTTCATTAGTGATCTTTCCTTCATCAATCCGATTGACACTTAGGAATTTTTCCGCAATTGCACGGTTCACATCATCCCCACCGAGATGATTGTCTCCGGCAACTGCCACAATCTCGATCACACTGTCAAATGCATCTACGATCGAGATATCCAGAGTTCCTCCGCCAAAATCAAACACCAGAAAGGTCTGATCCTCCTTAGTCTTTCCAAAGCGATAGGCAAGTGCTGCCGCCGACGGCTCATTGACCAGACGCTCCACAGTAAGTCCGGCAAGCTCTCCTGCCATCTTCGTCGCATTTCTCTGAAAATCATTAAAATACGCCGGAACACTGATGACTGCCTCTTCAACCGGCTCACCCAGGTATTTTTCCGCATCTTCTTTCAGCTGCCGCAGGACCATGGACGACAGATCTGCCGCTGTAAACCGCCTGTTTCCAAGCATAAATGTCTTCTCCGCCCCCATAAAACGCTTGAAACTTGCCACTGTACTTTCCGGATGGGAGATCAGACGCTCTTTCGCCGTTCTCCCTACCAGCATCTCACCGTTCTCATCAATTCCTACTACCGACGGTGTTAAATATTCTCCCAGATTATTTGGAATCAACGTGCATTTATCATCCTGCCACACGCTTACCAGACTGTTTGTTGTTCCAAGATCAATTCCTACCGTTGCCATACGATCGACCTACTTTCTCATTCGTGTTCCTGTTCCATCTCTTTTCGCCCGTTTCAAGCGGTTCAGTGTCACTTCTTTTTCATGGAAGATCACCTTGCTCTCCGTTCCTTCTTCAAACAGATATACCTCTTCCACGCTGTCATTTTTCTGTAATTTCATACCGCGCACACCAACTGCACCCTTTTTCTTCTCCGAAACTTCTTCCGCCGGGAAACGGAGCACAAATCCATTCTCCGTCATCAGAACTACATCCTGCACATCCCGGATCGGCCGGATACTTACCAGTGCATCTTCATCCTGCAGTTTCGTTGCCGCGATTGTCCGCTTAGTTACCTGGAATTCACTTCCTGCCACCTTTTTGATCATTCCCTGCTTCGTGACAAACAGGAATTTTGAGAAAAAGAGTTCTCTGTCATCACACAGATATACGATTTCTTCTTTTGTACTGTCAAAATTACTTACATTGTCGATTGGAAATCCTTTGTCCCTGAACTTTCCATAAGGGAGATCCATCACTTTGATCTGATGCATCTTGCCATCCGATGTAAAAAGACACAACTTGCCGGTATTCATGCAGCGCAGAATATACTTATTCTCCTTATCTGCCGCTTCCCGGTTACGTTCATAGACGGATCCATCCACCGTCTTTGCATAACCAAAGCGGTCCATCAGAAGGACAACCTCCTGCTCCTGTACTTTATTTTCCTCAAACACAGCTTCTTCTGCATTCTCGATCTTCGTTTTACGCTTCACGGCATATTCTTTTTTCAGCGCATCCAGATCATCAATGATCACCTGCGCCATAGAATCATAATTATTCAGAATATCCTCATATTTTGCAATATTTGCAAGCGTTGTCTCATGCTCCTTCATCAGCGCCTCGATTTCCAGACCGATCAGCTTGTACAGACGCATCTCCAGAATTGCCTGTGCCTGCCGGTCGGTAAACCGGAGCATGGATGCCATCTTCTCAGATCTTTTCGACTTAAACTTGATCTTCTCTGTCGCACCTGTTGTCAGACATTCTTTTGCATCCCTGATGGACGAGCTTCCACGCAGGATCTCAATGATCAGGTCGATCACGTCACACGCCTTGATCAGACCCTCCTGGATTTCTTTTTTATCCTGCTCTTTTTTCAGCAGCGTCTTGTATTTTCTGGTTGCAAGTTCAAACTGGAAATCTACATGATGTTCGATGATACGTTTGAGTCCCAGTACTTCCGGTCTGCCATCGGCTACCGCAAGCATATTGACACCAAAGGTATCCTCCAGTCTGGTCTTTTTATAAAGCATGTTGATCAGATTGTCCACATCTGCATCACGCTTCACTTCAATTACAATACGGATTCCTTCCTTGGAAGACTGATTGGAAATGTCTACGATGTCACTGGTCTTCTTTGTCTCCACCAGATTGCAGACATCGTTCAGAAATTTACCGATTCCGGCTCCGATCATGGTGTACGGGATTTCGGAAATGACGATCTTCTTCCGTCCGCCTTTTATCTCTTCCACATCTACTTTTCCACGAATCTTGATCTTTCCGGTTCCAGTCTCATAAATTTCTGCCAGATCATCTTTATTGACGACAATCCCGCCTGTCGGGAAATCCGGTCCTTTGATGTACTTCATCAGCTGTTTTGTCGTGATGTCATTGTTCTTCATGTATGCCTTAACCGCATCCACAATCTCTCCCAGGTTATGTGTCGGAATACTGGTTGCCATACCAACTGCGATCCCTTCCGCACCGTTCAGCAGAAGGTTCGGAATTCTTACCGGAAGAACTGCCGGCTCTTTTTCTGTCTCATCAAAATTCGGTACAAAATCAATGATATCTTTGTCCAGATCGGCAAGATATGCCTCCTGTGTGATTTTCGCCAGTCTTGCTTCAGTATAACGCATGGCTGCAGCCCCGTCTCCTTCAATGGAGCCGAAGTTTCCATGACCATCTACCAGGATCATTCCTTTTTTGAATTCCTGTGCCATAACAACCAACGCTTCATAGATCGAGCTGTCTCCATGTGGATGATATTTACCCATGGTATCCCCGACAATACGCGCACATTTACGGTATGGTCTGTCATAACGGATTCCCAGCTCATACATGTCATAGAGTGTTCTTCTCTGTACCGGTTTCAAACCATCCCTGACATCCGGGAGGGCTCTGGAAATGATAACACTCATGGCATAGTCAATATATGATTTTTTCATCAGCTCCGAATATTCCGTCCGGATGATCTGTGACTCTTCCATTTTCTCTTACCTCTTCTAGTTTATGTTTTCTGATGCACAGACTTTCCCCTTTTGAAAATCCATGCCTTTCCGATCTGTTTTTAAATATCCAGTTCTGCCTCTGTCGCATTTTCATAAATAAATGCGCGGCGCGGCGGAACTTCTGTTCCCATCAGCATCTCTGTTACACCGGATGCCATACGTGCATCCTCGATCTCGATCCGTTTCATCATTCGAGTTTCCGGGTTGAGGGTTGTCTCCCAGAGCTGCTCTGCATCCATTTCACCCAGACCTTTGTATCGCTGCAGGGTAAAGTCGGAATGTGTCTTTCTATATCTCTCCAGTGCCTTATCATCGTAAAGGTACTCTTCTTCTCCCTTTTTCGGCATTGCCTTATAAAGCGGCGGCATTGCCGCGTAGACATGACCTTCGTATATCAGTTCCGGCATAAACCGGTAGAATAAGGTCAGCAACAGTGTGGAAATATGCGCTCCATCCACATCCGCATCCGCCATGATGATAATCTTGTCATACCGCAGCTTTGTGATATCAAAGTCATTACCGTATCCCTCTGAAAATCCACATCCGAATGCATTGATCATGGTCTTGATCTCAGCATTTGCCAGAACCTTATCGATGCTTGCTTTTTCCACGTTCAGGATCTTTCCTCGGATCGGCAGGATTGCCTGATACATTCTGTCGCGGGCAGTCTTTGCGCTTCCTCCCGCAGAATCTCCCTCAACGATGAAGATTTCACATTTGGATGCATCCCTGCTCTCACAATTGGCAAGCTTACCGTTACTGTCAAAAGAATATTTCTGCCTGGTCAGAAGATTCGTCTTTGCCTTTTCCTCGGTCTTACGGATCTTTGCTGCTTTTTCCGCACAGGAAAGAACCTTTTTCAGTGTCTCCAGATTCCGGTCAAAGAAACGCGGGATCTCATCACTGGTCACCTTTCCGGTCGCTTTTGCTGCATCCTGGTTGTCCAGCTTTGTCTTGGTCTGTCCCTCAAATCTCGGATCCGGGTGCTTGATCGATACGATCGCCGTCATTCCGTTCCGTACATCCGCACCGGTAAAGTTGGCATCCTTATCCTTTAACACACCAATTTCACGGGCATACTGGTTCATGATCGTCGTAAATGTCGTCTTGAACCCGGTCAGATGGGTTCCCCCTTCCGCATTATAAATATTGTTGCAGAAACCTAGTACATTTTCATGAAATTCATTCACATACTGGAATGCAACTTCCACTTCGATACCTTCTGCTTCTCCTTTATAGTAAACCGGATCGTGGATCACTTCTTTTTTGGAATTCAGATCCTTGATAAATCCAATGATCCCATCCGGTTCATGATACTCGATCCTCTCTTCCTGTGTCTTTCTTTTATCTGTAAATATAATCGTCAGTTCCGGATTCAGGTAGGCTGTCTCATGCAGTCGGCTCTTGATCTCTTCCTCTTTAAATCTCGTCTTCTCGAAAATTGTCGGATCCGGAAGAAAATTGACACAGGTTCCGGTCTTTTTGGTCTTTCCGATCACCGGAAGAAGCCCATCCTCCAGTTCTACCACCGGAATTCCTCTCTCATAACGGTCGTGGTGGACCGCACCGTCACGGCTGATCTTTACATCCATATAAGTAGATAGTGCATTAACAACCGAAGAACCTACTCCGTGCAGACCGCCACTTGTCTTGTATGCCGAATCATCGAACTTACCTCCCGCATGTAGGGTGGTATATACGATTCTGGCCGCCGATACTCCTTTTGCATGCATACCTACCGGCACACCGCGTCCATTATCTGTTACCGTTGCAGAACCGTCCTTTTCCAGTGTCACCTCTATCTGTGAACAAAATCCTGCCAGATGCTCATCTACCGCATTATCTACAATTTCGTACACCAGGTGGTTAAGCCCCTTGGTACTGACGCTTCCAATATACATTCCCGGTCTTTTCCGGACGGCTTCCAGTCCTTCCAGAATGGTAATACTCTCCGCATCATATGTAGTCTTTTTTGCCATTTTCTTTCTCTCCTCTTATGATCTATCCTAAAATATCCAGGTAAAATCCTGCGGCAGCAGCCTCCTTACAATTTCCCGGATTCCCTGATCTGTTTCTTCAATTCAGTAAGAAAAATTCTATCTCAATTTCAATCCTCTTGTCAAGCCAAATTGACCTCCCCTGCCATTATAACATATTTTATATCGTTAAACTTCTGTAGTTTCCATTCTGTCATAAGAATACTCCCTCTATCGTCCGGTCAGCACACTATTTAAAAGGTCTGCCAGCACCTCCATGGCATTTCGCATTTCCTCTACCGTGTTGGTCTGCGCGCCCGCCTCAATAAGAAGCATCCGCGGCATCAGATCCATATTGTATTTATAGCCGCGAAGATAGTTTCTCCTTGCAAATCCCGGATATTTTGTTTCTGCCGCAATCTTCATCTGCAGGGAAAATGCAAGATTATCCTGCAAATATGGATTGGCCATTCCGGCAAGGTCTCCGTTTACCCGCGTCCGGCTCAGTCCGTTAAAAAACATGATCTGTGCCGTCGGTTTCCCATTTATCTCTGTCACCAGATGCGTAGTATCCGCCACGCCGTCTCTATGCAGATCGATCACCACTTCGATACTCGGATTTTCCGCAAGGATCTGTTCCACCTCAGGTTTGGCAAATTCATAGGCCTCGCTCCGGTCCAGTTTCCCATTGATCAGATCATATACACCCTCATGATGCATGGTCGGAATCTTGTATTTGTTATTTAAAATCTCCGTCAGATAACGCCCGATCCCTACAATTGAGGTGGACGGATCATTGTCCGAATCTGCGAATGTCTCCTGGGAATGGGTGTGATAGATCAGGATTTTCGAACCGCCCGTACTCAGATCGATCCTCAAATCCTTTCCAAGCAGCTCCGAAGCGTTCAACTCCGAAGGATTGATATAAGTCACGCTGTCCACCGTATAAAAATTGCTCACAAGATATTCAAAATCATTTAGCCGCTCCATCGAAAGATCCATCGTCGGTACGGACGCCTGCCTTGTCTCTTCACTTTTGTCTTTTCCGATAAGCTGTCCATTTTCATCCACCGAATTTTCTTCTTCTGCCTGCTTTTTTGCAAGAATCGCATAGGTAGCCTCATCTTCTGTCAGAAGCTCTGCCGCCTCCCGTTCAGTCACATAATTGCCAAGAGGAATCAGGGCAGATGCCATGTGGACAACAGCCTCCGTCACCCGGATTTTCCCTTGTTTTTTTTCCGTATATGTAACTCCCGGCATATAAAGCCGCTCCGCATTCTCCTGAACGCTCTGGATCATCCTGATCTTCCAGGACTTCGGGATCAGCGAACCGCTGCTTTTTGCTTCCAGTCCCCAGATTCCCAAAATCATAATGGCAAGAAGCACACAAATTCTCTGTTCTTTTTTCATCTGCGCGCCTCCCTGCCAGTTTCTGAAGATCGCTGTAGCAAAACCATATCTTTCCAGACTGGATCCTGCCCCGGACCTTTTGTGTCATATTGACATAATATATGCAGCTCACTGCCTGATTATGTCGCTGAAGCTGCAAAAAGCATATTCAGTGCCTCCGAAATCGTATAACTGATTCGCCTGACGGTCTCATCAATATCTTTTGGTGTTACAAACATTCCATTTAAATGTGGCGCGATCAGTTCTTTGATCAGCTCATATTTTTCTGCCGGACTGTATCCTTTGATCACACTTGCCATGCCTTTTAAAGATTCAGATACTTCCACTGCACTGAGCAGATTATCCATCGTATCGCCTACAATGGTTGCCGCATCCACTACAGTCGGCACACCGATTGCAATCACCGGGATCCCGACTGTCTTTTCCGTGATTGCATTTCGGTGATTTCCCACCCCGGATCCCGGATTGATTCCCGTATCCGCAATCTGGATCGTCCGGTTCAGCCTTTTTGAATTTCTCGCTGCCAACGCATCAATCACCAGAAGAATATCCGGTTTTGTCTCTGCCACCACCCCCCGGATCACCTCCACAGTCTCCATTCCGGTCTGCCCCATAACCCCCGGCACGATCGCGCTGACCGACCAAACCTCATCTTCCCCTGTTGCATACTTTCCGTACTCCTCAATGATATGCCTTGTGATATGCAGGTTGTCTACCACATAAGGACCAAGTGCATCCGGTGTCACCTGCCGGTTGCCAAGACCGACCACCAGGATCTTTTCCATCTTTCTTTTAGGAAGCAGTTCTCCAATGAATTTCCGGAGCTGCTGTGAAATCTCCTCATGATATCCCTCATCGGGAACTGCCATTTCCGGTGCCTCGATCGTGATATAGCTACCAACCGGTTTCCCCATCACTTTTGCTCCGTTTTCGGTCTCAATCCTCACGGTCGTGATGCGGATCTCATTTTCCTCATCATACTCTTCCGTCAAGATCACACCCTGGACCTCAACATGGTCAGATTCAAACCGTTCCTTCTCTTCCAGCGCCAGATCCGTCCTGATATTATACTTTTCAACCATAGTCCTCTCCCATTTCTGTATTTTCTGTTTTATTCACTTAGTTTTTCGCAAAAAATTGGAATTATGTATTGACAAGCAATCTTTCTTCGCCTAAAATAAATAAGTGTGTTCGACGGATGTTCCGTGTCACTTTTCGTCGAATTCAATATTATGATTATATAATTTATGAAATGATAATTTGGAGGTGTCGGAAATGGCTAATATTAAATCCGCAAAAAAGAGAATTTTAGTAACTGAGACAAAGACAGCTAGAAATAAAGCAATCAAATCTAAAGTGAAAACTTATGTAAAGAAAGTTGAAACTGCTGTTGAAAAGAAAGACGTTGAAGCTGCAAAGGTTGCATTAAAAGAAGCAATCTCTGTAATCAACAAAGCAGGAAGCAAGGGTGTTTACCACAAAAATACTTGCGCAAGAAAGATCTCTCGTTTAACAAAAGCTGTTAACGAAATTGCTTAATTCCGGTTTCGAGATAAATAATGAATGATAAAAAGGCAGCCATCCCGTCAGTGGCTGTCTTTTTTGTTTTCATAAATCTTTCAAAAAAGAGTCTGTACTGAAATGCTGCTTGTATTCGGTACAGACTTTTTTTGTCTTCTGATTTTCTCTTATAATTTAGAATAACCGTAGCTGTTCACGATAGCTTCGATCCGCTGTCCTTCTCTGCACTTCGGGCAATCTTCCGGAGAATATGCTCTGTAATGCGGAAGATCACTGCTTGTGAAGATCGTATTGACTTCCATTCCTGCAATCTTGTTGACTGAACTGAAAATTGCGCTGATTCCGCAGACTCTTCCACCGTAGTAGAGAACAGACTCGATTGCTTGTTTGACAGATTTACCGGTTGTGATGGACGCTGCAAGGATCAGAACCTGTTTGTTCTCAACCATTCTCTGTTTGTTGTCACGGAACAGGATCTGTCCGTCCTGATACATCTCCGGGGTAATAATGGAAATGTTGTTTCCTTTGCTTAGTGAGTACTGGTTCTCATCGGCAAGCTGCTCGGCAAGGAAGGTTCCGATCACTTCTGTCTCTTCCATGCAAACGATGGTATCTACCGTTGTGTTAGAAAGGTAAGCTGCTGCAAGAACTTTTGCAGTTTCACGGGCGTTGTTGTGACGGGATTTGACCGTTGACATGTCGATGTAGGTGTTGATGTGGGAATGACTTGTTGCAAAGTGTCCTTTTAAAATTTTAATTCGCGCCTTTGGGTTTTTAGCGGAGCGAAGGTCTTCCAGTCTTTCATCCATTTCTAGTTCCTCCTTTAAGTTGTTTTGGTGGTTTTGACTGGTTTTAGTATAGCACAGAGGGATGGGTTGTGCAATATGTATATTTCGTGAGGTTTTGAAAAGGAAACAAGTTAAAAATTTTTCTAATCTATTCTCCGTACCAACTTAGTTGTGCATTCCATAGTTTTTGATAAAGTGAATCTGAATTTGCTAACAATTCTTCATGTTTTCCCTGCTCTGCTATTGTACCATGATCCAGCACCAGTACCCGGTCAGCCATTTTTGCAATACTAAGACGATGTGAAATAATGATAAGCGTACTGTCATTTCCTATACGTCTGAAAATAAGATCATTTAATTCTTTTTCATATAGCGGATCAATGGCTGATGTAGGTTCGTCCAATAAAAAGAAAGTCCCTCCGTGGTAAAATGCTCTCGCCATCGCCAATTTCTGCCATTGCCCTCCCGACAAATCTACTTTTCCAAACTCCCGTCCAAGAATTTCATTTTTTGCAATCTGACTGAGGTTTAGTTCTGTAAGAAGCTCTTCTGCAAGTACTGGATTTTTTAATTCCAATTCCTGGGGAGCAAGATTTTCCAGCAACGTTAATGCATATTGCTGATATTCTTGAAACATAACAGAAGGTGTATCAGCGAGAACACCTTCATTTTTCCCTTCTGTAACTACCAGTAATCCTGCCAGTAATTTAGAAAGCGTTGTTTTCCCAGCACCATTCACCCCCACTATAGCGATTTTCTCTCCGGCATGTATTGTAAAATTCAAATCATGAAGCACCGGTTCTTTTCCCGTCGGGTACGTAAATCCTGCATGATGGAATGCAATTTTACCCGTTGATGCGATTCTTTGTGTTTCGTTCTCTGTATTCAGAAATAGAAGGAGTCCCGGAAAAGCATGCGAGCATGTTTTTCCGGGACTCCTTCTATTTCCGCTTAGCTGACCGGCTTGTTGCCTATCGCTTAGTTATTGATCAGTTTATCTTCACCATTCCAGCTGTAGAGTTTTCTGATTTCTTCTCCTACTACTTCTGATGGATGTTCTGCGGCTTTCTTTCTCATTGCTTTGAAGTGTACCTGACGTCCTGCCGGTGACATGTCGAGAAGGAATTCTTTTGCGAATGTTCCGTCCTGGATGTCTGAGAGGATCTTCTTCATTGCTTTCTTTGTATCTTCTGTGATGATCTTTGGTCCTGTGATATAATCACCGTATTCTGCTGTGTTGGAGATTGAGTATCTCATTCCGGCGAATCCGCTCTGGTAGATCAGGTCTACGATAAGTTTCATTTCATGGATGCATTCGAAGTATGCGTTTCTTGGATCGTATCCTGCTTCGCAAAGTGTTTCGAAACCTGTCTGCATAAGGGCACATACACCACCGCAAAGTACAGCCTGTTCTCCGAAGAGGTCTGTTTCTGTCTCTACTCTGTATGTTGTTTCAAGAAGTCCTGCTCTTGCTCCACCGATTGCAAGACCGTAAGCAAGTGCTCTGTCCCAGGCTTTTCCTGTGTAATCCTGTTCTACTGCGATCAGACATGGTGTTCCTTTTCCTGCCTGATATTCGCTTCTTACTGTATGTCCCGGTGCTTTTGGAGCGATCATTGTTACATCTACATATGCCGGAGGTGTGATGCATCCGAAGTGGATGTTGAATCCGTGTGCGAACATCAGCATGTTACCTTCCTCAAGGTTTGGTTCGATGTCTTTCTTATACATATCAGCCTGAAGTTCATCGTTGATAAGGATCATGATGATATCAGCTTTCTTTGCAGCTTCTGCTGCTGTATATACTTCAAATCCCTGAGCTTCTGCTTTTGCCCATGATTTGCTTCCTTCGTAGAGACCGATAATGACATTGCATCCTGAATCTTTCAGGTTCAGTGCATGTGCATGTCCCTGGCTACCATATCCGATGATAGCGATTGTCTGTCCTTCTAATACTGATAAATTACAGTCTTCCTGATAAAAAATTCTTGCTGCCATTTTTTATTTCCTCCTATGACTTATTGAATTCTATAGAGTTAAAGGCTCCATGCCCCTAGCTTTCTTAGGTAACTACTGCTGCATCCCTGAAGGTGCCGCTTTCGAGCTCGTCGCTCTTTTCAAAACGTCTCTCTGCTTTAATCAAACATGATCACATCATCGCTTCCGCGCTTCAGTCCGGTAATACCGGTTCTTGCCAGCTCCAGGATCTCATATCCGTCCAGAAGCTCCATAAACGCTTTCAGCTTTGATTCGGTTCCCGTCAGTTCAATCATCAGACAGTCTTTTTCAACATCAACGATCTTCGCACGGAAAATATCTGCCAGTGAAATAAGTTCTGCTCTTTCAGATGCATTTGCACGAACCTTGATCATAACCAGTTCTCTGCATACTGAATTGCTGTCATTTAACGGCTTAATCTCGATCACATCTTCCATCTTGCGAACCTGCTTCTCGATCTGTGAAAGAATCTGTTCATCTCCACTTGCTACGATCGTGATCCTTGTAAATCTCGGATCTGCAGTTGTACCTGCGGTAATACTTTCAATATTGTACCCCCGTCTGCTGAACAATCCTGCCATACGGCTTAATAGTCCCGGATTGTTATAAACCAAAATTGAATAAGCTTGTTTTCTCATAACATACTCCTTTACTTTACAAAACAGAGTGCGTTCTGTTTTTTTATTGTAGCAATTGACACCACCTTTGTCAAGTAGCTTTCTAAAATTTTATCACTTTAATTCGATTTTATCAATTACAGGAACCTCTAATTATCGTTTTCACACTGATTTTTCCGGATTTTGTCAAAATATATCCTTTTATCATCTGGACATATAATTCTTCAATTGCCTGTCGGACAAATCGTTTTTTGTCAAATTCGACTGTTGTCAGCTGCGGTCGGCAAATGAGTGCTGTTTCTTCTTTTCCGACTGCCATCACTTCAATTTCCTCCGGCACCTTGATTTCCAGATCATGCAGATAACCGACAGCCTCTGCTCCCTGTACGGCAGATGCAAATACGAGCATATCTGCGGATAAAGCAAGCCCTGCCAGCCGGATTTTATAGAACATTCTCCGCAGATCCCTGTCTTTTGGAATTTCCAGATATTGTTCTTCTTCAAGACAGCAGCCTTTTTTTGAAAATATTTTCTGCATTCCCTGCCATACCACTTTTCCGTACTCTTCCGTTCCATCCAGAAACCAGATTCTCTGTTTCTCTCTTTTAAACAGAAACCTTGCGACTTCCTCACCGGCTTTTCCGTAAATCCGGTCTGTTCTGTATATCGCAGCCACCGGAACTGCACACATCTGTCGGATTCTTGTACACGCCTCTTCATTGAGCCAGATACAGATAACCCCATCCAGTTTCCATACCGCCGCATATTGTACAAATTCTTCTGCTGTTTTTACAAAATGCAGCAACATATAGTATTCCCTCTCATCCAGACTCTTCTCGATCTCACGCAGTATTTCTTCTAATTTTTCACTCTCCTGCTCCCATTCCTGCCTTTTTCCAACAACTACAGCAATCATCCCGGAAGATTTTCCGGAAAGGATACGTGCTCCCATGCTTGGGGCATATTCCTGTTCATCCAGGATCTCCTCTATCCTTTTTCTCGTCTTTCTTGATACTTTTTCCGTTCTTCCATGGATCACATTCGATACAGTTGTTGCACTCACTCCGGCTATTTTTGCAATATCTTTGATCCTGATTTTCCCCTCAGCCATTTCTTTCCCCCATTTATTTCTTTTGTTTTTTCTGTTTCTACTATCTTACACTTCTTTTCTTCTTTCTTACTAATTCGCATTTTTTCGACATCACCTGTAACTTTTCGATAAAATATTTTACAGATCATTGCCCGGATATCCACCTTGTGCTATCCTTAATCTGTTAAATAATTTTTCAGATACAGGAGATTGAATCATGGATGGTATTATATTTGACGTAGACGGCACACTCTGGGACTCAACCGAAGCAGTTGCCAGATCCTGGAATCAGGCGATAGAGGAGAATACAGATTTTTCCCTCTCACTTACAGCAGATTGGCTTAAGTCACTTTTTGGAAAAACAATGGATGAGATCACGCTTGCACTCTTTCCTTCCTGCCCAAAAGAAGAACGTGACCGAATCGGCTATCTTTGCTTTAACTATGAAAATCGGCTGCTTGAAACCGATCACGGTGTTCTTTACCCAGATGTTGCGCAGACACTGGAAAACCTTTCTCAGAAAACCGACCTTTATATCGTCAGCAACTGCCAGTGTGGATATATCGAAGTTTTTCTAAAAACGATGGGACTCGAAAAATATATCAAAGATTTTTTATGCTTTGGTCAGACACAGGTTCCAAAAAATGAATCCATCCGTCTTCTGATGGAGCGCAATCATCTGCAGGATGTGGTTTATGTCGGAGATACTTCAGGTGATTTTGATGCCTGCCAGAAAGCAGACGTGCCTTTTATTTATGCTTCGTATGGATTTGGTGATATTCCGGATCCACCAAGACAGATTGGCGCAATCAGGGAACTTCCTGCTCTTCTTGGACTGTAGATTTTCTCTGTTTATGTTCCTGGTTCAGGATTATATAGCAGTTTTTTCCATCATTCAGCATCAGCAGAGTCTGCCACTGGTAGTTTCCTTCCATACACATGACAATATAAAAAGATCAGAGTCTGATAATCACATTTTTTATCATTCTCTGATCTTTTTATATTGAATTCTTTCCAGTGGATTTTTCCTTCTCTTTATTCCACATCCTCTTCATCAAATTCACACACCACATAATACCCCTGCGGTGTCTGCTTTACGTCAATCACCTTTCCCTGTCCTGACTTAAGTCTCTGCCATGAACGATAATTGGCGCTCATTGCCACAGCCGGCTCAATCGTATAATAAAAATACGCAGCTACAACGCCCTCTGTCACATCAACAATCTGTCCGGGTTCAACCAGTCCCGGACGCTCCATTTTAAATTCCATCTGTCTCATTTCCGCCTGATACCTGCCTCTTTTTCTATATTGTATTCGTTTTTTCTTGTAATTGCAAGTATTTACACAGTCTGTTTTGTGACGAAGCTTTGAAGTAGAACGCCGCTGTCAGGTGGTCTTTTTAGCCACCTGATCTAAAACAACTGAAATCACATTATCCTTCGTTCTATTCGGATTTCTTACACTGTTTTTCATGCAGAACTTCCGGAACGATCATATAATGCTCCTCAATCAATTTTGCTGTCTTTTCAACAGGCAATTCTTTTATTCCTTTTAAAAGGATCTCATGATTGTAGCGAAGTACATCAAAGGGGATGATGGATTCAACACCCATTGTATAATATCCGCACAAATTGCTTTCCCGGAGCATTGCCCATATTTTATATAAGGTTTCGCACTTTGCTGCTCGAACAATGCATGAATGAAACTGTTCATCATAACACATAATGTGGTACACATCTTTTTCTTTCGCAGCTTTTTCCATCTGCTCCAGACACTCATCCATTTCCCGTTCGATTTCTTCCGGAAGTTTTCCGGCAATGATCCTGATTGCCAGAACTTCCAGGGTAGAGCGGACAAGATATTTTTCCTGCATTTCTTCATAGGAAATCGTCTTTACTGTACTGCCTTTATGAGACTCATAAACAACAAATCCTTCCTCCCCAATATGACGCAGGGCTTCTCTGACCGGTCCCCGGCTTACATGAAACTTCTCCGCAATATCTTCTTCTACAATTCGTTCCCCCGGTTTGATCTTCCCCCGAATGATGTCTTCTCTTAATACATCAGCGATTTGCTGCCAAAGAGTTTTTCTTTGTATTGATGCCTTCCTGGTATAATCCATTCATTCTTCCTTTCAGATTTTTGCAGTTTTTTATAAAAAGAACAGGCTGATCCCCACAATTACTGCCAGTGTAATGGCCAGAGCCGGCCAGAGTGCCCAGAATGCCCCCAAAACCATAGCCAGATAATCTCCCTTTTCAAAAACAATGTTCTGGTCACTCATCTGCTTTTTAAATTCCAGGAACTTTTTATCCTGTTCTTCCAACTGTCTTCCTCGTTTGCTGTATCCTCCAAAAAAGCTCATGCTAATTCCTTTCTGATTTTATGAATCCTTTTCTACTCCGAGTGGATTATGACAGGCTACAAAATGTCCCGGTCTCATTTCCACAAGTTCCGGTGTAATATGCTTACAGATTTCTGTACAGTATTTACATCTTGTATGGAACTTACATCCTTTCGGCGGATGAACCGGACTTGGGATATCTCCTTCAAGCGGGATCATCTCTCTGTTAGAATCTACGTCTGTCGTCGGAATTGCTGATAACAGCGCTTCTGTATATGGATGTGTAGGGTGATCAAACATTTCCTGTGACTCTGCAAGCTCTACGATGTTTCCAAGGTACATAACACCAATTCGGTCACTGATATATTTTACAACACTCAAACCATGTGAAATAAATAAGTATGCAAGATTGTCTTCGCTTCCGAGATCTTTCAGAAGGTTGACGATCTGCGACTGAATGGAAACGTCAAGTGCGGAAACCGCCTCATCGCAGACTACGAATCTTGGTTTCAATGCAAGTGCACGTGCAATACCGATTCTCTGTCTCTGTCCACCGGAGAACTGATGTGGATAACGATGGATCATATATGGTGCAAGTCCACATTTTTCCATGACTTCCATAACATACGCCTGCATTTTTTCATCATTTTTCTTAAAAATGCCATGTGCAAGAAGACCTTCTCCGATGATCTGTCCAACTGTCATACGTGGATTCAGTGATGAGTATGGATCCTGGAAGATCATCTGCATATCTTTACGAAGGAAACGCATTTCTTGTGTTTTCAGTCTCGCAAGATCTACTCCATTATCACGGTATGATTCGTATTTTGTAAAAGCTTCATCATTTTTATATTTGCTGCGGAGTTCTTCTAACTTCTTCTCCGCTTTTTCAAGTTCCACTTTCTTCTCTGCGATTTCTTTTGTCTTATCGACACCTTCCATCTGGTTTTCTTCATTTAAACCGCTGATCACTCTGGCAACTTTGAATTTTTCAAGCAGTAACTGTTCTGCTTCTTTTGTGTCATCTAAGCTATAGAATCCACCAATGATCTGAACAAGATTCAGGAATTCCATATTACATTTCTTCTGGATATTTTCACATTCGGCCTGTTTCTGGAATTTTTCCGCAGAATCTTCCATTTTTTCATATTCCGCTTTTAATGCTTCTGCCTTCGCTTCTAATTCGGCAATTTTCTTTTTACCAGAAGAAATATTTTTGATTGTTTCGTCTACATAAAGCGGTGCCATATCGGTAAGAGTTCTGCCGTAATACATTGTCTTACCTTCTGTCTGTTTGTAGATCTGAAGTAAAGTTCTTCCAAATGTTGATTTTCCACATCCGGATTCTCCAACAAGACCAACTGTTTCTCCTTCGTAAATATTCAAAGTAATTCCGTCATTGGCTCTTACATACTCCTGCTCTTTCTGGAATAACTTTGTTTTCTTAAGTGGAAACCACTGTTTCAGATCCGTGACCTTCAAAAGCACTTTCTTTTCATCATTATTTGGCATGGCGTGCCTCCTTATCCGGGTAGAAACAACGAATCAAGTGATTGTCTTCTGCCAACTCTAATTTTGGTTCTTCATTCATACATTTCTCTGTTGCATATTTACAACGCGGAGCAAATTTACATCCCTTCGGAAGATTGAGCGGATGAGGTACTGCTCCCGGAATTGCCTCAAGTCTTGCTCCGACCGGTGTATCCAGACGTGGAATTGAAGTCATAAGTCCTTCCGTATATGGATGTGAACAGGTTGTCTCTTTTGCAAAGATAGTTCTTGCTTTACACATTTCCACAACCTGACCACAATACATAACTGCCACTTCATCTGCCATCTGGTTGATAACTCCAAGGTCATGTGTAATGAACAGAATAGAGGTCCCTTTTTCCTTTTTCAGTTCATTCATCAGCTTTAAGATCTGTGCCTGAATGGTAACGTCCAAAGCAGTAGTCGGTTCGTCAGCGATCAGAAGACTTGGTTCGCAGGCAAGAGCCATGGCGATCATAACTCTCTGACGCATTCCACCTGACAGCTGATGCGGGAACTGTTTCATAACAGATTCCGGATTCGGGATCTTAACAGCTTTTAACATTTCAAGTGATTTCTCACTTGCTTCTTTTTTTGTGATTTTCTGATGGGTTAAATAAACTTCATTTAACTGTTTTTCGATCGTATATACCGGGTTCAAACTTGTCATCGGTTCCTGGAAAATAACGGAAATCTCATTTCCACGAATCTGGTACATATCATTGATTGTACACTCCGCAAGATTTCTTCCCTTGAAAGTAATTGTACCGCTGTCGATATATCCGTTTCCATCCAAAAGTTTTAAGATACTCATTGCCGATACACTCTTTCCACTTCCGGATTCTCCTACGATACCTAATGTTTTCCCAGGCTCTACTCGATAGGAAACACCGTTGACCGCTTTTACAATTCCTTTTTTTGTCTTAAAAAATGTATGTAGATCATCTACTTCCAATAAATATGCCATCGTTATTCCTACCTTTCATTTGCTTTCGGGTCAACTGCTCTACGAAGTCCGTCACCAAACAAGTTGATACTTACAGTACAAAGTCCTAATACAACTGACGGGAATACCCATCTCCACCAGTACTGTGAGATAACTTCTGAAGAACGACAGTTGTTCAGCATATTTCCCCATGAAGGAATTGGCTCTGCAACACCGAATCCTAAGAATGATAATCCGGATTCTGTCAGCATACAGGTCGCAAATGAGATTGTTGCCTGTACGATAATGATCGTCATTACGTTCGGTACGATATGACGGAAAATAATATTCTTTTCTTTTACACCCAGTGCTTTTGCAGCGACAACGAATTCTTTGTTACGTTCTGCAAGCACCTGTGCACGGACAAGACCTGCGATACCGGTCCATCCGAGGAAACCGAGGATCAACATGATCATGATGATTCTTCCGACATCAGATACTTTATTTCCGATCAAAGCAGAAAGGATCAGTGCCAGCGGGATAAACGGAAGGGATCCGACAACCTCTGCCAGACGCATAAGAAGGATATCCACAGTTCCACCGTAGTATCCGGAAATACCCCCTACTAAGATACCGATCGCGAACTGGATGATAACAGCGATGAATCCGACTGTCATAGTCATCTGTCCACCCTTTAAGATACGGTAGAATACGTTTCTTCCAAGATTATCTGTTCCAAGTAAGTAACCTTTCAGTCCCCATGTCACAACAGAGCCGTCTTCTTTGATAATACAGTTCTGATAATAGCCGGAAGCTAATTTTGCAATATTGGTTGCCTTAGCAGGAACCTTTGCCTGATTATTTTCATTTCCGCCCCAGGCTACTGCGTTTCCATCTTCTGTCACAACAACAAGATGGTTACGTCCACCTGAAATATCCACTGCTTTGCCCTGCACTTCTTCCGGTACGGAGAAAATATGGTTGTGATTGTTTCCCCAGACTTTTACAGTACCATCTTTTAATACAGCTGCTGCTGCTTTATCTGTTAAAGCGATTTTTTCTACTTTTCCCTGAATCTCTTCCGGTACATTATCTAAAGCAGTTTCTTTCTTTGCAAGCGAGATGACTTTTCCATCCTTTGTAAGGGCAATGGCTGTCTGAATATTTGCTTTTACTTCTTTGACTTTTTCATCCTTTACATTAGCTGTAGAAATATCAACTGCACTTGTATTTCCCCATGAAACAACTTTTCCGTCTTCTGTTACAACAACGGATACCTGATATCCTGCTTCAATGTCAGCAATCTTTTTGCCTTTCAGTTCCGGCGGAATCACATTAAGACCCATTCGGTTGAAGCCCCAGGTGTATAAGTTACCTTTATCGTTGATTGCCAGCACGTGGTCCTGACCAACTGCGATATCAACAACTTTTCCCATATCAGCCGGAATTTTTTTCAGGTTTTTCGTTAACTGTCCCCACTCATAAACGTAACCGTCTTTGTCTACTCCTACACCATATGTCGGACCAAATTCAATCACTTCGGCATTGTCTTTTAAATCTGACGGAACCGAAAGGAATGAAAATCCCGGTGCGATATTTTTCTGTGTTGGATCCTGATAGTTTAAATCCTGGTGAAACCAGATCGGAAGGATGAAGCACATTGCAAAAATTGATACAAATACGATCAATCCTCCCATAGCCAGTTTGTTTTCCAGCAGATTTTTTATAATCGTACGAAAAGGACTTTGCATCTGTTCTTCTTCAAGAACGGAACGCTGCTCTTTTTCTTTCTTCTTTCCAAATAACATTTGTCTTCCTCCTAATCGAGTTTAATTCTTGGATCAACGATACAGTAACATAAGTCTGTGATCAGGTTTGCAGCAAGTCCTAACAAAATGTAAAACATCTGCATGGACAGTGCGACTGTATAGTCATGCTGGTTCAAGGAATCGATCAGAAGTTTTCCGACACCTTTCCATGAGAACAGAGTCTCAATGATAACCGCTCCACCAAAGATACCTACGATAGAGCCTACGATCCAGCCTGTGATCGGGATCATCGCGTTACGGAACGCATGTTTGTAAATAACAGTTTTTTCTTTCAGACCTTTGGCACGGGCTGTTCTTACATAATCCATAGATAATGCATCAAGAAGAGCTCCTCTGACATAACGGATCAGACCACCGATACCTGTCAGACATACAATAATAGGAAGTGCCATATGATATAAATAATCTAAGAATGCACGGAAGCCTGTAAAATTTGCACCCGTTGTGACCATTCCACTGATTGGAAAGATCGGAATTTTAATTGCAAACAGGTAGATAAAGATCAGCGCCGAAATAAATGAAGGAATACTGATACCGATCATAGTTGCTACCTGGAGTGATGTATCAAACACCGTGTCTTTTTTTACCGCACATTTGATTCCCAGCGGAATTCCGATTGCGAAAAGGAAAATATAATATACAACGTTCAGGGCGATTGTATTTTTCATCGGAGGTCCGATCAGTTCTTTAACCGGAATACGATATACGGTAGAGTAACCGAAATCTCCCTGTAAGATATTTCCCATCCAGCTTAAATACTGAACCGGAATCGGTTTATCAAGTCCGAGACGTACTCTTGCCTGTTGATAAAGCATCTCATACTGTTCCGGTGAAACACTCTGCTTTTGTCCCTCGACCATAAGTCTGGCAGGGTCACCAGGTACCATTTTGAAAATACCAAACAGTAAGATGGAAAGCAGGAAGAATACTATAATAATATAACCAAGTCTTTTCAATATGTATTTTGCCATAATGTAGTTTTCTCCTTCTGGATGAAATAGTTATTCCTGAATTATTCATGACATGTGATTCTGTCCGAACCATTACCATAATTTTGTTTTCGTATAAAGAAAAGATACGGGAAGACAGAACATTTGCCTTTGTTCTGTCCTCCCTGTTTTGTCATGCATATCAAAAGTTAATAGAATTGATCTATTCTGATGAATCCTTTATGCTTATTCTTCAAAGTATGCATCTAATACCATTGCTCCCCATCCCACATGAGCTCTAGGAACGAAATTCTTAAGCTTCGGATTGAAGAACATATAAGAAACTCCTGATCCCATTGGAAGACTTGGAAGTTTTTTGTTGTATGCCAGCTGGAATTCTCCATATAATTTTCTGAATCCGTCAATGTCTTCAGGATCAACTTTCTGCATCTCTTTACCGATTGCTTTTAATTCCGGATCGGAAATGTAGTTAACATTCCAGCTTCCCATTAAACTCGGATCGTCATCGAAGCAGTTCCAGTAGAAGAGAATTTCCGGAATTCCGATACTACTGTAGAAAATGTTATATTCTGGTTCATCGATACCCTGGCGATTCAAATGGTTGATCATAAGTGCAAAGTCCATAGATGTGTATTTGTATTCCATACCGATCTTTTCTGCTTCCGGTGGGATTACTGTGTTGTAAAGTTTTGAGTAGTCATCTTCACAGCATGCTACTTCAACTTTTAATTTCATCAATTCACCATCTACTTCTTTATAACGGTATTTGTCTGTACCTTCTTTGTACTCTTCACCTTTTTCGTTCAGTGTCCAACCACCATCGATGAGTTCCTGTTTTGCTTTATCAAGGTCATATGAGTAGTGAATCAGTTCAGATTCAATATCATCTTTGATTGCTGCAAAATCTGTTGTAGCATCTGTTGCATAACAGTCTACCACTGTACCGTATCCGCCTGTTAACTGTTTGTTGATTTCATCACGGTCTACGATATAAGCGATTGCACGTCTTACTTCTTCAAACTGTGTCGGTCCAAAGTCACACATATAACGCATCTCGTTGATACGTGTTCCCGGTACAAGACCATAGTTTGCATCTAATTTTCCTTCTTCTACTTTTGTTAAAGCAGCTTCGATCTTTTCTCCTGTACCTGCTGAGTAGAAATCAATTGTTCCTTTTTCAAATTCGTCACGGATTGTTTCATCTGCAACCGGTTTGGAAATAATTGTCTGGATATGTGGTTTTGTTCCATCATATGTTCCAAGGTATTCTTCGTTGATTTCAAGTTCAACAGTTTCAGTTGTAAGGTCAACACTCTTTAATTTGTAAGGTCCGCATACAACCGGTGCTTTGTAACGGAATCCTTTATCCGGATCAAGCAAGGTTTCTCTGATGAGATCTTCTGTAAATCCATCTGTAAGGTATGCTCCGTTTCCATCATCTTTCACGTCGCATCCAGGAGCGATTGCTGCAAGCGGTTCCGGTCCATAGGCAACATTTGCCATCTCATAATAGTTCGGAAGCTGATCTGCACTGATTGTCATAGAAAATTCGTAATCCCCAAGAAGGTTAACACCTGCGAATTCTTTTGTTGTTCCCTGTACATGATCGTTGTATCCAACTAAAGCCCATCCGTATGTTGCATCACCTTCACAGGCTGCAAATTCCGGAGAAGAATGAAGCAGAAGACTGAATACATAATCTTTTGCTGTGATCGGAGAACCGTCACTCCATTTCAGGTTATCATTGATTTCAAAACGGTATGTCTTGCTTCCGTCATCGTTTTCGATTACTTCGTGATCTTTAACAACAACCGGGTCCCAATCAAGAACATAATCACGATTGTAATCAGCGAGGGCGTAACCACTCATCAATCCAATAAATCCGGAGTTTGTTGCATTGTTTGACCATCCGCCGTACATATCCGGTGATAAGGTACCTGGTGAGATCGCAACTACAACCTGTCCTCCTACAGGTGCATCTTCCGGCGGTGCACTCTGCATGTCCTCGGTTACCTCAACTCCAACCTGTTTGCTTTCACCATCATCCTGATTATTCTGGTTCTTGCTGGAAGCTCCTCCACCGCCACAGGCTGTGACCGAGAGTACCATGATACCAGCCAGCATGAGGGCTATCATTCTCTTTTTCATTTTGCATTCCTCCATAAATGTAAACTTTGCGTTAAGGCAATTATAACATTTTACCAATTAAACATCTATTATCGTTTTCGTTTTTGTGCATTTTTGTGGAATACGACGTATTTTTATTGTATACAAAAAAACAAGTCTTTCGTGGACGGATTTTACTACATATATGAACGATATCTGTTTTTCATTCACACACATTCAGATTGTTAACAGTCTACAATTTGTGCATTTTTAACAAATTGTTAAATGTTGACATTTGACTAAAAACAAAAAAATCTTGTTGCAACAAAATCATTTCAATATCGTTTTTTTATTAAATTAAAAAGTCTATCTGCAGTATCCGGTCCTGTTTTGCCAGTTTGCTTTGATTGATTAACTCCTACAAATGAATTCTTCGAAAGCCTTGTTGCAAACACAAGATAATCCTTAAACAACTCGACAGCTTCATTCTGAATAACATTTGCAGCGATAATAACGTCAATGCCTGGATTATGATTCTTTAACTCATCAATAATCCTCATTATTGATTTTCCAGTATTAATCACACTATCAACAATAACTACTCTCTCTGTATTAATCACAGGAGCATCATCTTGCTTCGGGTTCATCGAATAAAAAATGCCGCCTGCTCCCATATATACTCCGTCACCAAAAAACCTGCCACCTCGTTCCAAAACTAAGATTGATGTATTTTTCTCTGGGAATACGGCAGCAATGTGCCTTCCTATTTTTTCTCCTAAACGCACATGTGCTGCTGCCAGCCTACTTCCACTTATTCCTGAATTCGATTTGCAGATAGCAATATCAGCTTGTACTTCTTCGTCCTCATCAGCCAATATCACCAAAGAATGATCGTAAATCGGCACCAAGCCTGATAAGCTTTCATTCTTCAATGATCTGCTTATTCGCTTACCAATATACAGAAATCCTTTATCAGCCTCGCGTAACATATATAAATCAATCTTGCTATCTCCATAGGCAAAAATAGTGTATCCATGTTCTCGCAATTGCTTTACGACATAATACTTAACATCTGCACTTATGTATGGACTAGCAAATATAGTTCCAAGATTCTTAGCATTAGCAATATCGCTCCACAAATCTTTTATTCCAGAAGAAAGTACAACATAATTATTCGATGCAACTATGTCATACACTTCATTATTAATTGTTATCTCTGCAATTTTAGATTTGTCAATAGACGCGGTTTGTAATTCCTTTTCAAAAAGAAATGATTGATAGCCAGTATAAAAATCTCCATCGAAGATCTTTGTCTTGCCATTACAACAGAACCTATATGAATCTTGAATAATAATGGTTTTATCTCCGTCAACCATATACAAGATATCCTGCTTGTTGAACTGCTCCATTATTTGATTACAGATATCTGTCGCTAAATCGTAGGAGCTGAAACCTTCTCGAAGTAAAGATAAGAAATCAAAAAACTTATTCTGTTCTTCTTCATTATCACTTACAACGTAAAAGTCCTTATTTCGCCTATGACATTCCTCTCTAAGATTATTTATTTCAAATTCCTGCCATTGTCTTAACGACTCAATGGACTCGCCAGCAAACTTACCATTTTTCTCTGACAAAGCATATCTTTCCTTAAGATTTTCCGGAGAACAATACAGATAAATAAAGATATCGTACAACTCTCCGTCAGCCTCAGTAAATGCAACAGTTTCCATAAATGAATAGTGTCCATCTGAAACAATTACTTCATCATTCAAACCATTAATATATTCTGTGTATTTAATTCTAACTTGATGTTTCTCTTCTTCTGATAGTTCCAAAAAGGAACCACCGCAAATACGTCTCAACTCCTGGCTGCCATTAATAACCTTTGCATCAGTGATTCTATCCATCAATGTACTTTTGCCTGCACAAGGCATTCCATATAATGCTATCTTCAACCAGTAAACACCTCCTTGAAACAACAGCTTCTGTCAAAATCGATAACGTCAAAACTGACCTCATTTAGAGGTGTGTCGTAAGGCATTGAAAAAGGTAAATCGATACAATTACCACATATGAATATCTTTCCATTTGCGTAAAAAATATTATCCATTCCTGCACCACACATACCACCATACATGGTACAGTCGTAGCCACCAGTTCTAACATTCAATCGTTCCATCGCCTTATTCAAGAACGCATTAAAATCAGGTAACGATATCCCCTGTTTTCCAATCATCCTAGAAAACGTGATCCTATTACCAAATTGTTCAAAGAACCCTATGGTCGCTTCCGGATTATCAATTATCTCTTTTCCAACAGTACAATTCATAGAAGGATACTTTCCATTCACTTCTTTGTATAAAGCTATATTTGCCATCACTCGCTCATGAGTTCCACATCTATACTTGTCGTGAATAGCAGAGATTCCATCTACTGAAAAGCCAACATTTACATTGTATTCTTTGAAGAATTCTAACTTCTCACGATCAACTAAAAGACCGTTTGTAATGGTGTATGCAGCAATTCTTCCAGATTTCAAATAATCTCCAATATGAGCGATATACTGCTTAAGTTTCTCATAATCTAACATTGGTTCTCCATTGCCCACAAACCCTAACTTAAACAAATCAATATCGTTATCTTCAATATGCGAAGTAATATTATCAAGGATAGTAATTACATCCATATTGTCCTCTTGAATGTAATCCTTCTTCTCATGAAAATGGCAATAAGTACAATTGAGATTGCATCGATTATTTATCGATATACAAGCTCGTGTTACCATCTTCTATTCCCCCTTTTCTGACTATTCGTATTGTTACCTCTATTAAACTGCTTTCTTGTAGGACCAGATTCATGATACTCACTAACCCAATCAGCAGCAGTTTTACCATCAATGTCAACGATCTTCTGATCAGCTCCTGCATCAATGAGTATCTTTCGAATATCCCAAGTATGCTTTTCCTTATTATTTTCAAAGTGACCATTCATGCAGGCCTTCATGAGCGCAGTAAATCCATTAGCGTCCTGCTGGTTAATACTGGTTCTTTCATCCTCACATAAAGCAATTACAAAATCCTTCTTTCCCTCCCAGGCAGCAATCATTAATGGCATATTGCCCTCATTCTTCTGGCGTACTTTTCCGGCATCAAAAGGATTTCTACTTCCAACATTAGGATTTGCCTTACACTCTAAAAGCAAAAACATAAACATCTCATAATCCTTCATCTGCACTGCATGCGATAGAGCAGGGAAATATCTACGACTGCAATCACGCTTATTCACATCTGCACCAAGCTGAATGAGCCATTTGATTTTTTCTTTTCTTTGCTCAATTGTGACCCTATTATTTCTTACAGCAGAAATAATAAGGGTATTTCCATCCTGAAGATATGCATTAACTTCGTCTGCTGTCGGTTCTTCGCATTCCTCATATGAATCTGCGTAATAAGCGTCAATTCTAGCCAATTTAGTCATATTGATAAGATCCTGCTTAGTAGCCATATATTCTCTAAGATGTAATGCTGAAACGGATTCATGCCCTTTAAGATATGCTGAATAATCGGTGTCCTCTGTTATGATATCTACTTTGCAGTGATATGTATCAGAAGCCTCCTGTGCAATATATATTATTTTGCAATCTTCGTTATCTTCATCAGCATCGCCATTATATTCCATAAGAATTGTACGAGAACCATAGCTAATACCACGAATAACTTCCCAAGCCTTTCTCCCAAGAGAACCTGAATTCTTATTCTTTATATTATCTAATTCATCAACAACTACCTTTGGAATAACTACCTTGCTATATTCCTTGTTCAGTTCATCAATTAACTGTGAATTCTTAAGTAACGCTGAAGTATCTGGAACTGCAACCTTCTCCCCTCTCAAAAATTGTTCAGTCTGTGATTCTGACATTCCAAAAACCTTACAATATTTTCTTGCCATTTCCAATAGAGTTTTTTCTGCAGTTTTTCCACCTTCAACACGAGAAATAGACGACTTGTTCATACCAGTTCCTGGTTTCAAGCCCTCTAATACATCAATCTTCTTTGCCATGTCATCCATGGTACAGCCATTCTTTTCACGAAGCTCCTTCAATCTCGAACAAAGGAAAGCTATCTGATTATCATTTGCCATAAGTAACGCCCCTTTCACAGGTATGTATGTAATTTGATTATTGGCTTTATCTCATACTCTCATTATATACATCGTTGCATTTTTCACAACGAAAAGGGGTGTTTTTGCAACAAATATTCAAAAGGCGCAACTCATCACTTCATTTACTTAATATATGCAACTAAATGAAGCTACTTGCAACAACACAAATGTGGTTTTTTTCAAAGTTCCGTTTTTCGGATCAACGAAAAACTCCACAATGAAAACAGACCCTTGGCCTAACAAAAATAACCTTCTGGCGTACCACTGGAACAAGTACGCCAAAAGGTTTTCTGGTGTTAAATCATTTTCAATTTTTCATCACACGCACATATTTTTCCGCACTATTTTGTGGATATGTTTATTAAAATAGTGCCTTCAAACCCGCTTAAACTGGGCATTTCTTTGAAAGGAGACAAACTGTTTCAACGGTACTTTCGTTGTCCCAACAAAGTTCCTGTGTCTCCCTGTCTCCAAAATACACCGGAAAACGGAACTTTATGTGCTTCAGGAATCTGCCATCTGGCTGCTCCTGCTCGTAAATGTCCACCTGTTCTACAAAACTGTTAAGAAATTCTTTCTTCTCCAGGTCGGTGAACTTATCATATAGTTTATCAA